>SDBV01000212.1_pt1 | contig 78450 bp, 67 predicted proteins | sample 2277081 | NCBI WGS metagenome assembly SDBV01 (sample SAMN10402039, study PRJNA504765) | marine sediment metagenome | isolation source: marine sediment core GS10_PC15, 223 cmbsf | place: Arctic Ocean: Southern Knipovich Ridge | collected 2010
TGCGATTGTGTTACGCCGCCAGCCTCGTAGGCAGCGATCGCCCGTTCTCGAATTTCCTGTGATGCAATTGCCATGTTCACCTTATCGGCATTCCCGCATCACAAACGTGAATTGCAATAATGGCCACGTTATGTCTCCTTTTGTTGTCAGCAGTCTCTAATAACTACCGTTGGCTATTATATCTTCATTACTAACGCTGTCAAAAACAGTAACATGAACTGCCCTGATCTCTGAGCCAAGCGAGTGAGCCAGGCCGATGTTTCCGCCTTGTCACCTGGGGGTGACCCTGTCAGCTGTTGGATGTGCTCAAGCACACTCGGGGAAGGGAGGGAAAAAGGGGTCGGGAACCTTTTTTGATATCTTTTCCACGAATCCACCGGCCCAAGGCTGCTTTGATTCCCACATTTCATAGCGTGACGATACCCCGCCCGGCCAGGTGTGTCAACTTGGTTTAATATGGGACGGTTACCATTTTTTATCACTGCTTTTTCCTCGGCTGGCGGCGGATTTGATTCAGGCTTCTAGAGCCAACGGCCGAAGAACGTCCCGACAAACCAAAGACAGTGCATGTACAACAAAAAGGCCATAATCGCAGAATATGGCAGCACGATCACAGCACGCCATGTCCAGGATATGGGTATCTTCAGAACGAACAACGCACCCAACAGAAGCGGTACCCAAAGAACGCCATAGTCAAAAACCGCGGCCGATAGGTACTCGCTCGCCAGCAGCACCAATGAGTTCACGGCAAACGGCACGACCGCTGCAACAGCCGACAGAAGCAGGCAATGCTTAACCGTAGAATTCTTCCTGCGATCCGCCTTTACTGTAACTCCTTGCCCCATAAATACGCCCGAGAGGACTCGAACCTCTAACCCTCGGTTCCGAAGACCGATACTCTATCCAATTGAGCTACGGGCGCAGGTGCTTACAATCTTGAGCATAGCCGATTTCGCGCAACTTTCCAATGATCTTGCTTGCCCGCGTGCTCAAGTTGTCCCGACCCGCCACCGCGATAGTTCATGGGTGGTTCGGTCGGCCTTCATACAAATCGGTAGATCGCCGGAATTAATGAACTGCGACACAATAACAAGAGCACCCCGCTTCGGCTGCAGTAGAGCTAGCATAGACTGTTTCAGGCTGACTGTCCGACCTGGCTGCCGGGAACGGGTGCTCCTCTGGCCGGACCGTCGCAGAGCGGCGTGGGGTTTTGGGGCGCTCGGTGCAGGTTCGCCGTGCATCCAGGCTCATGTGTGTCTGTGTGAAAGGGATGCGATGTCAAAATCGGTTCTTGAGGCAGAGCACCTCCAGAAGACATACGGCAAGGTGATGGCCGTCGAAGACTTCACTTTTGCGGCTCATGAAGGGGAGATATTCGGCCTGCTTGGCCCCAACGGCGCCGGCAAGACCACGGTCATGCACATGCTGGCTGGGCTGCTGGCGCCCGATGCGGGCACGATCCGCATCAAAGGGGAAATCGATCCGACACGCCCATCGGTCCGCCGATCGTTGGGGATCGCCACCCAGTCACTGGCGATTTATGACGAGTTGACGGCCGAGGAGAATCTCGAATTCATGGCCAATCTTCAGGGGCTTCGCGGGCGGGCAAAGCGAAGTGCTGTCGAGCGCGGCCTGGCAATAGCCGAGCTCACCGGCCGGCGCAAAAGTCGGATCAGCACTTTTTCGGGAGGCATGAAGCGACGCCTGAACCTGGCATGCGCGCTGATCCACCAACCCGACCTGGTTCTTCTCGACGAGCCCACGGCCGGGGTCGACCCACAGAGCCGAAACTTCATATTCGAGTGCATCGAGCGGATTGCCCAGCAAGGCCAGACTGTCATTTACACCACGCATTACATGGAAGAGGCCGAGAGGCTCTGCAAGCGCGTTGCGATTATCGACCATGGGAAATCATTGGCCATGAACACCGTCGAGTCCCTGATCAAATGCTACGGAGGCGAATCCATGCTCACAGCTGAGCTATCTCGTCCGCCCGAGCACCCCGAATTGCTTCCGGGGCAATTGGATGGCCTTCACTGGCAGTACAGCACCAACAAACCAATGGAGGACATTCGTCTACTCCTGTCGAGCGACGTGGAAATCCGTGATCTTCACGCGGCGTTGCCCAACCTTGAAACGGTTTTTTTGAATCTTACCGGCAGGAGCCTGAGAGCATGATGAGAGTCATCATAGCATTAGCTCGCAAGGATATGATTCTGCTGCTGCGGGACACGATGAGCATGTTCTTCGTGCTTGTGTTCCCGATCCTGTTCGGCTTGTTTCTCGGCGTGGTGTTTTCGGGCATCAGCCAGTCTCCGCCCGAGATGGATATAGGGCTTATCGACGAAGATCGCTCTGCATACTCTCAACTGTTCGCACAGGAAATGCTCGAGATTCGCGGCGCCCGCCCTCGCCAAGTCACTCAAGCCGAAGGCGACGAGCTTGTTCGCACCGGGCAAATGAACGGGTACATCCGAATCCCCAAAGGGTTCGGCCAGAAGGCTGGAAAGATCCTGTCCGACCCGGCCAAGGTGTACCTTAAGGTCGATCCTGCCAACTACGCGGGAGACGTTCGCCTCAAGGCCGTCGTCTATCAGGTCATGTTGGCGCTGGCCAACGAACGGCTGCGGTCTGCTCCGCTTGCCGAATTGCTGGGTTTTGAGGCACTGCCGCAGTTGCGAAAACTGTCGACCGACCAAGTCAAGCACGGACAGGCACAGGCCGCGCCGGCAGAGGCGAGCACATCGCAGACACAACTCACGATTGATGATGTCAAGAGGATCATGGTATCGCACGGATTGAGCCAGCAGGAGCAACAAATCATCCTGGCCGAGGCCCGCAAGAAAGGCGCCAGCCCAGCCGAGTTGGCGCTCGTTTTAGCCGAACACGGGCTGGTCGACATAGACAAGCCGGCCGGAAAAGCCTCCGCAGCCCAGCCCCAGCCAGCCCAACGCGAACCGATAATCCTACCGGAGGGAGTTATTGAAATTATCCCAGAGCCCGATTGGCCAGATGGCAACCCTCATTTGGGTGCGGACGACGAGGGCTACCGGCAGGTGTCGCTGGTTGAGATCGAGGTGCTCCAGCCGGAAGATCGTGGCGGATTGGATCAGTGGGATGCGCTGGTCATCGGCGCCGCTTCGCCTTTTGAAATCAGTTTCCCGCTGGCGATGATCTGGGGCGTGATCGGATGCGTAGCGAGTTTTGCCGCCTCGCTCGTTCGTGAAAAAGAGAGAGGCACATATTTGCGACTGCGGTCAGCCCCAATTCGGCCGTGGCAAATTCTTGCCGGAAAAGCTGTGGCAATGTTCATCTCGGTCACAGTGATACTAACCCTTTTGGTTTTGCTTGGCACGCTGGTGGGCGTAAGGGTTCCAGACCCACTGAAACTGGCGGTGGTGATCGCCATTGTGGCCTACTGTTTCGTCGGCGTCATGATGCTCCTGTCGATTTTCGGCAAGACCGAGCGAGCCGTTGACAGCGCCGCCTGGGCGATCCTTCTATTGCTGACCATGTTCGGAGGCGGAATGGTGCCAATCGAATTTCTGCCGATTTGGATGCAACACATCGGCAGTATCAGCCCCGTCAAATGGGGCGTGTCGGCCATTGAAGGAGCACTGTGGAGACAATTCTCTTACCGGGATTTGCGAACTTCTTTGATGCTGTTATTCGCAGCCGGAACGAGTTGCCTGGCAATCGGCTGCTGGATTTTTCAGCGACCCGAGCGGGGGTGAATTCTTTTGAGTGGCTATGCGTTTGATTTACCACAGGCGAGTACATCGAATTGCAACGCACATCGGATCACAAAATAATTGGACTCACCGCCAGGGCGCATTAACTATGCACGCGTGGTATAAGGTGAGTGAATTAGACACGTTGTACTATGTCTATATTGCTATACCCTACTCAGGTCATGACCGTAATAGTTTATAAATAATAGAGATAAGGTTTGACAAAGACCGCGAGTCCGATAGAATGCAGGCTTCACAGGAAATATCCGGCCGGGGTTCCGGGGCAAATGCCCCACTTCAGACCGCTCCCACCCCGGGTCGGTCTGTTTCTTCACCCTCTCAAGGCCAAAACGAATCACTTCCATAACATTCAATGCACCATTCCCCCGCGGAGTAATTGCGCATGGCGGCTTGGCTCGTCTTGTGAACGCGACGATGCCGGTTAATTCCAAGCAATCCGTGGTGTTTAGATCATCTTAAGTTTGATCTGTCTCATTCCGGCTGGTTGCGGCTTCGGCGAGCTACGGCAGGCTCAGTTGACATCGCCTGCTTCGCCTTTCTTGCTCGCCTCGCCCTCGCTGCGCCGGTTCTGTGACATTTTTTTATAAAAAATCTTAAAACGCTCTAGCGCTACTCAGGGATGATCATGTCGATCACTAAATCTCCGTCGGCCAACTCGCCATCTTCGAGCGACCAGCGAATAAGCTTTCCGTTCGGCTGTGAGTATCGCAGCGATTTAATCTCTTCGTCGGATGCAGGATCGTCCAGAACGAACAGGCCGAACGACACGTTGCCGCCATCGATCAGGTTGTTGGTCTGAACGTTTTTCAGCGTGACCTTGCCGAAGGTTGCAGCAGAGAAATTCGTATTGATCACCGAATGAACGCCCGAGAGACCTTGCGGGTCTGTCCAGCCGCTGACGTTGATCGCGCCGATCCGAGCCTGCGAATTGGTGTACTCGTCCGCCGAAACGGCGTGATCGAAATCTTCCAGGGCAGAAAGATCGGCATCGGCGACTTCGTCGGTGCAGCCTGCAAAGAAGCGGCTGTTCCACACGGCGCCGAGTTTCAGTGAAGCAATGTCATCGCTTGCGGAAATGACGGAATTTTCCACCGCTCTGCGAACGGTGACTTTGCCGAGATTGCCTAGAATATCCCAGTACGCCCCGCCGAGGCTTCCGGCGATTTTGGCGCTCTTCAGCGTGATTCCCTTGGGGGCGTTCGCGCCGTCAAGCAGCAGGTCCGCCTCCCAATCGCCCGCAATCCCACTTTTGCGATGGCCCTTGGTCGAAATCTTACCGACCCAAGGTGCGATCAACTGATCGGCGTTGGCGCCGTCGACGCCTCGGTCCGTATCGTTCCACTCGATTGCCTTGATGGACTTAATCGGCGTCTGGCTGTCAATCGTTACGTCCGTAGCCACGCCGAGAGTGATCGAAACGCCCTTTCCGCCGGCCGGCGCTGCACCAATGGAAATCGTCCCGTCGGAAACATCATTGAGCTTCAGCTTGCCCAGCGTTCCGGTCACGGTCATGTCGCCAACCAGATTCGCCTTTTTAACCGAGAAGCTCTTAAGATTGCCTTCGACGAGAATATTGCTGATTTCGATTTCCTGCTTCGAGGAGATCTTCACCGAAGCTTTTCCGCTGCCGTCGGCGGCTACCTTGATCTCAAGCACCTCGCCATCGTCGGTCGCAATTCGGTTCACGTAGACCACAGCATTCTTGGTCGAGACAGTGATCGTATTGCCCGCGCCATCGACGATTTTGGCTTTCTTGGAAACCATGATCTGTTCGATCAGGTTCCTGGCCTCGGCGAACAGTAGCCCGTCATTTGCGAAAGGAAGCACAATGCGGTCGCCGACCACCATCGGGCGGCTGCCCGCGCTCGCGCCGGCCAACTCTTCGTAGCTCCGCATGTTAGTCGGGTCGCTTATGTTAACGAAAACGAATCCGTCGGCGTTGTTGAGGATGGCGATCTGGCCATGAATTGCGACGTGCTCGGGGGTCATGCCGGGCAATGAAATCGTGCCCGATATTTTCAGGCGCGTCGGTTGCGAAATATCCACGACCTGCAACTGACCCGCGGCGTTGGCGATATAAAGCTGATTGCCAACCATCGCCATCTCTTGCGGATCGCCGCCCAACGCAAGGTAGCTCACGAACTGCGGGCTGGTCGGAACGGAAATATCCACCACAACCACCACGCCGTCAGTGCCGCCCAGGCCGATGTTAATTGCTTTGCCGGTCACGTAGGCATAATCACCATGAAGGACAATATCTGTTGGCAGCCGGAAATCATCGTCCGCCCCTTCCGGATCCTCCTCGATATCCACCAGACCGGCGACTAACTCCATAAGCTCGGAGTCGGAAATGTCGTAGACGCTCAGCCCCAAGTTGCGATCCGCAACGAAAGCGTAATCACCTCGAACCTCAACTGCCTCGGCCCAGACTTCCTCCCCTGCAACCGAACCCAGCCGCTCGATAATCGTACCGTCTTCACTTACCTCGTAGCTGCGCAAGCCGCCCCAGCCAGTCGCTGCATACAGAACGCCATCGGCATACGCAAAGTCCTTCACTTCTGCTGAGCGTCCGTCTGGAGTAATCGCCTGATCCAACTCCCAACTGTCCAGCAATTCCGGCCGCTGCTGATCGGACACGTCATATATCCAGATTCCCTTGTCCTGACGAGCGACGAAAAGCCAATCCATGTCTTCCGCATTGCCCATATCTTCCACAAGCATGGTCGTTGTGATGGGATCATTAGCGTCGCCCAGTCGCAGCCATTCGTCGGCGTCGACCGGAGCATCAGCCGCCGTCGAGAACAAGTGAAGGCTCCGCGTTTCGGTCAGGTCCGGGTATTCCATCACTACTCTGATGTTGAACTCGCCGCGAACGTTTTCGCTCACGTGGACAACCAGCTCCCCGGTTTCCTGATCCACCGACGCGATCACGTTCGGATCGTAGCTGGTGACGGTCATTTGCGGAGACTGGCCATTTCGATCAACGGCGAGGGGTGTTCGGATCGTCTCGCCGGCCGTGACGACTTCCCCGCCAGGCAGGACCACAACGCGAATCTCCTTCGATACAACCCCGCCCTGGCCGTCGGAGAGCGTGACGGTGATCGTCGTCTCGCCGTAAAATCCATCGACCGCCTCGACGAGGATCACGCCGTTCTGCAAGGCTTCAGCGTCATCCGCCTCGATGATTTCCACGCCCGTCAGCACCAGGTCGCTGGTCGGCCGGTCTGAAACGGTATTGGTGTGGATGATCGTCTCGAAGACATCATCGCCCGAAACCATTTGTCCATAGATCGTATGCAGACCGGTCAGATGATCCGTAGGCCCGGCCGTGATGAAGAACTGAGAGTCCTGCGTATCGATGCCGCTATTAGCGGCCGCCAGCAGCCCGCGCCCTGTAAGGCTCACGTCCGCCGACCACTCGTCGTCGGGCAGCAAATCTGCATCCACCGGGCTGCCGCCCGTTCCGTTGCCGTTGGCCGCATCGCCGGTCTGGAGCATGAAGTTCTCGATCACGCGATGAATCGGCACGTCGGTGTAGAACGGATTTCCGCCCGTTCCATGAACCGGGTTGGTCGCCAGTTCGATGAAATGGCTCACCGTGTTGGGGGCCAGATTCTCGAACAGTTGCACCATGATGCTGCCGATGGCTGCGTCGTTCTGCTCGAACGAAAGCCTGGCATATGGATTGTCCTGCAGAATGGTGACGTTGAGATTATCGTTGTCGCTGACTGTGATCGTCAAAGCGTCGTCGTCGGCATCGAAGCCGTCCACGCCGATCGCCAAAGGCCCGCCGCTGACGATGTACTCATCCTGCAACTCGCTGGCGAACGATGGTAGGCCAAACATCTCTTCTACATCGGCAAAGAACAATCCCTTGGTCGAAAGAGGAAGGACGATGTTCCCGCCAGCGAACATCTGCGGCCGGATTGCTCCGCCCGCATCGGCGATCTCGTGGAATATCAACATGTTCCCCGGGGCCGGATTGGAAGTATCCACAAAAGTGAAGCCCGCATCCGTAGCGACAATGGCGACCTGATTATTATACATTACCCGAGTGGGAACCACGCCCGCCGGCAGGTCGAACGAATCGAACAGGCCCATATTGTGGGGATTAGTTATATCCACCACCTGCAACGCATCCCAGGTATTGGCGATATACAGTCGATCGCCAAATACGTCCATTCCTCGAGGATTGCCGCCAAGGTCCAGATAATCGACCGCTGAGATACCGGCGATCGGATCGGAAATGTCCAGGGCAATCACCACACTGGCGTCTGCTCCCCCAAAGTTCGTAACTATACCCGTGACGTATGCGTAATCGCCTTGGATCACCACGTCGATCGGATGGATGAAGTCCTCCGTATCCTCCAACGTATTGAACGTACCGATGTACTGCATAGTCTCCGGATCGGAAATGTCGTAGATGCTAAGGCCACCGGTCAAGTCGATATCAAGATCAAAATCGGCGACAAAGGCGTAGTCGCCATGGATCGCAACCGCACCGGCCCCTGCACCAATCGACGCGCCGCCAAGCCGTTGGGCGATCGTGCCCTGTTCGGTTATTTCATAACTGCGCAGCCCGCCCAAGCCCTCGGCGACAAAAAGAACGCCATTGTCATAAGTCATATCAAAAGCTTGACCAGGAGACGGAGCAAAGTAAGACTCATCCAGTCCTATGCTGTCCAGCAGGTTCGGGCTCTGCGGGTCAGAAACGTCGTAGACCCATATCCCCGCCCCTCGGCCATAGTTGTTCGCGGTGCGGCTGACGAACAGCCAATCACCTTCGACCGCCGTGGCTAACAGCGTATTGTCATCATCGGGATCGCCGGCAATACCCTCCAGCGTGCCTTCCAGCGACTCCCATTCGAGCGAATCATACGGCGTAGCGGGATCTTCAACGAAGAAATGGACGGTCCGCGATTCAACAACGTCGGTATACTGCGATTGAACGGAGACGTCAAACACCCCGGTAAAACCGTCGGGGATATCCACAGTCACCTCGCCGGTTGCGTTATCGTACGACGCTGCAAAGCCTGGGTTGGCGGGGATTGTGGGAGCCTGGCCGAACCACTCGGTTTTGGCCTGGAACGTCACCGTCTCGCCGGAAGCGGCGATTATCTCGGTGGGCATGACCACAACGCGAATATCCTGGGTGATCGTTCCGCCATTGCCGTCATCGAGCGTGACGGTAATCGTCGTCTCGCCGGCGAAATCCTCGGCCGGCGTCAGCAAAATCACGCCGTTCTGCGCCAGCTCGGCGGAGGCGGGGATGTCGATAATCTCCACGCCAGTCATTACGATGGCATCGTTAGGCACGGACCCGGTCACAGGCGCGTGGATGATCGTTTCGTACACGTCGTGGCCGGAAATCATCTGGCCGTAAATCGTATGAAGTCCGTTGAGGTGCCCCGTCGGCCCGGCCGTGATGAAGAACTGCGCGTCTTGCGTATCTATGCCGCTGTTGGCAGCCGCCAGCACACCGCGCCCTGCGAAGCTCAGGTCCGACCATTCGTCGGCGAACTCGCCCAGCGGACTGCCTCCAGTGCCGTTGCCGTTGGCCGCGTCGCCTGTCTGGAACATGAAATCATCGTCCACGCGATGCAGCAGAACATCAGTGTAGAACGGGTTGCCGTCCGAACCGTAAGCCGGATAGGTCGCCAGCTTGATGAAGTGATCCACCGTATACTGCGCACGGTCGGCGAACAGTTGCACGAGAATATCGCCAATATAGACGCCATCCTGCTCGAATGACAGCCGGGCGTACGGATTGTCTCTGATGATTTCGACCGAGACGTTGGGGTCGCTGCTTACGGCCGAGATCGTCAAAGCGTTGCCGTCGTCGTCTGCGCCGTCCACGCCGATCGCCAGCGGCCCGCCGTTGAAGAGATATTCACTGCTCAGGGCGGTGGCGAAGGTTGGGGCGGCATTGAGCAGCAGCCGGCTTTCAAGCGACTCCAGTGTTGGCGTCGACACGTTAGGAAGGTCCCCGTTTAGACCATTCATGGATCACCTCGAATTGAAGAGCGACATTCACCGCATTTCGATAAGCATTATCAAGCATCACGAAGTGAATCCAGTATACCACATGGATAGGCCTTTCCGTCAACTCAGCAGAAAGAAATTGATTAGGAGCCTGTCCCGATAAGCCACTGGCCGCACGGCGGTCAGGATAGACCCTCACTGGAATTAGCGACAATTGCTGGAATCTGTGCGGCTTGGACCTTGACCGACGCCGATGTGGCGGCTAGACTTGCTGGACAAGTTGCTGCACCTGCCCGGAGAGGTGGCTGAGTGGCTGAAAGCGACGGTTTGCTAAACCGTTGTACGGGTTCATCCTCGTACCGCGGGTTCGAATCCCGCCTTCTCCGCGTCTAAGTAAGAAGGCTCCGTAACCGCTTGAAAACAGGCGGTCCGCGGGGCCTTCTCTATTTTTGCACCCGCGTTTGTCCCGGTCTTGTCCAGGGTCTGCGCCTCTATCCCTACCGAATACCCAAACCGAAGATGAACCGATGATCCCATCCATGGTTTGATCCAACCTGGGTGCGAGTGTTCCACGCAACCTCATAATACGGATATAGTTCCGCTGGAGTTGCACTCATCGGCTGGTCAGCAAGCTATGTTCCACAGCGCAGAATTGAACTTCCTTCTCTGTGATTTTGGAGGCAGGCTGGCCCGATCGCATCAGTTGGATCATGGCCTGCAGGTACGGGCCAGCGTGATTGAAGAATTTGCGATAGCCGGCGCAAAGATAGTTCAGGCCCGGCTGGCCGTCAGGCGAGTTGAGAAAACGTCGCTTCGGGCACTCGCCCCAACAGGACGGTCCGACCGGACACTGCCGGCAGTACTCGGGCAAGGCGCCGAGCTTGGCATCGCCAAACGCACACTGCTTCGACGACTGCATCATCTCTTGCAGGTCGTCGGTGAGCACATTGCCCAGCCGGTACTCCGGGTACACATAGTGATCGCAGGCGTAGACGTCGCCATTGTGCTCGATGATCGGCGACCGCCCGCATTTTGGCATCCATTGGCACACGCCCGCGGGCTGGCCCATATAGTTGGCCAGGGCCCACTCGAAATTCATCACGGTGAATGTCCCAACATCGTGTCGCACCCACTCGTCGAAGATGCGGCAGAGGAACTCTCCGTAAGTATCAGGCTCGACGCTCCACGGTGTCATATTGACCGTCTGCAGACGCTCGCCGGCGCGAACTCCGATCGCCAGTTGCAGGCCAAGTTCCTGAGCTGCGCGGTCAGGCAGACGCTCGACGATGGGCATGAACTGGACGAACTTCACGCCGACACCCTTGAAGAATTTGTACACGTCCAACGGTCGTTTAGCGCTTTTGGGCGTAACACTCGCCAGCACGTTGAACTCCACCTTGTGCTTTCTCAGGGCTTCCAGACCACGCATCACCGCGTCGAACGAGCCAGCCCCCCGAGCGTCAGGCCGGTACTCGTCGTGTATCTCGCGCGGGCCGTCCAGGCTCAGGCCCACCAGCCAGTTTCCCCTGGACAGAAACCGCCCCCACTCATCATCGAGGAGCGTCCCGTTGGTCTGAAGCGTGTTTCGAATTACCTTCCCGTCGGCGTAACGTCGCTGGAGTTCAATGGCCTTGCGGTAGAAGTCCAAACCCATCAGTGTTGGCTCGCCACCCTGCCAGCTGAACTGGACGGGGCCGGGGGGCTGAGAGGCGATGTACTTGAGGATGTAGGCTTCGAGCACCTCGTCAGACATGCGGCGGGGCTGGCCGTCGGCGAACAGAGCCTCCTTCTCCAGGTAGAAGCAGTATTGGCATCGCAGATTGCACGCAGGCCCGGCCGGCTTGGCCATCAGCGCGAACCGGATCGGTGCCGGCGCCTTCTTCCCGGGCGCAGCCCGAGACAGCGTCGTGCCCTTGGCAAAAGCCTCCGCCCGCTCTTGTCGCCGCAGCTTCTTTTTGTTTTGTGTCACTTTTTTCTTCGCCATAGCCACCCTTGGCCAGCTCGCACTGACGATTCGGAAACTCCTCGGTCATCGCCAGGTATTGACCTATTTATCCTTGTGTTGAACTCGCGACTCGGACGGATCACGGTGTGGGAACTTCTTAATCATCTCCGTGTGGCTTCGCAGGAAATTCTGTATCGGGGTAACGGCAAAGAGCCCAGCGTAGAGGGCGCCATACTTCTCGCCTGGATCACGCCGGATGTTGTAGAACTCCATGCCAGGCAGTCCGCCGTGACTCGGAACGACGTGGATCTTGAAGTTCTCGTGGCGGAAGGCTGCCAGATGGGCGCCTGAGTAATACATCATGTAATTGCGACGGCCGTGGCCCTCGCCCAGCAACAGCAACGCGGTCTGATCAATACCGTCGATAACACGATCGCCTGGAATCTTGTCGGTCGCACCCGCAATACGCGCTGCGGTAGTGAACAAGTCGGTTATGTGGATCATATCGATGGGGTCCTGATCGGGCTTGATCGTGCCAGGCCAATATGCCTGCGCCGGAACCCGCACACCGCCCTCGAGCGTCTCGCCCTTCTCGCCTCGAAGCAGTGTGTAACTGGCGGTCGGCCAGAACGCATACATGGGGCCATTGTCGGAAAACCAGACAATCAGGGTATTCTCGGCGATGCCCTCATCCTCCAAAGCCTTGACCAACTTGGCGACGTGCTCGTTGTGCAGCGCCATCATAGAGGCCTGGGCGTTGGCGCGATCGATGCCAGGGTCATTCTGGTGGGATTGCGCGCCGGTGATCTGCAGAGCGTAGCTGGCCCAGTAGATGAAGAACGGCTTATCTGTTTTGTTCTTCTCCTTGAGCCAGCGGATCATTTGCTCGTTCGAAGCGTTTTCGAAGTGCTCCTGTCGGTCGATTCCGAGTTTGCCCGCCGGACCCTCTATCGGCTTGCGGGCTTTGCCCTTTTCGGCAACATAGCCGGCAACGTCCAGATTGATTCCCGTCAACTCCTCGTATTTGTCATAACCAGGAAAATCCATGAACGGGGCCTTGAAGGGAGTAGGCCTGTCGTAGAAATCCTTCGAGTCTTGCCATGCGTCAGGTGCACCGTTGAACAGGCCGTAGTAGGCATAATCGTAACCCTGGTTGGTCGGGCTGTGCTCTTGGTGGTCGCCTAGATGCCACTTGCCCCACATCGCAGTGTGATAGCCAGCATCGGAAAGCACTTCAGCTATGGTCACTTCCTTCGGGCTGAGGCCTTCGGGCTGGCCGGGCCACAATACGCTCAAAAGCCCCGTACGCACCGGATGACGGCCGGTGTTAATGGCGATCCGAGATGGTGTGCATGAGGGCTCGGCGTAAGCGCTCCAGAATCGCATCCCCTCCCGAGCCAATCTATCGAGCGTTGGGGTCGGCGTGCCGCGGTGCTTGCCTCCCCCCTGCCAACCAAGTTCACCCCAGCCGACGTCGTCGGTCAGGATGTAGATGATGTTGGGCCTCTTGCCGAATCTCTTTCGGAGCGCGGCAAGTTTATCGTCAATGGTCTTATCCTCCTTTGCCCACTTGTCCCGATTCCTCTTCCTGAACTCATAATAAGGAGCATCCTGTTGCGGGCCTCTTCCTTTTCCAGCCGGTGCCTGCCCATACACCGGCTCGGCGCCGTAGGCGCACAACAGGGCCAACGTCACCGTCACCGCCAGCAAGATCGCGTAGACCCCCACGTGGCCGCGTTGCAGCAGAATACTGAGCGTTTGCATCAAGTATGTTCCCCTTGACTCGTTAGCGAACCCGCAATGCCCCAAAACAATTGACGCGGAAATGTACACACCGGTACCGACTGAATTCTAGGCGGCGAATAGTCTTCCGCTCACTCTTTTTTAATGCCAGCCTCACGAGGGAGCTATACTTAACATAAGGACTGGCTTGCAACGTGGTTTCTGCACATCAAGTGTGAACGCAAAGCCCCGTCGGCTACGATCGAGTATCAGTGGGGCATACCGGAAGCAATATTCTTTTCTGGGCGGCTTAGTATACATACAAAAAATCGCATGATAGCGTGCGCATTGTATGGAAATCATCTACCGAGAAAGAAGACGGGGAACACAATGGCTGACCTGAGAAAACGTGATTATTCTTCTGCTGCAACCGCAGTCGCCCTGATGTTGGTGCTACTCTTTGGATTGATAATGGCGGCGCCGGCAAGAGCCGAGCAAACCGATCCGAAACCGGGCCACACATGGTTTGACAAGGGCGAGAAACTGCAAAAGGACCATGCGGCCGCGAAGGCCCCTGCCCCTGGCGGTGAGCCTGACACACATAAAGGCCAGAGTCTTGCGGACATCAACAACAAGCTGAACAACCCCGGATCGAGCCTCGCCCAACTCAACTTCAAATTCATCTGGAACCGGTACGAGGGCAACCTGCCCGGTTCCAGCTCGCAGAATTCGCTCACGCTCCAGTTTCAGCCAGTCATACCATTCAAGCTGCCTGACGGCGGAAACCTTATTTTCCGCCCCACGATTCCGTTGGTCTGGACACCTGTATTCGATCCGGGCAATGACGGTTTCGGTGAAGAGTTCGGCCTCGCAGACAGTCAACTCGACGTTTTGTATTCCCGCACGAATGTGGAGAAAGGTTATCTGTGGGGCGTCGGGGCCAAGCATGCAGGTGGTCCAAAACCAGAACGACTTCGATGACCCGGCAGTGATCGTTGGGCTTCGGGACGTGCTTGATTTCTGAAGCAACCGACAGGTTTAAGCCCCTACCCCACCATGAATAATCATCGTGGTGCCGCAATCCTTCCGGCAAGCAGACTACTACCATGCGCGACGCGTTCCTGATATCTGTACCAAGCTGTGAGAGAGTCAGATCAGGCCATCAATAGCAGCAAGACGAGCACCCTGATGATCACCGAACGGCACTTCGTCGTTGCCGTGGACCGCTCGCCGTTAAGGCGCCGTCGCCTCATTTGAGTCTTTGGGCGCTTCGACACGAATCAGTTTCACTTCCTCACTGCGTTCCGGGCCGAAATGCAGCAGCGCCGTGGATTCATTTTCGGTCAGGTTGTAGATACTCGTCTCCATCACGACGTCTTTGTCTTTACCGTCGGCGAAGGACCACGCGGCGCGTTGCGAGTCTTTATCCACCATGCCTTCAAGCGGGCGAGCGACGTCAGTGGCGTCGTTGCTGTAGGTCCCGCCGATCATGCCGTCCTTCGAGACCGCCAATTGCATATACGTGTCGGTTTCGGTCGCGCCTCCGCGCATAACGCCGAAAACGCCCAGCGGGAGCCATTCGACATTATTGGCGTCCGCCTCGTCGATCTCCGGTGCAGCGTCGGCGATAGACTTCGCCTCGCTGTAATAATCTTCGGCGCTTGAGTACTTCTCGCCGTTGACATACACGATACTGTTATCGACGTAGACGTCGCCGCCCGAGCCGTACGCGACGTACACCGGTTGGGCGTTGTAGCGGAACCACGTCGTGACCATGCTCGTCGTCGCCCATGCCCACCAGAAACTCGAACTGTGCCCATACCCATAGTGCCAGTGGTGATGGTAATTCGGCCGAGAGTGCGGCGGGTATGAGTTTCCCCACGGCGGGCGCCCAGGCCTGCCGGGCCTGCCCGGACGTCCGGGGCGTCCGGGTCTTCCAGGCTTACCGGGCGAACCCCAACCGGGGCGACCTGCGCCGGGTCTGCCTGGCAGTTGGCTGGGACGGCCTGCACCAGGGCGACCTGCGCCGGGCCTGCCTGCGCCTGGTCTGCCAGCGCCTGGTCTGCCAGCGCCGGGCCTGCCTTTACCGGGCAGTTGGCTGGGACGGCCGCCGCCCGGTCGTCCTGTATCGCGGGGCATGCCCAAAAAGTCGCTGACCTGCCCGCGGTCAGGCTGCCTGTTGCCGGTGGGGCGATTCCCCACGCCCGGTCGTTGGCTAGGCCGCTGGGTCGGTCGTCGGGTCGGCTGACGGCTGGGTCGCTGCTGGCTTGGCCGCCGGGTCGGCTGGCGGCTGGGTCGTTGCTGGCTTGGCCGCCGGCTGGTTTGCCGATGCCGGCTCGGCGCTCGGCTGGATGTCGACCGCGAGCGACTGCTGCTGGACCTCGACCTGCTCATCGATGGGCTGCGCCCGCCGCCACCACGTCCGCCGCCGCCACGTCCGCCGCCGCCACGTCCGCCGCCGCCACGTCCGCCGCCCCCGCGAGGTGCACCACGTCCGAGGGCCTCGCCACTCAACATCGCCAGAATAATCGCTGCAACTACGAAGGTCTTGGAACGCATAATAGTGTCACCTCGTCGTTTCCTCAGTCGCCGACCGTCTTGCGGACGACCGTCGTCTCGGGCATGTTCGGAAGAAGCTCGCCATCCAGTTCCTGGTTCACGCGACGCCAGGTGAATTTGTTGTCGTCTACCTGCCTGTACATCGCCACCGACGACGCACGCCGGCCGTCGGACAGCACGTGGCGTGTTTTCGCTTCCCACCCCTTATCGGTCTGCGTCCACACCGCCTCGGCAAACCCACCATCGGTATCGAACAGATACGAGCGAATTCGTCCGCCTTCTCCTTCGTATCCGATGACCATGACGCCTTCCTGCGCCCCCTGCTCATCCTTGATTTCCGCCTTGAATCGCATCACGAGGAACGCCTCACCGGGCGACCACTCGCAGTTCAATTCAACGGTGTCCTGATCGTCGGCGTCGACCCATCGTCCAATCAGCCATTTCAGCTTGCTCAGCGCCTCTTTGTGCTTTGCGAGGTCGGCAGGCTTGCGGTCGGTGAGCGTATCCATCCGCCAGTCATCTCCTTTGAGAACCCACTGGCCTTCGGCGATTCCGCCGGTCGAGTCGAACGTCCACGAGCGGATCGTCTGCTGCGACGGGTCCCAACCGATCACCTCAGTGCCCTTGACATCGGGACCCTCCCCACCGGTGATCTCGAACGTTCGCGTGATGAAGTTGCGGTTGCGGGTCCAGCGGCAGACGTTTCGGGTCGTCTTCCCATCCGTTTTTTTGTTCCATTCGCCGATCATCCAGGACAGGTCTGCGAGGTGCTCGTAATGGGAATTGACAGGCAGGTCCGTCTGCCAGATGCGATGGATCTTCCACTTCCCGCCGCGCAGAACGTAGACGGTAACGTCGGCTGTTCGCTCGATTTGTCTGTTATCGGCAGCGAATCGGGACGTCCCGTTCTCGATTGCAACGTCCTTGGAGATGAAGGGCTCGCCGGTCGTCTTCCGCTCCACGGCGAAGGCTGAGTTTTTGGCGAAGACCTCTTTGAGCATGGTGATGATCGCATCGCGGCCGCGCAGGCGAACGCCGGTAGTCTGGTTGACGAATGCGACATCCTCGGTCAGCACCGCCGCCGCCGCGTTGGCATCCCCGTTTCGGATCGCATCCGTCCATGCGTCACCGACGCGCGCGATCTCCGCGGCCGCGCCCGTTTCGCCCGTCGCAATGCACGGAATTAGCAGAATCGCTGCCATCGCCGTCATCAGGAACGCTGATCTCAAATTCACGTTTGGTTTGTTCATGATTGAATTCGCCCCTTTGTGAACTTATTGATGGTAGATACAGAACGCGCAATTATAGGCAAGCAAGCCTATCCCTACCGAAGACCCAAACCGAAGATGAACCGATGATCCCCTCCATGGTTTGGTCCAACCTGGGTGCGAGTGTTCCACGCAACCTGATGGTGTGGGATTGAGTTTCGCCGACGTTGCACTCATCAGCTGGCTGTATGGCAGGCATGCAGATCATCTGTATGCGTATCAGGTGAAGGCAGAGTAGGTCGGCCGCAGGGCACCACAACGTTAGCCCCAACTATACCCCGGTGGTCAGCGATTGGAGAGGACCTTGTCCAGGACTTCGCGGAGGGTAGCGGCAAGGCGGGGAATCTCGTAGGGCTTCTGAATAAAGAAGTTTGTTTGCCCTCTCCCCCCCAACTGCTGGGTGACGTCCTGCTCGTCGTACCCGCTAGAGATGATGACCGGGACATCAGCTCGGATGCGATAGATCTCCTGGCGAGCCTCAATTCCATTCATTTGCGGCATGGTCAGGTCCAGGATCACGCAGTCGATCTTGTCCGTCTGCCGGCGAAACACTTCCACGGCTTCCTTCCCGTTGGAGGCGGTGATGACCGTCATTCCCAACCGCTCCAACATCCTGCGGCCAATTTTGCGGACCGACTCCTCGTCATCCACCAGTAGCACCGTCCCGACACCGTGCCACTCCCCAGCTGCTTCGGATCGGGGCCTTGCAGCGGCGGGGGCGGCTTCGATGGCCGGCAGCAGCACCGTAATCGTTGTACCCTTGCCCAACTGGCTGCGAATCTTGATCACACCCTTGTGTCCTCGAATGATCCCAAGCACAGCCGCCATGCCCAGACCACGCCCGGTCATTTTGGTCGTAAAAAACGGGTCAAACAACTTTGCCTGCGTGTCGGCGCCCATGCCACAGCCCGTGTCGGTCACCTCCAATGTCTCGTACAGGCCCTCAGGCAGACTATCTTTCAAATACGTGTCGTCGATATCTGCCCTGTCCAGGTGCGTGAGCCCGGTAGCTATGGAGATCACGCCGCTTTTGTCTCCAATCGCGTCCGAGGCGTTTGTGATCAGGTTCATGATGACTTGACGGAGTTGGGTAGCATCGCCTTGGATGGCCGGAAGGTTCTGGGCAAAGCAGTGCTTCAAAACCGCTTTCTTAGATATGGATGCCTTCAACATATGGGCCATATCCTCGACCATCCTCGACAAGTCCAGAGATTCTACCACGAACCTGCCCTTGCCAGAATACGCAAGCATCTGTTGGGCCAAGTCTGCGGCCCGCTTGGAAGCCTCCATGATCTCCTGCACGTTCTCCCGAGCGGACGCATCGAGAGAGATGTCACGCAAGGCCAGGTCGGCATTGCCGATGATGACCATCAGCAGGTTGTTGAAGTCGTGGGCGATACCCCCAGCCAACACGCCAAGACTCTCGAGTTTCTGGGCATGTCTGACTTGTCTTTCGAGGGTAAGCCGGTCCCGCTCGGACTGCTTCTGTTTCGTGATATCTCGTACCGTGGCCTGCAGCATTGTCTGCCCGCCCAGTTCCAGCCTGGTTAAAAAGACCGTGGCCGGGAACTCCTCTCCATCCAATCGCTTGTGTGTCCACTCGAAGAAGAGAGTCCCTTCCCGCAGGGCTGTCTCGATCATCTCCCTCGCCTTGTCGTCACTTGGGCGCCCGTCCGGCTGGAATGGCGGGGAGACATTCCATGGCGTTACCGAGATCATCTCGGCTTCATCCTTCGCGCCGAACAGGGTGACCATCGCCGGATTCGCTGACGTGAACTTCCAGGAAGGCTGCCCAAGAGTCATGAACGCATCGCGAGAGTTCTCGAAGAAGGCTCGATACCGCTCCTCGCTTTCTCGTAGGGCTTCCTCTGCCTCTTTGCGGGCCGTGATATCCACGATCACACCGTCGAGCCATCGCGGATTACCCTGGTCGTCTTTGATCCCCATTCCTCTTTCATGGACCCACCGGACACTCCCGTCAACGTGCTGCACGCGATACTGGAGTGCGAACGGCTGACTCGCCGCGATCCCTTCGGCAACAATGTGTTTCACCTCGTCGACGTCGTCCGGGTGGATCAAATCATCGAATAGCAACTTTTCGGATAAAAAGTCACTGGCGGGATGGCCCGTAAGCTTGAGGACCTCCCCGCTGATGTGCTTCATCCGCCATGGCGGTTCGGTTTCACAACGGTAAATCGTTCCTGGAATATTCTCCACAAGTGTTCGGTATCGCTCCTCGCTCTCCCTCAGCGCTTGCGCGGCCTGCTTACGTTCGCTGATGTCACGAGCCACGACGAGGACCCCCTCCACTCCGGCGATTTGGGCGCTGCACATGCTCACTTCGACCCAGAACAACCGGCCATCGCTGTCCTTCGCCAGCCAGTCGAGCAACTGCGACTCGCCAGTACTAGCCTTCCGGATCTGCCCCAAAGCGTTGGCTTGGTTAAATGGGGGCTGACCCGAACTGACATCCTCCACAGAGAGCTTCAGCGCCTGCTGACGTGAGTATCCGTACATCTCGCACATCTTGCGGTTGACGTCGAGGATTTTCCCCGTCTCAGGGTTATGAAGGAATATCGCGTCGTTTATGCCGTCGTAGATATCCTGAAAGCTGTTTTCCCGTTCGAAGGCCAACTAGGTAACCTTTCTCCACAGCAAGAACTGCAGGCCGATGCTCCCAGCGCAGTCCGATTCCAAAATAGGCTTCGTCCAACGTCCACCACCGCTCTCCCCAATCATATCCTGATAATCTCGGTGACGTGCTCCAATCTGATAGAGAGTCAGGCCAATGCTTCTGCCTTGTGTTCCGAACGCTGGGGCTGGTCCAGCGTGAATGCTAGTTTGTTAAGCTTTTGAACACATTGACTAAGGAGATCAGGAGCACGTCAGAATCATTCCCTTGAATATCCATCCATTCCATATGATGGCTTTTTTGGCCCACTTAGGTATGTTATACTCATTGGTCTTGGTAGCACCCGCGGTATTGCTCCTGACGAGGTATCATTTTGGAAGACAACAAGCCCTCCACGGAATTCGAGACCGAACTCGATCCCCTGGCCGAATCCGGAACGTATCCCGCCAAAAGTTCTAGCTCATCTCGCCAATGGGTGCGGCTGGCGGTGCAGGCTGGGTTTATCGTCTCTGTGTTACTTGTCGGCTGGCAGTTCCACCTTTTTGTGGTTTCGCTAGGCGATACGTCCGGAGCGCCTCTAGCCGACCGCCCGGAAAGCGTGGAAGCCTGGCTGCCCATCAGTTCACTTATGAGCCTGACGCTGCTGGTCAAGAGCGGCTTGGCCAATACAGTTCGCCCTGCAGGGCTGGTCATTTTTTCGCTGACGCTGATGCTTGCTGTAGTCATGCGGCGCGGATTTTGCAGTTGGGTCTGCCCTATCGGTACGCTCTCGGAATACACCCACAAGGCCTTCAGAAAAATATTCGGCCGTAATCTCACCATAAACCGTTGGATCGATTATCCACTGAGATCGCTCAAATACCTGATCCTTGCGCTTTTCCTGTGGACGATTCTCCAGATGCCGGCGATAGATCTACATCAGTTCATTCACGCCCCGTACAACCGGGTCGCGGACGTCAAGATGTACCTGCTGTTCGCAACCATCTCCAAGGTTGGCATCTGCGTATTCGTCGTGCTGATGGTGCTCTCGGCGATCGTTAAGAACTTCTGGTGTCGCTACCTCTGCCCCTTCGGTGCGCTGCTTGGTTTGCTTTCGCTGCTGAGCCCGGTCACCATCCGTCGCGATCCGGCCCGCTGCGGCGATTGTGGCCATTGCTCCAAAGTCTGTCCGAATCGGATTTCCGTGTCAAAGGCCAAGCGCGTGCGGTCGGCGGAATGTACAGCCTGTTACAGTTGCGTTTCGGCATGTCCAAAACCCAGCGCACTTGGCATGTCCATCGGCAGGAGCAAACCAGCTCTCAGCCTGCTGGTCTACGGAGTAATTACCGTTGCGGCTTTCGTGCTCGTAACCCAGGCTGCTCGGGCCGTGGGCTACTGGCAGAGTGACACACCTGACGCGATGTATCGAATGCTGTATCAGCAGATAAACAGGATCGAGCACGTGCGCACGCCGGGTGCGATGCGATCCACCGCCCAGCAGAAACGAATGGACACAGACACTTTTAGAAGAGTTCACCCGAACAGTGACGCTACGACACAATTGCCCCAAGGTAGCATTCGCCAACAACGGGCGAGCGTGAGGTCAACAGAGTAATGCTGAAGAACTATATCGGAAAAATGCGAGGCAACGCCAGGAGCCCCGCCAGGGTGAGCCTAACCGAGATCCTCTGGTCGTGGATAGGTTCGTTTATCGGCATCACCGTTGTGGCGTATATCAATTACAACAGTATGGAGAGCGCGGACCTGCTGATGATCATAGGTAGTTTCGGCGCCTCTGCTGTGCTCATCTTCGGAGCCATCGGCAGTCCGCTGGCCCAGCCGCGAAATTTCGTCGGAGGACACGTTATCTCCGCAGCCATCGGTGTTGCGTGCTACCAGATGTTCCACGCCAACCCGTGGCTGGCTGCCGGACTGGCCGTGGCGACGGCCATCGCCGCCATGCATGCTACCAAAACCTTACACCCGCCTGGCGGAGCTACTGCGCTGATCGCGGTGATCGGCAGCAGTAAGATTCACGCGTTGGGTTATCTCTATGTGCTCATGCCCGTAGGGCTCGGATCTATAATCATGCTGGTGATCGCACTAGTGCTGAACAACATCCCCACAAACCGCCGGTACCCGTTGTTCTGGTATTGATCTGCAGAATCTGCGTCCGTCGCTGGAAAGTCAGCAGCACCATGACGCCCAGGCCGATAGCTCACTGGCCGACTTCCTCAACCCGATCACCGGCTGGGTTAATCCAAACGTACCAGCCCACGCCTCAACCTGAGTAAAAGTCACCCCGGCATTTTTCGAAGGCGATATGCAGAGTTGAGATAATCGGCCGGGGTCCTATACTTAAGCTAACCTCTTGCCGACGATTGCGGCGGGATCTCTCTAACTATGGGGAAGCTGTTATGTACGAGAGAATTCTTACGGCACTGGATGGTTCTGAGCATTCGCGCCACGGCGGGCGAATTTCCATTGCGCTGGCATCCAAACTCCACGCTGAATTGATCGCCTCTCACGTCTACAGTTCCGAGTTGCACGCCCAGCGATTTCGCGACATGGAGCCGGGGCTGCCCGCTGAATACCAACAGGGAGAACTTCTTGACCATCTTCGAGGCCAGCACGATTCATTGATCGCCGAGGGTTTTGAGGCCCTCTCGCTGGGGTATCTGGAAGAGATTTGTCACGAGGCGCAACAGGCCGGCGTTCGGATTCGCTCGGCAACTCCGGCTGGGCGCAATTACGTTCAGTTGCTCGCCCTGGCTGAGAGCCTGGAGATTGACCTGCTCGTGCTGGGCGCCCAAGGACTGGGCGCTATCGGTGACGACCAACTTGGCAGCACATCCGCCAGGGTGCTTCGACATGCCCGCTGCGACGTGATGATATGTCGCCAACCCATCGGCAATGGGGCAGCCATTTTGGCCGGCATTGATGGCAGCGAGCAGGCCCTCGACGCGGCAGAAACCGCCAACCTCTGGGCCAATGCGCTGGACAGGCCACTTCAACTGGCTGCAGTGTATGACACGGAATTTCACGCACATGTCTTCAGTGCGATGGGTCATTCGCTATCGCTCGAACGGCAGGAACAGGTCGGCCTAGCCAAGCAGGAAGACCTGCACGAAACGCTGATCAATGACGGTCTGGCCCATTTGTATCGCGGGTTTCTTGCCGATGCCAAGGCAAGGCTCGGCGCGACCAATGGACAGGTGCAAACTCGTCTACTGGAAGGAAAGGCGTATCGAACGCTGGTGGATCATGCCCGCGCCGAGCAGGCAGGCCTCATCGTGGTTGCTCGCTCTGGCCATCATCGTCAGCCGATTTCCATGCTGGGCTCGAACGCCGAAGCCGTCTGCCGATTGAGCGATGGCAATGTTCTGGTTGTGGCGGGGGCGAAGAATTCCGACGATCCGTCTCAGGATGATACTGCCCGCGAAGCAGGCAAAGTTCCGCAAGCCCAAACCGTCCCCCCAGCCCGTCAGGCCATGGAATGGGACTCGCAAGCACTGGATCGTCTGCAGCGCGCACCGACTTTTGTTCGACCGATGGCACGCCGAATGGTAGAACAGACCGCCCGCGAGCAGGGTGCAGACCGCATCACGATGGAATTGTTCGAAAAGGTTCTTCACCGGTTTGGGATGGGCCGATCGGAGCGGAACGATGACTGAATTTGCCAAGGCGCGACAAATCGTCCTTCGCAAAACCAAGCCGCTGGCACCGCCTTTTCATCGCCATATCGCCCGCAGTCGATTGATCGGCCGGACCTGTCAGGTCGGAGACCGAGTGATAGTCTACGAGATAATTTCGTGCGAGCCGCCTGGACCTGTGCAGGTACAGAGCGACACGATTCTGCATTTCGAGTAACGCCATGTCCGTAATCGCTACAGAGAAGCTTGAGCGCCTTTACGCTCCGGCAAGGGGCCTGCTCGGCGTGTCGCTGTCGGTCGAAGCGGGCCAGTGCTACGCGATCCTCGGCCCCAACGGGTCGGGCAAGACCACGCTGACACGCCTGCTGGTGGGTTTGGAGAAGCCGACTTCTGGCCGCCTTGCAATGTTCGGCCAGGTGATCGATCACAGCCGAGATCATCTCGCCCAATGCGGATACGCTGGCGATACCGCAGTTCATTGGGAGAACCTCACCGGCCGGCAGAACGCCTGGTTCGTCGGGGAATCCTACGGCCTTCCAGCCGATCGGATTAGTCGCCGACTGGAAGAACTACTGGAATTGTCGGATCTGACCTCGCGAGCAGACGATCCGGTCGCGACGTACTCGTTCGGCATGCGGCGAAAGTTAAGCATCGTTCAGGCGCTACTGCCCGATCCGGGCCTGCTGATCCTCGACGAGCCGACAAGCGGACTCGATGTGCAGTTTCAAGACAGGCTGGCCGAACTGATCCGTCAACGCTGCAAAGATGGGTTGACTACCTGGCTGAGTGGAAACGATCCGGAGTTTGTCGCCAAAGCAGCTTCGCACGCCACTTTTCTCGATCAGGGTGCTATCGTGGCTGAGGCAACGGTCGAGGCAATGCTGGCCGAGTTGTCGCCCCTGAGTGAAATGTCGATCCGACTGGCCAGTTCCGCGACGATTTCTGTTCCGCAGATGGATCGAATCGAATCGTTCCAACAGGACAATGACATGGTCCGCGTGCTGCTGCGCTACGATCCCGAAGTCATCGCCGAAGTTATCGGCTGGATCGGTTCGCACGGTGGACACATCGTAGCGATCGAGATCAGCCGGCCCACGCTGCGGGGCGCCTATCTGGCGAAGACCGGAAAGAGGTTGGAATCGTGAAGCCTGCCAATGTCTTCCAACTCGAAATCGCATCGGCCGTGGCTTCTCGGCGCAGTCTGCTGATGCGACTGGCTCTGCCCTTGCTACTGGCTCTGCCGTTTGCGCTGGTGGCGATGCCGCCGCGAATGAAAGCCTCGGGCCTGGTGATGCTGTTGTTGTTCCTGACTTTTTTCGGCTCGGCCGTGACAAAGGTGCGACGCAGAAGCGAAGGCCATCTGGCGCGCCTCAGCGTGTTGCCCATACCGGCTTGGCTGGTCCAACTGGACATGCTGCTGGCGTCGGCTGTTATCGATCTACTTCAGATGGCGGGCGTATTCGGGCTGTATCTGGCGGCGAGCGCAAAGTCCCTTTCCATCGGCGAGGCGATGACGCTGGCCGGGCTGCTCTGTGTGGTGGTGCTTGGGCTGAATCTGCTGGGGATGCTGCTGGCCGGCGCGGTGAAGAACAATCCGGAAGTTCATCTTTTCGGCGCACTGACTGTGGGATTGATCGGTCTGATGTCGGGGCTTTTTCCCACTCCGCAGCGCATCGAGCCCGTCGTAAGCGTGACTGCGGCGTGGAATCCGGTGGCCTTTCTCGCACGCGCACTTGCAATGGTCGCCGATACAACCCACACGGCGGATGCGGGCAACAACCCGGTAGTTATGGTGACGGCCGGGCTCGCACTGGCGGTCACCGTGGGGGCAGTGATCTTACGAAGCCTGCCCACTACGGTCCGCCGCAGTCGGGCTCGCAAACAAACTGATGAATGAAGTAAACTTGGACAGACATATTGTGTATTGAGGGCGAATAGAGAATCGACGACGGACGGGAGACAACGCATGGACGAAGAAGCCAAAATCTACATCGGGCTGGTGCTGGTCATCCTTGCATTGATCGAGTTCTTTACGGCGATGTACCTGTTCGGCGCCAAGCCCTCTAAGGACAGCCCGCACAGGTTCGGCAAGCTCGCAATCCGAGTGCATCGGATTCTGGGGTATGTTTTTCTCGTGGTGTTTGCCTGGCTGATCTACATGGGTGTCGTCATCTTCGGTCGCTTGTCTGCATCGGGAACCGGCTATCAATTCGACGGCGCAAGATTCCATCACGCGTTGCTTGCAGTGGTGATGTTCCTGGTGCTGATGCTGAAGATTGGCTTCATCCGGATATGGCGGAACTATCGCAGTCAGGCGCGGCTGTTGGGATTCATCGTGACCATCGGAACGCTCACCATCTGGCTGATCTCCGGATGGTTCTACATGATCATGATGGGTGGCTGGACGGTCGAGCGGTAACAACCTTCGGGCGAGGCCAGAGAAAGAAGAAGTAGAACATCACCAACCACATCACTGCCGAGAAGATCACAGCCGCCACGTTCCATCCGCTCAGCGCTGGGTTGTCATGGTAGGCCAGGAACAACGCGTTGGCAGGAATTTCGATTTGATGCTTTTCTCGAAACGCTGCGCGAACGGTGCGGCGAAACGCCATCCTGCCGTACCGCAATTTGCCCTCAAAGCGATTGCGATCACCCCAGCTATCGTCGATGGTTCCATAGACACGCATAACCATCCGGGCCCCGTAAGGCTCGATCAGCAGGTACGTGTACGTCAGGCCGTAGGTACTGTACACCACGCCGCGATTCGGATCGACCTTGCCTATGACGGCTACAAAGGTCCTATCGCGCAGCGGACCGCCGGAAAGCTGATCGGCCGTCGTGATTTCCTGCGGGACACTCGGACCCAGATCGTATCTCATCTCGGGTATCTGCACGCAGAACAGCGCCGTCGGAAACACCAGAGCGAGTAGCTTTGCCAAGGTCAGCCAGAATCTTCCTCTCAAGAAAAACATAAACAATCGAGTCCTTTCAGTCAAAGTACCAGCCCAGAAAAGTGATCACGGCCAGGAACAGTAGCATGCTCGAACAGAAGAAAATCCAGATCCAGAATACCCACATCACCCAGCGCGGATCTTCATGTGGCTGGCGGAGCGGATAGACGTCCAACTCCTCCTCCCATCGAGGGGCCTTGCCAAGATACTTCTCATCCGGCGAGACAGCCTGTGAATTGTCCTGCTCGATTTCTGTCATGGTTTGTCGGATTAGAAAGGCTTTCCGGAGTTCAGGTGCTCGATGACTTTTTTCATTTCTTCCTGGTTGAGGATTCTCGGGCGGCGCTGTCGCATCCGGTACACGACCTCGCCCCAATTACCCAGTTTGTAGTTTCGCACCCGCTGGAGCGAATGACAGCCGACACAACGGCGGGAAATCAACTCGGCTGGCGTTAGTTCCCAAGGATGAACCTTCGGCGGTTCGGTACCCGGGCGGACGGGGACTTCGTAGTCCGGTGCGTGCACCATTTTCATCGTGCCGGCCTTCTGACGCTCGGGCGGCACGTACACGTCGTCGTAATGTGAATAACGATTGACGGCGTCGCCCTGGGGCACTCGCTTGCCCGAGACGCTGACAAATCTTGGTCGCGCTGCTTCCCGCACGTATCCGCCCAGCATCACCGTCAGGAACGACAGGAACGCAATGAGTACGAAAACCGCCCGGCCGGATTGTTTATGGTAGTTCAGCAGATGGTTGCACAGCATCGCCGCTACCACGCCGCAGCCCAACATCGCCCAGACGAAGGTCCACGTCATCATTGGGCCCATCATCACATAGTAGATAGTGTAGAAAACGGCGATGGTATATGTCATCACCCTGGGAAGCGTGAACTCCTTGCCCTGCTTGGCGCTTTTCCACTGATAGAACAGCCCCATGCTGATCATGCTGATGACGATGATGTGCTTGACCCACCACCAATCGATCCCGCCGGCGACGACGTCACCTTTGCCCCACATCAGGTTTACGTAGGCTTCTTTGGCGTGATACTTCAGCACCCAGGCGTAGGCGAAACCCACCACCGGAAGGGCCAGCAGCGACACGAACGCTATATGAAAGGCCATCCGCCCGCCTTTTTCGTAGAACGCCTGAAGTTTCGGCCGGCGACGCAAGTAGAGCATCACCCCGCAGAAGCCCGCCGCGACGAACGCCCCGTAAGCCACATTCGCAAATATCCGGTGGAACGTCAGCATCAGGAGCGTCGGGTTGTAGAACAGCTTCATGCTCCAGCCGGTGATCCCCAACGTGCCGGACCACTGCGAAACCTGCCCTTCGGCTACACCCGGAGTCATCATGAACGAGCTCATCCCGTTGATGTAATAGACCTGGAACAGGAACAGCGGCGTCAGTAGCGATCCCAGCAGGATGTGCAGTTTTTTGTGGCCCCACAGCCGATCCCAGAAGAAATAATGAAACGTCAGCGTGGTCGCCAGCAGGAAAAAACACACCTCCTCGACGATCATCGTCCAGAAAAAATTGGTGAATATCTGCGACCAGAACTGCGGGTACAGCCCGCTCAGCAGGAACACCAGGCCGATCGCGTTGATCGTTCCGATGTTGTACATGCAGACGTGGAAGAGCTGGATTCGTTTGGCCAGCAGGTCGTAGCCGCGGTCGCGACGCACGTAGGCGACAATCTGAAACACCGTTACCACGAAAGCAAAGCCGATTGCCAGCGAGGCCACGGCCGTGTGGAACAGCGCTATCGACCCGATCGCCCATTTAGCACTGATGCCGGGAATGATGATATGACTTTGTGCCGCAGCCAGGATCATGGGTATTGCTCCTGCAAAAATCGTACGATTCGTTCGGCCTGAGCATCGGAGATCGGCGGCGCGCCGGGGCGGCGGCGCTCTTGGGCGACCTTCTGCGGCCAATCTTTCTTTTCATAGCGTTCGAAGTCCTTTGGTGACGGATAATCCTGATTGTGACATCGCACGCATGTTTCGTAGACCAGGTAGCGATCCTTCTCCATCTGTGTCGCTTCGGGTTTGATGATTTCACCGTACACGGTGTCCGGGCTTTTGCTTCTTTCGCGAACGAAACCGCCCATGGCGAAGGCAAAACCAGCCGCCAGCCCGACGGCTAATTTGATCCAGGCCCACCGCTTCGTGTCGGCCTTGCCTCCGCGCAAAATCCAGAAAACCGCAACCGCTCCGATCAGCACCGCCATGCAAACGCCTCGCCAAACGGCTGCGTTGGCTCCCAGCCAGTCCAGAGGTGGGTGGATGAATACTACCCAGGCCAAGCTCAGCACGGCCACGGTCAGGAAGATGGAAAACGCCTTGCTCTTGTGTCGGACGCAAAGATACGCCCCGCCGAAAAATACGAAAAACAAAACCAGTGCCATCTTCACAGTAAAGTGAGGCGCCGTGTGCCCACCCATGATAGCCGAGAAGGCAATCGGAGCTTCGGCTTGGATCACCAAAGCATAGAACCAGCCGATGATCGGCATCAGAAAGAAGCTGATCAGCCCGACCGTAAACGTCAGATCCGCAGCCCAGCCGAAGTACGCGCGGTTTTCTTCGCTATTTCGCCGGCTGATGTGGCGCAGGGCAAAAATACCCCCGACGAGCAACATCGTGTAACTGATATTACCGACGAAACGATGGAAGAACAGGAACGGGAAGCTCGGGTTGAAAAAGGCCGCCGCCGACCAGCCAATGGGTTCTTCCACACCCGGCAGCGGCACGCCGCCAGGCGTAAGCATATAGCTGCCCAACGCATCCCAGACTAACTGCACCAGCACGCCGAATAGCGCAGCCACCACCCCCATGAAGATGTGCAGCCGCTTCCGCCGCGTCATCCAGGCGTCCCAGGCCAGGTAATAGAAGAAAAAAAGGAAGAAGACCTCGCCCAGGAAAAATCCGAACTGCAGAACGAGCGGCCAGAAGAACAGGTTCGACCATCGCGACCAGAATTCCGGATACGTACCGATGAGAAAAATTGGAATCCCAGTGCCCAGTGCCGCTCCAGGCGAAAACAGGATCATCGAAAACCAAATCAGTCCCTTGCTCAGCCGGTCATATCGCAGGTCTTTTTTGCGGTATCCGATGTATTCGTAAATCGGCGCGAGGATCATGAAGGCCGTGATGATTGTGGCAATGGGGATATGCGAGTAGGTGATCTCTTCGATCCAAACCCACCGTGGGAAGACTGGAGTGTCTATAATGGGAAGTTCCATAACCGCTCTTTCGCCAGTGGCCAAACAGATACGGCTAAGACTGTTGCCACAATAGCGCCGATCGGTATCTTCTACAAGTATTTCCCGTTGCGTCTCAATAATCGTGTCTGCTGCATTCCCGCACCAGCAATTTCGAATCCCTTTCAACTAATGTGTTTCGAGACAGTTGGCTGCTTGACTTCCAAAGGTTGTGTCGAAATGGGAGATGTGCTCTTATTTTTTGAATGATTATTTATTCTTGCCCATAGAGCCCAACTGAACATATCGTCCTTTCCAGGCCATGATCCTGCCGCAACAGTAATAAGCACATAATAAGGGCGCGAAACTTAGTCTCGGTCTCGCTCGATCTCGCTCAATATCGCTCGTTACTACTCAAGTGTTTAATGAACAAGCAGTACGTATCGCCAGATATCGTTTGTTCTTGAGTAATCCCTTGGCGGCCAGATCTGTCCATCTGCCCATCGCACATCTCGGGGGAAGTGGCGTGTTTTGCTCGTTCAATCGTCTGACAATAGCCGCTCTGGAAATGCGATCCTGAACGTGCAGGCAAGTAATACTTGACCGGACAGACCAGAAACAGGATTATGTTCTTGGAATAACGAGCGACTTGGTGTCTGAATGGAAGTGCCTCAAAAAACACGATACGCATTGCGAGCCATCTTCGAACTGGCCAAACATTTCGGCCGAGATCCCGTGAAGGTCATTGATATTGCCAAGGCCCAGGCAACACCACCTCGGTTCCTGGAAGTTATCCTCAATCAGCTGAAAAAGGCTGGTTTTGTTGGCTCGAAGCGCGGCAGTCGCGGCGGTTACTTCCTATTGCGTTCTCCCGCCAAGCTGACAGTAGGCGAGGTGATGCGCGCCATCCAAGGCCCGATCCGCCTGGTGGATTGTTCCGACGAAGGATCCCAGCGAGATTGCCCACTCTTCATCAACTGCGTATTCCTGCCCATGTGGACAAAGGTTCAGGAAGCAATTTCAGACGTGTATGACACGACGACTTTTCAGAACTTTCTGGACGCCGCAGAGCAGTCGGCAAAGGATTACGTGCCTGGCTATACTATCTGACCGTTGAGCGTTATCGCTCGCTCCGGTTCCGCATGGATGCATCCGTTGGGGGTAAGTCTGAGGGCGAATTGACGTTGTTCCACGCCGACGCAAGATGCGGTGGAATTTCTGGCGAGGCAACCTTGGGATACCGGGCCAGCTCCAAAAGACGATAGTTTTTATGGGCTGCCTGCTGCTGCAATGCGGGCAGACAGCGGAAGTCGTAATGTGCAAGCAGGGGTTCGGCTATGGAAGATCCCTCCAGCCTGGGCATCGTGGCCCACACGCCTGGCCTGCGAGTCGAGACAAGCCACTTCAGGGCATCGGCGGAAAGATTGGGAAGGTCGCACGCAGCCACCAGCCACGAGACGCGCGGCGACCATCGCATCGCCGCCAGCAAGCCCGACATCGGCCCCTCCGCGTCGGGAACGTCGGTCAGTCTGGGATACCCCGCCAGTTGCGAAGGGATCTCCCCCGCTCCGGCGACGACCACAGAATCGGTTACGTCCTGAAGTAATTCAGCCGTCCGCCCCAGCCAGGTTTTCCCACCCTTCTGCAACAAATGCTTGGGGCTGCCCATCCGCGTGCTCTTGCCGCCGATCATGACGCAGCCGATGATAGGCGTTTTCAGCCATTGCTCGGACAGGAAGTCTTCCAGAATCGCCAGGAGGGCTGCGAGGCGATCGGTATCTCTCGACAGCACGGCCGCGATTCCCTCGACATTTTCCGGGGGAGAGGTTTCATCGTCCGCCAGCAGCCACACTTTGCGAAACGGCGTGCTCTTGTGCCCCTCGACAAGTACCAGGTCGCATCTCTCGGCAAGCCCCGCCAGGACCGTTACCAGATCGCCATTCGCAGCGCGGTGAAGACGAAGGAATTCCTGCTCCGGCCCCTGGAGCAATACATCCGCTCCAGCACGGAAAAATCGATCGCTGTCCTTGCCCGGCCGATCGACGTCAATCCCGTGAGCATCGTGCTTGACCACTACAATCTTCAGCCCCCTTTTCACCAGTATGGGTACGACCTGCTCGATAAGCGTGGTCTTTCCGGACCCGCTCCAGCCGGATATTCCAAGGATTGGAAGGTCGTCGATCATTTGTTTTCCGTGGCTTGCGGCGGTCGTCCACAGTCGCTGTCATCACCGCGAAGCTTCTCCAATCCGTGCCCTAATGCGCCGCCAAGAGCGTCGAGATTTTCCACCGACGCTCGCTCCGAGCCCGGCAGATTGACGATCAGCGTCGACCCGCAAGTACCTGATGTAGCACGTGATAGCATCGCGTGAGGGGTCTTTGCCATCGAGGCTGTTCGCATCGCCTCGTCCAGGCCAGGGGTGAACCGCTCGACTACCTGTCGCGTTGCTTCTGGCGTGACGTCTCTGGGAGAAAAGCCCGTCCCGCCGACCGTGACCACCATGTCTATGGAATGCCCGCCACAGTAATGCTTGAGCCGGTCGGCAATGGTCTGGCATTCGTCGGGAAGGATTTCCGCTGAGTATATGTGGGCCGAGAGCGACTCTTTGAGAAGAGCCGCAACGGCTGGCCCGGCGGTATCCTGCGCCGTGCCTTGCGAGCAACGGTCGCTTATGGTGAGAACGACGCACTGCAAGGTCTCTCGCCGAACTTCCGTGAGAACTTTCACGTCGTCACCGACGCAGAACCGCCCGCCCTTTAATACGCGAGCGAAGAGCCCGAGCCGAGGCATGATGCAGTCGCCCGTCAGGTGATAGATTCTGCATGGCGTGTGGCAGACCTTGCCTATCTGCGTCACGGTCAGGATCACCTCGCTGCCGAAGCTCAATTGCGAGCCAAGCCCCAGTGCGCCAAGGTCGCAATCGGAAACGATTAGGTTCTCGGCGAAGTCGCCCGGCTTGATATCGGGCAGGTTCTCGCGGACTGCCCTGATGTCTTCCGCCGCCAGCAGACTCACCTGACGATGCCATAATCCCGCGTGCGCGTCGGAGTCGATGCCATGATCAACTACCATCTGGGCCGACTCGACCGGCGTCTTGCGTTCGCCCTTCTGCTCGCTTATGCAGATATGTTCAATCCGTCCCATCGTCAGTCTCCTCACGTTTCCAATGGCCTGACTTGCCGCCCTGCTTTTCCAGTAGCCTCACCGGCCCGATCTGTACACCTTTGCCGGCCGACTTGACCATGTCATACGCCGTCAGTGACGCGACGGCCGCCCCGGTCATGGCTTCCATCTCCACGCCTGTCTTGCCATGACATGCCACACGAACAACGAATCGAACGCGGTCACCGACAAGCTCGGCCGAGACGTCCACCGAATCCAGAACCAGCGGATGACACATGGGGATCAGATCGGCGGTGCGCTTTGCGGCCATGATGCCGGCGATGCGAGCGGTCTCGAGCACGCCACCTTTGGCAATTTCGCCGGTCTGTCGCAGCCGCGCTGCAATATCTGGCCCGACGCTCACCCATGCTTCGGCCACTGCGAGCCGCGTACTTGAGGCCTTTGCGGCGACATCGACCATTCTGGCTTCGCCGCTGGACGATACATGGGATAGCCCGCCACTTGGACCACTGTCAGATTGATCGTTTTTATGCGTCATTGGTCTGTCTTTCTGAATGCATGGATACGAGAAGGGGTTTAACCCGCTCTTTTCTACTAATTGCCAGAGTCGCGACCGCATGGACGACCCACCCGGCCGCAAAGCCTGCAAGCAGGAAACCCGTGGCATAATAGATCGCTACAGTGACGGCGGCCACCGCAAAAGCGATTCGACTCTGCCAGAAGCGACTCGCCTGTGCAAGAGTACCTCCGGCCATGAGCAGAAATATGCCCAACACCGCAAGCGGAAAAGCCTGCATCCAAGCCAAGGCAGCAGCCCCGAACAGCAAGCCAATCAGGAGCTTGACGGTTCCGAGCATCACCATTGATAGCCCACTCCGCGCTCCGAAGGCGTACTGCCCGGCCAGCCCACCCGAGCCGTGACAGACGGGCATGGCGCCGAAGGGGCATGCAAGCAGATTCATGACACCGACGGAAATCGCAATTTTGGTCGAGCCAGCACGCTGCCTATGCTCCGGGAAAAGCCTTCCCGCCAGCAGCGATACGGCAAACACCGAATTCAGCAGTGTGAGCGGAAGTTGCGCCACAGAACCTCGCATGATTGCCACAGCCATCGAGGAATCAAGATGTATAATATTGGGCCGCCACACACTGATACCCCACGAGCCGAGCAGCGCCGGCTGGTATGCCGCCGCCAGGATAAAGCCCACAAGGATCAGTCCCAGCACCCCCCACCGGCGCAGGCCGCGAGGTAATGCAAGTATCACCCCTGCTGCGCCCAGTACGACAAGGCTCGTCGGGCTCCATAGGGGCCGCATCGCCTGGGTCGCCTGGTCGAAACAACCCAGCTCCAGCCCCTTGATCGCAAGTCGGCCGCCAACGGCTAGCTGAATCCCGCTGACCACAGTGTGTGGAATGATCCGCTCCAATCGTCCGATGAGTTTCACTGACGCCAGAATCAACACACTCGCGCCGATGACAATTCCGGCGAAGCCCATCTCGCCGGCCGACATTGTTCCGGCAATGGCCAAAGCCGCAATCGCCTTCATCGGTTGAACCGCAATGGGAATGCGAAATATAAGCCCCGTTGCGATGTTCGCCAGTCCGGCAAATATCAAAATCGTCGCGGGGTCCATTCCGACCAGCACGACCAGGGCGAGGACGATGGGCACAAAGGTTCCCATATCCCCCAAGGCGCCGGCTGCCTCACCAAAGAAAAACCTTCCGCTGACTGTCCGACACCAGTCCAATCGCCTTGGAGCTTGTATTGCTTGTTCCATTGCAATCATTCTTCACCCTCCAACGGCGACCATGGCTTGAAGGGTGTCGAATCCAGCATGGGCTCGCTTGTGGAGGAGTTCAGAGGTCAGTATTTCTTTCAGCGACTGGCTCTTACGTGCTGACTCCTGTCGAAGAATTCCTCTGATGTCTCGCCCTGTGCCTCGCGCCAAGCACGAGATAAGCTGCCCTGTGCTGGTCAGACGCATACGCCTGCAGCCGCTGCAAAAAGGTTCAGACCTGGCCGTGATGAAACCAATCACACCTTGGCGGCCGCTGGAGTCACGCGCGATAAAGTCTCGACTGCTCTGGCCTGGAGTGTAGCTTAGTGCTTCGAGGACGAAGCTCTTCTCCAGTCGCCCTCGGACCTGAGTGGCTGGCACGAAAAGATCTTGAAAATTCTCTTTGATGCATCCAATAGGCATCAGTTCCAGGAAGCGAATGTGACAGCCGCGTTCTATCGCCCATTGGGCCATGCTCGCCACTTCGGCGTCGTTGCTACCTTTCATAACCACGGTGTTCAGTTTGACGGGCGAGAATCCCTCGCCAAGCGCCGCCTCGATCCCGTCCAGGGTGCGCTTCAACCGCCCGCCTCGGGTCAGGGATGCGAAGGTTAGCTCGTTCAGACTGTCGAGACTGATGTTGACACGACCAAGGCCTGCCCGCTTCAGGGCCTTCGCGTTTTGCTCCAGACTCTGTGCATTCGTGGTCAGCGCAATATCTGCCACTCCCTCCGCCGCCAGCATCGCCACGAGATCAACCACGCCGGGACGAACCAGAGGCTCGCCGCCGGTAATGTGCACCTTCGACAGGCCGAAGCTGGACTTGACAACGCGGACGAAATCGAGAATTTCCTCGAAGCGAAGAATCTCAGTATGATCTCGTTCCTCTATGCCTTCTGGCGGCATGCAATAGGAACACCGCAACTGGCACCGATCCGTGACAGAGATGCGAAGCGAGACGGGGCGTTGTTGTGAAGCGATCACTGAACTGGCCTCCACGGGCTGAACTCCACCAATTCACCGGCGGAGATTTCTTGAACGTTCCGCGGCACCAAAGCAACGCCGTCGGCCTGTGCCCCGGCTACAAGGTCCGCCGACCCGCACAACTTTATGGGCTGAACCCGCACGCCGCTGCTGCTGCGGATGAGCTTGCAGGGGAGAAACGTCGCACGCTTTCCGCGGCTGCGAAGCGACCTGGTCAGAGGCAGCTTAAATGTGACGTGACAAGACTCAATGGCGTACCCTTCCATTCGCCTGATTGCGGGAATGACAAGCTCGTACAACCCCGTCAACAGGCTCAACGGATTGCCTGGCAGCCCGAAGATGTGTCGATTCCTGGCGGCGGTTGCGTAGAGCTGAGGTTTGCCAGGCTTCATGGCTACTCCGTGGAAACGAATCTTCGCGCCGATAGACGTTACCGCCTCGGGAACGAAGTCGTATTTTCCGACGGAGACGCCTCCCGTGAGGATAATCACGTCGTGCTTGGCGACGGCAGCTTTTAGTTTGGCGGTGAGTATCTTCGGGTCGTCAGGAACGATCTCATGTGCGATATTCACGATGCCAATCTCGCCCAATGCCGCCACGAGCGTCGGTCCGTTGGAATCTCGCAGTTGATGAGTGGCGACTTTCGAGCCCGAGCCTCGCAGTTCCCGCCCCGTGCAGAGTACGGCTATTCTGGGGCGTCTGTAAACGCGAACCGTTGCTTTACCCACCGCGGCGCAGAGACCGATCTGGGCTGCGTGAAGAATTGTCCCCTTCGGCAGGAGAACCTGCTTCTTTTGAGCTTCCTCTCCCTGCCTGCGAATATTCGCGCCGACCTTGATGGTGCTGAGAAACTTGACGACACCATCGAGTTCCTCCGTTTCCTCTTGTTTCACGACGGCATCGGCTCCGGGGGGAACGCTTGCGCCGGTGAGAATGCGAACGCACTCGCCAGGGGCGACCTTTGGACATTTCATGCTGCCGGCGGCTACCTCGCCAACGAGTCGCAACTCGCTTGGAGAACTCGCAAGATCTTTCGCATGAACAGCGTAGCCGTCCATCGCAGAACGGTCGGTCGGAGGGAGGTCTCGGTCGGCATGTACATCGTCCACAAGGCAGCAGCCTCGAACTTCGCCAAGCGCAAGGCGGGCCGTTGTGAGAGGACGGACATTAGAAATTACTGTACTAAGGGCTTTTGCAATCGTGATCATCAGGCTTTCCTTTCCAAACTCGGGAGGCCAGGACGTTTCCATCCAAACCCTATCGCCCGGAAGCCATAGCGTCAGACGCGCCTTCAAAGGCGAATCGTTCAGCCTTAGGCTCCTCGGGTCGGAGGCCTACATAAGTTTTATACCATTGAGGTCAGTTAGCATCTCCATGAATAATGAACGTGTGAAACAGCAGCACCGGAAGGAGCGAAATTGGAAACGAGAACGCACGAAGAACCTTCATGCGCACTGGCCGCCAGTTGCGTCTCGAACTGTTGCAGGCTGCATCCACTTCAACTCTCCGAGTCGCCCTACTCGCTCTTCTTCTCATTGAGAAGTTCATTGACCTTCTCGCACAGTGCATCCAAGTCGACCGGCTTCTCCATGAAGTCCGAAACCGGAAGCCAGTTGTCGTCAATATCCTTAGAGCCAAAGCCCAGCGGGAATTTAGAATTGATCGCTGTCAGCATCAGGATGGGAATATCCCCAAGTCCAGCGTCATGATGTCGCATCCTGCGGGCAAGTTGGAATCCACCCGAGGCATCCTCAGGAAACATGACGTCAAGAATCGCCAAGTCCGGCTGCCGGGTCTTCATGCTTTCAATGGCGGCATCCGGGTCCTCTTCGATCTGGACTTCGTGGCCGATGTTGCGCAGGACGGTTGCAGTAGCGACAGCGAAGTCTTCGTCGTCATCAACGATCATCAGATAAGACATTTTTCTTTCTCCTTGGCTTGTAAGTTTCCCGGATCGGGGGTGGCGAGTGGGAACTGGAGTTCGACCGTCGTACCCATCTCGTGGCAGGAAGTGACGCTTAGGTGGATATCATGGCGTTCCACAACCTCGCGGACGATCGCCAAACCCAGCCCGGACGATTCCCTGTTATGTCGAACTGCTTTTTTGGTTCGATAGTGCTCATCGAAGATGCGGGGCAACTTTTCCGGAAGAATTCCGATCCCACTATCGGCTATAACGACGAAAGGGTGTGCGTCCTGGTTGGTTCCACACTTCACGCTCACCAATCCACCTTCGTACGAATACCTTACGGCGTTGGACAAGAGATTTATGAGGACCATTTTAATGTGGTCCTCCACACACACGATTGTGGCCGGAAGAAGATCCTCAGCGATTTCAACGCTATGTTCCCTGGCCGTCGGACGAATCTGCTCTATGCACCCGCGAATGGTTTGGCATAAATCCAGTTGCTGCGAGATGGGCGGGTTCTGGGCAGCGGACGAGAGGTTCGCCAGTTGCAGCATGTCCTGAATTTCAGTAGCCAGGCGGCGACACCTTGCTGCGATGCGACGAGACGTTTCTATCGCCTCTTTGGGAAGTTTGCCGCATTGTCCCTTCACTAAAAGTTGTGCATTTGCATGGATAGCCGCAAAAGGCGCCTTCAACTGATGGGTCGTGGTAAGCATGTGCCGCGACCGCTCCGCCTGAGCCATCATGAGGCGGCGGTTGCTCTCGGTCAGTTCTATGTCGCGCTGACGGACCATCAACGAAAGACGCGACGCCAGATACCAAATCACCAGCCAGACCGTCGTCGCGGAAAAATAGCTCAGAGCGAACGCACCGGCCGTCGGCTCCAGATACGTTCCCAGAGCTGGGTCAGAGAACAAACGCACGGACGGCAGCGTCTTGGTGTATTCGAGCAGCAGACACGCGGCAAACAGCGCGATGGCAATCGCGACAACTGCCAGGCTCTGACGCCTCGATAAAAAGATGCAAGCCAAGGCGATGTGAAAAAGATACGTGAAGGGGATATAGGTTCGTATGCTTCCGAGAAAATGCACCACGGCGGTGAGTACCAGCAGGTCGACAATGATTTGCGCCCAAAGATTGACAGTCGCTCCTTTGCGGTCGTGTGTCGAGCAAAGCCGCTGGGCAAGTATGAGGAATGCCACGTTGCAGAGAGTCAGCAGGCCAGCGGCCACGAAGGGCCAGTTACCAGGCTGCTGCAGACCAAGAAAATCAGCCAGCTCTTTCTGTCGTCCCAAAAGGCCCAACGCCAGTAGCATCGCGATGATGATCCACCGGAGGCGGCAAAACCACAGGACGTTCTTTACCAGAAACGACTCCGGCAGAGAGGCCCAAAGCGCCTCGTCTTGCGCCTGGGTGTTGGCCAATTCCGGCTGGAGGTCACGAACAGGCAGTTCGTAACTGGCCCATGATTTTGAGTCTTGCTCGCTCATCAAATTAAACCGTCACCTTGAGTCTTCGCAATTACATCTTGCCGCACTGCCAAGATTGTCGGGAACTGTTAGAACTTATCGTAAAAGATCTCGTTCGATTGCAGGCCCTTTTCTTCGAGGACGCGGGTCACCGCATCGATCATGAGGGGCGGGCCGCACAGGAAACCCTGCCGCCCATCGCCAGCGTCCAGATACTTGTCAACCGCCAAGTGGATAAACCCCATCTCACCGTCCCACTGTTCATCTGGGCCCTTGTCTGATAACGCATAGATTGAGTGAAAGTTCGGATATTTTTCGGTCAAGCTATTGAGCTCTTCGAGGAAGAACACGTCCTGGGCAGCCCTGCAGCCGAAGAACAACCAGCATTCCCGCTCGGGCCAACGATTGTAGATCGAATAAATAATGTTCTTCATCGGCGCCATGCCGCACCCGCCGCCGACACAAATAACGGGAACCTCGGGGTCTTCACTTAATTCAAATTCGCCGTAAGGCCCGGTGAATATGACCGGATCGCCTTGCTCAAGATTATGGAGGTAGGTCGAGCCAATTCCGCCAGGCACCAGCCTGACGATCAGTTCGATGACGTTTGATTCGTATCCGGGTGAACTGATCGAATAAGCACGGAACACCGGCCCGTCGGGCGACGGCGCCTGGATCTGAACGTATTGGCCTGGACGCTGCGAAATCTCCGCCGGCTCGTCGAGTCTGAAACGTATCTGTTTGATGTCATGTGTCAGGGTTATGGTCGACTCTGTCGTTGCGGCATAAAGTCGTACGTTCAGCAGTTCTTCTGGGATGCGGACCTTCAGGTCTTCGCGCACCTTCACCTGGCAAGCCAGGCGAATGCCGGCCCGGCCTTCCTTGCGGGTCACATAGGGCGTCTCGGTAGGAAGGATGGGTCCGCCGCCTTCCAGAACGGCGATCTTGCAGTACCCGCAGGAGCCCTGCCCACCGCAGGCCGATGGAATGAATATTTCTTCGCGGATCAAGGCGGAAAGGAGAGTTTGTCCACCATCGACGTCGGCAGTACGTTCTCCTGTGTTAATGTCGATCTGGCAGATGCCGTAGTTGACCAGCAAGCGCTCCGCCACAGTCAGCAGGACCGACAATCCGACCAGGATGCCCACGAAAACCAAAATAGACCAGACAAATATCATCGCACGCCTTATTGAATCGTTACCATCCCGGCGAAGCCCATGAACGCCATCGCCATCACGCCGGTGATGATCATCGCGATTGCAACACCCTGGAACGGCTTGGGGATGTTGCTGTAGCCCATCTTCTGTCTCAGCCCAGCCATCAGGATGATCGCCAGTGCCCAGCCCACTCCGGCGCCGAGGCCGAAGCCCATTGACTGCAAAAAGTTGTACTGGCGAATCACCATGAATAATGACACGCCGAGAATCGCGCAGTTCACTGTGATCAGCGGCAGGAAGATGCCCAGTGCATGATAAAGCTTCAGGCTGAACCGCTCGACGAACATCTCAACGAACTGCACGAATGCCGCGATCACCGCTATGAAAATGATGAATGTCAAAAACGTCAGATCGTAAGAGCAGAACGGGGCGTCCTCGACCAGCAGGCCATAATAGATGCCGTAGTTCAGCGCCGTCGTGCAGGTCATTACAAAGATCACGGCCGCGCCCAGACCCAACGCCGTTGGGATTTGCCTGGAGCAGGCCAGGAAAGAACACATCCCGAGAAAATTCGATAGCAGGATATTATTGGTGAAGATAGCGGCAATCAGGATTACCAGCGGAGACAGTTCGTTCATGGCTTGACCTCCTCCGGCTCGGCGCCTTTGATCGCGTTGAACGCGGCGATCAGGAAACCAAGCGCGACAAACGCGCCCGGCGCCAGGATCATCAGTTGATTCGGCGTGTACCACTGGCTGGAGAGCAATTCATACCCAAGGATCTTGCCAGTGCCCAGCAGTTCGCGGAAGGCGCCGATGATCGCCAGGACGATCGCGTATCCAACGCCATTGGCCAGCCCGTCCACCATGGACACCATCGGCCGATTTTGCAGCGCGAACGCCTCGGCCCGGCCCATGATTATGCAGTTGGTGATGATAAGCCCGACATACGGGCCCAGCATCTTGGACATGTCCCAGTAGAAGGCCTTGAGGAACTGGTCGAACAGGATCACGAACGTTGCGATGATGGTTACCTCGGCGATCATGCGGATGCGCCAAGGGATGACCTTACGCAGCAGTGAGACGAACAGGTTCGAGCCCACGCAGACGAAGATCAGTGCGGCGCCCATCACCAGCGAGTTTTCGAGACGGTTGGTTACCGCCAGGGCCGAGCAAATTCCAAGGATCTGAATGGAAATCGGATTGTTGGTCCAGATACCTTCCTTGATCGTCAGCTTGCCCTTACCCTGGCAGACGCCGCCAGCGCACGGGCCGCATGCTATAGGAGCGCCTTCACTCATGGCTCTTGGCCTCCGATATCTTTACAATCAATTCATTGAGCATTATTTCCACTTTTTCGCATGTCATCGTCGCGCCGGTAATCGCATCGACTTCGTTGAGGCCGACCGCCCCGCCGCGCCGGATATACATGCCCGGCAGGCCGTTAGCGTCATGAATTTGCTTCTGGCGAAACTGTGCCTGGAACCGCTGCGAGCCGATCTCTCCGCCCAGTCCGGGCGTCTCTTCCTGCTCGTGAAACGTAATCCCGCGGATCGTTTTCATGTCCGCCTCCATGGCGAGGAAGCCCTTGATCGGCCCCCACAAACCCTGGCCTGTGAACGAAAATGCCACGGCCTGGGCGACGCCATTGGCGGTCGCAGGCGTGTACGCGTACATCGTCAAGCCGTCACTGTCATCGACCTGGACATTCGCTTCGAAAAGTGTAACCAGATCGCTGGCGGCGGCTGCGTCATCAAAAGGCACTTCCAGAACCTTGAGGATGTTGTAGATCTTCTCTGCCCGCGCATTGCTTTTCTTGTACGGGTCGGTGATCCGCGCCGCAGCCGTCAGCAGCGTCGCGCAAATCAGGCCAAGAACAGCCACGAACAAAATGGTTCGAAAACTATCTTTCACTGGCGAGCCTCCCCAAGCGATATCGGAAAATTATCTCGTCCAGGATAGGAGCGGCGGTATTGCCCAGCAGAATTGCGAACATGACTCCCTCGACGTAGCCGGTCAGGTTGCGAATGAGCACTGTGCTCGTTCCGATCAGGATTCCATTGATCCATTTGCCGCCGTTCGTGATCGGGCTGGTGACCGGGTCGGTCGCCATGAAAAATGCGCCGAACAACAGTCCGCCGGCCAAGAGATGCCAGTGCGCCGGGCCGAACTTTTCGGGGCTGGACCAGTGCAGCAAGGCCGACAGCAGCATAAACGATCCCAAAATACTCACAACGGTTCGCCAATTGGCCACCTTCGTCAGGAGCAAAAACACGCCGCCCACTATGAGCGCCAGAGCGCACGTCTCGCCGATACTGCCGGAGACACTGCCGAAGAACAGGTTCGATACATCGGCCAGTTCACCCTGCTTGGCCATTCCGAGCGGCGTTGCCGAAGTGATCGCGTCCAGGCTGTCGAGGCTTACATATTCGGTCAGTCGGCCGGTCCATCCTTCACCAGGCGTAATCCAAAACTGCGACATCGCCTTGGGATATGCCAACGCCAGGAAGCATCTGCCCACCAGGGCCGGGTTGAATAAGTTTCGCCCCGTGCCGCCGAACAGTTCCTTGCCGACCACGACTCCGAACATGACGCCCACCGCCACCATCCAGAGCGGCAGCGTTGGCGGCAAGATCAGAGGGAACAGCAGGCCCGTCACCAGGAACCCTTCGTTGATCTCCTCTTTGCGGACGACGGCAAACAGCACTTCAATGGCGCCGCCGGCAGCATAGGAGACGATGATCATCGCCATCACACGCAGGCCGAAAAAGTAGAACGAAGCAATGACGCATGGAATCAAAGCCACGATCACCATTGACATGAATCGCTTGATGTCCAGCGGATCATGAATGTGCGGCGCAACCGTAGATCTTGTGGATGGGGCTAAGAAAAAATTCTCCATCGCGTCGAAGAGCGGCTTGGCAGCCTGCAGTCGGCCCTCTTGCTCAAAATGCGGCCGGACCTTGCTGAATGTATCTTGAAGCCACCTCATACCTCCACCTCCTCGGCCTCGGCATGAAGCTCTTCTTGAATACGCTCCTTCACCTCGGTGAATTGTTTGCGTAGATCGATTTTCGAGGGACATACGAAAGTGCAGAGCCCGCATTCGACGCACAGGTCAACTCGCGTGCGTTCGACCTCTTCCAGTTCGTCCTGATAGATATACTTGTGGATCAGGTGAGGCATTATGCCCGCCGGACAGACTTCCTCGCAGAAGCCGCAAGAGACACATGCTCTCAATTCTCCGCGAAGCCCTGTCGTAAGTGATTCGTTGAATTTCTTTCTGAATGAGCTGAGGAAACACCGGCTGTAGGATCGCCTGAACAGGCCCGGACGGACAAAGCCAAGCAGCTCCCGGTCAGTCTGTTCCTTCAACACCGTCAATCCACTGCACTCGGCTGGTATGCCCTGATGCTCCTGTGCAATCGTCTCTCCGGTCAGCACGCCGCCGTCTACAACGCGCAATTCGGCGTCGCCGGTGCGTCCTCGCAATATTTCTTCGAGCGGATAGCCTGGCATGGCTTTGAGGTGCAACGGCGAACTGACCGCCGGGCCGCCAAGTGACACGATCCTCACCGTACACGGCTGCGATAGCGTCAGAGCCCGGTCGATTGCCAATACGCCCTCGGTGCGCATTGCCCATACGGGACTGTCAGGATCGGCATTCAAGCCCAGTGCCTTGGCAAGAACCGTGAAGTTGTCGTACGGATATCGCAGCGGCACCTGGACCATTTTGGCCCAAGCGTATCCACGAATAGCCTGCTGAACCTGAGTGGCAAATTCCGAGTGGATATCCGGCAGGACGAGATAAATCGGTTGATACTCCAATAGCCCCTGGAGGTGTTCCAAACCTCGAACAAAACGTGGCAGACGCTTGTGCAGCTGTACGTCGCCGCGTGTGGTGAAAGGTTCCAGGCTCATAGTCGATACGATGACGGCTTGCGGCGTTCCCATCGGATCGGGCAGCGCATTGGTGTGTGCGTCGTATATAAACTGCCACGCGCCCAACTCCAGCAACTTGTATCGCATCATCCCTGCCGAACCGGGAGCCAAATCCTTCGGGACGTGTGGAGCTTCTTTAAGTGACTGCGGCGCGCCAGGCTGGGGGGCTTCGATGTCTTCCAGAACAATGTGGCCTTCTGTCGCATCCAGCCGGGCCGTGCCCCCACGGGGCGCCAGCAGCGGAACAGAGTAATTGTCCAAGTCCCTCGCCAATACCTGCCCGGCCGCAACGCGTTGCCCGTCCGTCACGCACACTTCGGAGAATATGAAACGCCGACTGCGTAATGGCAGGTAGAGCGCGGTGGGCTCTGGGAGAACCTCGACCCGTTCTGCGGGCTTGCCGGCCAGTAGAACATCGTATCCGCCTCTTAGCTTCATACCACAATTCTCATATCTACACCCAATTGCCGTTCCAGAACCGGCTGGAGGTCATGAAGGAGGAAATCCATTAAGGCTTGTTGCGCCTCGGGATAGTCACTCAAAATATCCATGGCCGATCTGAACAATTCCTGAATTTCCTGTCGTGTAATGCTTTCGCCAATGTCCTGAACCTGTGGAAGTGTGAACTTGCCGCGAGCAGAATCGGTCTTGAGCGTCTTGCCCGCCTCGCCCTCGATGCCGATTACGTCCAGCAAGTCATCGGCAAGTTGGTAGGCCGTGCCAATCAGGTAACCGACCTCTTCCAGCAATCCGCAAAGGGCCTCGTCGTCTCCTCCGCAGACACTGGCAACGAAAGCAAACAGCGGGCCTGTTTTACTTCGCGCCAGCCGCAAGCACGTTTCCGCATCCACCGTCCGTCCGCGCCAGCAGAGTTCCTGTTGAGCCTCCGCTTCCACGACTTCCCTGACTTTTGCCAGGAATAACGGAAGATATCGTCCGTTCTCAACCGGTATCAGCAGATCCATCGCCTCGCACAAAAGCAGATCGCCCACAAGAACTGCTCCGGATGGGCCTGAAACCTGCCAGAGCGTCGGCAGCGACCGGCGAAGGATAGAATTATCCATTACGTCGTCGTGACAGAGGCTGGCCGTGTGGACAACCTCCGTTGCAGCGCACGCAGCCTGCAACGACATCGGGTCCGACGACGAGCCCGCAAACAACCTCGCCGCCAGACGGGTGCGCAGCATCTTGCCAGGCATTAAGAGCCTGAGCGGCACGTCCGACTTTGTCGCCGACAGTGCCTTCGCCGTCCGACTTTCCACAACCGACCGAACGTTCTGTGTTAAATCCGTAATCGTTGCCTTCACAGTATGAACTTCACTTTCACTTAACCTAATTTATGAACTCATCGGAGGCTCGATGAACTCTGACTCGAACTTATCGAATTTTGCAACATCCTGGCGATCCCTTGATAAGGCCGCAACTGGTGCATTTTTGTTTGCCGCCTGTCTTGCAGCACTCTTCAGTGCCTTTGATGAATCCGCACTTGGTGCATAGTTGCACATTTTCCTTTGTGCCTTCCGGCAACTTGCAGCAACCGGGAGAACCTTTGGCCAACCCACACTTCGCACATAGGGTGGCGCCTTGCTTGCAACAATCATCCGACCCTTTTATCTGGCCGCATTTGCCGCAAATGAACACCTCACCGCTACTGATGTCTTTGGTGTCCTGTACCTGGTTAGCGGATTCCATCGTCTGTGGATCGGAACTGCACCCGCCGATAAATGTCGTAACCAACACAGCCATAACCATCAGCAAGATTGTTCGATACATTCTGCATCTCCTTATTTATCGAACAGCCAAACCGCCAATATCATGCTTTTCCATATCGGCGGAGCGCCTGCTTCATTTGGACATAAGTGTACCAAGTAACACCAGCAAGTCCACTTTATAATACAAGCATTCGGCTTAATATACCTTCGTTACTATCCGTTCGGTTCCGGCATATCAAGTCTCTCACACGCCGCATTGCCCGAGGGCAAGGCCGTTGAATACGCACCGTCATCAAGCGGCACTCTCGCCATATTTCGCTCCACAAAATCTCGGGTAACGCGGCCAAGAGTCTTGTAGAAGTCCGTCTGAGCATGCTTGGCAATGTTGTCGGCGAATTCTCCGACCCACCTGCCCAGGTGGACGTGCAGAAAGGATGCCTGTTTGTCCCGAAAAGAGGCTGCCAGATCGAGATCAGACTTGTCATGGGCCTCGGTCTCCCTGAGGGCCAGTAGGCACATGTACTCAAGTTCCACGCTGATATGGTCAGGCGCCTCCTTGAGAACAATATCCAATCCCTCCTGACTGTACATTTCTTTTACCTCTATGCTGGAGAGACCCATAAACTTGCCGTCTTCAAGATAGACCGATCCGTAAGGAGGCGCGAGGACTTTGAACGGCCCGACAAACAGTCGCGAGTAGTCGACCATGTGGCGTTCAAGATCATCGGCTCGCGGGACGCTTTGGACAACTTCCGATAGAAACTCGAACGCTGCCTTGTCCAAATCACCAAGCGAACCCACTAACCGTTCATCCAGAGGATAGAAACACTCCGCGAGAATCTTATAAGACTGCGCCCTCTGGCAATGCTTGAATGCGGCCTCTTCAATCATATTTTCTCAATCCTGAGTCTCGTCACGCCATAGAACGCCGTCGAACCACTCAGCCTGTCGTATTCCGCGGGGATGATGGTGTTATTGTTTCCGCCACGCGCGACCTTGCCAAACTCCTTGGCGGCTACTCGGCCGTAAGCCCAGTGGCCTTGCCCATAGCATTTTGAAATAGTACCCGGCCTCACGCCTTCCCAGAGCTTGGCCGTGCATTCTATCTCACCAGTCTCGGATATCAGTTTAACATGATCGCCATCGGTTATGCCCAGTTTTTTCGCATCAATGGGGTTAAGCTTGGCAACGTCCTCCCAAGCTTCATCACCTGGATCAAGATCTTTCAACGACTGATACCACAGACAGTTGGCCGTTCGACCTTCTCTGTTGATTCTGGACTTATAATCAACGTGGACGAATGGGAATTTCTTTTCATCTCCCCGCATGAATGGCTCTTCATAGTGGGGGACAAACGCCGTTTCTCCTCGAGCCAGGTAATTACAGGTCTCCAGAATGTCGTCCACAGTCGTCTTATGCTTTTTCGCATGAGACGACAAGGCCGCCTTTAGCGTCTCGCTGTAGAATTCAAACATCTTGGTTTTGGTTTTCATGTGTCCCCATCTCTTTCGGAAGTTATAGGGATCGGAATTCCAAACGCCGGCCTTTCTAAAGCTCTCCCAGCCGTCAAACTTGTCTCCACCCTTGTACTTTGCAGGATCCCACAGATTCTGCGTGGCATGCTTCAGGGCGTATAGTGCGAATTCTTTTTCGTTGGTCGGCGCCTTGCCCGTCTCGGGGTCCTTGTATTCCTTATAGTGATTGATAAGGTTATCAAACCCTCGCTCGGCCAGCTTCTCCGCCAGCGCCCAGGGAACCTCGGTTTCATCGATTTTGACATCCCAAAGCGGTTCGATCACCGGCTGGAGCAGGGTCACGTGGCGATAGCCGTTGGCATGCGACTTAACGTATCCCCATTTCTCGAACGAGGTATGCGTCGAAGGCAGGACGATGTCTGCGAAATGGGTAAACTCGGCCGCGTGTGTGGTGAGATGAACAAGGAAAGGAAGTTTGGCCAAAGCCCGTTCCCATCGCTCAGTCTGAGGACATGAGAACGGGAAGTTGTTCATGTACGCAATGGCGACTTTGATCTCATATGGATCCTCGTCAAGAATGCCAACTGCCGCATTATTGGTCACAACGGCGCTGCCGGGCTTGCCCTTCTTGAGGGAGGGGAAGGCCTTCGTGCCTCGCTGGTCGATCTTCTTGTTTTTTTTGCCGGCCTTGGCGATGTCGTCAATAAACTCGTCGGGCGCCGGGAAACTCAGCGTGTATTCCTTGTTCGCCTTCATCGTTCCGCCGACATTGTCGACCGAGCCGACCAGCCCATTCAGTGCGTGGGCAGCCATAGACGTATAGCCGCCGCGAACCTGCATGGCAGGCCCGCCGCCAACCCAGCAAATGGCGTTCGGAGCAGCCTTGCCGAATGCAAGAGCAACTCTTTTTATCTGTTCTGCATCGAGTCCGGTCCTCTCGGCAGCCCATTCGACCGTCTTGTCTTTCAGCTCGATGTTCCACCACTTGACGATACCGTTGGTGTATTTCTCGACGAAGCGTTCGCCTTCCGGGCCATCTTCAGCAACTTTCTGCCCGGCTACAAACCTGTTCACTCCGTCCGCAAAATCTCCGACGAATTTTTTGTACCACAGCCCTTCGGTCAGAAGGACATGGGCGATGGCGACGGCGAGAGCTCCATCCTGGCCGGGCATAATCGGAACCCATTCGTCGGCCTTGGCGGCGCTTGCGGAGAATCTCGGGTCCACAACGGCAACGCCGGCGTTATTGATGACGTCGCCCCATTTGCTGAGATAGTTTGAGACTTGCCTGTTGGCCGACAGCGGATCGGCGCCCCAAAGGATGATGTATCTCGCGTTGAGGACGTCATACTGGCGGTAGTCCCACAGGCCCTCGGTATAATACGGGCCGAACTTCTCGGCTTCAGCGCAAATTGCGCTGTGAGATATATTGTTCGGCGAACCGATGATCTTCGTCATGCGATCGTAGATAACGTCGCGCATGTACGAGTACCTGCCCCGCATGAGCATGTACTTGTGGGTTTCATTATTGTTGCGAAGATCCATGATCTTGTCAGCGATCGTGCCCAACGCCTCGTCCCACGAAATCGGGACGAACTGAGGATCCTCACCTCTTCCCTTCTTGGGGTTGGTCCGCTTCATCGGGGTTTTGATCCTGTCAGGATCATAGAGCTGCTGAACCGCAAGATGACTTTTGGAGCAGCAATTTCCCACGTTCACTTTCGAGTTCGCGTTCCCACGAACCTTGATCACCCTGCCCTCCTGGACGTAGGCCTCAATAGCGCACCACGACGTGCAACCCTGGCAGGTGGTGGGCTTCCACTGGCCGCTTTCGGTAGGAGGCAGAGAACTTTTTGCCTTGGCAAAGGCTCGCATAGCAGGCTTAAATGTCGTCAGTGCCAGCGCAGCACCCGCAACCGCAGCACCTTTCACGAAACTCTTCCGTGTCAGCTTCTTCCTCTTATGACCATTCATCGTCGATTCCTTCTCGGTTTTCATCGCAGGATAATCCACCATTGCCGTTATTGGGCAGGCAATCTATGTCAGGTGCTGCCCTTGGTCGCCTTGTAATTGCCCGCGTTAAAGCTGCGGATATAGAAGACCTTGGGTTCCGTTCCATGGTGTTCCTCAAGTCTCCACGACCGATATTTACCCAACAGTTGCCGCACTTCACTGTTCGGATCGTTCAAATCACCGAATATCCGGGCGTTCGCGGGGCAGCTCTCCACACAGAAGGGCAATTTGCCTTCCCTTACGCGATGGTCGCAGAACGTGCATTTCTCGGCGATGCCCTTGTACCTAAGGGCAGCACCGTCGTAGGTCTTCTCTTTATCCTTGTTATAGTAAGGTATGACGTCCCCTTTGACCTTTTGGGTGACTTCCGCGCCGGAGGAAGTGCAGCCTTCAATGGCGGCATGCTTGTCGCGCCAGTACCTGTGAGTCTTGGTCGTGTTAAGGGATATGACGTCATACGGGCACATCGTCTTGCAGGTCCTGCAACCAAAACATTTCTCTGGATCGTGCGCGGTAATGCCGCCCTCAGCCTTGTGCATCGCCTTGGTGGGGCAGGCCCGAACGCAGGGGGCTTTCTCGCAGTGATTGCATAGCGTGGGAATGAAGTCCATTCGAACGTGTGGGAATTTACCCACCGTCTTGGCGATTTTCTTAGCCCACGTAACGCCCGTCTGAATGTTATTTTCGCTCAGACAGCTTATGATGCAACCTCCGCATCCGGTGCATCTCTGGAGGTCAATCACCATCGCCAGCTTCTTGCCTTCCAACGAACCGCCACCAGCCAATGCAGCGCTAGCTGGTACTAATGCAGCGGCTCCGGCGACACTGCCGATCAGTAGGTCTCGGCGAGAGATTCCACCCCCCGAGACAGGTTTATTCTGATTGTTTGAAGATTTGCCCATCGGTTAATCCTTCTCTATTAGTTAATGACCTGCCCGCCAATGACAATCACGTATCGCATTGTGAATACGCCCACGAGCACCAAGACTGATGCTATGGCCAGTGCGCCGGAATTCACTCTGCGGCGGAGCAGGATCGCCACTGGTATCAATGCGCCCAGCAGGATTTCCACTCCTAGGAACAGGAAGGCGAACTCGCCAGAGAGCAAGGCTTTGGCTACTTCAACGCTTTCCGCCCCGCCGTTGAGCAGCGCAAACAGTTCGACGACGATCATCCCTAGTTCGACAAGCACGAGCCAGCCGATAATTTTGGCGAGTTTTGCCGACACTTCCGCACTCTGGTGCGCCGTCGACAGCATCGCCGTCGCAGCGATTCCAGAAAGAAGTCCACTATTCAGAAACAGCACGGGTACAAAGGCGCTGTGCCAGAGCGCATTTCCGAGCGACTGAGACAACAGGACACCCGTGTACGTACCGACGAGAACGGCAAAGGGCACGCAGGCGAAAGCGACGGACTTGGACTCCTTGCCTTTCAGCGAAAGCCATGCGTGTATCACGCTGAGGGCGAAAAAGATGTTCAGGAACCAGACGCCCCAGGAAATCGCCGATGTGTGATTGAAAGTCAAGAGCAGCCGCCAAAACCGCTCCGGCCTACCCAACTCAACGATCAGAAACAGCAGACCCACGCCAACCGCCAGCGGCGCTATGATGGCCGCGGTCTTTGCGACCGGCTTGAGTTCCTGCTTCCAAAAGTTCGCCGCCGCGGATAGCAGGAACGCTCCGGCACCCAGCCCGCCCAGGAAAAAGTAGACAACGATCATCCAGTTGTACGCTACGTGCTGCACTGCGACGTAATCAGGCACTTGGGCTCCCTCCTTTCGAGTTCGTTGGAGTTGTAATGGCAAGCCGTTCGCCATAGCGGCGTCGGCGTCTTTGCCGGATCAAGTTATCACAAGCCATAATCGCTTCTCCCAGCATCCAAATTCGGTCCCGACGATTCTGAATCGCCACATCTCCGTGTTATCGTCAAAGGCCGATAGAATGAGATATACTGCTTATAACAAACTGGTTATATAAACCTGCTCATTTCAATCTAACACCGCCTTCAATCACTGCTCCGGACCTTACTACCCGGAGCAGTGATTGAGACGAGTAATCTCAATTGTCGCCGCAGCCTACAAAACATTCCACGGCAGACAAATCGGTTGCAGTCAGTCCTGCTCAACGGACTCTGAACGAGGGTCTTTCGTTCATCGCAATTGCATGTACTAGAAGACCCAGATCAGGTCCGCAAGCATCAAGAACTCGGTATCGTCCTTGCCGCTTCCGGTAATCGGTTCCGTGCAGAACAGATTCGCACCGACCGTAAGGGAGTCCAGAAGGTTGTACTTCGCGCCAAACTGGTGCCCTTTGCGATTGGTGTTGCCGAAGTCACTGTCGTTAAACGCCGCCGGCGTCGCGTTCTGCTCGATCCAGGCGTACTTGTAGTTCGCCGACCAGTCGGCTTTTTTCTTATTCTTACCGACCTTGTACCCAACCGCATAGGCGTCGCTTTGGCCGCCCAGTTCGTTGCCGCAGTTGGTGGCATAGTCAATGTACGCGCTCATGGGCAAGTCGAAGGCTTTCCAACTCACCTTGTTCGTCAGGTTCAGAACATTGAATTCTTCGGCTGTGAGGACGCCGCCATTACTTGTATTACTCTTTGCCCGGCTGAAATTATTCTCGTAATGCCCGTAATCGTAATACGCCAACGCGGCAGTCCACTTGACGTCTTTGTTGATCTTCCAAACACTACCAACCTGGTAGGCGTGCAGTGTGGCATCCGCAGCATTGCTGTTGTGGGCGAGTTGGAAGAAGCCAAAACCAGCAAACGGCTGGAAGTCACCAAACCCGGGGTACTGGTAAACCGCCCAGACACCCTCAGGGTTCACGTCGCTGTCCCATATCATGTTTGTGTGGACGAAGGGATTCTTCATCTTGCCGCCGACGATCATGGAACCTTCAAGGAAGTCCGGTTTGTACTTGGCGTACGCCCGGTCGATCCATATCTGCTTCGTACCGAAGTTATCATCGAAGGTCTGGTTGGTAGTGCTCGGATCGTCGCTGGAGCCGCTGGCCAGTCGGAATCCTACCTCTAATCGTTTATCCAACCATGTCTTTTTGAACCCAAATCGCAGCCGGAATCGGCCACGGTGCTTGTCCTGGGTATTGTTATCCGGTTTCTGCAAATGATATCGCAAACGCAAATCACCAGAGAAAGTCAGGTCGTCAAGCCAGCCTGGTACCTTGCGCTGGCCTGCGTCCACCTTCATATCCTTGAGGATTGCCCTGAGTTCCTCCTGGTCGATCTTTTTTCTATTCTGATCGTTTAGCGCATTCTTTAGCCGTGAAATCTCCTTATTCTGTGCGGCTATTTTTGCATCCTGAGCATCCAGCCGTTTCATGACCACGTCCATATCTTTCGGGGACGCTGCTTCGGCAAGGCTGCCCAACGCAAGAACCAACACTAAACTCACTACCAACTTATTCTTGATCCTCATGATAGCTTGTGTTTCCTTTCCGTTCCGTCTGCTATGTATTAATCCCATCAATCTAAACCATAAACAAATTGCCCGGAAACCTCCGCCCAGGCAACATGACTGCTACAATCGATACAATCCCAACGTGATCACAACTAGCAACCACCGTGCCATTCTGTACGAAATATTCTAAATACTGTAAATACTAAACTTATGGATTTAGCCTAGAGTGGCACCATGTCTCAGGTGACGAATTTTCGGCATATCCAAAACCGCAATACTAGAACCGCTGACTTTAATTGCTTTTAATTAAACAGATTATGAGCAATTAACGAATTCCGGTCACTCATCGACGAATATTCATCGGCCTACTGTGTCTCATGCCGTGCTCGCCACGTTCCTGCGTATTCGCATCGGAGGCTCTGCTGGCGAAATGAATGGTGCCTGGGCTTCAGATGCAACGTAGTTTTTCGCTGGGTGTGGTATCGGCATCAACTGGTAGATCGCACCAACTAATCGCGTCTCGTCTCAGTTTCGGGTGTTGCAGAGCTATCGTTTAGCAGCGATGGAACCATCTTACTGATCTTGTATTGAAGTGTGGAACGTGGGATTCCAAGCATGCCAGCAGCTTTCGCGAGGTTTCCAGCACCCTTTGCCATCGCCCATTCGATCAGTTCCTTTTCCACGTCCGCAAGGATCGAGGGCATTTTCACTTTCTCTTCGTCTCGCAAGGCAAGAGGTGCCGCGCCAGCCCGCTGCGTCGTCTGTAATTCCGGAAGATGGATATCGTCAACATTGTCGTCTCGACTCAATGCAAACGTGCGTTCCAGTATGTGTTCCAGTTCCCGCACATTGCCAGGCCAGCGATAGGACTGTAGCGTGTCGACGGATCTGGAAGAAATAGACAGCTTATTGCGATTCAACTTCAATGACAATTTCTCGAGAAAATGCTCTGCCAGAAGCGGGACATCTTCTAATCTTTCGCGCAAGGGGGGAAGGTGCAGCGGAACTACGTTGAGACGATAGTACAGATCCTCCCGAAACTTGCCGCCACGTGCCAGCACCGCAAGCGGCACCTTTGTGGCCGCAATCAGACGAACATTCGTCGGAATGGATTGTTCTCCGCCAACTCGTTCGAAACTTCTCTCCTGGAGAACGCGCACCAGTTTTACCTGGAGTTCCAGTGGAATATCATCCACATCGTCCAGGAACAGCGTGCCTCCATGCGCTATTTCGAATCGGCCCATACGCCGATTCGCCGCCCCGGTAAAAGCCCCCGGTTCATGCCCAAAGAGCTCTGTCTCCATGAGATCCTTGGGCAGCGCGGCGCACGATACGGCGACAAAAGGAGCCTTTGCCCGATGTGAAGTTTCGTGGATAGTCCTCGCCACCAACTCTTTGCCTGTCCCACTTTCACCCTCAATGAGTACCGTCGTGTCCGTTCCTGCAACTGCATGGACGCGAGCCATTACCTCCCGCATGGGTTCGGACTGGCCTATGATTCGGCTTTCCGTTCGAACCTTGCCCAGTTGGTCTCGCAGGGCTTCATTTTCGGTGGCCAAGTTGCGGTACGCCAAGAGCCTGTCTATTTTAAGCAGCAGTTCTTCGGTTGAGAAAGGTTTCTGTAAGTAGTCGAACGCCCCAAGTTTCATTGCCTCGACAGCCGTCTCTACGGTCCCGTAGGCTGTCATAACCATCACCGCCTGATCGGGGTGTCGCTCCTTCAAGCCCCGAAGGAATGACAGTCCGTCCTGGCCAGGCATTCGCAAGTCTGTAAGGATCACGTCGAAGAACGTCTCAGCCAGCGCAGGCTCAGCTTCGAGAGGATTCGCAGCCGCTACAACGGAATAACCCGCCTCACTCAGTTCATCCTCCAGAACCGAGCGTTTCATCAATTCATCTTCAACGATCAGTATTTTCACTCTGGTCGCATTCATTTCCACACTCCAAAGGAACGGCCTTGGGCAGGCGAATAACGAACTGAGCGCCTCCCAGGGAACTTGGTTGCGGCGACAATTCGAGGTCTCCGCCAGCGGCTCGGATTATTTCACGCGAAACAGACAGCCCCATTCCAGTGCCTTTTCCTGGCAATTTGGTAGTGAAGAACATATCAAATATTCGTTCACTGATATCCTCAGGCACACCAGGACCATTATCGTCAACGGAAATATATACCCATCGTGCGTTGCATTTCACTTGAACTCGAATTTCCGGATTTACTTCACCTTCGACGGCTTGGGCCGCGTTCAGGATCAGGTTCAACCCTGCCTGTGACAGCCCATGCGAATCGCATACGCATTCGCAGTCTCCTGCAATCCGCCAACTCAAGCGAACGTTTTTGCCCTTCAGGTTCGCTCCCACCAGAAGTTCCAGATCTTTCATTACCTCTGTTACGCGAGATTCCTCGATCGCGACGGTCTGTCGAAAATGGACAAACGTAAGCATTTCTTTCATGACTCTGGCGATCCGCTGCAGTCCGTCACGAAACATGGGGTAGTATTTTTCCGCTCGCACGCTCTTGCCAGGATCGTCATCAAGATAACGCAGGCATTCCTGCATGCCATCCAGCGGATTATGGATTTCATGCGCAAGGCCAGCGGCCAACTCTCCGATGGCTGCAAGTCTTTCGGCATGGACCATACGTTCCTGCGTCAGGGCACGGTCTTGTTCCAGCGACTCCAAACGCAATAGCATCTCGGCAAAACCGTTGGCCAAGGATCTCACTTCCCTGGTTCCGGAAACATCAATGCCCTTCTCACCGAGACCCTGCTCAGGAAACCGAGACACCGTCGCTTCGAGTTGGCGCAGCGGCTTGCTGACCTTCATGGCGACCAGGTGCGAGCCGGTAAAAACTACGTATAGCGCCCCAGCGAGACCGGCGCCGATCAGCCACAACAGACGATCAACCGTTCTCGTCGACTGCGAGCGGGACATGCCCACATGCAGTCTGCCCAGTTGGCCATCGAGAATCGGACAGGAGAAGTCTATCAGCCGATCATCTTCCGTCCGAAACAGTTCCATCTCCCCGGTCCGGGCCTGCCATATCTTCGTCAGTGCCTGGGGATACCCATCCTTGAACGTGTGGGCAGTGATCTGCCCATGTTCATCTTCAATGCAGAGATATCGGATATCGTCGTCGATAGAAGCCGCCCGCAGAAGGGCGTTCTGCACGGCAACCCGGTCCTTGAGCAGTATTGGCTCGACGATCTGTCCGACAAGAATACTGGCCAGGCCATGCCCTCTCTCTGACAGGCAATGCTCAACAGAAGAGGACGCATTGTAGGCCAGATACAAGCCCATAGGCACAAACATCGCTAATAGCGAAATCGTCCCTATCCACACCATAAGGCGTTCCAAAGACCATTGTTTCACGGCCATGTGGGGGTTCCCAGATGATGCACGCGCCGGTATAACGCAACCGCGGTTTCATAGCTCTCCGGGCGAGGCTCGACGAACCGCCGGATCCCAATGGCGGAAAGGATCTCACGGCCAGGTTCGTCCTTGTCCAATGCCAGAAATGCCTTTCTCAGAGCGTTCTCGAGATCGGGCTCTATGCTTGTCGGCACGACTATAGGTGGCGGCCCGAAGATTTCACTCTGCCAGATGATCCGAACGCGATCGGCAAGGGAGGGATCCTCCTGAAGCTTGGATTCCCAAACAAGAGCGTCCACCGATGCGGCATCGACGGCTGACAGAGCTACCGCGAGAATCGACCTGTCGTGACTGCCCGTGAAGATGATTTTCTTAAAAAACGACCTCGGATCATAGCCTCGACTCGCCATTGCTTCGCGTGGCACGAGGCAGCCTGTGTTCGACTCCGGGTCGGTAAACGCCATGACCGCTCCACGAAGATCATCGAGACTCGCTAAGTTGCTTTCAGCAGGCACGATGATCAGGCATCGATACTGCAACGTCCCTTCAAATTCGGGCTGAGCCAGTAACTTGATACGGCCCTTGCCAAGCGAGTGCACATATGTGCCTGTACACACGAGAGCCACATCGATTCTTCCTTCTTCAAGCCCTCTGCGTACGTCGGCATAGGACGAGCGAACAACGAAAGCCTCCGGTCGGCCAACATCCCGGCAGATTCTTTCAACAAGAAGCCGGTAGGTAGAGAAGGTCGCCTCAGCACTGACCATCGTTGCCACCCCGAAGCGAAGCCTGTTGCTGTCCGCCGTGGAACTGGTGATGGTTCTGCTCACAGGGGATACACGGTGGGAAAAATCCACGAAGGGCTCATTCAGCCTTGCCGTGCCACGCACGCACCAGACTATAGCGAGGCCGAAGCCCGCCAATAATAAGGATACGAAAAGCCTTGTGGTCCACTGCGCAAACATGCTGTCCGACTGGCCTCTTCTATGTGCTTCCGAAAATGCAAGAGATTTGGTTTAAAACCCAGACAGTTGGCGGGGGAAAACGCCCTCGCCCCAAGTATCCTGACTTTTTGGAGAATGAATTGCAAGCATATTCCGACTTTGCCTATCGGAGTAAACAACTTGAGTCATGATCTTCAGATCAATGCGACCAAAAGCTGGCATTCTCCTGCGCCTGGCCCAGAGCGAGCCTAGGGGCGAAGCAAAATCTTCAACCCGACTCGCTCGTGGACGTAAAACGCCACAAGCTTTATCAGCGTATCTACAACGCCGATAGATAGGGCTATGACAGGTTTCCTGGTAACAATCCAAGCGACCGAAATAGTCATGACCAAGCCACCGGATCGCCAAGTACAATCGAAGCTGTAATAGCAGCGCCGACTGCCCTGCGGCTTAATGTACTGAGCACGGAAGAAGCCGTCAGAACTTTATCACGTAGTTAAGCTTTACGGTGTAGGTTTCCTCTTCGCCAGTAGACGGCAGCGAAACCCAGGCTTCCAGTATAAGATTCTTGGTGATATCAGTCAGGATGCCCTGAATTCCGGACTTGGATGGTTCCTCGGCGGCGTCTTTCGCTCCGAACTCGTATAGAAAGCCTGCACTGAAGAGCACATCGTCCTTATCGTTTATGTGGATTGCATCGGCTTTGAGTTGCAGGTTTCGATTCAGAAAAGTCACGGTCCGGTCGATCCCGGCAAAAAAGGCTTCGTTGTGTGGCTGTGGAGCATAGCCGAAGTGCAACCTGAATACGTCCAGATCCACACTTGTCGCGACGTACGGGAAAAAGTATCCGTTATGCTGTCGATTGTCCGTAAGGTTGGCAACACCGATGACGCCTTTCAGCCAGTCACCCGTGATGTCAAAAGCGTACTTGAGCTGCAACTCGGCGTGGCCGTGTGTCTCGCCGTTTGCTTTCCAGTCGATCCCGGCCTCCAAGCCTTTAAAAACACCAGCCTTGAACGCAACGAATTGCTGAGTCTGGACGTTGTTCGTCATGTTCAGCCACGTCTGAAGGACTACAGTTTTCTCGGGAACGACGTCTGTAGTCGGGATGTTGTTCAGCCCGCTGGGACTGGCCCACACCGAATGCCCGGCAGCGCTCAAGCACATCATTCCGATCAACAACCAAAGGTAGCTACGTATCCTACGTTCCATATCATGTTCTCCATTCAATTAGGGGACTGAGCACTACTCCGACATTTCCCATAACCGGCATTGCCGGTTTATCTGAAGGCAAGAATCCGTTTGGTGCATTCTTCCTTCATCGCTTCACGGACTGGCTTGGGAGCCGTCGCAACGTATACAAAAAAATCGGCTGCAGGTTCGAGCATCGCCCCTGCAGCCGGCATATTTCAGGCGGGTAGCATTTCGCTACATCCCATCAGTCTGCCTTCAATGATTGATTGCGTGACAGATTATATACTGGGACGTAGGTCTCAAGTCAAGAGCAGGTTCGCGTGAGCGTCTTTGAGTTGGAGGGCGGCATGAGCCGCCTCCTGGCCCGACTCCCACCGCCACCGATGCGCCGAACGCATCCATTGCCAGTCAGACGGCGATGCCGAGGATGTTCCGCCAGATCACTGAGGCGGGTGACCCTCGCTAGGACGGTAGTCTACGTCCACGCCGAACGGGCCATCGGTTCCGCGAACCCTGCCGGCGAATGTTTTCATATCAAGTGGTGTGTTACGCATCTTCGACCAGGATTGCTTTGACCCTGTCTGTAAGGACTCGGGCTTTGTGCTTGTGGGCTTCGCCGGCTGGGATGAACACGCCGTCGCCCGGGCCGAACTCAATGGCCTCACCGTCGAAGTCGATTTCCATCCGCCCTTCCAGGATCATCCCCGCATGGCCGGCGATACACCAGTCCGGCTCGATGAAGCCCTTCGTGAACTCCACCAGTCGCAGCCGCTTGCCGGCTTGTGTGTATGCTTTGAACCGAACTCCCGTAGCCGGCGCCTGCCACGGGATGGAATCGAAATCGACTCGATATTGCTGCATCTAAAAGTCTCCATGAATGACTATGCGAAAGCGGCTGTCACTTTCTGCGACACGGCTATTGTTAGCTCGGCCAGTTCCGCACAGTCGTGCCCCACGCTTTGGGCCTGTTCGATCTCGGCCTTGGCCAGGCGCTGCGGCCTCAGGTACAAATCCGTCATGATTCTCATCTCCCTCGTCGACGCACCGATTCGGCGCGATTGCATCCTATCGAAAGCCGGCTGAAAATCAATCCGCGTTAAGAAAGGTTTTGCGGATCAGGCGAAGGTCGGTGAGAATCATCTTTCCACTCTCAACGTCACTGGTGAAGGTGAAGTATGAAGGACGTCATGCTTTTTCGATTCAGCCTGTATGGGTTCCTCAAGAACCAGCAGTACTACGATCCGTTTTTGCTGCTGGCTTTCATGGAGAAGGGCCTGAGTCTGGGGCAGATCGGCCTGCTGATCGGCTTTCGCGAAATCTGCATCAACTTCATGGAGATCCCCACCGGCGCGATTGCCGACGTGGTCGGGCGACGGCGATCGATGATCTTCTCGTTCCTGGCCTACATCGGCTCGTTCCTGATCTTCGGCCTGACCGCCCGGCTGGAATTGCTGTTTGTGGGCATGTTCCTGTTCAGCATCGGCGACGCATTCCGCACCGGAACGCACAAGGCCATGATCTTCACCTGGCTGAGCCGCAACGACCGCACCCACGAGAAAACCAAGGTATACGGCTACACGCGATCGTGGTCCAAAATAGGCTCGGCCGCCAGCGCAGTGATCGCAGCGGGGCTGGTGTTCGCTACGGGCAAATTCTCGAATATTTTCCTCTTCTGCATCGCCCCATACGTATTGAACCTGATCAATTTCATGGGTTACCCGAAGTATCTGGACGGCGCCAAGCGGGAACACACCGGAATCGGCGGTATTGTCCAGGCGTTGTACCAGGCGTTCCGCGAGAGCATTCAAAACCGGAACCTGCGAAGGCTGTTCGCCGAGTCGATGTGTTTCGAGGGCAGCTACAAGGTATGCAAGGACTACCTCCAGCCGGCCGTTGTGGCCTTGGCCCTGGCCGTGCCGTTAATGACGGATTTCGACGTAACGCGACGGACGGCAGTCCTGGCCGCACCGATCTACCTCGTGCTCTATCTGCTTGCGAGTTGGGCGTCTCGGCGCTCGCACAAAATTGCTGACCTGGCCGGCTCGGAAGATCGCGGAACCCTGTGGATCTGGTGGATGTACCTGGCTATATTCGCCGTGATTACCGGCGCGAGCGGTTTCAAGTTCGCGGCCGCCACGATCCCAGCTTTCATGCTGCTGGCGCTGTTGCATAATTTCTGGAGGCCGATGCTCGTCAGCCGATTCGCCGACCATGCCCACCCCGATCGCCAGGCGACGGTGCTGAGTATCGAGTCTCAGGGAAAGAGTCTTTTCGCCGCGGCGCTAGCGCCCATACTTGGATACGCCGTGGACTTTATGAGTGCGGACACGAGTGGCGAGATCAATCTCCTGCCGGTGGGTCTGGCGGGTGTGGCCATCGCCGGGGCAGTGCTGATGTTTCGCATGCTTGCGCCTTCGGGCGATTCCGGAAACAATGCTGGCGAAAAATAGCGGAATAAATCCGCGCAAGAACAGTGACATTGTGGAGACCATCGAGAATCTCAAGCGCTGGATGTAAGCGATAGATTCCGTTCCTGCAAGCTGCGGAAATAAGTGCCCAATCCAGGTTATGCTTGCCACTTACGGATATCTTCGATCAGCTTATCCGCCCGCTTCAATTCTGAAGGCAGCAAATCCAGAGGAACCTTATCGGGGCCGAAACAATCGGAAACCTTATGAAGGGCGCAGGTGTGGAACTCGTCTGAGCAGAAGATTTCGCTGTATTGCTTGAGCAGGTGCGGCGATATAGCGGGCAGTTCGGCATGCAGACGACATTCTGGCTGATAAGGACAAGCAGTCATGTGTAACCCCATCTCGCGTATTAGTGCCATTTGGTGTACGGCCCCAAATCGCACGAAAGTCTACTTGGTTTAATGAAAGGCGTCAACGTTTTTTTGATTTTTTTGAATGAAAACACAACGCCCCCATAAACTTCCGTCTATACTCATCACGGTGTGCTACGATTGCTCCATTTCTCGAAGAGACTTAGGAGGTTGCCCGCAGCGATGAAGCAATTCGCTCCAAAAGCTGCTTTCGCAGCTTGATTCCCGTTTCAATTAAGCCTTTTTTCGCGACCAAGCACTGCAATCCGTCGTACAAACTGCGTGGCTGGCAGCCTGAGATTGGCTTTGACAACTGCGGGCAAAATGATATGATCGCGGTTAATGGCGCGGCCTCTGGAGCCGCGTTCGTTCTTTGCTAAGTAACAATCGTCAGCCGAGTTTCCAAAACAAGTTCGATTACCCATCGGCTTGAAACTGGGAGCAAAGGCCTTTATTCCGACTGACAATAGGGAGATGGATTAGATTTAGATGTTGGATGTGGATTTGACATCACGGGATTTGGCGAAGCTCGCCGGACCGACCGAACTGATGGAACGCGAATGGGCGCCCTGCCGCGACGGCTGTCCGGTGCACGCCGACGTTCGCCGATACCTCGAATATATCGCCCAGGGACAATGGCGCGAAGCGATCGACGTCATTCGCGAAAAGCTGCCCTACGCCGCGGTTTGCGGGCGGGTTTGCCATCACCCCTGCGAAGCGAATTGCCGCCGACAGGACGTAGACGCGGCCGTGGCGATACGCGAGGTCAAGCGGTTCGTAGCTGAACTGCAGGGCGCGACAGGCTCGACCGTGCGCAAGGCCGCCAGCCAGGACAAAGCCAAAGTCGCCGTCGTGGGCTCCGGCCCGGCGGGCCTGACCGCTGCACTGGACCTGGCCAAGTTGGGATACCGCCCGACCGTCTTCGAAAAATACCCCATCGCCGGCGGCGTGCCCGCCACGACGATACCGAAATACCGCCTGCCCGCAGACGCCGTGCAGATCGACGTCGACTGGATATGCGCTCACGGCGTGGAACTTGTCACCGGCGTGGAGATCGGCAAGGACAAGACGGTCGAGCAATTGCAGGCCGACGGGTTCGAAGCCGTGCTGATCGCAACGGGCCTGGCCAACAGCCGGACCTTGCCCATCGCCGGCGCGGATCACCAGCAGGTGCACTCGGTCATGCAGTTCCTGACCGACCTGACGTTCGACCGCACACCCAAGATCGGCAAAGACGTACTGGTCATCGGCGCGGGCAACGTCGCCATGGACGCGGCACGCTCGGCCGTCCGCATGGGCCCCGATCGCGTTCGGGTAGTCTGCCTGGAAAACGAAGAAGAAATGCCCGCCTGGGAGTGGGAATCTCGCGAGGCGGCCGAAGAAGGCGTGGAATTTATCAATCGTCGCGGCCCGGTCGAAATCACCATCGTTGGCGATGCGATTACCGGCGTCAGGGCCAGGAAGGTCACGCGGGTTTTCGACGAGCAAGGCGGGTTCAGCCCCACCTACGATGACGCCGACGTGATCGACATCGATTGCGATACCGTTATTTTCGCGATCGGCCAGATGGCGGACATGGGTTTCACCGAAGGTAGCGATCTGGAAACAGGCGATCGCGGCCGACTTAGTTGGCAAGCCGCTACCTGCCAGACCAATTTGCCGAACGTGTTCGCATGCGGCGAAATCGTATCGCCCCCCGGCTCGGCCGTGGAAGCCTGTGCATCGGGCCAGCGTGCCGCAGTGGCGGTCGATCAGTTCCTCTCTGGCCAGGCGATCGCTCTGGACGACAGCACGTCGGCCAGGATCGGCGAGATCCCAGCCGCCACAGGCCAGAAGGTGCTACCCGTCGAGCGAACTCACCCGCCGACCGACGCCCCCGATCAGCGAAAAACGAACTTCACCGAATTCGAGCACACGCTGGACGCAATCTCAGCCGTCTGCGAAGCCAGACGCTGCATGGGCTGCGGCAGCGGCGCCGAAGTAATAGTCGACAAGTGCGCCGCCTGCCTGACGTGCCTGCGAGTTTGCCCGTTCAACATTCCGGTGGTTACCGACGTCGCACGGATCGCATCCGATAAGTGTCAGGCGTGCGGAATCTGCATCGCCGAGTGCCCGGCCAACGCCATCGTGGCCAAGGGACGCGATATCGGCGACTTGACCGAACGAACCCGCCAGGCCTTGACCAGCCTGAACGGCGGCGAAAACAAAATAATCGCCTACATCGACGGCTTCCACGCATCGCCCGCACAGTGGCGGGCAGAAGCGACGGCCGGCCTGGCGAACGTGGCCGAGCTTTACCTGCACAGCGCCAGCCGGGTCAGCGTGCCGGAAATTCTTCATGCTCTGGAGTTGGGCGCCGACGGCGTGGTGATTCTCTGCTGCGAAGCCGGAGCGGAGCGATACCCCACCACCGCCGGGCGAGCCGACAAGCGCGTCGCCCAGGTGCGACAGATGCTGGCCGAGATCGGCATGGACGGCGAGCGAGTACAGATGGGCTTTATCGCCGACAACGGGGACGACGCAATCGGCCAGGCCCTGGCTGCGGCCGTCGAAAAAATCACTGAAAATCAGGATGTTCAATAAATGATCGTAGCCGAGAGAAAACCCATTGACGATTTTTGTCAATTACCCGCCTGCACAAGTGGGTATAGGAGACGCAATAAATGATCGTAGCTGAGAGAAAACATATCGATGAAATACTCGAAATGCTCGCGCCCTGTAAACGGGTGTTGGTGCTGGGGTGCGGCGAGTGCGTTACCGTCTGCATTACCGGCGGCGAGAAGCAGGCCGAGGAGCTGGCCGCGATGTTGAACCTTGCTGCCGGGCAGAAGAATATGGATCTGAAGGCCGACTTCGACTGCATCACCCGCCAGTGCGACCGCGAGTTCATCGACAACTTTACGAAAAACCCGGGCGACTACGATGCGGTGCTATCGATCGCATGCGGCGTTGGCGTTGGGTTTATGAACGAGCAGTTCGCCGACGTGTCGTTCCTGCCGGGCCTGAACACGTCGTTCTACGGCGCGAACACTGCACCCGGCACCTGGCAGGAATACTGTCACGGCTGCGGCGACTGCGTGCTGGGCTGGACCGGCGGCGTGTGCCCCATCGCCCGGTGCAGCAAGAGCCTCATCAACGGCGCGTGCGGCGGGACCAACGACGGCAACTGCGAAGTCAGCCCCGAAATGCCCTGTGCGTGGTACCTGATCTGGGAGCGGCTGAAAAAGGCCGACCGACTGGACGACCTCCGTAAACTTCGCCCCGCCCGCGATTGGAGCAAAGACCGCGGCGCCGGCGTTCGTCGACTAATCCACGAAGAGCTTCTCGAGATCGAGGAGGAAGCAAGTGAGTGAGCCCATCAGTAAACTTCAAGCCGCTTTGGATGCCGGCCAGTTCGTAGTCACCGGAGAGATCGGCCCGCCCAAGGGAACGAATATCGACCCGGTGATGCACGAGGCGCACGAATTCCTCAAAGGCAAAGTCACCGCCGTCAACGTCACCGACATTCAGACGGCCGTGATGCGGGCCGGCAGCATGATCGGCTGCAAGCTTCTGCTCGACGATGATATCGAGCCGGTGCTGCAGATGGTCACCCGCGACCGCAATCGCCTGGCCCTCCAGAGCGACCTGCTTTCGGGCTACATTCTGGGCGTTCGCAACGTGCTTGCCCTGACGGGCGACCACCCGGCGATGGGCGACCACCCCGAAACGAAGGGCGTCTACGACCTGGACTCGGTCGGACTGCTAGAGGCGATGGTCAATCTCGAAAACGGCCACGACATGGGCAAGGACTTCAAGGGCAACCCCAATAAGTTGGACGGCGTGCCGAAGTTCTTCAAGGGCTGCTGCGTAACGCCCTGCGCCGACGAGGTCGAGCCGCAGATCATCAAGCTGGAAAAGAAAGTCGCCGCCGGCGCACAGTTCGTGCAGACCCAGGCCGTCTACGACCCGGCCGCCTTCGAAGCGTTCATGAAGAAGATCGAGCACATCAAAGTTCCGATCCTGGTCGGCATCGTGATGCTCAAGACAGCCGGCATGGCCAAGTACATGAACCGTAGCGTACCCGGCGTGGACGTACCGGCCCCGACCATCCAACGGCTGGCAGACGCAGCCAAGGAAGACCGCCAGAAGATATCGATCGATATCTGCGGCGAACTGATAGCCACGATGAAGGATTGCTGCCAGGGCGCCCACCTGATGACGCTAGGCTGGGACCATTGCGTGCCGGACATCATCGAAAAAGCAGGACTCAACTAACAAGTATCTACCCTCAAGGAGACTCACAGTGACCGCCAAGATCATCGACGGAGAAGCAATTGCAGCCGAAATCAAGAAAACCGTAGCCGCCGATGCAGCCGAACTGACCGCCGCAGGCAAAACGCCGCGACTGGTGGCCGTGCTGGCGGGCGACAACCCCGGCGCGAAAATGTACGCAGGCATGCAGGCCAAGGCGTGCGAGGCGGTCGGTATCGAATACGAACTGATCACCCTGCCGTCCGAGACGACAGAAGACGAACTGATCGCGAAAATCTCCGAGCTCAACGCCGACGAGAAAACCACAGGCATGATCCTGCAAATGCCCCTGCCGGCCGGCATCGACGCCCGCAAGGTGCAATTGTCGATCTCGCCCGACAAAGATGTCGAGGCGATTCATCCCAGCCGACTCGGCAGGCTTCTGTACGGCGACTTCTTCCTCTCGCCGTGCACGCCGCGGGCTGCGATCGAAATTCTCCAGCACGTCTGCCCGGACATGGCCGGCATGGAAGCGGTCGTCGTCGGCCATAGCGAAATCGTCGGCAAGCCAATCGCTAACATGCTGCTGGCCAGCCCCGACAAGTCGCCCACCGTCACGGTCTGCCACGTAGCCACCAAAGACCTCGCCGCACACACAAAGCGTGCGGATATCCTGATCGTCGCCGCGGGCGTCGCCCAGGCGAAGTGGCTGTGGTGGAAGAGGCAGGACAGCCCCGCCGGCCCGCCGAACCTTGCCCCACTGATCTCGGCCGACATGGTCCGCGAAGGCGCGATCGTGATCGATGTCGCCATCAACCGAATCCCCAAGGGCTTCGACGAAGCCGGCCAGCCGCTCAAGAATGACAAGGGCCGCCTCGCCATGCAAACCGTCGGCGACGTGGACTTCGAAGGCGCGAAGGAAAAAGCCTCCGCCATCACGCCGGTTCCCGGCGGCGTCGGACCGATCACCGTGGCCATGCTGCTGAAAAACACCATCAGCTGCGCCAAGCTGAACGCGTAACTTACCGCATATGAAAATCTAGCGGCGAGGTCGATTGGCCTCGCCGTTTTTTTATTAGAGCGTATTCCGTTTCTTTGCAGCGATTGATCGCGCGGTGCTTGTGAAGCCCACCGCCCGGCTGGTACCATGGCGAATCAACAATGAGTAATCGCGAAACAACCCGGCTGATTTGCCCGCTGACGGCCAGCACGATATCGCAGATGTTCGTGGACATGGAACAGGCCGCCTCGCTCGGCGCCGATACCGTCGAGTGTCGCCTGGACTTCCTGGATAAGATACCCACCTGCGACGACCTGGCCGAGTTGCTGACCGACGCGCCGATCGAAGTAATCGCCACCTGCCGGGCCAGGCGAGAAGGCGGCCGATTCGCCGGCAATGAAGACGATCGCCTGGAAATACTCCGCTGCGCTGCCAAGCTCGGGGCGAAGTTTGCAGATGTCGAAATGGACGTGCCCGAAGCAGACTGGCCAGACGCGGAAATCATTATCAGCCAGCACGATTTTGACGCCGTGCCGAGCAACCTGGGCGAAATCCTCGCCAGCCAGGAAGCATCTGCCGCCGCCATTAATAAGGTAGCCTTCGCAGCTGCCGGGCCCGAAGATGCACTGCGAGCGTTGGACGTGCTGCGCGATTCGCGATTCCAAAAATCTACGATGGCGATTGCGATGGGCGAGGCCGGGCTACTGTCGCGAATCCTGGCCGGCAAGTTCGGTGCGTTCGGTACGTTCGCCGCATTAAGCAGCGAGACCGGTTCCGCACCGGGCCAACCCACCATCGACGAGTTCAAGAACCTCTACCGATGGGATTCGATCGGGCCGGACACGCGCGTCTTCGGCGTGGTTGGCTGCCCTGTTGGCCACTCGATGAGCCCGGCCATCCACAACGCCGCCTTCACCGCCGCCGGTGTCGACGCGGTCTACCTGCCGCTCCGCATCGAGCCGGGCGAAGAGAACTTCCGCCGCTTTCTCGACGCCGTCCGCGATCGGCCCTGGCTGGGGCTCGGCGGGCTGAGCGTCACCATTCCGCACAAGGAAAACGCGATGGCATACGTCGGGGCGGCCAACTGCGACGAGCTGGCCGTCCGCATCGGCGCGGTCAACACCGTTACGCTCGCCGCCGACGGATCGCTTCGCGGAGACAACACCGACTACGCAGCCGCCATCGACGCACTGTGCGAGAAGATGGGCATTGCCCGCGAGGGTCTGGCAGGACGAGCCGTGGCCGTGCTGGGCGCCGGCGGCGCCGGGCGGGCTATCGTCGCAGCCCTGGCCCATTACGGAGCGGCCGCTACCATCTACAACCGCACCGTCTCCCGGGGCGAGCAACTCGCCGCGGAATTCGGCTGCGATGCCGCCGGCCTCGACGCCCTGGACAATCTCGAAGCCGAGATCATCATCAACTGCACGCCGATCGGCATGCATCCGAAAGTGTACGCAACGCCGCTGGCGACCATTCCGCCGTGCGTAAAGGTCGTATTTGATACAATCTACAATCCGATCGGCACGAGGCTGCTGGCCGACGCCCGCGCCGCCAACTGCTTGTGCGTATCCGGCGTGGACATGTTCGTCCACCAGGCCGTCGCACAGTTCGAAATATGGACCGGCCAGGCGGCACCTCGATCGGTGATGCGGCAGGTTGTGATCGATCATCTTTCTTGAAGGAGTGAATCTGCATGGCAAAGTCCAAAAAGGCCAAAAAGTCCAGCACGAACAAACTGCGCGTCGCGACGTGTCAGTTTTCCGAAAGCTTTCAGCCGCGACGCAACGCCGCCATCGTTTGTCGATACATTGCCCAGGCCAAGCGTCAGCGGGTCGACGTGGTGCATTTTCACGAAGCCTGCCTCAGCGGCTATGGCGCGCCGATCCTCGAACCCGAATACGACTGGGACGCCCTGCACGATGCCACCCAATCGGTGATGGACGAAGCCCGGCGGCGAAAAATATGGGTGGTCATTGGCAGCTCGCATCCGCTGACCCCGCCTCACAAGCCGCACAATTGCCTGTACCTGATCTCGCCCGAGGGCAAGATCGTCGACCGTTACGACAAGCGATTTTGCACCGGTGGCGACTTGAACTGGTACTCGCCGGGCGATCACTTCGTCACGTTCGAGATCAACGGCGTCAAGTGCTGCCTGCTGATCTGCTACGACGTGCGATTTCCGGAACTGTATCGCGAGGTCCACAAGCTCGGCGTGCAGGTGTTGTTCCAGAGTTTCCACAACGGCGGCGGCGACCCCAAGCAGTCCAACGTGCACGAGCACATCATGCGGCAGACGCTGCAGGGCCATTGCGGCGTGAATTATCTGTGGGCGTCGGCGACGAATTCGTCCCAGTACTATTCCCGCTGGCCGAGCTGCTTCATTACGCCCGACGGCGTGATCGCCGGCACGACGCAGCGCAACCGCGCCGGGCTGATCGTCAATACCGTCGATACAGGCCATGAGTACTACGACGCCAGCGCCGAATTCCGTAAAGACGCGATGCGCGGCAAGCTCAACAGCGGGCGAACCGTCAAAGACCCCCGAAGCAGGAATCGAACCTGCTTCTAGGAGAGCCTCCGTGTGCGAAGCCAGGCCCGGACCGGAGTTCTGGGAAAACATCTCCGCCGAAAAGTTAGCGGATGCCGAGTAGCATCGCAGTAAATAAGGAATGGTTGTTATGGATTTGAACGAGAAAGATTACGTTGTCATCGTACAGTGCCAAATCGCCATGGATCGTTGCAGCGGCTTTCTCTGCGAAAAGGCGTTCAGCGGCCGAGCGGCCGGTTTCGCCGATTATCCGGCTGATAAAACCTACCGCACGCTCTACCTTACCTGCGGCGGCTGTTGCGGAAAGCGAATAGGGCGCAAGTTGACCAACCTGATCCGCATGGCCGGCAAGGCGGACATCCCCAAAGACCGCATCGTGGTTCAGCTTTCCTCGTGCATGACGACCGACAACTTCCACTACCCGCCGTGCCCGAACCTGGAATATATCCGCAAGATCATCGATCGGCTGGGCCTGGACTGCCGCCAAACCACGGTCATCAGCAAGATGTGCGATAAGCGCCGAGCCGACGGTGTCTACGACCCGCTGCCCGATAACGGCTGATCGCACGGCGAAAGCCGGGCTCTGTCTGAAAATTCCCTTTATCTATCCCTGCGAAATCTGCAGAATCTGTCTCTTTGTTGGACAGTGAAGACGCTCAAGGAGACGTAACGATGGCAAAGAAACTCAAGAAGATCGTCCTGGCGTATTCCGGCGGGCTGGACACATCGGTGATCCTGCCCTGGCTGAAGGACAAGTACGATTGCGAGGTTATCGCACTGGCGGCAGACGTCGGGCAAGGTCAGGGCGAGTTGGCGGGCATTAAACAGAAGGCCCTCGCCAGCGGCGCCAGCAAGTGCATCGTGGCCGACCTGCGGAAGGAATTCGCCGAACAATACTGCTTCAAGATGCTGATGGCCGGCGCTGCCTACGAGCACGTGTACCTGCTCGGCACGTCGATCGCCCGGCCGCTGATCGCCAAGGCGCAGGTAGACTGTGCCCTGGCCGAAGGCGCAGACGCCGTCGCTCACGGCTGCACCGGCAAGGGCAACGACCAGGTGCGCTTCGAGCTGACGTTCATGGCGTTGGCGCCGAAGCTCGAAATTATTGCGCCGTGGAAAGACGACAGCTTCGAGCTAACCAGCCGCGAGGCAGCCATCGAGTACGCCAAGAAAAAAGGCGTGCCGATCCAGCAGTCGAAGAAAAAGATTTACTCGCGCGACCGCAACCTCTGGCACATCAGCCACGAGGGCGCCGACCTGGAAGACCCGTGGAACGAGCCCAAGGACGATCTCTGGATGATGTCGGTTCCGGTTTCCAAGGCGCCCAGCAAGCCCGCCTACGTTGAGGTCGACTTCAAGGCAGGCAAGCCCGTCGCGGTCAACGGCAAGCGACTGGCAGGGCACCTGCTGATCGAGAAGCTCAACAAGCTCGCCGGCAAGCACGCCGTCGGGCAGATTGACATGGTTGAAAACCGGCTGGTGGGCATCAAGAGCCGCGGCGCTTACGAAACTCCGGGCGGCACGGTATTGTGGGAAGCCCACCGCGCGCTGGAATCGATCACTCTCGACGGCCAGACCGCCCACTACAAGCAGGAAGTCGGCCTGAAGTACGCCGAGATGATCTACAACGGCCTGTGGTTCTGCCCGCTGCGAGTGGCGCTGGATACGTTCTTCGCCTCCACGCAGACGAACGTAACCGGCACGGTGCGGGTGAAGCTGTTCAAGGGCCGCGCGACCGTCGCCGGCGTGAAGTCTCCCAAGAGCCTCTACTCCGGCAAGCTCGCCAGCTTCACCATGGGCGATGAGTACACGCCCTCCGACGCGACGGGCTTCATTCGCCTGCTGGGCCTGCAAATGCGAGGACGAGGAAAGGCGTAATTTTACATGTATTCCAACATTGCAGCGCGGTGGGGCTCCGGTCCCACCGCGGTTTCTTTTGCGATGGAGGGGGCAAACGCAGGGGGATTGTTGCAAATCCTCCGCCAAACGCACAGAATCTTCTGCATGACAAAACAATCCACCTTTCGAGCGGCTGTGGCGGTGATGATTCTTGGCGGACTGGCTTCGTCGGCAATGGCCCAGCCGCCCCAACTGTACGACCTGAATCGCACGCCGCGCTTCGACGTGGGCGACACGGTGATGCGAATCACGGCCGAGACCTACCGCAGCCTGTTCACCGACAAGCAAGGCGAGCCCACGCGGGAAAAACGTCTGGAAGTCGAAGCCACCGAAGTCCAGAAAGTCACCCGCACCAGCGAAGCTGGCCAGGTGATTGCGTTCGTCGATCATCTCACGTCGGCCAAGATGAAATCTTCCTATCGTCTCGGCACGGACATGGTGGACCAGACCACGATCGAGTTGTCCGACGTAACCGGGCGGGCTGGGAGAGTTGACGCGATATTCCAGGTCGATCCAGACACGCTCGCAAGCCAAACCGTAGAATCTCTGGCGGCGCCTCAAGTGGCGCTTCTCAAACGATTCTTTCACGAACGAATGGCCTTCCATGCCTTTCGCGAGACCACCGCGCTGCTGATGCCCACCAAGCCCGTCGCGGTTGGCGGCAAGTGGCGGCCGGCCCCGCCGACGCTGCTGCGATGGTGCGAAAGCCTGCCTTCACTTCACAAAATTCGTTTCGAACAGCCGGCGGGAGAATTCAAGCTCGTATCGGTCAAAGACGGCGTGGCGATGGTGCGCGGTCGAATTACGTTTGGCCTGCGGATAGGCACGGCACCGGCCAAGGCGCAGATCGTGCTTTCCGGCCGGATCGACCTGCCCAGTGGACGCTGGCGAGGAGAAACTGTCATCTCAAGTCTGAAGACTGACATTGGCGGACTCAGGTTCCTCACCGAAGCGACCGCCACGGCAACGATGATCTACACCCCTGCCAGCGAACAAGCTACCGCAACCGAGCCCGAGCAGAAATTTTCACTGGGCTGGCCCGCAGCCGGCCCGGACACCAACAGCTTTCGGAGCCTGCCGGATGGCGTGAGCCTCGACGCACCGATAACGTATCGCCAGGTCACGCTGCCAAAGCCCGCCCCAGTCGTCGCGGAATTCGTCGGCGAAAACGGTCGACGCATCACCCTCATGGCCACCGAAAGTCACCGGCCCATGACACTGGACCAAATGATACCCAGAGCCGTTGCGGAACTCAGCCGAGCGATTCGAGATTATGTTGTTCTGGAACAACGCCGGGTTCAACTGGCCGACGGCGTGCCGGCGGTGATGATCACGGCCTCCAGCGAGGGCGGCTCGCGCATAATCGTCACGCTGATAGCGATCGACAGCATGCGGCTGGTGAACGTCTCGGCTACTTCACGAGGCAGCCTTAGCAGCCATGGGCGTGAACTTCAGCAGATCGTCCAATCGCTTCGCGTATTCGAGCCCGACTTCAGCGAAGTGCCCATCGAGCCTGCCCCTTGATCGGCCCGGAGCTTGCAAACGCCCGGCGGCCGTGGTAGCTTCCGCGCAAAGCTTTGGCGAGTCTTTTTAAGAATGGAAATCCTCGTCCATGGAAGAAATTATCTGGATCGTCTTTGTGCTGTTTATTGGCGCCTGCGTAGGCAGCTTTCTCAACGTGGTCATCTACCGCCTTCCCCGCGGCCAGAGCATCGTCTTTCCGTCGAGCCATTGCCCAACCTGCGGGCGGGCGATTAAATGGTACGACAACATTCCACTGATAAGTTGGCTGGCGCTTCGCGGCCGATGCCGATTCTGTAAGACCAATATTTCCCCGCGATACCTGTTGGTCGAGGCGGTCACGGCCCTGCTGATCGTGGGACTCTACGTGTGCTATTTCATCCTCGATATCCGCAACGATGCGGGCAGTTGGTATGAATCCTGGCCGATGTTCATAGCCCACGGCGCGCTGTTGTGCGCTTTACTGGTCTGCACGATCATCGATATCGAGCAGTGGATCATACCGCTGGAGGTCTGCTGGTTCGTCTCGCTTGTGGGGATCGCATCTTCGGCGGCTGCGCCTCATCCGTGGCTGGCTCCGGTCGGGCCTCCGATCGGCGCGATGAGCGTGGGCGCTGCGGCCGGGCTGATCCTGGCGAACGTATTGGCCCACTATGGGCTGATCCAGCGGAGTTTCATCGACGCCGACGAGCCCGCCTCGCCTTCGCCGCCAGCCAACAAGAAAGCCAAAGGCAAGACAAAGGACAAAAAGGGCAAGAAGGGCAAGAAGCCCAAGCCCCAACCCAAGGCCGTCGCCACAACCAGCGAACACGGCGTGAACCCGCGCCTGGAAGTCCTGCGTGAAGTGCTTTTCCTGGCGCCGGCGTTTATCCTGGCGGCCGGGGCGCTGGTGCTGGTAACCAAGGTGCCTGCCATTCGCTCCACCTGGGCGACGCTGACCGGAAGCTGGGCCTATGCTCCGCACGTCAACGGCCTGCTGGCAGCGCTGTTCGGATATCTGATCGGCGGGCTATTAGTGTGGAGTACGCGGATTTTTGGCACGCTGGGCTTCGGCAAGGAAGCGATGGGCCTGGGCGACGTGCATCTGATGGCGGCAGTGGGCGCCATAACCGGCTGGCTCGTGCCGACCCTTGCATTTTTCATCGCGCCGGTGTTCGGCCTGCTGTGGGCGCTGTACCTGTGGTCGGCCAGGAACCAGCGAGAATTGCCCTACGGGCCCTGGCTGGCTTTGGGGACCGTGGCGGTGATGTTGTTCTATGATGGCTTGGCGAGATTGCTGGTGCCGTACGCCGAAGCATTCGATTATCTGTTCAAATAGGATGGGCAGCCGATGAACACACGCACTATTAAAGGTTACCTGATGACGGCCTCGAGCGGACTGCTGTTGCTGACGGCATCGCTTCTGGTGATTCTGCAATGGGGGCGCGTGGCGGCGTTTTCCCTGTTCGGCTACCCATACGAAATCCTCGTGACCAACGACAAGATCGTCGGCGGGGTCAACACGGCCTGGCTGATGATCATCTCGGCCATTGGCGGCGTGGGAGTCTTTCTGCTGGCTAAGATGTTCATTGCAGGCGTTATGGCATTGCGTAAGGGCAGGCGGCAGCAAGCCCAGCAGAATACGGCCAAGCGATTGGCTGAGCTGGAAAAAACGAAGCAAGCGGCGGTGACGCAAGAGGCCGCCAAGAGCAAAGAATAACTCAAATTTGGCGGGCCGAAGATACCCGTCGATAATTAACCTGATTTCGAATGGTGGCGGCTGTATAATCCCACGCGGTAAGGACACCGGGTCAGCCCTCGAAAAGGAGAAACCCATGAAATACACGAAAATGGCGGGTCTGGCAATTGTACTGGCGGCGATGGCGCTGGCGATTGGCGGTTGCAAGGACCAGGAACAACAGATCATTGAATTGCAGGCCGAGTACAACACCCTATCGGCCCAGAATGCAAATCTTCGCAGCCAGCTGGCGAAGTCCAAAGACGCCGAGGCCGGACTGCTGTCGGAAGTGGACAAGCGGAGTCTGGCCCTGACGGCCAGGCAAAAAGAGCTCGCCCGCCTTCAGGCGGAGTTGGACCAGAAGCCGGAAGTCGAACCGGTTGGCGCCCGCGGCGATTGGGAGATCGGCCGATACGCCGACAGGGTGACCGTCGGCAGCGACATTCTGTTCGACGCCGGTCGAGCCAAACTGACTAGCAAGGGCAAAGCGGCGATGGACAACATCGCCCGCGATTTGAATAGCACCTACCGCGGCATGCCGATTCGCGTGTACGGCTATACCGATGCGGACCCGATCAAGCGGTCCAAGAAACTCTGGAAAGACAATCTGGACCTCTCGGCCAACCGCTCCATGGCGGTTACACGGCATTTGATCGGCAAAGGAATCAATCCGGAAAACATTGAAACCGTCGGGATGGGCGCGACGAACTTTATCGCACCCAACGACACCCGCGCGAACAAGACAAAGAACCGCCGCGTGGAAATTATCGTGATCAAAAAATAGTTTTCCATCGGCACTGGCCGCCATAGACGCATTGACGGATTGATGGAAGAGGCTCTGTAGGCGGATCGACTGGCGTCTGATTTTCAGGCACCGGACGAAGTGAATCGCCACGAAAGCTCCCTGTGATCGGCATCGTCAGGTTACGAAATCGGCAACCTTGGAAGCGTGCAGAAAGCTCCCCATGATCGGTATCATTAGATTACGAAATCGACAACCTTAGAAGCGTGCAGAAAGCTCCCCATGATCGGCACCATCAGATTACGAAATCGGCAACCTTAGAAGCGTGCAGAAAGCTCCCCATGATCGGCATCATCGATTACGAAATCGGCAACCTTCGAAGCGTGCAGAAAGCAATCGAGCACGTCGGCGGCGATTCGTGCATGGTGCGCACGGCCGAGGAACTGGCCAAGGTAGACAAGATCATCCTTCCAGGCGTGGCGGCCTTCGGCGACGCGATGGAAGAACTGACCGCCCAGGGGCTGGTCGAACCACTCAAGCAGGCACTGAACGCCGGAACGCCCTACCTCGGCTTTTGCCTGGGGCTGCAATTGTTGTTCGACGTATCCTATGAAGACGGCGAGTATCGCGGCCTGGGCATACTGCCGGGCAAGGTGGTTCGCTTCGAATTGGAATCGGCCGACACGGACCAGCGGATGACTGTTCCGCACATGGGCTGGAACTCGATCCACTGGACGCGCCCCTGCCCGATACTGGAAGGCGTTCCGAACGGATCGCACGTATATTTCGCCCACAGTTATTATGTAGTTCCCGACGATACCGAGACAATCCAGACCACGACCGAGTACGGGCATGAGTTCGTCTCGGCGGTGTGGCGGGACAATATCTTCGCCACTCAATTTCACCCGGAAAAGAGCCAGGCCATCGGCCTGAGGCTCTTGAAAAACTTCGTGAATCTTTGATCCGAATCACTCTTTAGAGGCGAAAGTAATTTCATGGACGTACTGCCGGCAATCGATCTTCGCGGTGGAAAAGTCGTTCGTCTCCTCCAGGGCGACTACGACCGGCAAACCGTCTATGCCGACGACCCGGCCGAGGTGGCCGGTGATTTTATCGCAGCCGGGGCGAAATGGATCCACGTAGTGGACCTGGACGCAGCCCGCAGCGGGCAACTGTCCAACACCGACGCACTGCGTGCGATCTGCAAGGTCGCAGCCGCCCAAGACGTACGCGTAGAGTCCGGTGGCGGCGTGCGAGATGCCGCAGCCGTGCGAACCCTGCAAGAGGCGGGCGTCAGCAGGCTGGTGATCGGCTCGGCGGCACTGAAGAACTGGCCATGGTTCGAGGGCCTGCTGGGCGACGAGGAATTCCCCAACGAACTGTTCGCCTTAGGTCTCGATGCTCGTGACGGATACGTCGCCGCCGAAGGTTGGACCGAACAGTTAGGCGAGACGGCACTTGCGATCGCAGGTCGAGTGACCGGTTCGGGGCTTGGCGCGATCGTATACACCGACATCGCCCGCGACGGCATGCTGAGCGGGGTAAATATCCCGGCGACGCGTGAACTTGTTTCCGGCACGGACGTACCTATAATTGCATCGGGAGGTGTGAGATCCCTGGAAGATATCCGCCAGTGCCTCGCGATCGACTGCAGCGGGGTTATCGTCGGCAAAGCCTACTATGAGGGCAGGATCGATTTGGCGGAGGCTCTCACCGAGGCCGGCAAAAAACCCAATTGATCGTTTTTCTCGCAAAGAATTTCAGAAAAATTTCAGAAAAATGTTTGGAAAACGCTTTGAATCTCCCGTGCCTCGGGTAATATGAGGCCACGAGGGGCTTTTGTCTGCTTCTTACTCTACCCGCGTGTGGATCGCGGGCTCCGCAGCAGGAAAAAAAACGCAGTTTCGCGTTGAAGGAAAGATTCTAACAATGAACCAAGTATCAACATCCAAGGACGAGACGAGCAAGCCGAGGGAACTGGCGATGGGCGATGGGGTGCTGGAAATCACCGAGAAGGGATACGGCTTCCTCCGCCAGTCGAAAAACAATTACAAGGCCACTCCGGGCGATATCTTCGTCGGGAAAGATTTCATCCGGCACCGCGGATTGCGGACCGGGCTTTCGATCACCGGCAAGGTCGTGCCCCCCTCCAAGAAAAAAGGCGGGCCGAAGCTTGAAGAACTGGTCGAAATCAACGGCAAGCCGGCCGAGGAATACATTGACATCATCGCCTTCAATGAGATGATCGTCGTTGATCCGCATCCGCAATTGCAGATGGAAACGCCAGGCGGCCCGATGGAAATGCGCGTGCTGGACCTGATCTGCCCCATCGGCAAGGGCCAGCGCGGCCTGCTGGTTGCGCCGCCCCGCTCGGGCAAGACGATCCTGCTTCAGCAGATCGCAAACGCAATCAGTTCCAACAACCCCGAGTGCTACCTGATGATCCTACTGGTCGACGAACGACCGGAAGAAGTCACCGACTTCCGCCGCAAGTGCCTGGGCGCCGAAGTCATCGCGTCGAACAACGACCAGGAAGTATCCAATCACGTCCGCGTTTCCGAGTTCAGCATCGAGCGGGCAAAGCGGCTGGCCGAGTCCGGCCAGGACGTGGTGGTGCTGCTGGACAGCCTGACCCGAATGGGCCGAGCCTACAACCGTTCCATCGAGACCTCCGGGCGGACAATGACGGGCGGCATGGACATCCGAGCCATGGAGACGCCCAAGCGTCTGTTCGGCGCAGCCCGTAAAGTCGAAAACGGCGGGAGCCTGACCATACTCGCCACCGCCCTGATCGAAACCGGCAGCCGAATGGACGACCTGATCTTCGAAGAGTTCAAAGGTACCGGCAACATGGAACTGTCGCTGGACCGCAAACTCGCCGAAAAGCGAATCTGGCCGGCGATCAATATTCCCCAATCCGGCACGCGAAAAGAAGAACTCCTCGTCGAGCCGTGGGAACTGCCGAAAATGCACATGCTGCGTCGGTTCCTCAGCAACCTGAGCATCGACGAAGAAGTGCCGCAACTGCTCAAGGCGCTGGAAAAATTCCCCACCAATGAGGACTTCCTCCGGCAGCTCGACGTTTCGTGATCGCCGAACCGACGAAAGCGAAATGAAAGATGTTATTCACGGCGAGGCTTCGTGCCTCGCCGTTTTTTTGCGCCAACAACGATCTATTCCATGCCGCCGATTGCGATTCGCAATACGCGATTGGTTGCCGCCGTCACGCGAAAGCGGTTGTCGATCCGCAGCGGCGCGACGTATACGATCCCAAATTCATCACAGATGCACCGCACTTGTAGCCTTTGGGAGGTGGGAATCTTCGAATTTGTAAGAAAATCACTGACCGACTGGCTTCCGGGTGACCCGAGCGGATAAAAACGATCTCCCTCCCGCCGAGGCCTACAGGTCAAAGCGCCCCGCACCCGGTCGGCATCGAGCAGTTCGACGCCCGTCTCTGGCGTCTTGCAGTGGGCCGAAAAACAATCCATATCGAACGGATCGATCTGACAGGATACCGTCCGCCCGTCGCCGACGGACACCTGCCCCGGACAAGGCAGCGATACTTCCGTAGCGGGCACCCCAGACGATTGGGGCTGTTGGGCGATTACAATCTTATCGCCCTTGCGGCGTGCGACATACTCTCCGCCCAGCGAAACGGCCGGGGGCCAATCGCCCAGCAAATCTGCCAGTTCATCGAGTCGCTCGGCGCCTATAGCGACCAGCGGCACGCCGATTTTCTCCAGAGCCAATCGTATTGCGATCTTCTGGAGCAAACGAGGCTGTCGCGCCAGGCGGCCGCGTTTCAGGGAGATCCCATCGGCTCGCACATCGCAC
>SDBV01000213.1_pt1 | contig 78405 bp, 73 predicted proteins | sample 2277081 | NCBI WGS metagenome assembly SDBV01 (sample SAMN10402039, study PRJNA504765) | marine sediment metagenome | isolation source: marine sediment core GS10_PC15, 223 cmbsf | place: Arctic Ocean: Southern Knipovich Ridge | collected 2010
CTTGAGCCACCGACGAAACTTCGAACAGCGACAGTAGCCCAACTTCGGGGCGTTCGGTTACTGCCTGGCGGCGGTATTTGGCCGACCAACACTTAAGCAGATCGTAAGCAATGAACCGCTGGCTGATAATGATCCTCCGGTGTGGGATGAAGTGTATTTGACAAATGAAGCAAATCCCATCGGGCCGGGCCTGTTTTTACCGGTTATTCCGGGCGACCGGGTAGAAATGTCGGTGTACGGGTACTTTGATGGGGGTACGGCATTCAACTCTACGCTGCCGGTGGAAAACCTTACGAATGAGTTGACGACGATGTTTAACGCGGTGGATGCCGGTACGGAAATACCCCTGGTGGTGAATGAAATTGTAAGTGATATCTTTTCCTCGGGTTTTGGAGCGCTTGGTTCCAGAGATAAAGATGATGCACCTGCGGCTTATCTCAATTACCTGATGTTTGATGAGGAAATGAACCTCATCCCTGGAGAAAGTGGTTTTAGGAGAATTCCAGACAATGCAATTGCCACACCAAAAGAGCTTTCTGTGGATTATTCCGTAAATTCAACGGGACATTTATTTATGTATTTGAGCAACGAAAGCAACGAACCCAATATTTCCAATGCAGTGTATTGGGATGATCTGAAAATCACTCACCACGAGAGCCCGATTGTGCAGGCGGATGATTATTATCCGTTTGGGCTGACGTTTAACTCGTACCAGAGGACTACTGCGAAACCTAATAGGTACTTATATAATGATGGGGCTGAAAGAATAGACGATTTGGATTTGGGCGTTGACATGACAGCATTTAGAATGTATGACCCTGCGATTGGTAGATGGTGGCAGATTGACCCATATGCTGAGTTATCTCAACAAATTGATCTAAGTCCATATCAATTTGCATGGAATAATCCAATTAAGTACAATGACCCCAATGGGGATTGCCCATGCTTAGCACCTGCGATTCCTTGGGCCATTGGAGCAGCAGAATTTTTAATTGCAGGAGCGTTAGCCTATTTTGCTTATGATCAATTAGGACCTGATTATAATAAACTTACAACCAGCACAGAATACAATCCATTTGAAGGGTCATCACTAAATAGCAATGATCCTGAAAAACCTAATTATGATCATGTATGGAAAATTGTTAAAATAGGTACCGCTGTTGGTCTAGTCGCCAGATTATATAAAGAGAATAATAAATTCTTTTCCGATGAAGAGAAACGGGCTTTAGAGAAGAAGTTATTGAATGGTAGTCCAAAAGAAATTTTACAGTTTATTAATAGCATTAAAGGGGGACTGCGCAAAGATGAATTATTAACAGACCGTCAGTTTTTTGGAGTACTCAATCCTGCATTATTAGAATTTACTGAAATTTATCGTATAATGAAAGATTCTTACGGTATCGAAAGAGGACAAACATATGAAGAGAAAGCTAACGAAGAAGAGCAACGAAGGAAAGGTGAAAAAGCAACTGAGTTACTTAATAATTTTTCTAATCTTGAGCAAGGAACATATGTGTGGAATGGAACAGTTTGGGTACTTCAATGATATCTAAAAGAATTAGCAGAATTATTGCAATTGTTGCACTAGCTGTATTGCTCATTGATATATTCTATGGTGATTTATTTAAGGAATTTAAAAATATTATTTTGGTTGCAACTCTTATTATACTGTTAGTATCTATATTCTTCGAAAGAAAATGAGCATAAGCATAATAAATAGAGTCAATGTTATACTTTCTTTGATTTTTGCTATTTATCTCATTGTATTATCATTTGTAGGTCATAACGACAGGACTCCTTCTATTTTTTACTTTCTATTTTGGATGGTAATGGGGATAGTTATTGGGTACAACTTCTGTTCTTATTTATATAAATTACATCTTACCAAGAAACATAGATTATTAAATGATCATTTTAAAAAACAAGGTAGGCAGAATTGAAAATGAAAATCCTATGTTTTGTATTCCTCAGTTAAGCAATCTTCCAAATTATCTGTTTTGTCAGGTAACAAAGAAACAGAGTCCAAGCGTAAAGTTTGGGCTCCTCTCATCCCCGACTCGTCCTCGTTTGAGCAAGGCGTGAACGAGGATGTTAAGAAATACAGCATTTGCAATGCGGAACAGTACGATGAAAATTATGAATGAAGACCCTCCCCCGGCGCAAGTCTCCCTGTACCGGGTTGGCGAGATGGAGTGACTTGTGACCGATGTATTAGGTACAACGATGAACATATAATGAAATTGGATAATAGATTTTGAAACTAAGTACTTCGATATTGGCGTACAAGGAAGCTGAAAGTCAAAAGGTGAAAGCTAAAAAGTTGAAAGGATTTTCCGGAATTACTGAATCTAAAGCGAAATATTTTGAATAAGCGGATATACATATTATCATTACTGGTTCTGTTCGTTTGTGTTTCATTGTCAAACAGGCTTTATGCTCAAATCAAAACAGATTTCAACCGCCGAAGCCTTGGCGAAGGAGGTAATAATCTACTTACTTCCCAGGAACAACAATACCTTTCCACCGCCAAATCCACTTTTAAGAAATACAAAAAACTGTACAAGCGCTACAGGAAGGATTCAACCAAAATGCATCGGAGGATTTACAAGGAAACCAGGGCAAGTGCAAAAGATTCAGTTTGGCTATCCAACCCTCCTTCGCCAGGGCTACGGAGGGCAAGGGAAAGGGAAATGCGTTGGTAGAAACTCAAGTGGCCCACTACTCGGACTCACTGAAGGTAGCATACAATTTATCAGCCTACGCGAAAGAGGCCGAAACCTACCAACAGTACTTAAAAGATCCCGAAGGTGAGGAATGGAAAGATTATTATGCAAAGGCAAAATCCGGGCTAAATTCAAAATTATCGGAGGTTGACGAATACAACGAACTGAAAACACTGGAATTAGAAATGAACGGCTATACCGGGAAATTATCGGAATATTCTAAAAAACTCGACGATCCCGATTCATTGTTGCTGGAGATTAAGGAAAATTCCCTGTCCAAAGCAGAGAAAAAGCTGGAAGAAGAACTCATGAAACGTGATGAAATAAAAGAGCTCATGAAGCAGGATGCAGCTTTACAATCGATGACCAGTCTCCCCGGGGAAACAAAAAAGCAAATGCTGGCAAAACTGGGTAAAATCGATCCGGCGGATCTGAAAAATTTGCCGGATAACCTGAGTGACGATGCCATGGCATCCATTGTGGAAAAAAGCAAGTCCCTTGCCGATAATGTATTCGATACCCATGGGAAGAAAATAGAAGAGGCCGTCACCAGGTTTAACGACCTCAAGAAAAAGTACCGGTCCATTGTGCACAACGGTGATGAGGTGGAATACGTGAAAAAAAATCAATTGAAAAACGCCTCGCCCATTCAGCGCATCATTATCGGCGGCAATCTAAAGATTCACCGCAAAGAATCCGTGACGATAGATTTTGCGCCCCAGCTCGGCTACCGGTTTACCAAGCAACTGGCGGGGGGGGCAGGTTTGAACTACCGCTTCGACTTCGGCAACGAATCCTGGCAATTCAACGATACCTCCTTTGTAAGCGAAATGAAAGGTTGGAATGTTTTCCTCCAACATGGCATTAGTAAAGGTTTTTTTGGGTACATGGAGGGGGACTATTCGAACCTGAAAAAGGAAGAGACTACTTCCAACTCCGATGTTCCAATAAAAACGACGCTATGGGTTCCGGCGGACCGCGCGGGGATAGGGAAAAAATACAAGGTCAGCAATATCATCAATGGCACGGTCCTGTTTCTGTATGATTTTGCATATGATAAAGAAAAATCACCGTTTAAAAAACCCTTTCAGGTGAAGTTCGGATTCAATCTGAATGGAGATGGTGTGAAGGTGAAACAATACAGGAAGAAGAATATTGAAAGAGTGGAGAGGTTGCTGGGGAAGAGGTGAATTCTAAAATGCTAAATGCTGAAAGGTAAAGAGTAAAAAGGTAATTCCTGGGATGGTAGAATAGTTAAATGTTTAAATGGTAAGATGGTAAGATGGTAAGATGCTGAATGGGTGTAACGGTCAATGCGTGGAGGAGGACGAAATCTACAATGTTCTTTTTTAAACATTCCTAGAAAAAATTATACTTAACAATTTTCGAGTAAAAATTTTACTCTTTAATGATTTTTCATTACATTGCTATCCGTTTTGGAAAAAAACATTGGATTGTTAATTTAAAAATGCTCAACCTTAACTCATTGATCACGTCGCAAACGCGGTTGAAGATGCTGCTGAAGTTCTTCGCGAACCCACACACATCTTCCTACCTGCGAAGCCTTGCAAGTGAGTTTAACGAATCCACCAACTCCATCCGTGTGGAGCTCAATAATCTTTCAGAAGCCGGCTATCTTGTTTCCAAAGAAAGCGGCCGGACCATCGCCTATTCTGCTAACACCCACCATCAGATCTATCCCGAGTTGCGGAGCCTTGTGCACAAGTATTTCGGATTGGATAAGATTGTAGGTAGTGTGGTCCAGCGGCTGGGAACTGTGCATATTGCTATTATCACAGGTGATTATGCCGAGGGAAAAGATTCGGGGATCATTGATCTTGTAATGGTGGGAGATATTGACAAAGAAAAACTCAGTAATTATACCAAAAAAGTAGAAGCACTGGTAAAAAGGAAGATAAATACACTTGTGCTTACAAGTGATGAGTTTAAAGGATACAGGAAAAGCCTGAAATTGGATAAAGCGATTTGGTTGTGGAATGATGGGAGGGCGGTGGATATGTACGATGCTGGTTTCAATAGTGAAAAGGTAAAAGGTAACTCCGATAGCCATCGGGACGAAAGATAAAAGGGTATTCATTTCGGCCTTTAGCTTTTAGCTTTGAGCCTTGAGTTCTTAGGAGTCCCCAAAATGGGGGTGAGAGGGCGGAGCCGTGGAAAGTAGAAAAATTTTTCGTAATCAAAATATATCCTTGTGCTCCTCTGTGATTCCTCTGTGAACCTTTGTAATACTTTATGGACCTCTGTGCAATAGCCCTAAAACTAAAAATCCACTAAGGAAAAGACAATAAAGTTATTCTAATTTTTTGAAGTACATAACAGACATTAACCAACTCGATCTCACTAAGAGATATACTTATGCAGATTATCTCACATGGCGATTCAAGGAACGTGTGGAATTAATAATGGGCAGGATATTTAAAATGACTCCAGCACCCTCTACAACACACCAGCAGGTACTCTGGAGAATTACCAAATCAATCGGAAAGGTGAAAGCAGTGGAGCAATGTGATGTATTCATTGCCCCTTTTGATGTTCGTCCATTCTCTGATGATCCACAAACGGTCGTACAACCGGACCTCAGCATTGTTTGCGATTCTTCAAAACTTGATGAAAGGGGCTGCAACGGTGCTCCAGATCTGATCATTGAGATATTATCGCCATCAACTGCCTCAAAAGACCTGAATGAAAAGTATGATATTTATGAAAAGGCAGGCGTAAAGGAGTATTGGACGGTGGATACTGCTGATGGAATCATCAACGTTTATTTACTGGTGGAGGGTAAATATGTACCCCAACGACCCTATACTTACAGGCAGGAAATAACGTCATTTGTTATTCAGGGACTTGTAGTAGATTTGAAGGAGGTGTTTCCGGAATTGTTGGAAGAGCCACAAGAAGTCTTTGGTGAAAAACGTATATAAGTATTCAAAAAAGACAACCTGGTAAAAATGATTAGGATTTCACGCCAAGGTACCGAGGCAGTAAAATTTAAGGACGGCACATTTTGCTTTCGGCTTTTAGCTCACAACTTTTGGCCCTCTAAATTGTCAAAAGTTCCAGGGGATTGTTAGAAATTACTCAGTGAATAAAACATCAAAAATATACATCGCCGGCCATAACGGGATGGTGGGCTCGGCCATCACACGGGTGCTGCAGCGAAATGGTTTTACAAACCTGGTCACCCGCTCCAGTAAAGAACTGGATCTGCGCAATCAGTTTTCGGTAAATAACTTTTTTGAAAGTGAAAAACCAGAATATGTCTTTCTGGCTGCAGCGAAGGTGGGAGGAATACTTGCGAATGATACCTACAGGGCCGAGTTTCTATACGACAACCTGATGATTGAAGCCAATATAATCCATGCTTCTTATCAAAATAAGGTTACCAAATTGCTATTTCTCGGTTCCTCCTGCATCTATCCTAAACTTGCGGACCAGCCCATGAAAGAAGAGGCCTTATTGTCAGGATACCTGGAACACACTAACGAACCTTATGCCATCGCAAAAATAACCGGAATAAAATTATGTGAAACATACCGGGAACAATACGGATGTAATTTCATTGCTGCCATGCCTACCAACCTGTATGGATATGGTGACAATTACCACCCCACAAATTCACATGTGGTACCCGCATTGATCCGGAAGTTTCACGAAGCAAAAGAAGAAAACCGGCCCTCCGTTGAAATCTGGGGATCGGGCAGCCCGTTGCGTGAATTTATGTTTGCCGATGACCTGGCGGATGCATGTTTGTTCCTGATGGAAAACTGTAATGAAAAACAATTTGTCAATATTGGTACCGGTGAAGAAGTCAGCATCAAAGAACTTGCGGAAACGATTGGGGAAGTGGTAGGTTTCGAAGGCGAGTTGATATTTGATATTTCCAAACCTGATGGCACTCCAAGGAAGTTGCTTGATACTTCCCGACTACACAGCCTTGGTTTTCAACATTCTATCGATTTAAAAACCGGGCTGCAAAAAGCATATGAGGATTTTAAAAAAGTTAATGTTTGAAACAGAAATACCTCACGTCCCCTGCGTATTCCCTGCAGTAGGCAGGTCTATGCTCTCAGCAGTTGGGAAAAAAACAACTAAATGAAACGAAGAAAGCCTTAATTGCCTTTCAAGGTTTCGTTCCTCAACTACGGCGGACATGCAGGGATTTAGTTAATTTAAATGAAAGGATAAAATGAAAAAAGCACTTATAACCGGGATTACAGGGCAGGATGGAGCCTATCTCGCAGAATTCCTTCTGGAGAAAGCCTACAAAGTCCCCGCCTTTGCAAGCTACGGTGGGCAAGCATGGAATATCGAACTTCCCAAATCCACAAATTTACAGCTATGAAGAAGGCGTTAATCACAGGAATTACTGGCCAAGATGGCGCCTACTTAGCCGAATTCCTGTTAGAAAAGAAATATGAAGTCCATGGGATCAAACGACGGTCCTCTTCACTCAATACCGAAAGGATCGACCATTTGTACCAGGATCCCCACGAGCGGGACGTCAACTTCAAGCTCCACTACGGCGACCTGACAGATTCCACCAACCTGATACGTATTATCCAGGAGGTGCAACCCGATGAGATCTATAACCTCGGGGCTATGAGCCATGTGAAGGTAAGCTTTGATTCCCCTGAATACACCGCCAACGTAGATGGAGTAGGTACCCTGCGGTTACTCGAGGCTGTGCGGTTGTTGGGATTGAAGGGAAAAACACGCATCTACCAGGCTTCCACCTCTGAATTATACGGGTTGGTGCAGGAAGTGCCCCAAAATGAAAATACACCCTTTTATCCACGTTCTCCTTACGGAGTGGCAAAGCTGTATGCCTACTGGATCACTGTCAATTACCGTGAAGCATACGGGATGTATGCGTGCAACGGGATATTATTCAATCATGAGTCCCCTTTACGTGGCGAGACCTTTGTTTCCAGAAAAATCACCCGTGCAGCAGCCCGGATCGCCTTGGGAATGCAGGATAAACTGTTTTTAGGAAACCTGGATGCAGAACGTGACTGGGGTCATGCCAAAGACTACATTGAAGCAATGTACCTGATGTTGCAGCAGGATAAACCCGAAGATTTCGTTATCGCAACAGGCATTACCACCAGTGTTCGTGATTTTGCCGAAAAAACTTTTAATGAATTAGGTATTGGGCTCGAATGGAAAGGAGAAGGAAAAAATGAAACAGCAGTAGTTGTTGGCAGCAGTGACGAGTTCAAACTATCGGCCGGTCAGGAAATTATCAGTATCGACCCAACATATTTTCGTCCGACTGAAGTAGATCAGCTCATTGGTGATGCATCAAAAGCAAAAGAAAAGCTTGGCTGGGAACCCAAATATAATCTTGATCAAATGATCAAAGAAATGGTTGCCGAAGATCTGAAGTTGATGAAGAAAGATGTGCATTTGAATGAAGCAGGATTTAAAACGCTTAATTATAATGAATAGTCTGGTGTTTATTCGTTTATGTAAAGCCGTCGGGTTTCGTTGGAATATTTTGATTCAGAAGGTACTTTGGAAGGATTCAACATCTAGTATTTAACCGTTTATTTGCTTATTTGTGTATCTGTTTATAAGAAAGTGTGGAAACTCAATATTAGCCTATCTTTTTTTAATCAATTAATGATAAAAAAAATTAGATATGATAAGTTGCAATGATTTTTATTGACCAAATGTCACGTTTATGCAAATCACCTAATCAACAAATCAACAGGGTGCAGCCCAACAAATTAAACCTACTCAACTATGTACATTTATTCTTTTGATAAACTCGACGTCTGGCAATCATCAAGAGAACTTGTAAAAGACATTTACAAATAAACCAAAGGTTTTCCTGAAGAAGAGAGATATGGTTTAACTAGTCAAATTCGAAGATCGACACTATCAATAAGTTCCAATCTGGCAGGGGGTTCGGCAAGAAATACAGCAAAGGATCAAGCACATTTTACAACTATTTCCTACGGAAGTCTAATGGAATTACTTAATCAACTTATAATATCATCCGATTTAGAATACCTCACGACTGATGAATTATCACAAATCAGACCTACAATTGAGTTGATTGGGAATAAACTTAATTCGTTGAGGAACTCACAACTAAGAAGATTGTCTTAGTCTCAATTATTGTTTATTCAGTTATTAAATCAAGAGTTAAACTCAAATGTGACTCATAAACGAAACAACTCATAAACAAATCAACTATTAAGGTATATTTGGCCGTTAAAAAAATCAAAGCAAGAATTTCTCTCCAAAGTGGCGTATAAACGAATCAACACATCAACAAATAACCTGTTTCAGGTAACCACACAACTAGCCCTATTGTTACTGCTTCTTGCAGCAACCAGCTGCGTCACCAACAAAAGGTACCAGTATCTCCAGAAAGATGATGTAAACGTCTCAGCTGATGCTTTTCCAAAGGATTCTATACTTCGAATATATCCCCTGGATGACTTTGAGTACAAACTCCAATCCGAGGATGTCCTATCCATTCGATTCTATAGTCTAACTCCCAATGAGTTCAATTTTTTTGCCCTTAAACAAAATCAGGGTGGAGGATCCAACCAATTTCAAAATGCCGCCTCTGGATTAGTGAATGGATACCTAATTGATGAAAATGGGGATGTGGAGTTTCCTGTAGTAGGAAAAGTAAAGGTTTCAGGATTATCAATCTTTGAAGCCCAAAATCACATCCAGGAAATAGCGGATTTATATCTGAAGGATCCATTGGTTGAAGTGCGGCTGCTAAATTTTAGATTTACAGTTCTTGGAGAAGTAAAAAGAGAAGGGGTAAATAACAGTCTTAATAACAGGATCCACATGTTAGAGGCCATTGGATTATCAGGCGGATTTACGGACCTTGCTGATAAGGCGAATATCAAAATCATTCGGCAAAATGGACATCAGGCAGAGATTTATTATCTTAATTTGCTTAAAGAGGACTTTGTTTCCTCACCTCAGTATTACGTAAATCAGCTCGATGTGATAGTTGTTCCTCCGCTCAAACAGCGACCTTACCAGGTGTATTTTGGAAAGAACCTGGCGTTATTTATCTCCTCTCTTTCCTTACTTTTGATTGTAATTAGTTTATTCAGATAATTTTAAAAATAGAGTCCCTATGAAGTGGATATAAATTGTGGCAGAAGATTTTTTTAGTGATAGTGAAAAGCAGAGTGCACCGCTTATTGATTTTAAACGCGTGCTTTCGAATGCAATCCGTTATTGGTATCTGATTACATTATCATTGGTATTAGCCCTCGCGGTTTCTTATTTAATTAATAGATATGCGGATCGTATTTATCCAGTCACCATGTCAATTCTCATAAGGGAAAGTGAGGAGTCTGGAAGCAGTGCGGAATTATTATACAATAATCCTCTTGTTAATCAATACCGGAACTTTTTTAATGAACCATATATTATCAGATCCTATCCCTTGGTGCAAGAGGTAATAGAAGATCTGAATTTTCCAGTTTCCGTATTTGAAGAAGGGGAAATAAAGACTACTGAACTATATAAGGAATTACCCGTTTATTTTGATTTTATAGTTTCACATAAGCCATTGTACGGGAAAAGATATTCACTTTCCTTTCCGGATGAAAATCATTTTGCCTTGTCGGAGTTAAATTCAAATGAAGAAAACAAAACTGTTTATACCTTTCCATTTAATGAACCATTCGTACTTGACGGCATACAATTAATTGGATTTAGAGATTCGACAAAGCAGTTGAAACGATTTAGAAACAAAACATACCTTTTCTCAACATCCAATCCATATAGTCTGGCCAGAGAGTATTCTGGTAAACTTAAAGTTGAATGGGCTGAGGTTGGTTCTTCAGTTGTTATCTTATCAACAAGCGGGTTGAATAAACGCAAGGAAACAGATTTTCTGACAGTTCTTGTAGATGTTTATACCAAAAGGGACCTGGAAAAAAAGAACAAAGCCGCACGGGGATCTTTAAAGTTCATTGAGGAGCAATTGGAAATTATTAGAGATACCTTATCCCAAATTGAAAGACAGCTGGAATTATTCAAATCTGTAAACATTACCACTGATCTTGGGGCTGAGGCTGTGAGACTTTTTCTGCGTATTGAACAACTTGAAGAGGAAAAATCCAAAATGGATATTCAGGGTAATTACTTAAAATACCTTAAAACGTACCTTCAGCAGCCTGAGGAAAACTTTGAACTTGTGATCCTCCCATCTGCGGTTGGTATTAACGATGGAATATTGGTTGGACTCGTAGTCCAGTTGTTAGAACTCCAACAGCAGGGCAGAACATTGTATGGGACTGTTGAAAACCCATTCTATTCAGAGATTATCAGGAATATCAAAGCACTTAAAGAAGACATTTTCGAAAGCATTTCAGTTGTCCGCTCTACAAATGAAATCACCACTACACAGATTAATAGACAAATAGCAGCTATTGAAAAAAAAATGGGATTTCTTCCGGGTGAGGAAATGAAATATTTGAGTATCAGACGGAATTACTCAGTAGGCGAAAATCTTTATACCTTTTTAATGCAAAAAAGATACGAGGCAGGAATTACAGAGGCTTCGGCAACTTCGGATATTGAGGTAATTAATGCTCCTTTTGCAGGCGGTGCAATAAGACCTGACAAGAAAAGAAATAATCTAATGGCAATTATTCTTGGCTTAGGTATTCCATTTGGAATATTGGTACTTATTGAATTATTAAACACAAAGATCCAGAGCAAGGAAGATATTACCCGGATTACAAATATACCCTTCATTGGGACTATTGGACATGTTGTATCGGATAACACCTTTATTGTGGCTAAGAAGCCTAAATCCTCCATAGCGGAATCATTTCGTTCCATACGATCAAATCTGAACTACTTTACAGATCGGGCTGATCATAAAGTCTTTATGATCACGTCTTCGATCAGTAGTGAAGGCAAAACATTTACAACTATCAATCTCGCGACAGTTATTGCCTACTCAGGAAAGAAAACACTCATTATTGGAGCAGATCTTCGAAGGCCCGGAATTTATTCAGATTTTAACCTTTCAAATGAATTTGGATTGAGTAATTATCTTTCCGGACAAATGAAACTGGATGATATTGTCCAACATACAGATATTGAATATCTGGATCTTATATCAGCGGGTCCAGTTCCTCCCAATCCCAGTGAGCTGCTAATGAAAGAGGAAATTGAGGTAATGCTTACATCACTTAAGGAAAAATATGACTATGTAATCCTGGATACACCCCCTGTTGGCCTGGTTACCGATGCTTTTGTTCTTTCACGTCACGCGGACCATACCATATTTATTACACGGCAGAATTATACACCTAAAGCCTCAATTGAGAGTGTTGATGAACTATTTAAACAGGAGAAAATTAAACATTTAAGCATCCTGTTCAATGATATCAAAAATATAAGACCAGGGTATGGGTATGGGTATGGGTATGGGTATGGGTATGGTTACGGATATGGGTATGGATTAAGATCAAGTAATGGCCATGACTATTATGATGAGGATTCATGACTATTATGATGAGGATTATAAAGACGTAGTGAACAAAAAGAAGAGAAAATATAATAAGCTATTGTTTTGGAAATATTAGCCCTCGAGTGAATCAACTGAATGTTAACTGTATTCTAACCGAGATATCTATTTGAAAACCCTGATTTATAAGTTATTTCGAAAGAGCTGAGTAGGTAATTTGAATAAGAAAGATGACTTACTAAGAATAGATTCAAAGTTGAAAATCAATTCAAAAGAGTCTGTTGATCAATGGGATTTGATTATTGAACCAAAGAGCGCCTGGTTCAATTTGAAAATACAGGACATTGCACGGTTTAAAGACCTGATGATGCTTCTTGTAAGGCGAGATATAGTTACCGTTTACAAACAGACGATTCTGGGTCCCTTATGGTTTTTTATTCAACCCTTATTAACCACTCTTGTTTTTACCGTGATTTTTGGTAATGTAGCCAAAATATCCACAGATGGAATTCCACCGATGCTTTTTTATTTGTCCGGGGTTACGGTTTGGAATTATTTTGCTGAATGTCTGAAAATGACCTCCGATGTTTTCAGGAAAAATCAAAATATATTTGGAAAAGTATATTTTCCCAGAGCAATTGTTCCATTGTCTGTCACAATTTCAAACCTGATTAAATTTGGGATACAAATGATATTATTCTCAGGATTTTGGATATACTTCTTTGCAAACGGGGCAAGTATTCAGTTGCAATTTGAAATCATTCTTTTCCCATTTATTGTTCTTCTTATGGCTTTCCTTAGCTTGGGAATTGGTATGGCAATCTCCTCACTTACCTATAAATATCGGGATCTGACCTTACTTGTTTCATTCGGTGTTCAACTATTCATGTACGCAACACCTGTAGTTTATCCTGCTTCCATTGTCAAGGGTAAGTGGGAAATGTGGCTGTGGTTAAATCCTATGACGTCTTTAGTTGAAGCGTTTAAGTACATGTTTTTAGGTCATGGTCAATTAAATTGGTTTTGGTTAGGATACGCAACGGTTTTTGCAATAATTATTTTTCTGTTTGGCCTTGCAATATTCAACAAAACAGAGAAAAATTTCATGGATACAGTATGAGCGTGCTATTCCTTCAAAAGCCTACCGGTCGGCTATGGGATATACCAACGCAACCAAAAAGACCAAAAAGTAATTTAATGTTGGGTAGAGCTTCCACTTCCGAAGCCTCTGATAGGATAGAGTGGTACGATGGATTGTTTACCTATTAAATAAAATGTCAGATACAGTAATAAAAATAGAGAAGCTAAGTAAGCAATACCGTCTTGGCCTTGTTGGGACCGGTACTCTCAGCCATGATTTGAATAGGTGGTGGCAATTGATCAGGGGGAAGGAGGATCCATATTTAAAGATTGGTGATTCGAATGACCAATCCGTTACGGGAAATTCAGAATATGTGTGGGCGATTAAAGATATTGATCTTGATATAAAGAGGGGGGAGGTTGTTGGAATAATAGGTAAAAACGGTGCTGGAAAGTCAACATTATTAAAAATTCTTTCCCAGGTCACAGGTCCCACCACAGGGAGTGTGAAAGTGAAGGGAAGGATCGGTTCCTTGTTAGAGGTAGGTACCGGATTTCATCCCGAATTAACAGGGCGGGAGAACATTTTTCTAAATGGGGCCATACTTGGTATGACAAAAACCGAAATCAAGTCAAGATTGGATGAAATAATTGATTTTTCCGGTACCGAACGATATATAGACACTCCTGTAAAGAGGTATTCTTCAGGGATGAGGGTTCGCCTTGGATTCGCCGTTGCCGCTCATTTGGAACCTGAGATTCTAGTTATTGATGAGGTGCTTGCGGTTGGGGATGCAGAATTCCAAAACAAAGCAATTGGCAAGATGGATGATGTTTCTGCCAGTAAGGGTAAGACAATATTGTTTGTGAGCCATAATATGGCCTCGATCAAGAAGATATGCAAGCAAACAATAGTCTTGAAAGATGGCAAGATTGATTTTTCAGGCTCAACGGACGAGGCCGTAGATTATTATTTAAATAAGCAGACTAACAGAAAGGAGATCAAATCTGTAATAGGACGAGAGATATTGAAAAAGGGATATGTAGGAAGAGTGGCTAAACAATCCTTTATTGAACTCCAAAGGATTTCAATTTTAAATAGTGAGCTAAATCCACAAGCCCGATTTACATCCGATGAAAAAATAAACTTAAAGTTTGATTTCAAAATCAATTTTGTAGTAGCCGATTTAAGGATCGTTGTATCAATTGTTGATAATGAAAACAAATCTTTGTTAAACACTCAATTAACAGATTCACTAGATTTACAATATTCTTTTCATCCTGGCAATTACACTGCCCTTTGCACTTTTCCGGATAATTTATTTGGGACCAACTTTTATAATATTACGGTTCAAGTATTAAATCCTAAGAAGGAGCATTATGTATATAGTAATATAGCTCAATTTGAAGTTGAGTATAAAAATTCGAAATATGTATATGCCCCGTTTGAGGAAACATATTTCCGTCCTAACTTTTCCTGGCAATTTGAAAAGCTTGATCATAAGACATTAAAAATATGAGTAACAGTGGATGGAAAATCTAAAATATTGGTAACCGGTGCAGACGGATTTATAGGGAGTCACTTAGTAGAGGCATTAGTACAATATGGATATAATACTAAAGCATTTTGTTTTTACAACTCATTTAATTCATTGGGATGGTTAGAATCCCTACCCAAAAAGAAACTGGATCAGATTGAAGTATTTTCGAGTGATATTAGAGATCCAAATGGGGTTCGTACCGCAATGAAGGATATTGACATCGTTTTTCACTTGGCAGCTTTAATAGCAATTCCTTTTAGCTATCATTCTCCTGACTCTTATATTGATACCAATGTAAAAGGGACGTTAAATGTGCTTCAATCTGCCAGAGATTTCGATATAGAAAGAGTGCTTATTACCTCAACTTCAGAAGTTTATGGTACTGCTCAATATGTACCTATAGATGAGAAACATCCGCGACAACCCCAATCTCCTTACTCAGCTTCAAAAATAGGTGCTGATTGTGTTGCAGAATCATTTTATCGATCGTTTGAGTTACCGGTTACCATAGTTCGGCCTTTTAATACCTACGGTCCGAGGCAATCAGCTCGCGCAGTAATTCCAACAATTATAACACAGCTTCTAAATGGCAAAAGGGAGATAAAGTTGGGAGACCTTAATCCGACAAGGGATTTGGTTTATATAAAAGATACAGTTAAGGCTTTTATGGAGATTGCCAATGCGGACAAGCTCATTGGAGAAGATTGTAACATTGCCACTGAAACTGAAATTTCGATTGGTGATCTGGCACAGGAGATAATTGATCAAATCAATCTGTCTGCAAAAATAATTCAGGATACAGCACGCCTTCGTCCAGCCAATAGCGAAGTATTTAGATTGTACGGATCTGCAGAGAAATTAAAATCAAATACAAATTGGCTACAAAAATATTCACTTGCTCAAGGTATTGCTGAAACCATCGAATGGTTTAAAAAGCCTGACAACCTGAAACAGTATAAAGCTGGTGTTTATAATATTTAGGATCAGTAATGAGCTTTGAATCAGAGATAGCCTTTATTAAATCACAGTTTCCTGATGAGACAATCATTCCTTTACATGAACCTGTTTTTAAAGGGAATGAAAAAAAGTATTTGCTGGATACCATAGATTCTACCTTTGTCTCTTCTGTTGGAGCTTATGTGGATCGCTTTGAAAAGGAACTTGCCGCCTTTACAAACACACCAAATGCAACGGCAGTTGTAAATGGAACCGCTGCTATTCAAGTGGCCCTTAGAGTGGTTGGCGTGACTCAAGGAGATGAAGTAATAACCCAGGCACTTACTTTTGTGGCAACGGTAAATGCTATTGCTTATAATTACAGTACGCCTGTTTTTGTAGACGTAGATATTGATACCATGGGACTATCTTCTAAAGCGCTTAAATCGTTTTTAGAGGAGTTTGGTGAGAAAAGGGAAGAGGGCTGCATCAACAAGACAACAGGTAGAAGAATAGCAGCTTGTATGCCCATGCATACCTTCGGGTTCATGTGCCGGATAGATGAAATAGTAGAAGTTTGTAGAGAATGGAATATTCCTGTAGTGGAAGATGCAGCAGAAGCACTGGGTAGTTATTATAAAGAAAAACCTGCAGGAAGTTTTGGTAAAATAGCTGCTTTTAGTTTCAACGGGAATAAGATTATTACTTCCGGTGGTGGCGGTGCAATTGTGGCTTCCGATCAACAATGGACGGAAAAAGCGAAATACCTTACGACTACGGCCAAGATACCTCATAAATGGGAGTATGCCCACGCTGAATTGGGCTATAACTTCAGAATGCCAAATTTAAATGCTGCGCTGCTGTGTGCTCAGATGGAACAATTTGAGGTATTTAAGGCATCAAAAAAGATGTTGTTTGAAGCTTATAGTCAATACTTTGACAAGGGCGTTATAAAAATAAAGACCATCCCTGAAAATACGAATTGGAACTATTGGTTGATGAGTGTTGAGTTGGAAAGCAGAGAAGAACGAGACGTTTTCCTTGAGGCTACTAATTCTAATGGGGTCATGACCCGCCCCATTTGGCAATTGATGTACCGATTACCAATGTATGAAAATTGTCAGCGAGATGGTCAAAAAAATGCAGAGTATTTGGAGCAAAGAATTGTAAATATTCCAAGTAGTGCAAGAAGAGAATAGACCAATTGTTTTATTAGGTTATTCAGGCCATGCATTTGTAGTCGCAGAAGCTGCTTTGATGTGTGGAATGAATATTAAGGGGTATGCAGCCAAAGCAGCTATGAAATTGAATCCATATGCATTAGATTACCTTGGAGATGAGAACACTCCTGAATTTTCAGAATGGAATTCTGAATTCTTACTAGGCATTGGAGATAATTTCATTAGAACAAGAGTTGCGGGATTTGTTAGAGCTAAAGGATATAAGTGCATAACACTTGTTCATCCTGACAGCAGTGTTTCTAACTTTGCTGAAATAGATGATGGAACTTTTATTGCCCGCAATGCCGCAGTAAATCCATTATGTAGGATTGGAAAAGATGTAATAATCAATACATCTGCTAGTTTAGACCATGAGTGTCACATTGGCCATGGTTCACATATTGCTCCAGGCGCAATTTTAGCAGGAAATGTAACAGTTGGCAAAAATTCCTTTATTGGAGCTAATACCGTAATAAAACAAGACGTGACTATTGGTGATCATGTCGTCATTGGCGCAGGCTCTGTAGTGCTAAAAGATATAAAATCAGGTAATAAGATAGTTGGTAATCCAGCCAAACTTATTAATGAATAGAGTTGTAATTATAGCGGAGGCTGGAGTTAATCACAATGGAGATATTGAAAGGGCAAAGGCACTTATTGATGCGGCTGTTGCTGCAGGTGTTGACTATGTCAAGTTTCAGACTTTCAAGGCTGAAACTATTGTAAGCAAAGCTGCTCAAAAAGCTGATTACCAAAAAGAAGATTCGGGATATGAAGATGTATCTCAGTATACAATGTTAAAAGGGCTAGAGTTGACAGAAGATCAGCATGAACTTTTGATTGATCATTGTAAATTAAGTGGAATTAAGTTTTTTTCTTCTGCTTTTGATACTAATGGATTGGACTATTTATTTTCATTGGGGTTTGATTTATTCAAAATACCAAGTGGAGAAATCACTAATTATCCATATTTGAAAAAAGTGGCAAGTTTTAGCAAACCGGTCATACTTTCAACAGGTATGGCTAACATGGAAGAAATAAAAGAAGCGTTGGTTATTTTGACTTCCGATAAACTGACAATTCCAGACATTACAGTGTTACACTGCAATACAGAGTATCCTACATCAATGGAAGATGTGAACCTAAAGGCTATGCAAACTATAGGAGAGGAATGCGGGGTACAGGTTGGTTATTCAGACCATACCCTAGGAATTGAGGTGCCGATAGCTGCAGTGGCCTTAGGGGCTAAAGTGATAGAAAAGCATTTTACCTTGGATAGAGAATTTCCCGGACCAGATCACCTAGCTTCATTAGAGCCCTCTGAATTAAAAGAAATGGTTCAAGCAATCAGAAATATAGAATTGGCAATGGTGGGGACAGGAAGAAAAGAGCCAAACACTAGTGAGCTAAAGAATAGAGATATTGCCAGAAAAAGTATTCATGTAAAACAGTGTTTGAAGAATGGAACAATAATCAAAGCGGAAGACCTGATTCCTTTAAGACCGGGTACAGGAATTTCACCAATGCTTTGGAATTCTATTATTGGTAAAAGGACGAAAAGAGACCTTCCTGAAAATCATTTATTAAACTTTTCCGATTTAGAACAATAAAGAAGTTGAAAGTCTTTTGAAAATAAAATTAGGTTTACTTACCAGCTCAAGGGCTGATTATGGTATTTACAAACCCTTATTAATGCGATTGTCAACAGATACACGATTTGACTTACAGATTATCGTTTTTGGAACCCACTTATTGGAGAAGTACGGTTACACAATACAACAAATAAAGCAAGATGATTTTGGCAAAATATATGAGGTTCCGGGTATGCCCGATTCAGATAATTTCTTTGAAATAGCGAGCGGCTACGGTGAAATTGTGAAAGTCTTTGCTAATTTTTGGGTATCTCATCATTTTGATTGGGTTGTAGCCTTGGGAGATCGTTTTGAAATGTCGGCTGCAGTGCAGGCATCAATTCCATTTGAGCTAAAAATAGCACACATACATGGTGGAGAGACTACATTGGGAGCTACGGATAATATATATCGTCATCAGATTAGTCTGGTGTCCAAGCTGCATTTTGTTTCTTCCAATAAGTTTAAGGAGAAAGTAATTAGGTTGACTGGTGAAACCAAGCAGGTTTATAACTTTGGAGCGTTAAGTTTGGATGGTATAGAAGAACTAATATTGCCTGATTGGCAAACTGTCAGTGCAAAGTTTAACATTCCTGATTTACCATTTGCTTTAGTAACATTCCATCCGGAAACTGTAGGTGCGGACAAGAATAAGGAACATGCAAAAGTAATTTACAAAACGCTAGAATTATTGAGTAAATATTTATACATAGTAGTGACAATGACCAATGCCGACCTACTAGGGTCATGCTTAAGAGATGTAATGCTTGAATTAAAATTAAAAATTCCTTCAACGTTTTCTGCTATTGAGAATTTTGGTAAAGAAAATTATTTTACTGCAATGAAGGCAAGTAAATATTTATTAGGGAACACTTCAAGCGGAATAGTTGAAGCGGCTTCGTTTGGTAAATTCGTTATAAACGTAGGAGATAGACAAAAAGGTAGATTGAGAAATGAAAATGTTAAAGATGTACCATTCAATGTTCAAGCCATTTTAAGGGCTACAAAAGAAGTTGAACAAATAGGTAATTACAAAGGAGTTAATAGGTTTTATCAGCAAAATACAGCGTTACAAATAATTGAAGTTATAGCAAATGCGTAGTTTCAGAGATCATCTCATTGTAACAGGCTCAAATATTAAATGTGCACTTTCAAAATTGGATAAACTTGGAATAGATGCCATTTTATTTGTTGTTGACAAGAATGACAGGTTGATCGGTAGCTTGACTGATGGAGATGTAAGAAGAGGTTTATTGCAAGGATTGGGTACTGAAAATTTGGTAGATGATTTTATTCAATCTTACCCAAAATTCATAAGGAAGGGTGGTTATATCATCGATGATATTATTGCCTTTAGGAAAGAAGATTTTAAAATTATTCCAATAATTGATGCGTCAAATACGATAGTTAACGTATTGAATTTTCGCTTTCAAAAGTCCTATTTACCAGTTGATGCTGTTGTAATGGCTGGAGGAAGAGGAAGTAGATTAAGCCCTCTTACAGACAGGAAACCAAAACCATTACTAAAAGTTGGGAATAAAACTATAATTGATCATAATATTGATCGATTAAAAAAATTTGGAGTTGATGATTTATGGTTGACTGTTGGTTACTTAGGAGAGCAATTGAAAAATCATTTCAGAGACGGCTCATCAAATAATATTAATATTAGTTACGTTTGGGAAGATAAACCATTAGGAACGATAGGAGCAGTAAGTAAAATCAATGATTTTAAACACGATTATGTACTTATAACTAACTCAGACCTGCTTACCGATCTTGATTACGAAGATTTTTTCCTGGATTTTATTAAAAAAGATGCAGATTTTTCTGTTGCAACAATACCTTACGAAGTAAAAGTGCCTTACGCAGTACTGGAAACCAATGGACATATTATTTATGACTTTAAGGAAAAGCCAACTTACACCTATTATTCAAATGGCGGTATTTATTTGGTTAAGAAAGCAATACTTGATTTTATCCCCAAAGAAACCTTTTTCAATGCCACGGATTTAATGGAAATACTAATTAAAAGTAATAAAAAAGTTACTTCCTTTCCTGTAAGAGGTTACTGGCTGGATATTGGGAAAGCTGAGGATCTTGCCCGTGCACAAGAAGATATTAAACATATCGAATTGTAGTGAGACCGTTAATTATAATTCCTGCGAGAAGTGGATCGAAAGAAATTCCCGATAAAAATATTAAGTTGCTAAATGGTAAACCTTTAGTCCATTATTCTATAGAGTTTGCCAGAAAAATTTCAAACGACTCACTTATTTGTGTTACTACCGATTCAGCAGAAATATCCTTAATCGCAGAACAGACAGGATTGAAAATACCATTTCTAAGACCTGCTGAATTAGCTACGGACAACGTTGGTATGTCTGAAGTTTTGTTACATGTCATTGACTTTTATAGTAAACGAAAAATCGAATTTGATTGTGTTGTTTTATTACAACCCACCTCACCATTTAGGAAAATAGAAGATTTTTGGAAGGCTATACAAAAATATAAATCATCATTAGACATGGTGGTTTCTGTTAAGATCACTAAATCAAATCCATATTTTACATTGTACGAAGAGGATGCGAATGGTTTGCTTGAAAAGTCAAAAAAACTTGAATCAATTGATCGAAGACAAGATGCTCCAAATGTATATGAGTTGAATGGATCTATGTATATTATAAATCCCAAAAGTCTTATTGAAAAGAAAAAACTCTCGGAATTTTCAAGAATAGAAAAAGTAGTAATGGATCATTTTCATTCTATTGATATAGACACAATGGAGGATTGGATGTATTGTGAATTTTTAATATCAAAATATAAGGATGTTGTTATAAATGAATCTTAGAATTATTCCAAGATTAGATATTAAAGGACCTTATTTAGTAAAAGGGATTCGCCTTGAAGGGTTACGGAAATTGGGTAATCCAGAAGATTATGCCCTTCATTATTATAAACAGGGGGCAGATGAGCTCATGATTCAGGATGTAGTTGCCAGTTTGTACGAGCGAAATAGCCTGGATGAAATCATAGAACGGATAGCTCAGGAGGTGTTTATACCAATAACGGTTGGTGGAGGAATACGGACAAATCATGATATCTATCGAATATTACGATCCGGGGCCGATAAAGTAGCAATTAATACTCAGGCCTTAAAAAAACCAGAGTTTATTCAAGAGGCATCAAAAAATTTTGGATCCTCAACTATTGTAGTTTCCATAGAAGTAATTAGGAACAAGGATGGTGCATATTACGCATTTGCGGATAATGGCAGAGAATATACCGGTAAGGAAGTCGTTGAATGGGCAAAGCAAGTTGAATATTTTGGTGCTGGTGAGATTCTTTTAACCTCGGTTGATAACGAAGGAACCGGTAATGGTTTCCCTTTGGATTTAATAGAGCAGGTATACAATGCTATTACCATCCCTATTGTTATTCACGGTGGAGTGTCTAATGTTAATAATATTAATTCCATTCTTTCTGAAAATGATCATATAAATGGACTTTGTATTGCTTCTTCATTTCACTATAAAGCATTAAAAGATGGTGAAGTTTCCTTGGAAGGAACTGATCTTGGAAATTCCAACTATTTTGTTAATGACCTAGAGAAAAAACAGCTGGAAGTTTATACTATTAACGATTTGAAGAAATCCATTCAGTCAATTACGGTAAGGTGCAGAGAAATATATGACCAATAACAAGATTTCTATTATTGATTATGGAATGGGAAATATATATAGTGTTTTTCAGGCATGTAAAACATTAGGATACAACCCTGTTTTAGTAAATACCCCGGCAGAAATTAATGACTCAAGCATATTGATTCTGCCCGGAGTTGGAGCGTTTAAACAGGCCATGGAAATTCTGGACTCAACAGGTATGAGTGATACTATCAAAAATCATGTGAATAAAGAAAGACCATTGATGGGCATTTGTTTAGGATTTCAATTAATGTTTACATCTAGTGAGGAATTTGGTTTTCATAGTGGGCTCAATCTATTTGAAGGTCACATTAGAAAATTTTCAAAGTATAATGATAAAAAAGAGTTGGTTCGAATTCCGCATATCGGATGGAATAGAGTAAAACGGTCAAAAGAAAACAATTGGGAAAATTCACCAATGAAGAATTTTAGATCGGAGAAGGAGTATGTGTACTTTGTACATTCGTTTTACTTAGATGCTGTTAGTAAAGAATGTATAGGAACATCTACATATTCTGATGTCGAATATTGTTCGAGTGTTTTAAGAAATAATATTTTCGGGGTCCAGTTTCATCCAGAAAAAAGTGGTAAATCCGGACTTAATATTTTAAATAGTTTTATAAAGTCAACTTAACCATTAAATGTTGTAATCAGCAAATGTCATGGTGAACACAGATTGGAAAGTTTGGAATAGAAATACAGAATATGGAGATGTTTTTTTTAAAAGAGCAATTGGGGATCTTCCTGAAATGGAGAGTAGTAAGGCAGCGGCCTCGCATGTTGCCCGATTAGTGAAAGATAATTTTAATATTGTTGATGTTGGTTGTGGTTCTGGTCATTACCTGAAATCATTAATTGGAAAGTTGAAGGTACCATTTCATTATATGGGTATTGATGAAACACAGTACTATGTAGACTTAGGTAAAAAAGCTTGGAGTAATAAAAAGTCATTTAAAGAATATTTGAAATCTGCAGATTTCAAACGTGGGGATATATTCAAATTACCTTTTGGAGATGAAATCGGGGACATTGTAATGTGTAACAATGTGCTACTGCATTTACCATCAATAAAAGATCCGATTCAAGAACTGATTAGGATTTCAAGAAAGTATATTATAATAAGAATGTTGTTAGGGAATAATACTTTTAGAATAAAACAATGTTATGAACCAGAAATTTACGATGATAAAGGAGAGCCTGAAAACTTTAATTTTCACAATATTTATTCTGAGAGATATGTTACTCAACTTTTAGATCAAAATGATTCTGTGGCCAATTTTGAATTCATTTACGATATGGATTTTAAGGAGCAGAACATCAATGCTTCTGTTACCGCATACAAAGAAGAGCCATCAAATGCTACTAAAGTAGTCAATGGATTACAGGTTAATAATTACATTATTCAACCATGGCAATTTGTAATAATTGAGAAAAAATAATTGACGTATAAATCAAAATGGGCTATGATCAACGCTCATTATTAACAGTGAAATGTGATTGAGAAAAAGAATTTGATTGATGTATATAATTTACCAAATGAGGTTAAATTTTGTAAAACATGTACCATTTCTAATCAGAGGCCCAGAATTAAATTTGATGAACAAGGCGTTTGTTCCGCATGCCGTTATGCGGAATTTAAGAAAACTGGAATAGATTGGGACAAACGAGAAGAGGAACTTGTTGCACTTTTGGATAAGCATCGGAGAAATGACGGTTCGTATGATGTGATTGTACCGGCCAGTGGAGGTAAGGATAGTGCATATATTGCCCACCAGTTAAAGCATAAATATGGAATGAACCCATTAACTGTAACATTCTCACCTCATTTATATACTGACATTGGATGGCAAAACCACCAAAATATGATTCACAAAGGAGGTCTTCATAATGTAAATTCTGGTGTTGCAGGTGATATTCATAGAAAGCTCACTAAATTATCTTTTGAAATTTTAGGAGATCCATTTCAACCATTCATATACGGTGTGACAAATTTTCCACTTCAAATTTCTGAAAGATATCAAATACCTTTAATAATGTATGGTGAAAATGGTGAAGTAGAATATGGTGGGGATTTGAAAAATGCTTATATCCCGACAAGAGATTATAAAACAGATCATTCGAAGCACTATTTTTCAGGCTTAGCCCCGGAAGATTTGGTAAAGTATGGTATCGATAAAAAGGAAATTGTGCCTTACATGGCGCCAAATATCGAACGACTAGATGATTTAGGAACAGAATTACATTTTTTCGGATATTATAGGAGATGGGTACCTCAAGAAATGTACTACTATTGTGTCGAAAATACCGGGTTTTCAGCCAATCCTGTCCGTAGTGAAGGAACGTATTCAAAATATGCATCATTGGATGATAGATTGGACGGGTTTCATTATTTTTTAGGATTTATAAAATTTGGTATAGGAAGGTGTACATCTGATGCTTCTCATGAAATAAGGGATGGCCATATTACCAGGGAAGAAGGCGTGACCCTTGTGAATAAATTTGATGGTGAATTTCCTAAAAATAATTTTGATCAATTTTTAGAATATTGTGATATTGACGAGGGTTACTTCTGGGAAGTAATTGACAGTTGGAGATCGGATCATATTTGGAGTAAAGACACTGCAGGTGATTGGAAACTCAATCATACCGTATCGCAGAATGGTCTACTGGATTAAGTGATATTATCGGTTATAAATAAAATAAAGTACCTGGTTATAAAAAGGCTAGGAGTTGTAAAGGGTTTTAGACCGAATAGATCTCAATTAAAAAATTCCAAAAAAAACTCAAATTTTTGGAAACAGTTTTTCAAGGAATCTCATTATGATGGAAAGAGTGGTACTATTCTATCTGAATTTCAGTCCAATTTTTTCATGCAGTGTGGTGTAGCAATATTAGCAAATTTTGTTGCGAGAAAATATAATTCATCTATTATTTACCTTTCACAGGGAAACAGACTTTCTCCTCTTCTTCGGTTTTATCTCTCTAGTTTTAATAAAGAGAGCCATGTTTTGACGATAAATGAGATCACTTCACAACGGCGTTCTGAAATAATTTCATTATCAATGGAGATTTTTGAGTCCTTAAACTCTCCCCTTGATATTCTAAAAATTACTTATAAAAATATCTTAATCGGGGAATTTATTTATGATTCTATCTTGGCAAAGACTAAAGCAGCCTTCGTTGAGAAATTGGATAAGTCAGTTTTAGTGCAAATTGAAAAAAGTATTACCACATTAGTCGCATGTGAAATCATTGATTCAAGATACAAAATTCGAAGTTGTGTGCTTTCACATAAGGTTGGCAGTTTTTACGGTCCAATGATTAGTTTTACAAATCTGAGAAAAATTGAAACTTTCTTGGGGATTGGAGGAGTAGGAACAATAGGTAAAAGACAAAACATTGAACATTTAAAAGAATTGCCTATTTCTCAATTCAGACCACCAAGTAGATTGGTTGAATTGGGCATGAAAAGCAAATCAATAACAGACAGGTCAGAGGAATATCTTAAAAGACGAATCAATGGAAAGGTTGAAGGCAACATTGATGCGGACAGAGCATTTAATTCACAAGGAAAATATTTCTCTGAAGTTACAGACTTTTGCACATTCTACAACATCAAGTATAGACCACTTGTGTTTGTAATGTTGCATGCATTTAACGATTACCCTCATTACGAAAGAATTATTTTTGACGACTACTATCATTGGCTGTTAGAAACTTTAATGATCACTTCGGAGATAAAAGATGTAAACTGGATATTCAAAGAGCATCCTTCAGCAGTTTTTTGGCCTGATAATTTGAACCTCAACGAGTTGATTTTAGAACACAATAAGCATCAAAACCTTGTACTATTAGATCACGAAGAAAATTTTAATACTGCATGCATTAAGGATATAGCCCATGCCGTTATTACCTGTATCGGTACTGCAGGATTGGAGTTTAGTTGTTTTGGAATTCCAGCAATTTTAGGCGGAATAAATCACTATTCAAGTTATGGAATAACAATAAATAATGACTCATTGGCTGATTATAGATCAAGTTTATTGAATATATCTACTATTGAAAAATTAGACCAGAGAGATATATTAAAGGCTAAAGTTCTATTCTTTTTAATTGAGGGAGTAATCAGGAATGTTGAATTGTATGAGATTCTACCAAAATTAGGTCATGATACCAGGAAGTCATCCAACTCCGGAATTATGAATAGTATAGTGGATTCGTATGATAAAGAATCTTCAAAATCATACATTGTCAGACTAAATAACTTTGTTATGTCGGACAACCCTGACGGATTTATTAATGATGTTGAACTCTACCAAATGGCACAATCCCTGGAAGGTAATTAATCAAGATTTTGAAGGGATTTAATTTGGGTGATTAACATGCGTATGGTTAAAATATGCTACTGACAGCTTTCAAATGAAGCCGAAATTAATATTTGTTATATCCCTACCAAGGAGCGGTTCTACGCTACTACAACATATTTTGGGAAATCATTCTTGTATGGCAGCTTCAGCGGAACCCTGGTTACTTTTACCACATTTACTCGCGTTAAATAAAAATGCAATTAAAGGTATATATGATGCAAATATTGGAAGAATCGCCTTGATGGATTTTTTGGAAATGTTAGAGGAAGGACAGAAGGCTTATTATAAGGGAATTAGAAAATACTCAGATCACTTGTATGGCTCATTTCTTAAGAAAAATGGTAAAAAATTTTATGTGGATAAAACTAGTCGGTATTATCTCGCTTTACCCGAATTGTATCAAGTTTATCCGGATGCTAAATACATTTTCTTAATTAGAAATCCTTTATCCATTTTGGCATCATTTATCGAGAATATGGTACAAGGAAATATTCAAACATTGGGACGTAATGAAAGTATTAGAACTGATCTAATGCAAGGATATAAAATAATTGTAAACAATAAGGATACTACCAAAGTAGACTGTACCGTTATACAATATGAATCCTTAATAAATAATCCTGATATTGAAATTGAAAAATTGTGTGAATTTTTGGGGGTCGATTACGAATCTGATATGATATCTTATAAAGGAACTCAAAGTGTATTCAAAGGAACACTTGTCGATCCTAAAAGTATACACAAGCACAACGCTCCTGTAAAAGATTACCTAAATACCTGGGAAAAAGTGATTGACAATAACGATAAGAAAAAATTTAGCACTGACTATCTAAATTACCTTGGTAAAGACATAATTGGGAAGGCAGGGTATGATTTCACTGAATTGAAGAATAAAATTGATTCGAAGAAATTACCTGGTAAAACTCGATTTTCATTTGAGAAAATTATGGACGGACAAATGAAACCAAGGAAAAGAAAGTTCATTTTTTCATCGATTTATTTGGCGATCAAACAAGGTGATTTTAAACTGGTAATTTACAGGATGTTGAAACCCCTGATACGGTCCGGGTAATTTTCAAAATGAATTTTAAATATATCAGATTACTTATACCCCCCATTTTCCTTATTGTTTACAACAAATATATAAAGGGTATACCTAAACGGAAATTTGGATGGTTCGGGGCTTTTAAATCATGGGAAGAAGCTGAAAAATACTCTAATGGCTATGATAGTAATATTATTTTGGAAAGGGTAGAACATGGGCAGCAGAAAGTTTTAGACGGAAAGGCTGCCTTCAGCCGTGATTCAGTGGTTTTTAAAAGAATGGAATATAATTGGCCAGTATTTTCTGTTCTTATGAAAGTCGCAAATGAAAAAGGGGGTGTACTGAATGTACTGGATTTCGGTGGTTCGCTTGGGAGTAGTTTCTACCAATACAAATATTTTGTTGGGAACAATGTTGAGTATAGGTGGTACGTAGTTGAGCAACCACATTTTGTTAAACTAGGTAATGACAAGTTCAAAACTCCTGAGTTAGCATTTTTTGAAAGTATCGATGAAGCATTGGTTAATTTTACTCCGGATGTGGTCTTGTTCTCATCTGTACTGCCTTATATCAATTCCTATGAAAGAATTATACAAAACGTTCTAAAATATAATATTGATAATATCATAATTGACAGAACACCTATAATTAACGATGGAAATAGAATCTCAATTGAGATAGTACCTGGACATATTTATGATGCTTCTTATCCGTGTAGGTTTTTTAACAAGGAGGCATTGATAAGTCATTTTTCCGACATGTATACTTTAGTTGCCGAATTTCAAAGCTATTGTGACCCCTTGCATTATAAATTTGAAGACAATAAATCCGGAACCTGGAAAGGATATTATTTAAAGCTTAAGTGAGCAACTTCTTTACAAATAAGAGCGTACTAATAACTGGTGGTCTCGGTTTCATTGGTTCCAATCTCGCAATTAGATTGAATTCACTTGGTTCTCAGGTAACTATTGTAGATAGCCTTATTCCTGATTATGGAGGAAATTTATTTAATGTTACCGGGGTTAAGAATGATTTGCATATAAATATTTCAGATGTAAGAGATGAGCATAGTTTAAAATTCCTCATCAGAGACCAGGATATAATATTTAATCTTGCCGGCCAGACCAGCCACATGGACTCGATGAAAAATCCATTTACTGATCTAGAAATTAATGCTAAGGCCCAACTATCTATTTTGGAGTGTTGCAGAAAGTATAACCCTGACGTCAAGATAGTATTTGCCAGTACACGACAGATATATGGCAAGCCTGACTATTTGCCTGTGGATGAAAAACACCCATTAAAACCCGTAGATGTAAATGGTATCAATAAAATGGCGGGGGAAGGTTATCATATACTATATAATAATGTTTATGGCATAAGAGCAGCATGTCTAAGGCTCACAAACACTTATGGTCCGGCCATGCGTGTGAAAGATGCTAAACAGACTTTTCTTGGGATCTGGATCAAAAGTGCCATTGAAAATAGTTTATTTGAGGTTTGGGGAGGTGATCAGATGAGGGACTATAATTATGTAGAAGACGTTGTTGATGCTTTTTTATTGGCCGGAAGCAATGAAATTTCCAACGGTAAAACATATAATTTGGGATCGACGGAAATTCTATCATTAAAGGAGACCGCCGAGTTATTAATAAAGGCAAATGGGAATTGTGGATATGAAGTCAAACAGTTCCCGCTAGATCGTAAAAAGATCGACATAGGTGATTACTATTCTGACTATTCATTGATCAAAAAAAATTTAGGATGGGAACCCAAAACTACTTTTAGTCAGGGTATCCGGATGACACTGGAATATTACCGGCAACACATAGATAAGTACCTATAAAATCATGCTTTATATTAAATATTTAATTCATGAATAATATTCCACAATGCTCTCCCTTGGAATCTTTTTTGGGAAACAAAAAAGGCATTGAAGCTGCTATTGCACGTGTATTAAATAGTGGTTGGTTTATTCTTGGTAAAGAGGTAAAGGAGTTTGAGAATTCATTTGCCAGATATTGTAAGTCAAATTATGCTATTGGCGTAGGTAGTGGTACTGATGCTCTGTTCTTATCGCTACGGGCATTAAATATTGGGCCAGGTGATGGTGTAATAACTGTATCTCATACTGCTGTAGCATCGATTACAGGCATTCGCATGACAGGAGCCACTCCCATTCTTTTCGATATTGATCCAGACACTTTCAACATTGATGTTAATCGAGTCAAGGAATATCTTCATGAGAAAGGTAGACGAGGAGAAAATGATATTGAAATCAAAGCGATCTTACCCGTCCATTTATATGGAAATCCTTGCGATATAGATCAGATTTATAAATTGGCAAAAGAATTTGATTTATTTATTGTAGAGGATTGTGCCCAAGCGCATGGGGCTGAAGTAGGAGGCAGAAAAGTAGGAAGTTTTGGAGATGTAGGATGTTTTAGTTTTTATCCGACAAAAAATCTTGGCGCCATCGGTGATGGGGGGGCTGTCGTAACTTCTAATGTTGGACTATGTGAGCGCTTAAATCATCTGCGACAATACGGCTGGAAAGATCGATATATCAGTAGTATTGAAGGTTATAATTCACGACTTGATGAACTACAAGCGGCTATTCTCAGCGAAAAACTCAAAAGGTTGGATAATGATAATCAAAATCGAATCAGTATTGCCGAATGGTATTTATCAGGAATTAAAAATGAACAAATTATTCTACCTTATTTAGAAAATCACAAAAAGCATGTTTTCCATCTTTTTGTGATCAAAAGTAATAAAAGAGTACAGATAATTGAACATTTGAATGAAGCAGGTATTTCCTCCGCTATTCATTATCCACTACCAGTTCACAAACAATCCGCATATACTCAAAAGTGCATCATCCCCTATGCTTTAACGATTACTGAAAAGATTGGAGAGCAGATAATAAGTTTGCCCTTATATCCTGAAATGAAGAGGGAACAGGTTGAATATGTGATTGAATGCCTAAATAATTTTGAAGTTTGAAGAGATACTATTGTACCTATTTTGACAACAACTATTTGGCTCAAGGCCTTGTTCTTTGGGAATCTTTAAAAAAATATTCTAATGAAGAATTTCAATTATTTGTGTTGTGTTTTGATAATCAAGTATTTAACTTTTTCAGAGAAAAGGAGCTTCCCCAAATAACTACGATTTCAATTGAGGAGCTTGAGAAGAATGACCCGAAGTTTCGAGAAACGAAAAATAGTCGATCAAGATCAGAATATTTTTTTACGTCTACTGCATGTTGGATTAGCTTTTTGTTGAATACTTTTCCTGAAATAGATTTAATTAATTACGTTGATGCAGATATAAAATTTTATAACTCTCCGGAGATTATATTTAGTGAAATTGGTGATGGATCAGTATTTATAATAAGGCACAACTTTTCCTCCAAATACAAATCTTTACTACGGCATGGTATTTATAATGTTGGATTTCTAAGTATCCGAAATGATGTTAATGGACGAGAGTGTCTATCCTGGTGGCGAAATAGGTGTATTGAATGGTGTTACGATAGAGTTGATGGTGAAAAATACGCAGATCAAAAGTATTTAGATAAGTGGCCTTCACTATTTAAAAAAGTTGTTATTTCTAAAAATTTGGGGTTGAACGTGGCTCCTTATAATATTGATAATTTTAGAATTGTCAAGAAGGACAAGTCTATTTTTATAAATGATAATCAACTTGTATTTTATCACTATCATCGGTTACGGGAGCTATCAAGATTTTTGTGGCAATTAAATTTATTTGATGTTGATTGCTATAGTAATAATGTTGTTAAAGGTATTTACTATGACATTATTGATTCGATTAAACATATTCGGAGAAAATACCGGTTAACGTCGAAAATAATTGATAAATATAGAATTAATAAAAAAGAGTCATTTGTTTATCTCAAAAATGAATTGAAAAAGGACTATGTTCTGATTCATTCTTTACTTGGCATTAAAAGTATTAATACACCTGGTTTGATAGGTAGAGTTGCGGAAATACGAGCCTTTTTTAATCGCAAACGTATTTGACAAATAGAAGTCAATACTGATGAATATTTCAGTAATCACTCCGACTTTGAATTCATTTCAACATATTGAAAAGACAATTCATTCTGTACTTGATCAGACCTATAATAATTGGGAACATGTTATTATCGATGGTGGTTCTACAGATAATACCTTGGATATAATCAAAAAATACGACCATTTGAAATGGATTTCCGAGCAGGATAACGGCGTATATGATGCCATGAACAAAGGAATTCATTTGGCAAAAGGTGATTGGGACTGGTTTATTAGAGCTGAAAGAGGTAGAACAAAATTTATTAATGTGTCCAAATACTTATCCATTTACAGAAAACATGGTTTGCAAAAAACCCAATATAGGGACCCGATCAGATATAAAGAACTCAAGAAAATCATAGATAAATACAACAATGAGGATATAGGTCAATTGTACCGTGAATTAAATGACCAGTTTGAAAACATGGTGAATTGGGATAGAAAGATTAAAAGATATGGACTTCGTAAGTTTAAACCCCAAATAAGGCGGTTTAAATTCCCAAGATTGTATCAACATCGTTATTGTAAATATTTACCAGGACTTATAAAGATGCTTTGAAGAAAAGTCTCAAAATATCAATATTAACCCCGTCATATAATTCAAAGCCATTCATTGAAAGAGCAATTAACTCTGTTCAAACACAAAAGTATCAAAATTGGGAGCATATTATTGTTGATGGAGAGAGCACTGACGGAAGCGTGGAAATAATTAAAAAATTTCCATCGATCCATTGGGTTTCTGAAGCTGACAAAGGTCAATCTGATGCCATGAACAAAGCATTTCAAATGTCCTCAGGAGATATTATTGGGTACTTGAATGCCGACGATTTCTATGAGGAAAGAATTTTTTCAAAAGTATCTGCCTATTTCGAGAAATATTCAGAATGCCAATTTTTGACTGGAAAACTTATAAAAATTGAGAATGAAAAGAGAGAGATACGAGTTCCGGAAATCAAACTTAGATCCATTCTGGAATTACGTAAGAAGAAATTTCCACTGAATCCTGTTTCTTATTTTTACAGGAGAGAGGTACAGGAGAGTTTAGGTGACTTTCCCACAGGCAATCATCTAACTATGGATTATTGGTTCCTACTTCGTGTTTATAAGGACTATGAAATTCATTATCTGGATGAAATATTTGGATATTTCGATTCTCATGGAAAGAACAAGACATCCACACATCCTTCTTTCATCAGTTTAGTTAAGCTAAGAGAAGAATTCCTAGAGCAGAATTCGATTTTAGCAACGCAATTCAAATTTCGAAGAATGATTAGAAAATTTGGTTTCTGGTAATTGATTATTATGCCAATTGGCACTCGTATTTGCTTAGTTACTCATTGCTTACCACCTTATTACGGTGGAGCAGATATCGCTGCATTAAGGTATTACAAGTTTCTGAAAAGTACAGGTATGTCGGTTTTGATTGCCAGCTCTATGGGTACGCCAAGTGCATCCGGAGAATATGTTATAAATAATTATTATAAGATAAATACCAAATGGGATTTATACTACCTTATAAAAGCATTTGCCTTTTTCCTGGCATTTTTAAAATCACTTAATTGGTTTATACGACATCGGAATAAATTCGACTTGATCCATTGTTTTTCAGCATCCACTTGGATAGCTATTCAATTTACTATCATTGGAAAATTCTTTGGCAAAAAGGTCATAGCCGAAACATGTCTGATCGGATCAGATGATCCAAAAACCATGTTAAATGGCGACCATGGCTTGTCTGGGTTCCTGAAACTCAGTCACTTTAGACGTCGTGCCTTCGAGAAAACGGATATTATGATCTCAAAATCGAAAGCCATAGATGAAATCTATAATGAATGGTCTCCAGGGAAAAAAATAAAAAGGATCCCATATTTTGTTGATACTGATCTTTTTGGGCCGGTAAAGGGCACAAAAAGAGTTGAATTGAAAAAAAGTCTAAATCTGCCCACAGACAGGGTAATTATAATGTTTGCTGGAGGCCTTAATCCAAGAAAAGGAGTGGACCTTCTGGTGAAATCATTTAAGAATATAAATTCTGAATTCAAAAACTTGTTTCTCTTACTTCTAGGACCAGATGATAAATCTGATAAAATCTGGAACACTGCGTTACAATCTTCCCTCGACCAATTGGAACCCGGATCATATTATGCGACCCGGGATGTGAGAACAAATATTCATGAATATATGTCGGTAGCTGATATTTTTGTGTTGCCAAGTTTCAGGGAGGGGTTCCCAATTAGTAATCTTGAAGCTATGGTTTCTGAGTTGTTGTTGATATCATCAGATATTCCTGAAATAAAAGAAGTCCAGGTGTCGCATTTTAAAAACGGATTGTTATTTGAGACTGGCAGTATTTCTGATCTGACTGAAAAAATTAAATGGGCTATTGAAAATGAAAGAGATGCAAAATTGATAGCCGAAAATGCGAGGAAGCTAGCTATCGAAAAATATTCGATAGATCGAATTTTCGAACAGTACAGTGATGTTTATGCGGAGTTTGATGGCTAATTCAAATACTTTATTTTATAAAATATCAAAATTCTGCTGCTGTGGGTAAGCCCATAATTGCCATATATTCAGGTTCAATACCATCTACCCCATTTATCGAAAATTTAATAAAAGGATTAGCACGCCTTGAAGTCATTATTTATCTATTTGGAAACTGTGTAAATAATTTTTCTTATCTGCATGAAAACATTCGGATTTATAGCAGTCCAAAGAATGGGTATGAAAAGTATGCCTTCACTTTTTATCAATTCATCTATGCATCACTATTCAATGTCAAAAAACTAAAAAGACTTTTGAATGAAGCAGACAAAAACAAAGGTTGGAGAAATTTAGTACATTGGTTGGCTAAAACGTTACCGGTAATAAATCATCTGCCTGATATTTTTCATATACAGTGGGCACACTCTGTGAATGAATGGCTATGGCTACAAAATTTTAACGTGAGGATCGTGTGCAGTTTAAGAGGTGGTCAAATAAATTATTCACCCATATGTAATCAGAATATTGAAGATCGTTACGTAAAATGTTTCCCTAAGATGGACGCTTTTCACGCTGTGTCTCATGCGATAGCCATAGAAGCGCAAAAATATGGTGCCGATCCTACTAGAATTAAAGTTGTCTATTCCGGGATTGACCTTGAGAAAATTGATAAAATTAAGGCAAAGAATCAACCAGAAAAAACTTCATTTATTCAAATAAATGAAACAACTCCCAATATAAATAGGCATGGGCGAATCAACATAATAAGTGTGGGTCGTTTTCATTGGAAGAAAGGATATAAGTATGCTCTTGACGCGTGTAAGATTTTAAAGGCTGGGGGTATAGATTTTCACTATTATATCGTTGCAAAAGGAGAAGCTACAGAATACCAAATGCAGGTTAGCGATCTTGGACTGGATGAACAAGTATCAATCATACCAGAGCTCACGCATGAAAAAGTTATCGAAATAGTAGACGAAATGGACATATTCCTATTGCCAAGCGTTGAAGAAGGTATTGCAAATGTTGTGTTGGAAGCGATGTCCGCTGAAACTTTTTTAATTTCCACAGACTGTGGTGGAATGAAGGAAGTAATTGAGGAAGACATCACCGGATTTATAGTCCCGGTAAGATCTGCACAGGCCATAGCAGATTCGATAATAAGATTTCGGGATATTTCAATTAATAAAAAACAAAAGATGGTTGAACGGGGTCGTGGCACAATAGAAAATAGATTTGGACTTTCGAGGTTGGGTGAGGAAATGTATGAGCTATACGGGAAGGTATAAAACATGATTACTTTGCATAAATTTAACCATCATTTCAATTGACTTTAAGAATCGGATTGGTTCTTGCTTCTCTGCCATCTTATTCTGAAACGTTTATTAATACCAAGATTTGGGCACTTACAGAATTAGGACACCATTTGATAATTTTTGTACCTAATTCAAACCTTGATAATGTTCTGAATTTGAAAGTGGTGGAATCCTTACCGTTAAAGCTATATGACTTTAGAATCAGGGATATATGGAGATTTCTATTTCTTGTATTTTGTAAATTTCGTCCTTTGATCCGGTACTTGAGAATCGAATTGAAGGATGGAACATCCTTCCCGAATTCTTTTAAGAAAATGTACCTGAATAGTCACTTTTTTTTACAGAAATTGGATTGGCTGCATTTCGGGTTTGGGACATTGGTAAGGGGAAGGGAGAATGTCGCAGCTTCTGTCGGTGCCCGAATGGGAGTTAGCTTCAGGGGATTCGATATTTTTGCAAGTCCATTCAAGTATCCGGGTTTGTACAACAAGCTATGGAAAACTACTTTCAAAATACATTATCTTTCCGAGGCAATACGACAAAAAGCAATTGAACTGGGATGTGACCCATCCAATCCGGGTATGAAAATAAGTCCTGCTGTCAATTCCAACATTTTCAGGAATGCCCCTTTGAGGGGTAAGATAAAAAAACACCTTAAAATACTGACCGTAGCAAGATTACAATGGCAAAAAGGTTTGGAATATGCCATTGATGCAATGGGCAAATTGAAAAAAGAGGGTCTTGAATTCCAATATACAATTATTGGTGATGGAAACGAATATGAACGCCTTTGCTATGCGGCTTACCAAAACAATGTAGTCGATGAAGTAAAATTTGAAGGAGCAAAAGACCAACAATATATTTATGAGGTAATGAGTTTGAATGACATATTTCTGATGCCAAGTGTTTCTGAAGGTTTTTGTAATGCAGTTCTGGAAGCTCAGGCAACCGGATTATTATGTATTGTCACAGATGCTGGTGGCTTGGCAGAAAATGTTCTTGATGGTAAGACAGGCTGGGTTGTTAAAAGAAGGAGTGTAACCGAGATAGTACAGAAATTCAAATACGTGCTAAATGAAGATAATGAAAAATTGAATTACATAAGACAAAATGCATTAGAAAGAGTGCATTCTGAATTTTGCTTGGGTAATCTAAAAACTAAATGGAATCAATTCTTTCAAATAAGGGGATAAATGCTGCACAACCTTAAAGTAAAAACAAATAAAAAAGCAGGACGGACGTGGCTAGTTTTTCAGGATAGTATCTAATTATGTATTACAAAAATATTATAACAAGGTTTCTTTTTCGAAAAAATCTCCTAAATAGGATTCATATGAGGTTAAGAATTGAATTAAGAAAAATAACCAAGAATGAATTTGATGATCTTCAATTTATGTATAGATCGCTTGGGGAACAACCAAAGATTATTATCGATGGAGGCGCAAATATTGGATTTGTTACCTACCAATTTATCAAGAAATTTGAAGAAGCTTCTATTTATGCCTATGAGCCAAATCCGGAAGTATTTTGGAAATTGTCACAAGCATTCAAAGAAAATCCATCTGTAAAATGTATCAATAAGGGGTTGAGTAAATTCAAATCCAGATTAAAGTTTTATCAAAACAGAAATACTGGGACATCCTCGTTTCTGGAACCAAATGAATTTCACAGGAGACATCTTGCTAAGAAAATAAAAGGAATTTTTGAGGTCGAAACGATTGGATTGACTGATATATTTAGTGAAAATAACATAAAACATGTTGATATTTTGAAGCTGGATATTGAAGGTTTTGAATTAAGCTTTTTGGAGGGAGGAGAGGAATTATTAGTTTCTCAGAAAATTGATTTTTTATTGCTTGAGGTAAATCTTTATCCAACATATAAGGACCAACCATTAATAGAGGAATTGATTACCTTCTTGAGGTGCTGTAACTACATTTTGTATAACTTTTATGGCAGCCATGAAACAGGTTCGAGACAAAATTTGCTTACAAACCTTCTTTTTGTTTCAGCGGAACAATATGGTAAGCTGCAATCCTCCTCATTAAAGAAGTATTTCTAAGAGAATTGCACCAAGTCGAATTCGATATACTATTACAAAACAAATTAAAGAAGTTTTTGTTAAAGCCTGGGGTCGAATTAAATGTGAAAATTTCTAATGCCAAAAAAAAAGGACAAAGAACAAATTTGATCTGTCATCTCAAAAACAAAATGGTTGAATTTTATGAGTAAGAAAGTACTGATAATACCATCCAACTTTATAACCTGGAAAGGTTGCATTGATCAAATAAACTATTCGGATGTTTTTGTTATATTGATAATATTCAGTTCACAAAGAGTTTCCTGCATATTTCACTAGGAGTTTTATTCCGGAGATAAAGATGTCAACGGTCGTCATTTGCCAATCAAATTATATCCCTTGGAAAGGGTATTTTGACCTCATTGGTAATGCCGACGTATTTGTTATTTATGACGATGCACAATTTACCAAAAACGATTGGCGAAACCGAAATAAAATTAAAACTCCACAGGGCTCACAATGGCTAACCATACCAGTAAAAACGGCAGGCCAACTCGGAGAACCAATTAAAAATATTCAGATTCAAAGTTCAAACTGGCAGAAAAAACATTTAAAAAGTTTTGAATATAACTACTCAAAGACACCCTTTTTTGAAGAAATTTTTAACTGGATTTCAAATCTCTATGGGTTTCAATCTAAATTTTTAACTGATATAAATTACCATTTTATTTCTGAAATTTGCAAAAAACTAGGTATTGAAACAAAAATTGTTTTTTCAATGGATTACAAAATCGAAGGTGACAATCCCACTCAAAAACTTGTTGGGCTCCTTAAACAGTTGGGGGCAAAAAAGTATTTATCCGGCCCTTCTGCACAAACTTACCTTGATTCGGGACTTTTTGAGTCTGAAAAATTGGAACTCGATTTTTTTTCCTATAATCATTATCAGGAATACTCTCAACCCCACCCCCCTTTCGACCACTACGTGACCATTCTGGATCTTTTGCTTTCCAAAGGCAAAGATGCCAGAGTTTTTATGAAATCTTTTCAATGAATGAGTACCTGGAAAGGATGTATAATCAACATGAAATGGAAGTTTAATATTTTCTAAACAAAGTAACCGGGAATGGAACTATCTATTGTTTCTACTTTATACAATTCTTCAAATTATTTGGAAGAATTTTGCTCCAGAATAGTTAGCAGCATTGAATCTTTGAATATTTCAGAATATGAAATCATTTTAGTCAATGATGGTTCTCCTGATGAATCTTTAAAGATTGCAAAATCAATAATCAGTGAAAACGAGAAAGTGAAATGTATTGATCTCAGCCGGAATTTCGGACATCATAATGCAATAATGACTGGATTACAATATGCGAATGGCAGATATATTTTCTTAATTGATTCTGATCTAGAGGAAGAACCAGAATTATTAAAGATGTTTTGGAATGAAATGAAATCCGATTTGAATAGAGATGTAATTTTCGGTATTCAGAGGAGAAGAAAAGGAGATTTGTTTGAACGATTCTCCGGTTCTCTTTTCTATAATTTATTTTCCATTCTTGGAGATATCGATTATCCCCACAATACGAGCACTGCAAGATTAATGTCCAGAAAATACGTAAAAAGTGTTCTGAAATTTAAGGAAAAAGAATTTGAAATTTTAGGCATTTTTGTGCTTGCTGGATTTAACCAGAAAGGTGTACTTGTTGATAAAGGATTTAAGGGCACTTCGTCTTATACCCTCTTGATGAAAATAGGAATGGCTGTCCGGACCATTACTGCATTCAGTAACAAACCGCTATACATGATTTTTCTTTTGGGATTACTGATTTCATTTGTATCATTATTAAATTTGATCTATGTGGTAGTTATAAAAATGATTTACTCCGAAGAGGTTGTTGGATGGTCAAGTCTTATGGCCTCCATTTGGTTTATTGGAGGTATTATTATGTTTAGTATTGGTATTATTGGCATTTACATTTCAAAGATATTTTTAGAAGTCAAGAACAGACCGATAAGTTTAATAAATAAAATTTATACTCGGGATGATTAAGCATAAAAACAGCCGCAGAAATTATTATAAAGGAAGATCCATGGAGTTTAGCCTGGATTCACAAAAGGCTGGCTGGAAAAACGATGAGGCTCAAGATGCTCGTTTTGAACAATTTTTAAGGTTAATACCAATTTCCGAACGATTTACAATAAATGATTTAGGTTGTGGGTTAGGTCAGTTTTGTAAGTATCTGACTATTAATGGCTATGAATTTGGTAGTTATAGAGGTTACGATTTACTTGAGGAAATGATAACGGAATGTAAAACCCGGTTTATTACTTCTAACACTCATTTTAGATTAATTAATTCAGCTGAAGAAATGGATATTTCTGATTATACCGTTGCAAGTGGAATTTTTAATCTGAAATTTGATATAGACAATAAAATAATGCAAGATTATATTTATGATACAATAAATATAATGGATAGGAAAAGTCTGAAAGGATTTTCATTTAATATGCTTACCAAATATTCGGATAAACATTTGATGAAGAGTGGATTATATTATTCTGATCCGTTGCTGATTTTTGATTTTTGTAAGCGAAATATTAGTAAACAGGTGTCATTGTTACACGACTATTATCATTATGATTTTACAATCGCAGTTAAAAAGGATTTATAATGGGATATTCATATTTGTTCCTTACTATTATTTTGACCGTCTATGGACATGTTGTACTAAATGGAGATTATATATTTTTTTTAGGTGATAGGTTTTAATAAGCCATATTTTACAGGACAGGAAGTAGATTATATTCGTGACGCAGTTTCCAGAAAACATATAAGCGGCAACGGATATTACACCAAGAAATGTCAGGCATTTTTTGAAAAAAGATATGGTTTCAAAAAGTGTTTATTAACAACCTCATGCACGGATGCCCTTGAAATGGCAGCCATACTGATTGAAACTGAACCTGGTGATGAAATCATAATGCCCTCCTTTACGTTTGCGTCAACTGCGAATGCTTTTGTTCTAAGAGGTGCAATAATCAGGTTTGTAGATAGCCGTCCTGATCATCCCGGTATAAATGAATATAAAATTGAAGAACTAATTAACTCCAGAACGAAAGCAATCGTAGTAGTTCATTATGCAGGTGTTGCTTGCGATATGGATCCTGTCATGAAATTGGCTAAAAAGCATGGTTTGTACGTCGTTGAGGATGCTGCGCAATCAATTGACAGTTATTATAAATCCAAACCGTTAGGTGGTATAGGACATTTTGGTTGTTTTTCATTTCATGAAACAAAAAATATAAATTGTGGTGAAGGAGGTATGCTTGTGATCAATGATGAAAGGTATTGTGATAGAGCCGAGATAATCTGGGAAAAAGGAACCAACCGATCTGCTTTTTTCAGAGGAGAAGTTGATAAATATGGATGGGTGGATATTGGGTCTTCTTTTTTACCATCAGATATCCTGGCAGCTATACTTTGGGCACAAATTCAACATATTGAGGAAATTCAACAGAGAAGAATTTCTATTTGGAATAACTACTATGATCTACTAAAAAAATTATCGATATCTGGTCTGACATTACCATTTTTACCCAGGTACTCCACAAATAATGGACATATGTTCTATCTAGTATTTTCTAGTGAAAAGCAAAGAAGTTTTGCCATTAATGAACTAAGAAAGAAAAATATCATGGCAGTTTTTCACTATCAAGCACTTGAAAGTAGCTACTATTTTAAAACTAGTACGAACAGATCAATTCATGAAAATATGAATGCAAAGAAATACTCGGAGAGATTATTGAGACTTCCTTTTTATTACAGTCTGGAGGAAATGAATATCCATCAAATAATTAGTGAACTTTCGAATGCACTAAGCAAATGGGGAATAACAATCGGCAATGATTGAAGAATATTCAGAGACTTTAATATCGAATATGCTTGGTATCTGGAGGGCCTGTTGAAAGTTGTTCGCATTTGAGACATATCAATATTGAAGAATGGAGTTATACCTTTTGGAGTACAATAATTGCGTTGGAAAGAAAAGAAAACTTTTGATTTCTCTTGACTGGAATCTCTTTAAATACTGAAGTTTTAAACAGGAATAGAGGTGTATTTATTGGTACAACTCTATTGATCCTATTTCTAATATGGAAAGTATTGTTATATACAGTGCTTCCAATGCCAAACACGGACGGACCTTGGACTTTAAGTTTAGTATTATCTTATTTAAATCATCATTATGATTATAGTTTATTTGCACAATCATATGATGGACCAATTTTTAAATGGCATGTAGAACAGATTGTATTAAGTCCGTTTTTTAAATACATTACAATAAATAGATATTCAATATTTATTTTTCATCTATTTATATTTCTGCTCAATTGTTTTTTAACAGGGGTCATTTTTAAAAAGACAAATACTTCAAATGTCTATTTTTTTCTGATGGCCGGAGCACAAATAACATCGATTTACTTTTATGGTTTAAGAATTGAACCTGTCCTTATTACATTAGTCCTTTCAATGATTCTGATGGATTTAACAATTCAGAATTTCCAATTAAAACTTGTTTTTCAAAGTATATTGACATCAATTATCGGCCTGATCCATCCAGTAGGTGGAATTGTTGCAATCCTCACAATGATAATTTTGTTTATCATTAATGGCTCATTTAATGTAAGAAATATTCTTGCTTACTCTTTTATATGTTTAGTTTGTGTACTTTTCCTTTCAGAGTTTTCACTCAAGGAATATATTTTATATTATTTAAAACATAATCAAGGAGACGATCACTCTTTTAATTTGAACACCATATTTAAATATTTTTTATTTTCTCCTGTCTTTTTGAGTCTAATTATTATTCTTTTAAAATCTGATAAAAAGAAGCTGAAATCCTTTTTGATTATTCTGTCTTTCGTATTGCCACTTTTATTTTTAGGAAGAAGTTATTATTTTGTTTATCTCTACATTCCAATTGTAATGATAATTGCAAATTCCGAATGTAGTAAAATAAAATTTAAGAGTTTTGAGACTGGAATTCTAATGATTTCCATTTTATTTGGTTCTGTGTTTACACATTTTTTTCCTACTTACAGAATAATAGAGAATCCTGAGTATTCCAGAACATTTAATGCGGCATTAGATTACATTAATGATTATGGGGAAAGGGTGAAAAGTGACAAAATCTGGACAACATCTCAACTTTCAATGGAGATTATTGATCAGGAGAATTCAAGATTGTTTTTCAGATTCTATAAAAATATGGATTCAGATGGTATCACTCTGATTAATAAAGATGTTGTAATATTTGAAAAGGCAGAACTTAAAAATGATATAATTAGAAATTTAAGTCCTGGAATTAAAGAATACAGGTGTGTAGAGATATTTCCTGAAGTTAAAGGGTTAGTAACATTAAGTTCATTATTTCAAAGTCGCGGGCCAGGTATTGGACTTTGGGTATTAGAAGTATGTAATGATTAGTAAGAAAGGTATCTCATTGTATACTGATTTGACTCATTATATCCAGAGTTTTCGCACAGAACTACATCCCTTGCTGAGACCATTTGTAAAAGGTCAAGCCATTTCATTTAATAATTTAGTAAGAACTTATGGAGAATCAATAAGCCGCTTTAATATATCTGATCATATAGATGATTCAACTATTGCAATACTTCCAATGAGCTGGAATTTTTATAAATTTCAAAAAAATGAGAAGCAGGCTTTTGAGTTTATTGCTAAAGCAGAAAAGAGTTTATTAAATATCATCGCCTGGAGTAGTGGAGATACGGGCGTTTCTCCATTAGATGAACGCGTAGTTACATTTCGTTCAAGTGGATATAAGTCTAAATTATTGCCGAATGAAAAAAATCAGCCTCTATTCTTTAAAGACCCACTTGAGGTAGTTAAAGACGGAATCAGTGTAAGACAAAAGCAAACGTTAATAAATGTAGGTTTCTGTGGATTTACCAGTGGCAACCCACTACAATGGGTGAAACAAATAGTTTCAATATCTTATAATAATTTGTTATTTCATTCGGGAATAAATGTGAATGAACCACAATCTTTAATGTCCGCATTGTATTTGAGAAATTTGGCCATGTTAAACCTGCAAAAGAATGCACATATAAAAACAAATTTCATAGCAAGGAAGAAATATAGGGCTGGAGCCAAAACCAGCCAGGATATTGAAAGAACAACAATTGAGTTTTATAGGAACATTATTGAGAATGATTATACGCTTTGTATTCGTGGAGGAGGAAATTTTTCAAAAAGATTTTATGAAACACTGGCATTGGGTAGAATTCCTATTTTGATTGACACCGATTGCCATCTTCCCTTTGAGGATACCATTAATTGGCACGATCACATACTCAGAGTTAGAGTGGACCAAATACCTCATCTTTCAAAAATTCTAATTGAATACCACAATTCTATCTCAGAAGAAGAATTCCAAAAGAAGCAATCTGCGAATAGAAAATTATGGGAGGAATGGCTTAACGGGATTAATTTCTATGCAAAGTATTTCGAAATTTATGAAAATAAAAAGTAGTTTTTCTGTACCTTAATATGCCCGATTGTTTTAAATGCCTCTATCTCAACGTGGAACTCAGTGAATGTTCAATAAGCCATCCTCCGAAAAGAGCTCTGAGGTCCTGCCTTAAAGCAATTAACACAAAGTATGTAGAAATGATCCAGAAGAATGACAAGGTTCTTGAACTGGGTTGTGGTAGCTGGAGTCCAATTTACGAGTATTGTAAATCAAGTGGGATTGAATGGCACGGCATCGATATTTTGAAGGAATATATGGGAAAACCAACAATAGCATCTAAGATCGGATCAGTTGAAAACATTCCATATAATGAGGCAACCTTTGATTTTGTAATAGGTAACCAAACCATGGAGCATTGGGAAGAGAATAATGTGCATTTACAAAAGGGATTAAGTGAGGTTTTTAGAGTTCTTAAACCCGGCGGAAAAATGTTGATGAACGTTCCAATTCATTACCATGGTGGTCCAGAATTCATTAAAGGTGATTTAAGAAAGCACAAAAATTACCTTAATAATTTTTGTGATAAGATCGAATTCGAAACTTGGAGAAAATACCCCGCACCATTACCTGAAAATCTTTATCTGCAATCTTTATTCTGGTTTAGTTCTCTACGAAAAAGCAACGCATATATTCTTGACATTGTTGCGGAGAAAATGGGTAACAAAGTTCCCTATTTTAACAAAAAGATGAGTAAAACCAGATGGCGCTTCAATAACATAATTCAACATGGACCATTGTATTACCCGACAATAGTAACAAGAAATATTCTGAATGGTAATTGAAATTGTTGAATGCAAGATTTGTGGTTCCTCCAGGCAACTACCTTTTGAGGTTGGCAAAAGGCATCTGAATCTAAATGGAGAATTAAATGTAAGTCGTTGTAAAGACTGTGGTCAATTATTTCTAAATCCAAGACCTGACGAACAGACAAGGCAAAAGTTGTTTGAAGGTAAGAAAGTAGAGGAATTGTTAGAATACACCAATAGGAAGGCAAGTTATTGTAATGTTACTCCTTCAAGGGCTGATATATTTTCAAAACGGATTAAAAACTTCACAAAGACATATTTTTCCGGCGGCCCGGGAAAAGTTTTGGATGTAGGGGCTTCTTCAGGCGAGTTCCTCGAAAAGGCCAATGATCAGGGTTGGACTTCCTTCGGAATTGAGCCTTCATCAGAAGGAATCAAGATTTTGGAAGAAAAAGGAATTGATGCGAAACAATCACAAGCCGAAGAGATTCCATATGCTGATAGTAGTTTTGATTGGGTTCATTCCAATCATGTTTTTGAGCACCTTGGTAATCCATTGGCAGCAGCAAGAGAATCATATCGTGTGTTGAAGCCAGGTGGATGGATCTTTATTGAAGTGCCTAACCAGTTTGATAATATTCAATTCTTCCGTTACCGAATGATACGTAAAATCCCGGTGAGAGAACGGAACATCAGGTCCATCCATCATTTATTTTTCTTTTCAAAGAAAACATTGCGATTGCTTCTGAAAAGAGCTGGTTTCAAGGAGATCGAAATCCTGGATTATTATGGTTCAAAAAGGAAAGGAATCCAGTCTTTTGGATCGGATATAGTAAGACTTATCGGAAGAATATATCTTGGGGGTCCTTTTATACAAGCTATTGCCAAAAAATAAAAGTCATTGAGAGTAGGTTACTTTATTGGGACACTTAATGCCGGCGGACTTGAAAGATTTGTTATGCGGGTAAGTAAATACTCCAAAAGATATGGACTATTTGAACCGATTGTGATTTGCCTTGTAAAGGATGTTGGTATTTTCAGAAAAGAGTTGGATGGCGAAAACATAAAAGTTTACAAGGCTCCAGCAAATTGGTACAAAAATCCTTTTGCTTTAATGAAGTTTAGCATATTTATCAGGAAGTTAAAAATGGATATCATTCACTCCCAGGTTAATTATTCACTAATTCAACAATGGTTGACGTGTATTTTTTCCGGATCTAGGTTTCTTGTAACAGAAAGGAATTGCTATCCATTATCAGGCCTGGGCCTTTATAAAAGACGTTTGCAGTTCTATTTGTTGAAAATATTTAAGGTTCACTATAGCGCTAACTCCAGTAGGGTCGCAGATCATTTGGCTGCATTAATGAAATTTCCTGTAAAAAAGATACCTGTAATAAATAATGGTGTTGAATATTCAAGTCGATCAGATCTGGAACTAGAGTCTTTTAGAAAAGAATATCTCAATGGCTTTTCAGGCAGGGTCATTGGATATGTTGCACGTTACAATGAACACAAAGGTCACTCATTATTTGTGGACGTAATAGAGAAGCTGAGGACAAAGTACAGTTCAAAAGAATTAAAGATTTGCCTTGTAGGGGAAGGTCCACTAAAAGCTAAAGTCTTCCAAAAAATATCGGATCTCAGTCTGAGTGAATATTTTGTAGACTTTGGACTTCAGACTGACATGACATTAGTTTACAATCAATTTGACTTGTTGGTGCTGTTAAGCAGCCACGAAGGTATGCCCAATGTTGTTTTGGAAGCTATGGCAAATGGAGTGCCAGTTCTTGCCAATGCAGTCGGAAATATTGAGGAGTTATTGGAAAATAATTGTGGTGTAGTAAACAAATATGAAGATGCTGAAAAGATTGCACAGGATATTGAAGATCTATTAAATAATAAAAGGCTTTCATACACTTTAGCAAATAATGGCAAGAAAAAAATATTTAAAGAATATAGCCTGGAAATAACTGTGGAACGATTACTTCATTTCTATTCTTCCTAAATGAGATATTCTTTCCGAATATGGTCACTGGCATTTCTGATTATGAGTTTTTTCTATTGCCTTCCCCTAGGTCGATTTACACTTTTTGGATTCGCAAGTGATTTCAGGATCTTCGATTTTGTAATTATCCTCTTTTGGGTTTTGAATTGGAACTTCCTGGCTCAATATTTCAATAAAATATTCAGGATCAAGCGTTATAATCTCTATTATTTAAGATGGATATTAATAATTATTGGCTTCAGTATTATTTTCCATTTAATATATAGGGGAACTGGATACCTGGGTCCCATGGGTATTCGTTTGTTCAGATTTTTTGCTTACTTCATGACTTTACCCGCATTCATTGTAATTGTACGCAATGAAACTAACCTTAGGTTTATAACTTGGGTCTTCTATGTAAATATATTGTTCCAGGCAATTTTGGCTTTTCTTCAAGGTATAAACTATATTCCACACTTGTGGCCTGATTACTGGCGAGAAATGTATGGATTTCACAACGCCCCCGTTGGCACATTGTCACCCCATCACAAACATATTAGTATGGTGATGCTTATGGGATTTTCAATGACCTTAGGATTTATGTCGATTTACAGATCTTTTTTCATAAAAGGAATTTTTGGCGCTATTGCAGTTTTAATAATATTTATTCCTCTATTTGCGGGTACAAGAACTTTCATCCTTGCATTCGTGGGATTTTTTATTGGGTTCATTTATATACAAAAAATTAGAACAATCCCAATTTTTGCGATGATTGCCGTTGGGTATATCTTATTTTCAATAAATCTTTCTGATGATACTGAACATTTGGTTTATAGCAGGGTGAATGAACAATACGAGGAGAGGGTGGTAGAAGAAATTGAAAGGGGAGGGGTCGAACAACTTGCAAAGGCCAGGATTATTGTTTATAGATCAATTGCCAAAGCCATTATAGATCACCCACAACTTCTAATTACGGGTACCGGGTTTCAGGCAATCTCAGTGTTCATTCGAGGCACAGGTGCTCATAATAACTATTTGCAATTTCTGATGGAGACAGGTATTGTAGGCCTTGTAATATTTTTGCTGTTTCTTGCAAAAACTTCTACTAACTTACTTTCTGCAAATAGGACGCTTAAAAATAAATGGGGGGAGCTAGCCGGTTATATCTGGGCTGGTTTCATTGGATTGGTATTTTCTATGATGGTTGGTGAGACCCTTTATGCCCAGGCGGCAATGTTTACTCTTGCCGGGCAAATTATGGTTTTCATTGCTATTGGAATTACTCCATTATTTTGGTCGGATGTAAACAAAAGACGAATTGCTAAAAAGAATTATCTGGCAAGCCAATCCTGATTGGAACAAAATCATCTTGGAAAATGAGAGTTCTGATATTGTTATTACTAATTCAGAAACAGGTATTGAATCTCTAAGCCGTATTAATCAAGAGATTATTGATCAAGCCTCAATAATCCACTCAGGTTTAAGAAGTTATAATTCAGCAGATTTCGTTTCTTTGTTTCTTGCAAGTCAGGAGTGGTTATTGCTGGATCCAGCTTGTAATTATTCAGCTATTTCATGGAAAGCAACTGGAGAATTCATATTTATAAAGGAAGGTGTACTTTCAAGAGTTAACATTGAGAAACGGTACAAATGCAAGCATTTTGTTTTAGCTGATATCGCTTTCCAGGTTTTGAAAGGGGGAGGAGTAGTTTATAATTTTCCAGGAATTGTAAATAATGGAATAATACACGTAACTCCACAAGACCTTGATTTATTTGTGAAAAGGAACTTTGGGAAGAAATCTAATTTATTTTATTCCTTTTTTGGTAAAAGAAACCTATTTGAAATAATTACACATAAAGAAAAACTTGATTTACAAAGAGTAGAGTTACCGTTATACGACAATCCAAGGCGGAAAATAACCGGATACACGGCTATAATTCCAACACTTCATCGTTATGATTACCTAAACAATGCAATTAATTCATTATTAAGTAATCCATTTCCTCCCGATGAAATCATTGTTGTTGATCAAACACCCAGGGAAAATAGGATACCCGGGTACTATGATCAATTCCCAGAAATGGTCCAAGTTCATTTTCTTGATCAGCCCGGACAAGCAACTGCTAGAAATCTGGCCATAAAAAAAGCAATTTATGATTGGATTTTCTTCTTTGATGATGATTCGGTGGCATGGAATGATATGATTAAGGAGCATCTGTATGTATTAGAACGTACAACCGCAGATGCTTCAACAGGGATATCTTTAGCACCTTGGAAAAATATTTCATTCATTCCTGAAGAAATTCGACATTATCACGTATCTCAGGTTCTTGATACAGGGAACGCAATGGTGCGAAAGTCGACGCTGTCAAATATTGGATATTTGGATACAGCATTTGACACAGGTTATGGAGTTGATGACGAGTTAGGGAAAAGGATGTATCTTAAGGGTGGATTGATAATATTTAATCCCAAATCAATAAGGACTCACTATAAAGCAAGAAGAGGAGGACTTCGAAATAGCAGCTCATTCTGGAAGGTTAGTACAAAACCGTTAGCTGAATTTCCTGTAAAAACAGAATCTTATAATTTGTTGATGTATTATCCAAGAAAGTTTTACCTGATTTTTGTCCTCCATAGATTGATCAAATCATTCCAACGCCAAACTATTTTTAATTCGATAATTACAATTATTTTACTTCCTTATAAGGTTATAAAATCCTATAAAAAGGGAAAGAGGTTGATTAAATATTATAGTGGCTAGTAAGAAAATAGAAAATGCCATTATAATTTTTGGAACTGGACGATCAGGAACAACTCTTCTTTATAATATCCTAGCACTTCATCACTCTTTTGCATGGATTTCCGGTTATGTAAACAAATTTCCAAATTATCCATCCTTATCATATTTGAATAGGATTCAAGAGTTCTCGGAGTTAGAAAGGTGGAATCGTTATGTCAAAAAATGGCCAAGACCCGCCGAAGCCTATGGATTTTGGGAATATTATTTTAAGAATTTTACTAATTATCCAGATGGAATAATCACCACTAATTCTAACATTCAAAAATGTCGTCAAAGTATAAATAAGATTTGTTCAATTAATAGAAAGTACAAGTTTATTACTAAGTTGACAGGTCATTCAAGAATTAGTGTCCTTGAAAGCGTATTTAAGGATCCCATAATTTTATGGATTGACAGAAATCCGGAATCTATAATTTATTCTTTTTATAATAGAAAGTGGTTCTATAAAGATTTTAAAGATCTTTTTGAAGAGGGTAAGCAGGAAGAACTAATCAAACAGTATTGTCATAAGTATAAAGAATTTATTGCACACAAAATCAAACTGTCGGATAGATTTAATTTAATCAGTGTTGAATACGAAAGCTTAGCAAGTAGCCCTGGAGAATTCTTTAAAGAACTATTTCCTCGATTGGGTCTCAGCCCATGTAAAAAGTTTGACATTATGATTAATTCATGGACAATTAATCCAAAGATGAATGAAAAGTGGAAAGTTAATCTTTCAGAAAAATCGAAGGATTTAATTAAGAGTTCTTGTTTTTAACAAGTCATGATCAACCACATAATCTATAAATCTGATTTCACAACGGTTATTAAATAAAAAGATTGTAATTATCTGTTCGGAGTTTCCTCCAGGACCAGGGGGGATTGGAAATCATGCCTATCACTTGGCTGAAAACCTTTCAACCTATTGTGGTAGATTGAATGTATTAACAGGTTCGGATAATGCTACAATATCTGAAATAAGGGAGTTTGATAATTCGATATCATTATTTACTGTAAAACGGATATATAGAAAAGGTATATTCACGTATTTTAATAGAATATTAGAATATTATTTAAGTATAAAAAACATTGATGTTTTAGTAACATCTGGTAAATTCCCTGTGTGGAGTATTAACCTACTACGCTTTTTCTTTAAGAAGAAGATTTTGGCTGTTATTCATGGTACAGAAGTGCAGCTCCCTAATCCTATTAGTAAAAAACTTTTCTTTGCGGGATTGTCACGAAGCAACTCGATTGTAGCTGTCTCAAATTTCACAAAGTTACTGCTACCCCAGAATCTTCAAAAGTTTACTTGTGTGATCCCTAATGGGATTATCAATAATAAATTGAATTCACAACATTTTGGTAAGAATATTGAAATGCAATCACCAATTAGACTTTTGACTGTTGGTAATCTCACAAGAAGAAAAGGTCAGCATAGGGTAATCAAAGCATTGCCTTTAATTCTTGACAAACACCCTGGTTGTCAGTATAATATTGTTGGAATTCCTTCCGACCTAGATTCAATAACAGAACTGGCCAGGGATTTCAATATTTTGTCTCATATACAAATTCATGGGAAGGTGAGCCAACATGAATTATCACTTCAATACTTTAATTCACATATATTTATAATGTTAAGTGAGAACCAACCAAATGGTGATGTTGAAGGATTTGGAATAGCAATAATCGAAGCAAATAGCTATGGTATCCCAGCCATAGGTGCTAAAGGTTGCGGAATTGAGGATGCAATTCAAGATGGTGTTTCAGGAATTTTAGTTGATGGGAATAAGCCTAGGGATATTCTTAATGCAATCGATTTGATAATTGGTGATTATGAGTCCTTTTCAGCAGGTGCTCTGAAATGGGCAAAGAAACATAACTGGGAGAATGTGGTCAAACGCTACATTGGATTGCTATGAAACTTCTAATTGTCTCGCATACCGAACACTTTGTGAAAGATGGGAAAACATTTGGCTTTGGACCTACCGTTATGGAAATAAATTATCTCGTAAATATTTTTGATTCTATAACGCACATAGCTCCATTATATGAGGCTAAAGTTCCAAAAATCGCATTGTCATATGATAAAGGTGTAAAATTCATCCCTATTAGACCAACCGGAGGTAAAAAGTTCTTAGATAAACTAAAGATTTTGATTTATTCAATTCAAACTTTTAGAACTGTAAGAGATGAATTAAGAAATGCTGATTTATTCCAGTTTAGAGCTCCAACTGGCATAGGTATTTATTTAATTCCATACTTGGGCATTATTAAAAAAAGAGGTTGGTTTAAATATGCTGGAAACTGGATTCAGAATGATCCACCACTGGGTTATCGGCTCCAGAGATTTTATTTAAATAGAATTTTCAAATCTAAGAATACGACTATAAATGGATCATGGCCATTCCAAAAATCTCATACTATTACATTCGAAAATCCATGTATAACGGATGACGAACTTGAATATGGGAAAGAGGTTATGCTCAAAAAGAAATTTAATAGTGGTATAAATTTATTGTTTGTTGGTAGAATCGAAAAAGAAAAGGGTATTAATTTATTTTTGAAAAGTTTGAAATATTTACCGGAGTATTTATTGTCATGGATTGGGAAAGTAGTTATTGTTGGTAATGGAAGAAACTATAACGAATTGAAACATAAATTTGGATCTGATTCTAAGATTTGTTTTGTTGGTGAACTCAGTAGGAAAGAGTTGAATGAATACTATATAGCATCTCACTTCCTATTTCTCCCCTCAGCTTCAGAAGGGTTCCCAAAGGTTGTGGCTGAGGCAGCATGTTATGGTTGTATTCCATGTGTAAGTCAAGTATCTGCAATATGTCAATATGTTAATAATGGTAATGGATTGTTACTAAGCGATTTGGATCCAGTAAAAATTGCAGAAAAATTTACTAAGTTGTTAAAAAATGAAGACTTAAATAAGCTTTCATATAATGCGTGGACTATGTCAAAATTGTTTACTTTCTCCAGGTATATAACTGGCCTTAAATCAAAAATTATAGGATCGCAAGTGACTCTTGGTTAATCTATTGTATATAGGAAATAAACTGTCTAAACATGGTTATACACCAACAAGCATCGAGTATCTCGGTGAATATCTTGAGAATAGTGGATTCAATGTTTGGTATTCGGGAGATGAAAAATCAAAGTTCATTCGGCTCTTCAATATGGTCCGTAGTATTTTCAAGCATTCAAAATATATAGATTTTGTTCTAATAGACACGTATAGCACCCTAGCTTTCTATTATGCTATAATAGTAGCTTTATGTTGCAAAATTATGAGTCTTAAATATATACCAATTCTACACGGCGGAAATCTCCCTTATAGACTAGAAAAATCTCCATTCTGGAGCGATTTTATTTTCAGAAATTCCAAAATCAATGTTTCTCCAAGTATTTACCTCCAATCTGAGTTGAATAGATATAATTTAGAAGCCACTTATATTCCTAATCCAATTGAGATAGGTAATTACACTTACAAGGTTCGTTCTTACCACTACCCTAAAATCCTTTGGGTCCGATCATTTGATCACATATATAACCCTTTATTAGCAATTCAAGTATTTAGTGAAGTACACAATATCTTTCCAGAATCAGAGCTCTGCATGGTGGGTCCAGATAAGGATGGATCCCTGAAAGAATGTAAAAAACTAGTGAAAGTACTTCAACTTGATTCATTTGTTACTTTTCCTGGGAAGATGAGCAAACTAGGATGGACACTTCTGTCTGAGCGTTATAATATATTTATAAATACCACGAATTATGATAACATGCCCGTAAGTGTTATTGAGGCTATGGCACTCGGATTATCAGTAGTTTCTACTAATGTTGGAGGAATTCCATATTTGCTGGATGAAAAAGCCGGATATCTGGTGCCGCCTGACAATAAAATAATGATGAGAGATAGAGTTATTGAAGTAATGTCTAATTCTAAGGAAGCAAGAGATAAAACACTGGAAGCAAGAAAAATTGTAGAGAAGTTTGATTACAAAATTGTCATGGAACAATGGAATAATTTATTACGAAATCTGCATGAATATAAATATGTAGTTGAAAAATGAACTTATTTGATTTTTCAATGAGACTGAAAAGATTTCCAATAAAAAATGCCAATATTTTTTTGAATGGGATCAAGTCTTCTAAACAAAATCTGAAGGAGTACCAAAATCATTCAGCTTGGAGTATTTTCGAGTATCACTATAAGAATAATTCATTCTATCAAAAATTAACTGGTCATAAATATCCAGATAAGTGGGACCAAGTTCCGATAGTTGATAAATCAACTTTTAGTAAAAATTATCCGAGTTATTTAGTCTCGAAAAATATTAACTATAAAACAAAAACTTCGGGATCAACAGGAACCCCTTTTAAACTGGCCCGGGACAAATTTTCACATGCTTTGATTTGGGAACATGCCAAACAAAAATATTTTGAATTGGGAATCGAATATGGGAATTCATTTGAAGCAAGATTTTACGGCCTTTCCAAGAGGACGTTTAGTAAAATAAAGGAACAAATAAAAGATAAATTAGCGTCAAGAGAAAGATTTGTTGTTCAGGATTTAAGTAATTCAAAACTCAGAGAGTTTCTTATGAGGTTTGAGAAAAACAGCTACGATTTCATTTATGGATATACTAATTCAATATTGCGCTTTGCTAAATATCTTTCACAGGAGGGCGTTATTTTAAAAGAAATAAATCCAGCAATAAAACTTGTAATAGTAACTGCTGAAACTTGTAGCAAGCAAGAGAAATCATTTATTGAAGAAGTAATTGGTGTCCCGGTTTATATTGAATACGGAAGTTCCGAGTTCGGAATAATCGCAATACAAAATAAAGAAAATCAGTTCATTGTTTCCGATGAATTATTAATAATTGAAGTGTTAGATGAAAATAACAAAGTAGTACCTAATGGAATATATGGGAAATTCGTTATTACATCTTTTTTTAATAAAGCAACTCCACTCATTAGATATGAAATTGGTGATTATGGTAAAATCGAGTTTAATGAAAATCTTGGTAGACATTTAATTACGGACCTTAAAGGCAGACTAAATGATTTTGCTTTATTGCCCAGCGGCAAAGTCGTTCCTGGTTTTAGTTTGTACTACTTTATAAAAGATGTATTGGATAGTAAGATTAACATATTGGAATACAATATCACTCAGTTAACATTAGATGATTTTGAATTACAGATTGTTTGTAATGGTGAGATTCCTATGAGTACGGAGGTCAAACTCGAGGTAATGTTGAAGGATTACCTTGATGAGAACGTCAAAGTAAAAATCCGTAAAGTGTCAGAAATAAATAGAACATCAACGGGAAAATTTAAGCATTTCATTTCAAAAGTAGGTTGAGAATATCTGTTATTTGTCCTGTTCTTAATGAGAAAAAACTGATCAAAGATGTTGTTGAGACGTTGTTATTAATGCCTCCAATTGAGAAGCAAATAATTTACATTGACGGAGGATCAATTGACGGAACATATGAATATATTGAAAAAGTAGCTAAGACAGATTCAAAGATTGAGCTACTAAAAAATGAGCACAGGTATGTTTCATACGCTTTGAACTTAGCGATTCCAAAATGCAATGGTGAAATAATTGTTCGAGTAGATGCACATTCACAATATGCAAAGGATTATTTGTTGAAAATACTAAGTACATTTCACCATGTCGACACTGATATTGTAGGCGGGCCAACTCGTACCAGATTTCTTACACAAAGCCAAGAGGCAATAGCCCACGTAATAAGCCATAAATTTGGGATTGGGGGAAGTAAGGTACATGACAAGGAGTATGAGGGATATACAGATTCTGTGACATTTGGAGCTTGGAAGCATGACGTCTTTAATCGAATCGGTTTATTCGATGAACGTTTGATTCGTAATCAGGATGATGAATTCCACTATCGGGCACTAAACCTGGGGCTTAAAATTTATCAGAATCCAGAGATAAAGGTTTGGTATTACCCACGTGAAACCTTCTCCGGTCTGTTCAAGCAATATTTCCAATATGGATTTTATAAGCCGTTAGTATTGAAAAAGATTAAATCAGGGTTTAAACTTCGCCATATTGTACCTTCTCTTTGGGTACTTTACTTGATAATGACGTCCATTTTCTGGTCTTTGATAAATTGGGTGATATTTGCACCGTTGTTAATTTATCTGGCAATGACAATTATAATTTCACTATGTGCGCAAAAACCAGTTAGGGTAAAGGCTCGTATTTTTATAGCATTTATCATCCTCCATATTGCTTATGGATTAGGTTTTATTACAGGAATACCTAAAGCCTTTGAAAAAGAAAGTAATTGAGGATATTATCAGTTGGGATGTTATTAATTGGAGTAAAACACTACAATTCTGGAAAAGTTATTTAGATATTTCAAATGGTACCGCATTAGCACTTGGCGAGAGAAATGGTGGAATAAGTCTTTGGCTAGGAATAAAAGGCGCTCAAGTAATTTGTTCGGATAGGAAAAGTCCAACTGAATATGCAAAAAACATTCATAAGAAATATGGACTAATTAAACAAATAGTATATAAGGAAGTAGACATCTTTTGTATACCATATCCTGATGATTATTTTGATATTGTTGCTTGCAAGTCTGTAATTGGTGGTCTTAAAAGAATTTATCATGATGGTACTACAAGAAATTTATCAAATCAGAAAATAGCGGTTAAGGAAATTATGCGAGTACTAAAACCGGGTGGTTATTTTCTTGGAGCTGAAAATCTTACGGGAACGAAACTGCATGAAAGTCTTAGAAAATGGAAAAAAAAAGGTAAGATAGGCTGGCGTCATTTGTCAACAAGTGAAGTGCAATTTCTTTTTACGGAGTACTCAGAATTTCACCAGAAAACTTATGGTTTTTTAGGTACATTTTTTAGTAATAATCTTGTTAATAGAATTACTGGCTTTGTAGACAAGGTAATATCACCAATTCTTCCAGATAACTGGAAGTACATTTCATTTATAGTCGCTCGCAAATGAACATCCCTTTCTCACCACCATACATTAGCAAAGAGGTTGAGAATGAAGTTTTGGCTTCGCTCCGTTCAGGATGGATTACGTCCGGGCCGAAAGTAAAGGCAATGGAAGAATTCCTGCAGAAACAATATGAGATTCCCAATATCGTTACATGTAATTCAGGTACTTCGGCACTTATGCTGGTACTACATTGGTTCGGTGTTGGGAATGGGGATGAAGTGATCATCCCTTCCTATACCTACGCAGCAACCGCATTGGCAGTACTTCATGCTGGAGCTACTCCGGTTATGGTTGATTCTGGTGATGACTTCAATTTGAATCCACACAAGATCAGGGAAGCAATTACTGAGAGGACGAAGGCGATTATTCCCGTTGATATTGGTGGCTGGCCTTGTGATTATAAATTAATATCGAGTCTTTTAAAAGATATTAATTTCAATCCCTCAAATGAAGTGCAGAAAAAACTAGGGCATCCTTTGATTCTTGCCGATGCCTCACACTCAATAGGGGGGGCATACCAAAACGGGAAAGTTGGAACATTGGGAGATATCTCAGTCATGTCATTTCATGCTGTAAAGAATATCACAACAGCAGAGGGAGGTGCAATTTGTTTAAATCTACCTGAATCCTTCAACAATTCTGAAATAGCAAAAACTCTAAAGCTCTGGACACTCAATGGTCAAACCAAAGATGCCTTTACAAAAAGCCAGGCAGGTGGGTGGCGGTATGATATTGTTTATCCGGGGTTTAAGATGAACCTGCCCGATGTTCTTGCAGCAATGGGTTTGGCCCAATTGAGAAAATACGAATCAGAACTTCTCCCCACGCGAAGAAAGATATTCAGAACTTATAACAAAGCCTTTTCAAAATACGACTGGGCCCAAATTCCGCCATTTGACAATAAAGAAAAAAAGTCTTCCTGCCATTTATATCAACTTCGTATTTACAATATATCGGAATTACAAAGAGACAAGATCATACAAAAGATCACTGAAAATGGTGTATCAGTAAATGTGCATTTTATCCCTTTGCCAATGTTAACTATATTTAAAGATCGGGGATTTGATATTAATGATTTTCCTATGGCTTATGATAATTACTCAAGAGAAATATCACTTCCCATCTACCCACAGTTAACCGGTGAGCAGGTGCAATATGTGATTAATAGTGTGGTGAATAGTGTGGAGGAGGTGCTTACTACCGTGCGGCTGGTTCCCCCTTTAGGGGGCCAGGGGGTGAGCGATGGAAATTCCACACACACCTCTGTATCTCCTGAAGGAGAAGCCCACCTCACTAAACCCAGTAATTCCATGCATTTTGGCGCTGATCCGATTTTATTCGAGTTTGCAAGAGATTTGAGAAAAAAACAAACTGTAGCAGAGGAAATTATTTGGGAAAGAATAAAGAACAGACAACTTAATGGATTTAAGTTTCGAAGGCAACATCCAATTGACAAATATATTGCAGACTTCTATTGCCATGATCTACGAATGGTAATTGAAATTGATGGAGATTATCATCACCAAAATGATCAATCAAAATATGATTTTAATAGGGATGGTGAAATGAAGGAATATGGAATCATCGTGAAGAGGATTGCTAATAAAGAGGTAATCAATGATTTTGAAAATACATTAAAGGTCCTGGAAGATATTGCAACAAAGCGCGCTGATCACCTCCTTTAGCCCTGCCCGACCGAAACGAAGTGTAGGCGGGAGGCCGGTAGGTAGCTCAGGCAATTTAGAATTTGCAATGAATCAGATTAGGGAGAAAATCACAGTATTAAACAGGGAGGGTCTCCTTCTTTAGGCCAGTCCGTCCATAATGAAGTGAGGTCAGGAGGTAGGAAAGGCCGAATCCATCGCGCCCCCTAACCCCCTAAAGGGGGGAACCAACGCCTCAGACCTTTCAAATTAAAAGTGCGGTTGGCGCCCCCTTTAAAGGATCGAGGGGCAGCGGAGACGGAAATGCACTACCCCTCGACTCCCTAGGTTTTTAGAAATGCCCTAGAACTAAGGTATAAAGAAACCCCAGCTGAAGAACTCCTTTGGTCTCACCTCCGCAAAAAACAACTCGGTCTTAAATTTCGACGCCAACATCCGATAGGATACTACATTGCTGATTTCTACTGTCACCCTGCAAGACTGGTTATTGAATTGGGTGGAGAGTATCATAATGAAGAAGATCAAAAACTCCATGATAAAAATAGGGAGAGTGACTTGAAATCATTTGGACTTAAAGTAATCCGCTTTGATAACCAAACCGTTTTAAATGATATTCAAAAAGTTATTGAAGAAATTCGAAAGAATGTGCGTAGGGCATCCCCTTTAGGGGACCGAGGGGCAGCGTGGGAAAGAAAAACTTAATCACCATCAATATTTATATACTCTTATTTTCTAAGCATTTCAAATTGCCGCTTTAGGCCTGCCCGACCGAAGTATATTGTGGGTGGGCATCCCCTTTAGGGGACAGAGGGGCAGAGTTGGCGAAATTGAAGCATGTTACTAAAGCGACTATTCGATTTATTTTTTTCGTCCATTGGACTTCTAATTCTATTTCCCTTTGTAATTATTATTGCTTTTCTAATAAAACTCAACTCCAAAGGCCCTATTCTCTTCAACCAAACTCGGATTGGGAAAAACCAAATCTCCTTCAAACTGCACAAATTCCGAACAATGCGCCTTGATTCAGAACAAGATGGTCAGCTTACAGTCGGAGGTAAGGATCAGAGGATTACAAAAACAGGTTATTGGCTTCGAAAATTAAAATTGGACGAGCTTCCTCAACTTTGGAATGTATTTATCGGAGAAATGAGTCTTGTGGGACCGCGACCGGAAGTGCAAAAATATGTTGATCTATATTCAGATGAGGAGTTGCAAGTTTTATCAGTAAGACCGGGCATTTCTGATTGGGCATCTATACGATTCAGAAATGAAAATACTCTTCTTGAAAAATCCTCTGATCCTGAAAAATTTTATATCGAAAAAATAATGCCGACTAAAATTCGGATGAACCTGGATTACATTGAAAAGATGAATCTTTGGATTGATTTGAAGATAATCCTGCTAAGCATATTCCCTTTTATTCAAAGTCGCACAGTAAGAAAAATGAAATCTCAATATTCCCAACATTTGGAAACCAACAACTGATCATGAGTAGAATATTTGCCGGTGTCCTGATGCTACTACTAATACCAATTTTGCTTGTAATTGTGCTGGCTTATTTGATCACTTTTCGAAGAAATTTAGTTTTCTGTTCAACCCGGCTAGGGATGGATCAGTCTACCTTCAAGTTTTACAAATTTCGAACTCTGGATGGAGATAAATCAATACCGCTAAGAAACCGGGAATTCCCCTTCGGCCGTTTTCTCCGCAAAACCTCCCTCGATGAACTGCCACAACTTTGGAACATTTTAACAGGAAAAATGTCCTTTGTAGGCCCAAGGCCGTTGCCAGTTGAATACCTTTCTTATTTTTCCCAAAAACAAAAAAAGCGCTTTCTTGTAAAACCGGGCCTTACCGGTTGGGCCCAGGTAAACGGCAGAACCTCAATTGATTGGGATCAGAAACTGGTGCTGGATATTGAGTATGTTGAGAAAAGGACCTTTTGGTTTGATTTGAAGATATTGTTTAAAACGACAAAAGTTATTCTATTAGAAAGGAATGATAATTCGCTAGAAGAGGAGAGCTTTATTGAGTTTTGCGAAAGAAATAATCGTCTTAACACTAAAACCATAAAAGAAGGATTAAACAACCCCCTCAATCCCCCTTTGTTAAGGGGGACTAGTACTGGTATTTTAATATACTTGTGCGGGTGGGGCGGTTCTCTCCTTTAGGAGAGTCAGAGAGGTGCGCAATGGCAAACACTTCCAAATACAAAATCCAACTTTCCCCACCTGAAACCTCAAGTCGGGAGGAAAAGTATCTTAAAGAAGCTTTGGCTTCCAATGAACTCTCTCTTACAGGCAAACAAGTGGATCAGTTTAGGGAAAGGCTTCAGGACCTTACCGGATCTCAGAATATTCTTCCATTATCCAGTGGTACTGCAGCGCTTCAACTCGCGCTGCATATTCTGGGTATAGAGTCCGGGGATATGGTAGTTTGCCCTTCGTTTACATATGCCGCCTCATCGTTTCCGATTTTGTACCATAGGGCCAAGCCTTGTTTTATAGATGCGGAGCCGGGATCCTGGAATCTTGATCCAAATGTACTGGATGACACCATCAGGCAGTTCGCAACTCGTGGCTTACAGCTTCCGAAAGCTATTATTGCTGTTCACATCTATGGTATGCCTTGTAACATTAAAGAAATACTGAACATCGGCTCCCATTATGGAATACCTGTCCTGGAGGATGCCGCTGAGTCAATTGGATCTACTATCAAAGGTCAGCATACAGGTGCTTTCGGAGAATTAGGCATTCTATCATTCAATGGCAATAAAATAATTACCACCAGCGGTGGAGGAGCATTGCTGGCTCAAAAACCTGATTATATATCACTTGCAAAGAAACTGGCCTCTCAAGCCAGGGAAGAGGGGGTGGGCTACTCACATGAAGAGGTTGGATATAATTATTTAATGGGAAACATAAACGCAGCTGTAGGTCTGGGGCAGCTGGAGGTTTTAAAAGAACGTATTCAAAAGCACAGGATGATCTTTAATTTTTACAGATCTGAACTATCTGATCTTGATTTAGAATTTCAACATGAGCCAGAAGGGTATTTTTCAAACCGCTGGCTGACTTGCGTTCTCTTTAAGGACCACCATATCAGAGAGAAAGTCCGTCGGTCCCTTGAGGAAAACCATATCGAAGCCCGTCCTCTCTGGAAGCCGATGCATATGCAGCCTGTTTTTAAGGGTGAGAATTATTTTGGAGGGAAAATAAGTGAGAATTTATTTGAAAGAGGATTGTGCTTACCAAGTGGATCTTCAATGACAGAGGATGATTTGGATAGCGTGGTTGAGGGGATCAAAAAAGTGTTTAACCGGAACGGGTGCTGAAGGAATTTTGAACATATTCAGTTTTGATCTTATCCCGTCAACCCATAAATCGCATTGTCAAATAACCAGATAAACGAATAACCAAATAACCTCGCAAAAATGAACCGTCATCTATACATACTTGGTGCAGGTGGTCTCGCAAAAGAACTGGGAGCCTATGTCAAACACATCAACTCCGATTTCATGCTAGCTGGTTTTTTTGACGATATAAAAACAGGTGTAGTGAATAATCTCGGAGCTATCCTTGGATCGATCCAACAGGTAAATGATTTGGAGACTGGTAATAACTTGCTGCTTGGTGTCGGGCTACCTTCCCAGAAATCTCAAATTCTTTCAAGAATACAAAATTCCAAAACGTTTAATTTTCCCTACTTTATTCAGCCTAATGTTTTTATCGCCGATCAATGGACTGTCAAAATTGGTAAAGGTTCTGTGATCGGAGCAGGTAGTTCTTTAACTACTTTAATTGATATTGGTAATCATGTTTTAATAAACCTCAACTGCACCATCGGGCACGATGTTAAAATAGGCAACTATTCATCGATTATGCCGGGCGCTCATATTTCCGGAAGTGTAACGATAGGAGAAACTGTATTAATAGGTAGCGGAGCTATGATACTGCAAGGAGTTACCATTGGAGACCATGCAATTATTGGAGCAGGAGCTGTGGTAACAAAGGATGTGGAGGATGGGCATACGGTGGTGGGAGTGCCGGCCAAGTTATTGCACAGAGGCACACAAAGGAGACACAGAGGTTCGCAAAGAGATGGAACTTAATAACATTTCAGGTGATATAATTGGTGCTGCAATTGAAGTGCATAAAACTCTCGGGCCCGGGTTACTAGAATCTGCCTATCAACATTGTTTATATTATGAATTGGTTCAAAGAGATCATCATGTTCAAAAGGAAATTGGCTTTACCTGTTATATACAAAGAAGTAAAACTTGATCATGGTTATCGTTTAGATTTATTAGTCGATCATAAGGTTGTAGTAGAAATCAAAGCTGTGGAAGCATTGAACGATGTTCACCTAGCTCAGATGTTGACCTATTTAAAATTAGGGGATTACAAATTGGGGTTAATTATTAATTTTCATGTTACACAACTTAAAAAAGGAATACGAAGAGTTATACTATAACCTCTGTGTATCTCCTTTTCTCAGTGCCCCTCTGTGACATAACGTAAGGCAATTTGTTTAAAGAATTCCGCCCGTCCTTCCTTTTCCTGGGTAAATTTCTTGCCATCTATTTCGTTTGCAGTATTATCTATGGTATATACGTTGAGAGTTTTGGAAACCAAGCCGATGCCATCACCTGGTGGGTGTCAGACCAGACAGTCTCCATCCTTTATTCACTAGGCTACGATGCCGGTACCCGTCCGGTTGAGTCTTATCCGAAGGTGGCATTGTTGAATGGAAGCAACACTGTTGTAAATTTGTTTGAAGGTTGCAATGGCATCAATATCATGATCCTGTTCATGGCATTTGTTGTTGCTTTTTCGGGGAAATTTAAAGATATGCTCTGGTTCATCCCCGCAGGCTTCCTATTTATACACTTAGCTAACCTTGGCCGAATTGTCCTTTTATATTGGGTAGCAGAAACAAAACCCGATTACATGTACTTCACCCATAAATATCTGTTCACTGCTAGCATCTATGGAGCTATCTTCTTTCTTTGGGTAGTGTGGGTTGCCAAGTTCAGTGATCTTGGGAATCGGAAGGAAACTACTTCTGCGATCTAAAATCGTTAATCAGCTTTCGACTTTCAGCTTTCGACTTTTAGCTATCATCATCAAACCATCAAACCATCCAGCCATTAATTAACCTCTCCTTTCGTATAGCACTCGGCATCCTGTCCATCTCCGTCCTGTTATTGATATACATCAATCAGCATTTCAGCTACCTTGAATACCTGACCCAAAGCAATGATTATCCACCGAACTTTGTATTTGTTTTCAATCGTACCTTACGATTTATCTTCAATGATTTTTTGGCCATTTTACTTATCTGGACCATTTTTTATGAACGCAAATATGTACTTGTAGCTTTCATTATACAGGCATTTGGCCTGTTCATTATTCTTCCGGTCTATTTCATTCTGAAACTCTCACTCGAAGGCACTTCGGAAATATCCAGCCCATTACTTTCCTTTCTTCACCGCATCATTATCAACCCGATGATGATTCTCCTCCTTATTCCCGCATTTCTAATTCAAAAGAGAGTAACCTGACAACTATTAATAAAATTAGTATTTAAGGTTACTTTGCGCCTTTAATATGCATTAATAGGATATTGTAGTTATCTTAGTTTTTTAAAAATAGGTCTAGTTTTTCCATGATATGAAGAAATTTTTTCTTGCTTTCATCATTTTTTCATTTTGTTCTACTGTTCTATTTTCTCAAACTATAGAATCCAATGGAACAGGTGGGGGAGATTGGGATGATACTAATACTTGGGTTGGAGGAACCATTCCTACCTCATCGAACTCCTCATTGATTCAAATCAACGAGGATGATGTTGTAAATATACCGGACGGATACACAGCTACAGTGGATGAAGTTTATATCGACCTTTTTGGAGAGATTATAGTAGATGATGGTGGAACTTTGGATTTAGTGGATGGTACCGGCGATGATCTGCAAATTTTTAATGATGACATTGACAATGGCTTCCTCACTATCGATGGCAGGTTTATACTCAACCAGGGGGCAACTGCCGTTGAAGATGATAATGGCCCTCCTGGTGGAAGCCCGATTGGTTCACTTTCAGACTTAACAACAACAGTTGGCAGTACGGGGATATTTGAATTAGCTTACACAACAACGGCAGGCGAAATCATTGGCGCAAGTTGGGTTTCAGGATCAACTGTACAGGTTACAGGGTATACATCAAATAGTACGCCACCTACTGGACTTGATCAGAATTTTCATCATTTCACCTGGAATTGTACAAGTCAAACAGCGAATGTGGATTTAAATGGTGCATTAACTGCAATAAATGGCAATCTTACTGTATCCAGTACAGGTGGGGGGTCACGTTCATTGAGAATGACAAACTCCACTGGAAGTGTCACGTTCAATATTGGGGTAAATCTGATTATAGAAAATGACGTGCGATTTGTTGCATGGGGATCTGCAACTTCTGTGACATACAATATTACCGGTGACTTAAATTATTCAACGACCGGAACATGCAGTTTCGGAAGTTCTGGAACAGGAACAGTGAATATTGCAGGTGATATGAATGTGTCGAATAGTTCCGGTACACTCCGTGCAGCAACTACAAGTGGAGATACTACCTTTGATATTGATGGAGATCTCAGTTTTACTTCCGGAACTATTGATAGCGATAATGGGGTTTCCGATCCAGGGGCTACTTTTTTATTTACTGGATCCGGAGTACAAAATTTTACAGGAGGAGGCACCTTCTCGGATATCATTAACTTTGAAATTGCTAGTACCTCAACATTAAATCTTGGTACAGGAAATCTGCATGGCGACGGAGATTTTCTCCTAAATGCCGGTGGAACATTACGTGTTGGATCTGCAAATGGTTTAGTGACGGGTACAGCCTCTGGAAATATTAGGGTTCTGGGAACCAGAACGTATACTGCTGCCGGAAATATTGTATATAATGGTAGCGTAGCTCAAGATTTAGGAAATGAATGGAGTTCAACGGGGGATCTTGATGGGGTGGATGTGAATCTTGAAATTGATAATTCTGACGGGGTTACCAATAATAACAGTGGTACAACAAGCATTGGTGGAGTTCTGACTTTAACCACAGGTACTCTTAACATAGGAAGTGCAAGTACACTTGATGTACAGGGAGTATTTAATGGTGATGGAGGTTCATTTGGAGTAGCAATCACTTCAAACCTAACCTTTTCCGGAACCGGAGCCATGACAGGCACACTGGATTTTGCCACAGCAGATATGAACAATCTCACAATTAATCGTTCAGGTACCGCGACACTTGGCACCAATCTTGATATTAATGGGACCCTTTCCTTTGCAAGTACAGGTAATTTGGATATTAGCGGGCAAACACTAACCATTGAGTCGGAAAATGGAGACATAACGCAATCAGGATCAGGAGGATTAATTAGTAATAGTAGTTCTAATCTTGTTTTGTCAGGAACAGGCGCTCTTACTGCTATTCCATATTCAGGGGCAGGTAATCAATTAAATAATCTTACCTTCAATCGTACCGCGAGCGCTACTTATACCTGGAATACCTCTATTACTGTAAATGGAACTTTAAACTTAAATTCCGGGACGCTTACGCATTCTTCAGGGCTAAATATGTTTACTGGTTCTATATTTAGCAGAAGCGCTGGTACAATATCAGCCGCTCCAACCGCGACCACAACTTATAATGTTTCATATGCCAGCGCTGTTACAACGGGTCCCGAGTTACCCACTGTTGCTGCAGACGATCTCAACAATTTAACGATCGGCGGAGGTAATGTAACCCTCGATAAAGCAATTATTATCAATGGGGTTCTGAGTATGACCAGTGGGATCTTCAATGCCAGTACTTTCAATATCGAAATGAATGGATCAAATTTCACAGCAAATGGAGGTGCATTTGCTACGGGTGCAGGCCATACCATTACATTTTCGGGGAATACCACTTTAGGTGGATCCAGCATCGATGGTGCACAATTCGTTGATCTGACAATTGCAGCGAGTTCAACAATGATTGGGCCTTCGGCCAATATCAATGTTTCCGGAACGTGGAACAATTCCGGAACATTCACGGCTGGAAGCAGTACGATAACATTCAATGGGGCGAACCAAAACATAGATGCGGCCGGGCAATCATTTAATAACGTGGTTTTCGCGGGGACACTTACGAAGACACTTCTGCGAGCGTTGGATGTAAATGGAACACTTACTATTAATTCCACCCTCAATGTCGGTGCTAATTACGCCATAAATGTGGCCGGTTCCTGGATCAATACAGGCACATACACTCCGGGTATAGGAACTGTTACCTTTGATGGAGCAGGCCAGACCATAACCTCTAATAGTCAGCCGTTTTTTAACCTTACACTGGCAACCGGTGGTACGAAAACACTGGGAGATGCACTTGACCTAAATGGTACCCTGACAATAAATAGCAGTGTTACACTTGATGCAAGTCCATCAGCATATTCAATCAATCTGGCAGGTAACTGGATCAACAATGGTACAGACTTCAATGCCCGTACCGGAACGGTAACTTTTGATGGGACAACAACAGTTAGCGGAAGTACAACTACGGATTTTCATCATCTTACAATTGCCGGGAGTCTCATAGCTCCTTCCGGAAACCTGGATGCAACAGGGAACTGGCTTTACAGCAGCGGTTCCTTTACACATGGGGGAGGTACGGTCCGTCTTAATGGCGGTACATCTCAAAATATAACTTCAGGGAGTCAGTCTTTCAACGACCTAACATTGACTGGTTCGGGTAGTAAGATCCTGCAGGATGCATTGGACGTAAATGGAGACCTTGATTTCAGTTCTACCCTCGATGTTGGGAGCAACAACCCCATTAATGTTGCTGGAAACTGGACGAATAACAGCGGTAATTTTACTGCGGGTTCCGGGAAAGTTACGTTTGATGGGGGAGGTACATTGGATATAAATGGAGCGGGAGTAACAGTTTTTAATGATTTGGATGTTACCGGCTCGACTAATGTTGAAATAGAAACAACCCAAAGTGTTGCAGGTACTTTGGCATTAATTGGAGCCTCATCAAGCTTTGATGCCGACGGTTCCGGCGGACTCGGGGACTTTACCCTGGTTTCTACCGATGATAATCCGGCAACAGATGGAAATATCGCAGCCCTGACCACACCTGCTAATTTTACCGGAAATGTTACTGTTGAACGTTATATATCAAGTGGTACAAGCAGGTGGCGTTATATCGGATCTCCTGTATCAGGGCTTACCATAGCAGATTGGCAGGGAGAATTTCCAATTTCCGGTGATTTTACCGGCACAGATAACGGCTCCTTCGGGATTCCATCAAATGCCTTTCCATCCTTATACTACTACGATGCCGGAGCGGAGGCCTGGCAGCAATACCCGGTAAATCAACCGGGCGACGATAACACCGGAAACATTGTAACGGGAGTTGGGTATTCCGCATGGATAAGGGACAACGTCGGACCCTTTACAGATAATGTTGTGAGCCAGGAAGGGCCCATCAACAAAGGGAACTGGGATTTTACCCAGGCAGGCCAGGGTAATCTTCAATCATCAACTTCAGGATGGAACTTATTGGCAAATCCATACCCTGCTGCTCTTGACTGGAATGCTTTATATGATGATGCAAGCACAGGGGGAGTGGATGGTGTAATGACAGTTCCTGATAATTCGAGCGGAAGTACAGTACAAAGAGGGTGGGATGCAGAAAACGATATCGATGTTAATAGTGGTACCAAAAATATTGCCATCGGTCAAAGTTTTTGGGTAAACTCTACCTCATCTCCTACATTAACAGCAACCGAATCCATGAAAACAACTGATAGCCATAACTTCTATAAGTTGTCCACACCTACGAATTATATGCGTATAGCATTGTCTCAAAATGGTGTAAGCGATGAAACGCTGATATTCTTCTATGAAGATGCATTGCCGGGGATGGACAAGCACGATTCACATAAAAGGGATAATGGAATTTTCAACCTGGCGACTCTAAATGCAAACGAGGATAATATGGTCGTAAATGCTGTTGGAGCAATGGACTGTAAATCCACAGTTCAATTGAATTTCTACTACAATGGTCCCGATCCGAACAACCCAGGTCAGAACACCGATAAGGTTGTTCCCGGTAATTACCAGCTGATTTTCACCGAATTTGAAAGCTTTACACAGGAGGTTGAAATTGTATTGTTCGATAAATTCGATAATTCATCAACGGATATTACTTCCAGTACTACCTACGGATTTGAGGTAAGCACGGACGAGGCATCTTTTGGTACCGACCGGTTTGAAATAACATTTGACTTCGCCGGGTTTAACCTGAATGTGGATGTTACAAATGATGCCACGGTTTGTGATGGAGAGAACGCCAATGTGTTTGTAGATAATAGCGCTACAGGTGTAAAATATAAGTTGTCAATCGATGGCGTTGCAATTACTGATATTATTGAGGGAAACGGTGGACAGATTGGATTTGACATCGCTTCCAACTTATTGGAAGAGGGACCAAATTCAATACAGTTGGTTGCTGAAAACTCGACCTGTGGAGAAGGGATTGTTTCTTCGAATATTCTCATTGACAAAACAGCCAGGTATGAAGTTGCCAGTGTAACGGATGGAAATTCGTGTGATACTACGCAGGGAGTAATATTGCAGGCTACAGGTGCACCGAATGATGGATTATACCGCTGGTATGCGTCAATAGATGACACGGGTCCGATTAAAACGACAACATCAGGTGAATTTACAACCCCGGTGCTTACAGCTACAACCACATATTACGTTACGGCCAGTAGCCTCTCGGGATGTGAAAGCCTGGAACGCGTGGAGGTGCATGCGAATGTTGAAACGTTGTATAATGTTGAGAACGCCACGGATCAGAATGTATGCCCGCAGAGTATTGCTACCCTCACAGTAGAAGGCGCTCCCACAAATGGCAGTTATATATGGTATGATAGTGCTGGAAATGAAATACCGGGGGAAAATGGAGCTACTTATGTAACTCCCGTTCTTTCTTCATCTACTTCTTTCCAGGCAGCAGTTGTTAACAGTATTGGTTGTGAGGGTATAAAATCATCAATATTGGTAACAGTAAGTAGTAAAGCCATGGAGATTGATGCAACTTCGGACGGATATACCTGTGGCCCGGGTTCAGTTACACTTATTGCCAGTGGCACTCCTGCAGCAGGAACTTATCAATGGTATGATCCTGATCGTAACGCCATAAACGGAGCAACCGGCGCCGAGTTTGTAGTCAAAAACCTGACAGCAAGTGCGACTTATGCTGTACAAAGTATTTCCTCGCTAAACTGCACAAGCGCCAGGTTTGAAATTGAAGCCGAATACAGGGACGGTATTGAAAAACCTGTCATTCAACGTGATGGCGACCTGTTGTTTGTTGAGATGGAAGCAGATGACTACCAGTGGTATCGAAATGATGAAATGGTTTCAGGTGAACAAGGAAATTCACTATTAATAGGTTCCGATAGTCATGAATATACAATTGAGGTTGGAATTAATGGATGTAGTGCTATTTCCGAACCCCTCCTGGTTCTTGGTATATCAGATCAGTTAAGTCAAAACGTGGCCATTTATCCCAATCCTGCATCTGAAAAAGTAAATATTGAATTCGATCAATCTGAAGCAGAGGAGATGGATCTATATATCCTTGATATCAATGGTAAAATTGTTTATACAAAAAAACTAATAAAAGGAGCTCAAGGTTTTAATTTTGTATTAGATATAAAAAAGTATGTAAATGGTGTTTATTTTGTGAAGTTAAGTGATGGCAAAAGGATATTCACCGGAAAATTCGTTAAAGAGTAAAAATGTTGGCTAATTCTTTTAAGATTCTAAGGGTATTACTGGTAGTAATATGCTTAATGGTATCTGCAAATCTTATGGCACAGCCGGGGGATCCGGGTGGTGATCCGGACATACCCATTGATGGCGGCATCGGATTGCTTATTGCTGCCGGGGCATTATATGGTTCAAAAAAGATGCTGGATTATCGAAAGAAAAAATAGCTGGAAACAGTAATTGGCTTGTAAAACTTATGAACAGGTTTATAAAAAACCTTAAGATATTACCCAGGTGGATCATCATTTTGATTGATCTCGGTGTATTTATATTCGCTGTATTTTTGGGGTACCTGCTCCGATTCAATTTCGATATTGGTGCGATTGCAGCCAGTAATCTTTTAACCGGCGCTTCTTTGTTTGTTATTGCCGGATTGGCTTCAACTATAATTACCCGAAGTTATTCGGGCATCATACGTTATACAGGTTTCCAGGACGCTGTCAGGATACTTGTAATGGTTTCGCTGGCTTCATTAATATGTACAATATCTAACATTATAAATACAGAGATTTATGGTAAATATCTGATACCCTATTCTGTGCTTGTAATTGCATTTATGGCCTCTGTGATGCTTCTGGTAAATTACAGGATAATGATTAAATATGTTTTTGCCTATTCTGCCCGTACAAAAACTATTTTTGATAACGTACTCATTTTTGGCGCTGGAGAATCCGGGCAGACTACATGCGGAATATTACATAATGCTCCTGATACCAACGTTCGCGTTGTCGGATACCTTGAAGATGATTTAAACAAAACCGGTAAAATATTAAACGGAATTAAGATATATCCCGGAGATAAAAACCTGTCGGAACTGCTTACACAACTGGCTGTCTCTGAAATAATTATATCTGTTCAATACTTATCCATTGAAAGAAAAGAGGAACTCATATCTGTTTGCATTAAACAAGGTGTAAAAGTTAAGCATGTACCACCTGTGCATCGCTGGGTACATGGTGAGTTGAATCCCCATCAGATAAGGGAAGTGAAAATTGAAGATTTACTGGGTAGGGATACAATCAAATTAAATAATTACTATGTAAATAAGGAATTGTCAGATAAACGGATAATCATAACAGGAGCTGCCGGTTCCATTGGGAGCGAGATTTTGCGACAGGTGATCTTATACAACCCTTCTATGATTATTTTATTGGATCAATGGGAATCAGGACTATTTGATACAGTAAATGAAATTAATCGCGTAATAACCACCGAAACAATAATCATTTCTAAAGTTATTGATATTACGAATGAGAACCGTGTTCGCACTGTTTTTGAGACTTACAAGCCTGATATCGTATTTCATGCTGCTGCGTATAAACATGTGCCACTAATGGAAAATAATCCTGCGGAAGCCATTCTTTGCAATGTAGGCGGAACAAAAGTACTCGCAGATCTTGCTGTGGCAAATAATACCAGCAAATTTGTAATGATATCTACCGATAAGGCAGTAAATCCAACTTCGGTTATGGGCGCATCCAAACGGATAGCCGAAATGTATGTACAATCTTTGAATAATCTGGAAGTAGAATCAAAATCGCTGACAACTCGTTTTGTTACGACCCGCTTTGGAAATGTTTTGGGATCTAATGGATCAGTAATCCCCGTCTTTGAAGAACAGATAAGAAGCGGAGGCCCGATTACCGTTACCCATCCTGAAATTACACGGTATTTTATGACGATTCCCGAAGCATGTCAGTTGGTGTTGGAAGCTGGAGCAATGGGAAAGGGAGGTGAGATATTCATTTTTGACATGGGTCGCTCGATTAAAATTGTGGACCTGGCTAAAAAAATGATACAGTTATCCGGGTATGAAGAGGGAAAGGATGTGGAAATTGTTTATACCGGATTGCGTGAAGGGGAAAAGCTACATGAAGAACTGTTGACCACCAAAGAAAGTGATACGCCAACATACCATGAGAAGATAAAGATTGCCAAAATTGAAAAGATAGCATACTTCAAAATTGCCAGGGAAATCGAAGTGCTAATCGATAAAGCCAGCAAAGATGATGATTATCAGATTGTCGAGATCATGAAGAAGATTGTTCCTGAATTTATTTCCAATGCTTCGCGTTTTGAGAAGCTGGATAAGGTGAGTGTAAACTTAAACAACTGATTCTAAATCCGGGTCAGAATAATAAGTTAAATCACCTCCTCTTCGGGCTACGGCGGTGAACCACCCCTGTCCGTTGTCCAAATATTGATTGCAGATAATACTCCACTTTTACATTCATGATAAAATAACCGTCTTTATCATCTGGATTACCACGTTGAAAGCCGGTAGGCTTATCGTTTAAATCCAATTCATGTCTCCTGTCTGATAGGGCAGCAGCAGCAGGGTCACTAAACGAGGCAATCCCGGGATGAACAGTACTTACATCATCTAAGTAGTCAGTAAATGTTTTTCGATACCCACCATCAATGCTTATATTAATCCATGGATTCATACGAAAACGAATCCCCAGACCAAATGGTAAGACAACTCCAAAGCTGGAATAACGTACTCCTTCTGTCTGGTACTGCTTTAGCGAAGTTACTTTTCCTGCATCTGGTAATGGATTACCATTCCAATCTGTATCTGGCATAATAGCCTTAGGATTGAACCATAAAAGCCCTATACCAATAAATCCATAAAAATTGATAGGCCTGCGTTGATAGTAGCGTTGAGGATCTTCGAATAGCTGAAACATTGCCACAGCTGACAGTTCAATGTTATCCGATTTAAAGCTTAAGTTCCTTCTTTTTCTACTTCCATCATCTGCCAGTGCATCATCTCCAATCAATCGAAAATAAGTCAGCATCACCTTGGGGCTGAACCTGGGGTTCAATTTATACTCTATTCCAGCTTCGAAATTGAGTTTTGTATCCAGCCCAAGACCATCATTCTTCAATTCGCCATAGTATGTGGAGGTACCCGAGCCAGCACTAACAACAATGTACCTGTTTTGCCTGCGTCTGTAAAAACTCTGAGCATCAACAAAGTCAGGAATTATAATAATCGCTATTAATAACAGTATTCTTATCACACCTGTCCTAATTTATATATGTAAAAAAACAAATTATCGTGCATGATGCAAGTAAAATTGTTTATTTTTTTACCTTTTAATCTTTATTGTTGCATTTTTCGATGTTTTTTCTTTCCTGATCCTTGCTGTGCCTCTTTTGGTGGGAATATGAGATGGGTGGGTAGATAATACTCCATTTTAATATTAAAAATGGCATAACCATCAAAAGCATCCGGATTCCCGCGTTGACTGCCGGGTTCTGCCGGTGGTAACCCAAGTTCGGGACGACGGTCGATAAGGGCAACACGGACCGGGTCCTCAATGCCTTCGGTGCTGATGTAAGTTGTGCTTACATCATCCAGGTAATCTGTAAATGTTAGTCGATAACCTGCTTCCAGGTTGATGTTGAGTTGTGGCAGAACTTTGAACCGAATGCCGCCTCCAACAGGTACGACGAATGCTGTTCTGCTGTATTTTACATTTTCCGTTTCATAATTTCGTAGTGCATAGGTAATACCTTCATAGTCTGCTTTTGGATTGAAATAGGTAATCCCTATTCCTGCAAGCAAGTACGGGTTTGCCAATCTACGTTGATAAAATCGAGCCCCTTCTCGGAAAAAACCCCACAGGGCTTCAATGTTTATTTCAAAATTATTAGCTTTAAAAGACAGGTTTCGCTGCTTTCGGCTTAGTTCATTTGCTTCGCTGTCACTTCCCTCCAATTGGTACCAGGTAATTTCAGACCTTACTCCCCATTTCGAATTTAGTTTTTTTTCAAGACCAAAATTAAGGTTCGGTTTAGTGCTGATAAAATCATTTTTATTGGCCAACTCACCAAAGTAGTTGGAAACTCCTGTACCTGCAGTAAATAACCATTGTCGGTTATGATTTTGGTGGAAAAAACTCTGTGCCGCCAGATTTCCACTCAGTCCGATCAATAGTGAAATGATGAAACCAATCCTATTCATTATCCTAAAGATACGGATTTGTCATAAATGTGCTCTTTTTTAGGAAGTAAAATGAAAACATTATACATTGTTACTAGCCTCAATCTTAAGTGAGAAACTAAGTTGTATTTGTAGTTAATGAACATAAAATACTGCGTCAAAATTCAGGCCTGCCGGCAAAGACAGGCATATCCCGGAGATCTGATTGTAATGGAAATCCTGAGTTTTAGATTACCGGACCCCGTCCGAACGGGTTTAGCCGGGCAGATAAATCCGGTAATGACAATTTTGTTTTTGTTTTTAAGTTCCTTCAAACACTCCCGGCAATAGGATCCCTGAAGTGTGACTAATACCAGTATCCTAATTCAACGCTGCTTTCACTTTTTCAGCGGCATCTTTCAGCAGGATGGCCGATGTTACTTTCAGTCCTGATTCTTCAATGATTTTAGCCCCTTCCTCTGCGTTGGTACCCTGCAACCGAACAATAATCGGTACATCGATCGTTCCTATTTTCTTATAGGCCTCAACTACGCCTGTAGCCACGCGGTCGCATCGTACAATACCACCGAAAATATTTATCAGGATAACTTTTACACTCGGTTCCTTTAATATGATACGAAATCCGGCTTCCACTGTCTCTGCGCTCGCAGCTCCCCCTACATCCAGGAAGTTGGCAGGATCACCTCCGGAAAGCTTGATCATATCCATTGTGGCCATGGCAAGCCCGGCACCATTGACCATGCAGCCAACGTTACCATCGAGTTTGATAAAATTCAACCCTTCTTCATCGGCTTCTACTTCCAATGGATCCTCCTCCGCTACATCACGCATATCCTGTAGATCTTTGTGCCGGTAAAGTGCATTATCATCGAGGTTCATTTTCGCATCAACCGCTATAATTTTGTTATCGGATGTTTTCAGTACCGGATTGATTTCAAACATTGAGGCATCTGAATTTACATAGGCATTATATAATGAATAAATAAATTTGACCATCTCTTTAAATGCCAATCCTTCAAGTCCAAGGGCAAAAGCAACCTTCCGGACCTGGAACCCCTGCAATCCAACACGAGGGTCTATCCATTCTTTAATAATCTTTTCAGGTGTCTCAGAAGCAACGGTCTCAATGTCCATACCTCCTTCTGTTGAAGCCATAATTACATTGCACTCTTTTGCCCGGTCAAGTAAAATTCCTACGTAGAACTCTTTTGGTTCAGATTCTCCCGGGTAATATACATCCTGAGCGATAAGGACTTTATTTACCTTTTTCCCGGCAGGTCCGGTTTGGTGGGTTACAAGGGTACCACCTAAAATAGCGCCTGCTTTTTCAGGTACTTCATCGAGGCTTTTTGCCAGGACAACTCCATTTGAACCTGTTTCATTGACTTTTCCTTTTCCACGCCCGCCGGCATGGATCTGGGCTTTTACCACAAACCATTCTGTACCTGTTTCCTGGTGGAGTAATTTCGCCGCTTCGGAAGCTGCTTTTTTTGAATCTGCAACACGGCCTTCCTGTATCTTCACTCCATAACTTTTAAGTATTTCTTTTGCCTGGTACTCATGGACGTTCATATCGTAAAATTTTAATGTTTTAAGCTATTTCAACACGATTTTTTGCATTGCGAATCTACTTTTTTTTATTGCATATTACAAGATTTGAAATCATTTGGTAGTTGTAATTAAAGTTAAATAAGGCCACATTTAATCGTGATGTTTGTGCTTCCAACATTCTTTTATATGTTTGAGTGAATTTACAAACTGGGCAATGTTGCACGCTGAAAATATTCGAAAATCCTACGATAGTCTCGAAGTTTTAAAAGATATAAATCTCCATGTTGATAAAGGGGAGATTGTTTCTATTGTAGGGGCATCAGGCGCCGGCAAGAGTACATTACTGCATATATTAGGGACACTGGATATTCCTGACTCGGGAACTGTAAATTTGAATGGAAAGAATGTTACAACTTTGAATAACAAACAACTGGCAAAATTCCGAAATCGTCATATCGGTTTTGTTTTTCAGTTCCATAACCTGCTGCCGGAATTCACTGCGTTGGAAAATGTTTGTATCCCCGGTTTAATATCCGGAGAAAACAAGAGTGTGGTCTATAACAAGGGGGAAGCAATATTGGATAAATTAAATTTAATTAACCGCTCCCATCATAAGCCATCCGAATTGTCTGGAGGTGAGCAACAACGTACCGCGGTTGCCCGGGCACTGATAAATGATCCTGATATTGTATTTGCGGATGAACCAAGCGGGAACCTGGATTCGAAAAATGCACTTGAATTGCATGAGCTGTTTCTTTCTCTTCGGAAAGATTTCAATCAGACTTTTATCATTGTTACGCACAATCCGGATCTGGCAAAAATGGCAGACAGGGTATTGGAAATTAAAGATGGTGTCATTGTCGTGTAGGCGCTTCGATTGCTTTATTTCCCTGCTGAAAAAAGCATTTGTGTAATATGGTTTTCCGCATTAAAAAAGTTGGTATAAACGCCCCGTATGATTTTTGAATTATCAATGAAGTAACTTATCCTTTTATTTATTTTTACAAAAGGTAGAATGGCATGATATTTCCTTGCTACTTCACCCGATAGATCTGACAACAATTCAAACGGGAGATCATATTTTTTGATAAATTTTTGGTGGACCTCCACTGAATCCCTGCTAATTCCGATAACCGGAATTCCAAGATCTCGAAAATTACCATATTTATCCCTGAAGGTGCAGGCTTCAGTCGTACAGCCATGGGTAAAATCTTTTGGATAGAAATAAATCACACAATTACGAGCAGTAATTTCTTTATAAAATTGGAAGTATGCTCCGGAGGTCGATTCAAGTTCAAAGTCAGGAGCAGTGGATCCGATTTTTAATGACATATTTGCAGGCGTTTATTCTGAATTGAATTTATGATCACCAGAGGGGTACGGTATATGCTTTTTGCCACATTTTTCTTCGCTTTGATGAATGTAGGAGTAAAATACCTTCCCCATGTACCTGCTGTGGAAATAGTTTTCTTTCGCTCACTTGTTTCGATCATCATCAGTTTTTCTTTTCTTAAAATAAAAAAGATTAATCCATGGGGCAATAATAAGAAGATATTGATAATCCGTGGCCTTTCCGGAGCTACTGCGCTGGTACTTTATTTTATAACCCTGCAGTCTATTCCGTTGGCCAGCGCTGTGACCATACAGTTTTTGGCACCGATTTTTACTGCCATTCTGGGCATTTATATTGTGAAGGAGAAAGTTTATGGCTGGCAGTGGTTTTTCTTTATCTTTTCTTTTGCAGGTGTGTTGGTTATCCAGGGTGTAGATGTTCGAATTACACCTCTATATGTCGCAATAGGCTTGATTGCAGCATTATTCGTCGGTGTAGCCTACAATATGATACGGAAGCTCAAAACATCAGAAAACCCGATGGTCATCGTATTTTATTTCCCGCTGGTAACAATACCTCTTACAGGAATTTATGTTGCTACACATTGGGTAATGCCTTCCGGTGCAGAGTGGATAATTCTGCTTTTCATAGGGTTGGTTACACAATTTGCCCAGTATTTTATGACCAGGGCATTCCAAAGTGAAGATCTGTCGAAGATCGTCAGTATAAGATATCTGGGAATTGTTTATGCGCTGATATTTGGACAGATACTTTTTCATGAAACATATAGTGTATTTAGTTATTTGGGAATGGGAGTGGTGCTGGTTGGGGTGTTTTTGAATATAAGGTATAGGCAGAGGATGATTCAAAAGTTAAAGTTTAAGGCCTAAAGCTAAATGTGCCGTGTGCCGCCCTGAAAAAATTTGAGCAATGTTGAATTTTGAATTTCGGGCTTCGAGCTTTAACATATTTACTTTGAGCTTTCAACATGATATGATAGTTTTGATCTGTTATAACTAAAACCAGCACGTATGTCAGGACATAGTAAATGGTCTACAATTAAGCATAAGAAAGCAGCGCTGGATGCAAAAAGAGGTAAAATATTTACAAAACTTATCAAGGAAATCACTGTTTCGGTAAAAGAAAAAGGCCCGGATGCTGATTCCAATCCAAGATTACGGCTTGCGATCCAAAATGCGAAAGGGTCTAATATGCCCAAGGACACAATCGAGAGGGCAATAAAAAAAGGTTCCGGCGATGATGGAGCAGTTTATTCTGAAGTTAACTACGA
>SDBV01000214.1_pt1 | contig 78363 bp, 58 predicted proteins | sample 2277081 | NCBI WGS metagenome assembly SDBV01 (sample SAMN10402039, study PRJNA504765) | marine sediment metagenome | isolation source: marine sediment core GS10_PC15, 223 cmbsf | place: Arctic Ocean: Southern Knipovich Ridge | collected 2010
CGACGGCCATCTGGTTGTAGAGTTCGATCCATTCTCCGGCCTGATCGGCGTCGGGATGATACATTAGCTCGTTGAAGACGACCGTGCTATCGGCGGCCGATAGGAGCCATCGCGGCTCCAACGTCTCCAGCTTCAGTCGTCGATGATTTGGCGCGCACACCGACCCGGGCCTACCCAAGGCGCGGAATCGTCTTCCCAAGTTGCGCAACACGATGATCTCCCTCTCAGACCAGCCGAAATCCGGCGCACGCCGGCGGCAAGATGAGCCCAACGGACGAACTGTTCCATTATGACAAATACCCCCCAAATGTGCAAATGCTTTCGAACTGGGCTCAGAATGCACCACCCCGTAGCGGGGCAGCTCGGCGAGCAGGACCGTTGGTGCGTGTGCCACTGCCACACCGGCTTGCAATTCTGCGGCCGACGAGGTCTACCACGAAGCGATCACCTGCATCGAGCAAGCCGATCTGCTGTTGCAGCAAACACGAGGGAAACTGAGCAAGAGGGGTTAGGGGCTAGGGATTAGGGGTAAACCTGTTTCTAAAGTCCAGCCCGCTTATACTTCAGTAGTAGAAGACATTAGGACTACCACAGAGAGCACCGAGAGCACAGAGAAGAATACGGACAATAAACAACCTTCTCTGTGTGCTCTGTGTTCTCTGTGGTTCCCCTTCTTTTTTCTTGTTGTGGCCACACAGCGTTGCCACCAGCTACGATCCGAGCCATCCGTGTCATCCGTGGTTCTCCCCAATTCGACGTCTTAACACAAGAAACAGCATTTTTGCGCACCCCTTTGGTCTGGCTAAAAAAGGGTTTTTGGCCCCGGGCGTGGCCGACAAGTTGTCTTGAGGCTTGGAGTTACGTCGATTACAATTAGCTTTACCACAGACGATTAACAACAGGCCGTTTGGCAAACAAAGGCGGCCCAAAACGGTCCTTAAGATCTTACCGGACAACACGTTATGTCAGGGATTTTGGAATTGAATTTCTCAGAAATTTGCGCCCTAAACTTACGTCACGAAGGCATGCTACGCGCAAGTCGCAAGATCTTACCCCAAACCACCTTACGCCCCAAGAAAAACGCCCCCCCTCGTCCGAGTCCGAGTTGCCATGGGGTTAATTAACCCGGTATACCGGGTTAATTGCCCAGGTATACCGGGGCAACCTGGAAATCGCGAACCGCGGCCGTAGGTCAGGGCTCGCCCTGACGGATCTTGGCAACCAGGTCACGCATCCCGTTCGTCAGGCCGAGGCCTGACCTAGCAGGCGATGAGGTACTTGACAAGGCCGCTCTGACCGTTCACACTCGGAGCGCTGCGTTTCGGGACGGGAAAAGGACGGCAATCTCTTGCTTGCAGTTGTGCGTGCAGTCGATAGCCAAAAAAAGACTCCCGTCCCCTTTGTCCGTCCAACCAGTTCAAGAAGGAGGAGACTCATGTGCTACCGAGCGAAACTCTTCGGCTACATTACGATGGTGAGCGTGACGCTTACGGTGTTTTTGTATGAAACTCACGGCTCCGAAGTGGCGCCTCCCGGCCGTGTCGGCGTGCATGGGATGGATCAATTCACCCTAATAGGAAATGGCGCAGAGTTGCAGTCATGGGAGTTCATTTCCCCCAGCGGCGACCTGATTCCAGATCCAGACGGCGACGCGTCGCCGTGGCTGGGCTATCTGAGCAATGAGCCTACAAACGTTCATGCCATCGCCGATCCCTCCAACCCCGTCCTAGTGGACGGATTCTTGCCAATCGACGTTGGGACAACGTCATTTTACGGATTTGACTTCTGGTACACGAGCGTCGACGGCACGCGTGTCCCAGGGCCAATCTTTCCACTGTCCGGCGTCTCGGGGACTAGTTTCGAGCTGCTGGTCGACCTTCAAGACGGGACATTAGAAATTGCTGGAGGAGGGGGAGGGGATCACAGCTGGACGTACAGCTACTCGATCGAGTCGGCCAGTGGAGCCTTAGTCCCCGATCCTGACGGCGACTCTGCACCATACCTGACGTACCTACACAATACGGAGACATTGGTCTCCGCCGCGACGTCGAACGCGGTCGTGCTCCAGGACTCCTTGGTCCTGGATGCAAGGTTTGCGGGGCCTCTGCGGGATCTCGTATTCAAATATGAGATCCTAGGCGACGAACAGACTCCCCCGACATGGCTACATTCGGTCCAGGGCACAGTAAGATACACTCCGGAGCCTGGCACTTTCGCTCTGCTGGTGGTGGGCGCTGGTTGTCTCCTGCTGCGCGTACGTCGCCAGGGGAAGTAGCGCGACGAACATAAGAATGTGTGAGCAAGAAAAGAGCAAGAAAAGGGGTCAGGCTACTTTTTGAAGGCCCGGTGGGCAACTAGACTTCTAGAAAATGAGGTACTTTGACATGTCTTTGATTCGCGCGATCCAAGGTTGGCTGTTGGTGGTTGCTGTGCTTCCTGTGCTGGGTGCGGCAGTGGAGGCGCCGCTGGTACTCGAGAACGAGTTTTTGCGCGTCGAGTTCTCCGCAAAGGACGGCTCGATCACTCGGTTGAGGAATAAACGCTCCGACCTGGAGTTGATCTCCGCGGCGGTGAAGTCGCCGAAACCGTGGGCCATGGTGTTGACGCCGTTTGATTTCGTCTCGGATTTCACGGCTTTCCATGCTACGCTGGAGAGTGACGAAGACGGGCAGCGGCTCGCGCTTCGCTGGGAAACGCCCTACAAGATCACGATCAAGGCCGAAGCACGACTGGCCGCCGGCTCGGATGAGCTGGAGTTGCGGTGCGCGGCGGAGAATACGGGCGATCGAATCATCCTGGCGCTGAGATATCCGGCCCTGCAAGGCATCGGCACGCTTAGCGGGGACGGCACGCAGGACCGGTTGCTGCACTCGACGATGATGGGGGCCGTGTTCTCCGATCCGTTTCACCTGTTCAAGGCCGAGGATCCGATTCTGCAGGCCCGCGGCATGGTCGTCTCGCACTACCCTAACGGGTTCGGCGGCTCGGCGCTGCAACTGATGGCCTACTACGCCGAGGGTCGCGGCGGATTCTACGTGGCCGCCAAGGACAGCCGCTGCACGGACAAGGACTTCAACTTCTACAAAACGTCGGACGGTCTGACGTGTGAAATCGCGCATCTCCAGTGGGACGCCCGGGAGGGTAAGAGCCTGGTGATCGACTATCCGGTCGTGATCGCCGCCATGCAGGAAGGGACCTGGTACGAAGCGGCCGAGCGCTATCGCACGTGGGCGGTCCAGCAGCCGTGGTGCGAGCGAGGCACGCGAAAGGAGCGCGTCGCCGTCGGGGACGCCAGCCGCTGGCTGTTGGAAGAGATCGGGGCGGTGGGGATTTGGTGGCCGTTCCGCAACGACATTCGGGCCGACATCGTTCGCACGCGGGAGCTGTTCGGCGCACCGCTGTTGCACCTGGAACTATGGTGGAGCCACGGCCCATCGCTCGAAGCGGCCCACAGCGAGGGCGACCGGTTCGGGCCGTTCTACTTTCCGTGTCTGGCGCAGAGAGGCAAGAGTGCATTCGAGGATAATCGGGGGGACCAGATCCTGCCGTTGACTACGCCGCTCGATTCGCAGTGGATCACGATGTGTCCGGCGCAGCCCGGCTGGCGAGAGGTTACCTGCGAGGTGGCCGAGGATATGGTCGGCGACGGCCCGTTGCGGCACCATCAGATTTGGGTCGGTGAAAACGAGACCGGCTGCCAGGCCGACTGTCTGTACTACGACATCGGGCCTTGTGCGGGTGTGCCCACGCACTGTCATACGCCCGGCCACGTCCACCCGCCCGGCGCGGGGCGTGAAATCACGCAGGCCTACGTCACGCTCTTCGAGGAGACGCAGCAGCGGGCTTCGAAGGTCAAAGGCGCGTACGTGCCGATCGGTACCGAATGCGTCACCGAGCCGTTCGTCGGCTGTCTGGATCTATACTTCGCCCGCAACGCCGGACTGGCCCCGGACATGGAGGTCTTTCCCTACGTTCGCGACCTGACGTGGCTGCCGGACGGGAAGATGGAAATCGTGCCGTTGTTTCCGTTTGTTTACCACCAGTACGGCCCGGTGGCCGTGCAAGGAATCCATCCGGTATCTCCGTGGAAGGTGCCCGAGGCGGACGACTTATTCACCTGGGCCGAGGCCCGGAGTGTCCTCTGGGGCGGCCTATTGGTGACCGCGCGGGCAGTGCCCGACGGGAACGTCTCGGCCGAGCGGGTCCGTTTCCTTCGCAGTCTGGTGGCGGCCCGAACCGATTTTGCCAACGATTATCTGGCCTACGGTCGGATGCAGCGGCCGCCGGTCGTCGAGTGTGCAGCGATCGTGCTGGACCACGGACTGGCCCAGGGCGGCTGGCTGCGGAAGCTTCGTTTCGAAGACTCCGACCCCGATCCGAAGACGTCTATCGTGGAATACGAAAGGCCGGCCGACGAGCAGAAGCCTTCGGAAGAGCTGTCGGTCGAACAGTGGCTCGAAGGGATCCTGGCCATCCCGGCCACGCCGGCCAAGACGGCAACGATCACCGTTCCCTCGGTCGTAAGCCAGTCCTACACTTTGGGCGACGATCGGCTGGGGATCCTGCTGGTCAATCTCCAGTCGGGGTCTGAACAATCGGTGCAGTTGACGGTCGACCCGGTCTCCTGCGGCCTACCGGCGGGCACGTATCAGTTGCGGCAGGTTACCATGGACGCCCAAAAGGACTTGGACGCATTTGACAACCGGCACGAGATCCGCGTGGCGCTTCCACCGCGAGAGGTCATGCTGCTGTCGGCCCAGCGCCGTCCGGACCAATCCCCGTAGGGGAGCAAAAAAGGGGTCTGACCTGCTCTGTAGAAAACCAGGGATAACAGGCCCGGGTGGCTGGCGGCTGAACGAAGTGAAGCCCCAGTTCTTGAGCCTCTGGGGCACCGCTGCGCTATGCCCCAGGCACCCTCATCGCTAGTTTTCTACAGAGCAGTCTGGCCCCTTTTCACTGGCAATGCCCTGCGGTTCAAGACACATCTTGAAGAAGACTTGTCGCCTTCTCGGCGTCGTCCGCCGTGTCGAGTGCAAGATACATGATGAACCGGTCTCCGATAACTGCGGCCGATAGTCCGCGCAGGTTGATTCCGGCGTCGGCCATCTTCTTGGTCAGCTCAGCGCCAAGGCCCAGCCTGTTATCGCCCTGAATGCGCAACGAGTGAAGGCTATCGGCGACCGCGAACCCCGCCTTGACGCCCGCCGCGGTTTCCGTATCGCTCTGCAAGGGCGTCACAAACACCACCCCAGCCCCCGGCTTGTCCGGCGCGCGACGCGCAATGACAAATTGCAAATCGGCCCCCGCTTCCGCCAGGGTCGCCAACTTTTCGGCCAGCCCCCCAGGCTGGTCATCGATGGTTGCCGCCCAAACGTCGACACGCTCCACAACTAGACTCATGATTTTGGCCTCCCATAAAATGCCATCCGCAAGGGAAACCGCCTGAGCCGGTCGCCCTCGCCCGGATTGAAACAGATCACGCCGCGCATCGTACGCTCATCGCATGACATTGGCAAGCCTCTATTCGACAACCTGCTGAGGCGTCATCAAGCTATATCAAGGTGTCCGGGGATACGACCGAAAAACGGCATTACCCCTCATGGGTGGCTTGGCAGTGCCGGGAACTCGTCCGGGTCGCCAATTCCTCGAATGCACTGCCTTTCGGAGCTTTTTCCGAACTCCGCCAGTCATTCCAATGCTTTGCCCTACTGAGTCCATCGAGGGTCGGGATTTCCTTCAGCGGGTTACCGTGGAAGCCGACTTCGCCGTGGCCCTGATCATCGGGCCGCATGATCCCTCCGGGACGGGATGAGGTCGCGGGGGCGTGCTTGACAGCCGCCGTGGCGAGCATCAGAATTCGGACTGGCTTGCTACATTGCGTTTAAGGTCAAGGAGATGATGCCATCGATGCTCCCAAAATCTCGGCGAAGGAGATCCTTGTTTCGGCTGGTGTCTTGGCGCTGTTGCTAAGCCTCGATGCCAGTTCCCATGCCTGCGATACGTGGGTTGCCATACGAGACCAGACGACGTGTGGGCGGACGATCCTGGGCAAGAACAGCGACCGGCCGCAGTTCGACTGCCAGCCGCTAGTGTTTCATCCGCGGCAACGGTGGCCCGAGGGAGTGAAGATCGACCTGGCCCGGGTTTCGATTCCGCAGACAAGAGAGTCGTACGCGACGCTTGGCTCCAGCCCTTATTGGTCCTGGGGCTATGAAGAAGGAATCAACGAGCATAGCGTGGCCATCGGGAATGAGGCCATCTGGACCAAGGTCCTGGTCGAGGAGCTCGCATCGCACAAGTCGGGCAAGGGTCCCAAGCTCGGCCCAACGGGAATGGATCTCGTGCGGCTGGGACTGGAGCGAGGGAAAACCGCTCGAGAATCGCTCCGGGCGATCGCGGCCGTGGTGGAGAAGCACGGCCAGTTCGGCTCGGCGTCGCCCACGCGTGGCGTCAGCGGCGCGTATCATAACTCGTTCATCATTGCCGACCAGAAAGAGGCTTACATCCTGGAAACGGCCGGTACCCATTGGGTGGCGAAACGTATTGAGAAGGGCGCCACTTCCATCTCCAATGGCGTCAGCCTGGGGACCGACTTCAACCTGGCCTCCGCCGACGTGGTGCGGCATGCAGTTATCCGGGGTTGGTGGCCGGCGGAGAAGACGGAGGAGTTTCATTTTCAACATGCCTACATGAAGGGCGTCAAGCCGGACTCTCCGGTCGCGATGAGCATTCACGGCCGGGCGGCGTGCTCTCGCCGGCTGCTTGCCGAGAAGGCCGGCCGGATCGACGTTCGTTGGATGATGCACATCGCCCGGTCGCCAAGCATCAACATGAACGCCACGGCCAGTTCCTGCGTTGCCGTGCTGCCGGAGTCAGAGGAGGAGTTGCCGGTCTTCTGGTGGTGCGCGGCCGTACCCAGTTGCAGTTGTTACATTCCGTTTTTCATCCACGGCACGGGGCCGCCGGAGATGATCTCCACGGCCGGCACGTACGGCAACCGGATTGAACGGCCCAGCAAAGTGGCGGCGGATGAGTTTTCCGATAACTCTTTTTGGTGGCTGTTTCGGGACCTAAGCGACCAGGTGATGGCCGACCGAAAGCAGCGAGAGCCGATCGTCCGAAGGACCTTCGACGCGCTGGAGAAGGATTTCGAAGCCGGCGCTGCCGACGTTATCAAGACGGCCGCCCGACTTCGCAATGAGGGCAAAATGGCGCAAGCCGCCAGCATCCTGGACGCTTACACGACGCAGTGCGTGAAGAACGTGCTGGTTAAGGTAAGCGAGCTGCGCGCCGGGTTTACGGGAAACGGGAGAGACTGACCATCTTATGGCGCAGGCGAAACGTCGGTGGCCGTCGGGTCAAAACACTCAGCCTCCGTCCGCCCCATCACTCCTCCTCAATCGCCGCCGTCAAGGCCGCACTAGGGAATCTGTGTCATCAAGTCATCCTTATTGCGGGACGTCCCGTAATTCGACCCTGCGTGAAACACTCCTCTGGGGGGCGGGCGTTCCGTAAAACGTAGATTCGCGGTTTGTCGGATGCACCGAATTCCCAAGGTTTTCTGACTTGGCCCGGCAGTGCAGATTGGCGCTCCAGGTTGATTTGACCAACGCGCCGGATGCCGGTCTGGACAGCAACCGGATGGCTTGAACGAATAGTTCAAATCCGGCCGCCCCGACTTGATTGAGAAAGAAGCCCTTCGGCGAGAACGTCGAAGGGCTTTCTCATTGTGGGGACAAGGGTTACGTCATCCAGTCGGAAGTTCAAACAGATGATTTCAAGGATATGTCACTTGGCGGCATGATCCGCCGTAAGCCATGTGTCTGTAAGTGTTTGCGATAGTTCAAACGCTTTAATGGGGATGTCGGCGTCTTCGTTGAAAGACAGCACCCCACCGCACTCGGCCATCTACGGCCTTCTGGCGCAACGTAGGGCGTATACCGGCGTCGAAAGGCTCAAGAACAGGCCGCATCGCCACCTGACCCCGCTTCGCAGGCTGTTTCTACAGATTGCCCCCTTGACCGCCCAGTGAATACTGTTATACTTGTGTAGTCACCGGAGAATTGAGCCATGCGAATTCGTGTTGAAACATCGTCGGGAATGCCGATCACCCGGCAAATTGCCGCCCAGATCAGGGCGCAGTGCGCCAGCGGGGTGCTACAGCCGGGCGAGCGATTGCCTTCGGTGCGGGTGTTGGCCTCTGAATTGGCGGTCAACCAGAATACGATTCTCCGCGTCTACGAACGGCTCACCGCCGAGGGGCTTCTGCAACGGCGGCATGGTGATGGGACGTTCGTGGCCGATCATGTGCCAAGCGGCCAGTTGCGGAAACAACGCGAAGTGCTGCGTCAGCAGATCGCCCGCGTTGCCGAACTGGCCAAGACCCTGGGCGTCGAGCCCGAGGAACTACATGAACTATTACAGGAAACATTAGACAAAGGACCGAAACCATGAACGACGCGGCCATCGAGTTGCGAGGGATCGTCAAGTCCTACGGCAAGAAGCAAGTGCTGACCGGGCTCGACCTGGCCGTGCCCAAAGGCTCGGTCTTAGGATTGCTGGGCACCAATGGGGCGGGCAAGACCACGCTCATCAAGTGCGCGTTGGGCTTGATTCGGCCGCAACAGGGCCAGGCCCGACTGCTGGGCGAGGATTCCTGGAGCCTCAGTGGTGAGGCCAAAGTGCGCATCGGCTATGTGCCGCAGGTGGTCAACCTGTATCCGTGGATGAAGGTGCGGCACATAATCGACTACACGGCCGCATTCTATCCCAACTGGAACCACGAGTTGGTTGCCAGACTTACAAAGGAATGGGACATTCCACGCGAGGATCGCATCGGTCCGCTTTCGGTTGGGCAGCTACAGAAAGTGGCGATTCTGCTGGCGTTGGGACACAACCCCGACTTGCTCATTTTGGACGAACCCGCCGCGAGCCTTGACCCACTGGCCCGCCGGCAGTTTTTGCAGATGATTATCGACCTGGCCGAGCCGGGCAAACGCACGGTGCTTTTCTCGACGCACATTACGTCCGACTTGGAGCGGGTGGCCGACCGAGTGGCCATCCTGAAATCGGGCCGCATCGCCTGGCACGGCTTGCTGGAAGACCTGAAAGAACAGACACACGTCAGCCTGGAAGAGAGTTTTTTGGAGATGCACAATGGCTGAGAACAGCACAATCTCCGCTTTCCCAACGGGAGAGGGGCCGGGGGTGAGGGCGGCTAGCGGCAGAAAAGCTCCGAATCCCTACGTGCAGGTCGCATTGACCTACCTCCGCCGGCCGTTTTCCTCGCCGCAAGGCTGGGCCGTATCTGTCTTGTTCCTCATCATGTGCATAGGATTCTTCCCAATCCCGCTTAGTGGTGACCGCCATGATATTGCGGCAGCCCCGATACGAATGCCACTAATGTTGGCGATGGCCCTTTTCGCAATGTTTACCCTCCACGTGAAGAGCCAATTCGCCGACTCGCGGGCACGTCTGACGCCCGGTTTCCATCGGGTACATGCCACGGTGGCGGCTACGATTGCCTTATTGCTGGTCGTCCTCCCGCCGACAGTGTTAATTTGGCTGGCGGACCTGCGATCGGTGGGACTTGTTGCCCTGATGGTGTTCCTGTTTGGCGCGATTCTTTGCTTTGTCGCGCTGCACTCGAGACTGTGGTCGTGGCTTATCGTCCTCGGTTGTTTTGCCACGTACACCGAGTCGGCAAGGATACTTCTATGGCAGTTGCTTTCGGGAAAAGTCGAGGCCGGCGCATTCGCTCTCTTGGCACTTGGCGCGGCAATTGCTTTGCTTGGCGGGATTAGATTGGTTTGCTTGAACGAAGATATGCCGGCGTACCACCCGCTAATGCGCGCCGGCTGGGCGAGACAATATCAGACGAGCGCCGAAGTGCTGGCCGGGGCGGGGATACTCCCGCTGGCGTTGCGAGAGCGGTTCATGGAGAACAACATGGCCCGCTGGACGAATCACGCCCGACGTGCCTCCACATCGCGCTGGTCGGCTGTGTGTAGGTGGCGAGTGGGAATGCCCAACGGCTGGACATCCTGGCTCTTCGGCGTCGGTGTGGTCCTTGCAGTCCAATTTGCGGCTTGGATCGCTGCCGGGGGGAGACCGGAGCCGTCAGCGTTCTTCTGGTTGACATTCGTGGTCTGGTTGATCGCTTGCCCGTCATTCATGTCGCTGTCGCAATTGGAACGTCAAAATTATCCGCTCGGATACGAAATCATGCTGCCGGTGGACCGGCGGACTTACTTGAAGCAAGTCGGCATGGCTGTCGCCATATCCTGCCTTCGGAAGTGGGGCGGCATGTATGCCGCCTTCATGCTGTGGTGGATCATGGCCGCCCCGGAGCCGCTCCGATTTGGCCTGGTGGTGAACGTCTTGGCGTGCTCCGCCTTGGCTCAAGTTGGGCTATTTGGCATAGGGCTCTGCGTAACCTGGTTAGCAAAACGCGATTCTTCTTCGCAAATAATGGTGCCTCTGGTAGTCGGAGCGATTTGGGGCGTGTTCATCCTCCCTATAATAATGGTGGGCTTTATGCTGAATGAGTCCCCACTGCCTGGCCTGGGTAACTTCCTATTGCCGCTGGCGGGCGCGGCGTTATTCGCCATGTTCGGTTTGCTATTGACATGGCTTGTCTACCGCCGCTGGCTGGTGGCGGATTTTGATTGATGGCGAAATGGCATAGTTCTGGACATATCCCGTCCGGCTGCCGGTTTCTACCCACCGCAGCTCGGATTGTCTTGACGACGCGGCAGCTATCGGCTTCAATTCTGGGGTGGGGTGCCTTGGACGAAGACGATGATGAACCGTCGGATACGCGGTTCGATCGACGCGGCACACCGAAGCGCTTTAACTCAAAGCAGTGCACGCATCGGTCCGTCAAGCTCCGCACGCTGGGTAGCGTGAGAGCGCTCATAAGTGACTAATAGTCCCAAGTACCCGTGGCGCGTGAGACACGTCAGAAAAGGACCGAAAAACGGCACGGCTTCTCATGGGTAACCCCACACGGCACACCGCCAGCTTTACTTGTCGTTCCGCTTGTGTTTCAGTAGCCACTCGTAGAGCTTCGGATCGGCGTAGGCTTCGGTCCAGGAGTTGTGGTCGACTTCGGGGTAGATGGTGAATTCTACGTTGCCGCCGCCGGCCTTGATCGCTTCGACCATTTGCTCGGAACGAGCTATCGGCACCACGCTGTCCTTTGCGCCGTGGAAGACCCAGATGGGTAGATTCTTCAGCTTCTCGGCATCGGCGGGATTCCCGCCTCCGCAGATCGGCACGATGGCGGCGAAACGCTCGGACGCACGGCTGCCGAGGATGACCAGGGCAGTCGTGGCCGGGTGTCGACAGCAGAATCGCAACGTGTTGGAGTTTCTCACCGTCTGCGGCAAACGGTTCCCAGAAACGAGATGGGGACGGTGCATTCGTGGCAGCCGAAACGCTTTTCGATACCAAGTCGGTTCCTGGTATGTCTTGTCCCGTAGGGCGCCGTCGATTCGTCAAAGAAGCCCAAGCATGCAATTGGTACGAGCGAATTCTCCATGCAGTCGGACCGCCGCCCGGTCGTAGGCGAGTGCGGCTTTGCGAGCAGATAGAAAGCGCCCGAGGTGTGTTTGCTGACGATCCGTTGTGATTTTAGCCTGGTATCGTCCAGACTTTTGGTCGTAGGAGACGCCCTTGTAGCCCGATTTGTTATTCTTGCGAATCCGGCTATTGCGAGTGACTTGGGCCTGCGTTGCCCGTCGCAGATTCTCCAACCGCGTGTCGGCCGGATTGTTGTTGATGTGGTCGATTGCAAGGTGCTCTGGGAGGGGACCGAAGAAGCACTCCCAAACGATTTGCGCTACGGTGACTTGCACGTAGCCTTGATCGGCCTTCACGCAGATCGCACGGTGGCCGCTAGTCTTTCTGCAACCCTGCACCTCTGATACTGGTACATCAAGGCATTTCAGGCCTCTGTATGCGCTAAACACCCTGCCGTCGTTCGATGCCCAGAGGTGCCTGTAGACAGGGTGTTGCCTCTTTGCCAAAGTCGGTTCTATCTGTTTCATCGTTCGTCTCCATCGATTGTCCCCGAGAACTGACGCCGGGCGGTGTTCTCAATCGCTCGTATTGCTCGCAAAACGGGGCGGGGCGACAGCCGTTAGGCTGCCGCCCCTGCCCGAGAGAAAGGGGTTTTCAGTGGTTTAGGTCATCACCGTTTCCTTGACGGCGGTTTCCTCCACCCGCGTGGTTGATTGAGTACTCGAACTCTTGTCGGTCTTGAACCGGCTGACCAGTTCCTGCAAGGCCGTGGCCTGGGCGCCGAGCTCTTCGCTGCTGGAAGCCATCTCTTCGCTTCCGGCGGCTGCCTGCTCGGTGACCTGCGAGATGCCTTGGATGGCCTCGGCCACCTGCCCGGCGTTGGCGGCCTGCTGAACCGTGGCCGTGGCAATCTCGGTGATCTTCGAGACCGTGGCTTCCACGCCCTCGATGATCTCCTTCAGGGCAACGCCCGTCTCGTCGCTCAGTTGGGCGCCTTCCTGGACCCGGCTGCTCGATTCCTTGATCAGCGAGGTGATCTCGCCGGCCGCCTGATTGGAGCGTTCGGCCAGCTTGCGGACCTCGTCGGCCACGACGGCGAATCCCATGCCGTGCTCGCCGGCTCGGGCCGCCTCGATGGCCGCGTTTAGGGCCAACAAGTTGGTCTGGCTGGCGATCTCCGAGATCACTTGAATGATCTCGGCGATCTGTTCCGAACTGGTCCGGATCAATTCCATGGCCTCGATCGACTTCTGCACCGCCTGGCCACCCTTTTCGGCCAGTTGGTTGGTCTTGTTGGCCACGGTGTCGGCCTCGGTGGCGTTGGTCTTCACGCCGTCGATCGATGCGTTGAGTTCCTCGACCGAGGCACTGACTTCCTCGACGCTGGAACTTTGCGTCTGGGCGCCGGAGGCCAGCCCCTGCGAACTCTCGGCGATCACTCGCGAGCCTTCGGTGAACTGGGCCGCGCTCTCGGTCACTTGACCGATCACGGCGGAGAGGTCGCCGAGCATCTGCTTGATGCCGGCGGCAAGCTCATCGACCGCCTCGTCGCCTTCGATGGTGACCGTCTTGGTCAGATCGCCTTGGGCGGCCGCACCGACGACTTCCAGCAGGTGGTCCACCTTGCCGCGGAGGATTTCGGCGGCCTGGCGTTCCTTCTCGGTGGCCTCTTGCTCACGACACTCGGCCTCCTGCTTGTCAGTGAAGAAGGTCCGCAGCCCGTCGCCGAGCTGTCCCAGGGCGTCCTCGCCGGTGACCTCGACTTCCTTGGAGTAATCCTTCTGGGCAACGAGGTTGGCCACGTCGAGGATGTGCTTGACCTTCCGGTCCGCCTCTTGGACCTCTTGCTGCTGGGCCTCCGCCCGCTGACGTTCTTCCTCGGCCTTCTGGGCCTGGGCCTCTTGCTCGCGCTGGGCGGCTTCTTTGATGTCCTGCATGGCCTTACCGGTTGAATCGACCGCCGCATTCAAAGCCACGGCCATCTGGCCGATTTCATCCTTGGCATCATGGTCGACTTTTTGGCTGTAGTCGCCGCCGGCCAGGGCCTTCAGCACGGCGGCCACCTTGACCACCGGGTTGGCGATCATCCCGGCGACTAAAAAGGCCACGATAGCAATTGCCAGCATGGCGCCTCCCACGATCAGCCAGATGATCTGCCTCAATCCGGACTTGGCCGCCTCGGCGTTCTCCTCGATCGTCTTGACGGGCGCGAACGCCTCGGCCTCGTCGATCTCAGCCAGTAAGGCCCATGTCGTGCCGAAGATGTCCACCGGCGCGAAGGCGCTGAGCACCGGGTTGCCGTTGTAGTCATCGATAATCTTCGCGTCGGTATTGCCGGCCAGCGCTTCGGTGGCGGCTTCGGTGTCGACGCCGTTCTTCTCGACCGTTCCGGCAAAGGAGGCCGCGACGGAGTGCCCTTGGGAGTCGAGGAACGAATCGCTACGCATCAGCTTGTCGGGTCCGACGAGGTAGGTTTCGCCCGTTTCACCCATACCGGCGCGAACGCCCATGATGGCGTTGACCGTATCCAAGGAAAGCTGCAGTGCCACGACGATTTCCAGCTCGTTGTCTCGCGGGTCGATCACCGGGGCGGCGATAAAGGCCGCCGGGGCGCCGTTACTGGGCGCATAGGGCTTGAAGTCGGCGAAACCGAAGCTCTCGGTGGAAACAACCTTGCGGAATAGCTCGCCAAGGTTGCTGTCTTTGTACTTGCCATTTGCCAGGTTGGTCTGGTAGTCCGCCTCCTGACAGACGGTGTAGAAGCAATAGCCGTCGGGGTTGATCAAAAAGAGGTCGTAGTAGCCATATTGCTCGTTGTATTGGGTGAAGAAGTCTTTCTCGGCTCCTTCGATTTTCGGGCAGAAGGCCTCCGCCACGTCGATCTCGGCCAGGACGGCCCAGGTGACTTCGCCGAGTTGAACCGGCGCGAAGGACGAGAGGACGGGATTGCCGTTGTAGTCGATGATCACATCGGCGCCGGTCTGCCCATCGATGGCAGCCTTGGAGGCCTCGGTGTTGACCGAACCCTTGCTGGGGTCCTTAAACGAGGCGGCCACACTGTGGTTTTTCGGATCGAGGAACGAATCGCTCCGCATCAACTGGTCCGGTCCGACCAGATAGGTCTCGCCCGTATCGCCCATGCCGGATCGCTCGCCCATGATCTCGTTGACCGCGTCGAGGGAGATCTGGATGGCCACGACGCCGATGATCTGGCCGTTTTCGGTGATCGGAGCGGCGATGAACTGGGCCGGGGCGTCGCCCGAGGGAGCATACGGCTTGGTGTCGGAAATCGCCACCTTACCTTCCTGGGCCGCCACTTGCCAGACGTCGCGCAGCGACGACTCGATTTCGCTGGCCCGTTGGCCGAAATCGGCCTCCTTGGTCACGGTGAAGCACGTATCGCCGTTCTCTTTGTCCATTAAGAAGATGTCGTAAAGCTCGTACTCTTCCATGTAGCCATTGAATACGTCAAAGAGTTCGTCGTGGACGGCGATGTACCCATCGGGCGCTTCGTATTGCTGGTTGGTGTTTCCTTGGAAGTTTCCGCTGGTGGCCCCGCCGTCGGCCTCGAAGGCGGCATCCAGCTTTTTGAAGGCCTCCCACACGAACGGATTGGCGGCCAGCGTGCGGCAATTGCTCGCTCGTTCCTCGAAGAACTGCTCGATCTGATTCTTCTTGATCTCGCGGATCGCGGCCAGCTTGTTGAAGGCCTCTTCACGCAAGGTGGCGACCGTCTCGGTCAGCACCCCCATGTCACCTTCGCGCTCGCCAAAATAGTTCTCGATCTGCTTTTTCTTGACGTCCCGCAGGGCGACCAGTTGGTTGAATGTCTGTTTCTTCAGGGCCTCGCCGGATTCGTTTTGGGCCTCTTGCAGCGCGCTGTTCGCATTCCCATACGAGAACCACGCACAAATGGCCAGCGGGATGATGCCGACCAGCAGAAACAAGGTAATCAACTTGGGTTTCATCTTCACATTGGAAAACCATCGAAACATAATCTCGGCCCCTTTTGAAAGAAACAAACGGTTGGTAAAACACGCCATACGATTCGCTAGGTTTCATCGGGCATGGTGCTGGCTCTTACCGCTGCTTTGGCCCCGCCCGACACCAAACAGTGTGTCAGGAAGGCACTACCGTCCAATACGTGCTTCCGCCTTTTTTTGCGGGTACCCGCCGATGCCTACCGGAGCCCTCTCTACGGCTGAGTGAGCCCTTGGCGACACCATCCGTGCAACACGATCCAGCGTCGCAATCCGCGTATCGAATGCCGTAGTCTCTTGTTGAATTAGTTGTGCAACGAATTCCCCGCCGAATGGGTGCCAGTGGCGGCTTGCCCGCCACTGAAATTGGCAAGTTGGCGGCAAGGGCGGACAAGCCGCCCATGGCACCCTGTTGAACTTTCGTTGCAGGACTTCGTCAACAAGACAATAGTATCCATATTCGGGCGGATCAGATGCTTCCGGGGTCGTCGCTTACCCAACAGATCGAGTCAACAAGCATGCGGGGTGCCGCGAAAGACGGCGGACATTGGTTCTTGCCACCGGCGGAATCCCGTCCGATGATTGCTCTAGTGATCCGTCAACAATCAGATCTCAGGCTGGGTGGCTGGGGGCAAAGCGCAGCGGTTCGCGAGTGTCTGCGGACTGGGGCTTGGCTGCGCTGCGGCCACCAGCCATCCGTCAAATCAATGTTGACGGACCACTGGAGGAGAAAGCGATGGACGAGAATCTCAAAATGCTTCTGATCGACGACGACGAATTCATGGTGCGGTCGTTGGCCATGCTGATCGGTCACACCTTTCAGGGAAGAATCGACCTGACTGCAGCGACTGACCCGGTGGTTGCAGAATCCTGGACCAACAGCAACTCTCCGGACCTGGTTCTCACGGATCTCGAAATGCCGGAGGTCGATGGGTTTGAGATTCTCAAATGTGCCAAGCGGCGAAACCCCTACTGCCAGGTTATCATTCATTCAGGGCATTTCTCGCCGGAGGCCCTCCGCCGGGCACTGAAGTTGGAGGCGACCGACTACATCCCGAAGTCGGCGGGTCCGAAGGAGCTTCTTGACGTCCTCGAACATGCTTACCGCCGCATCATTCGCTGGACGCAAGCATTGGACGGAGTTGTGCAGAACGCATAACTCTCACGCACGAGGGCGCTTCCGCGGTGTTGGCCGGGTCGGTTAGGATTCAGGACTTGCTTCAATCGCCAGACGAACCAACTCGGCCACAGACTCGGCCTGCATCTGCTCAAAGACCTCGCGACGACGGGATTCCACGGTCCGTATGCCAAGATCGAGTTCCTTGGCGATCTGCTTGTTAGACTCTCCGGCGACGATCAAATCCATCACCTCGCGTTGCGTCGGCGTAAGTCCTTCGATGCGACGGCAGAGTTCCCGACGGTGTTCGTGTGTGGCGCGCTGTTGGGCATCCTTCGCCAGGGCCTTGCGGATTGCATCCCAGAGTTCGTTGTCCTCAAAAGGCTTTTCCAGGAAGGTGAGGGCCCCGCCCTGCATGGCGCGAACGGTCAAGGGGATGTTCGCGTAGGCCGTCATGACAATGATGGGCAGGTGGACGTCGAGTTCGCACAGTTTATCCTGGAGTTCGAGGCCGCTCATCCCCAGCATGCGGACGTCCGTAACCAGGCAGCCCTGCCGATCATCGGGGTAGTTCTCGAGGAATTCTTCCGCGGAGCAAAACGCCTCCGCGCGGATTCCCATCGAAGCGGCAAGAGCACAGATGGAAGTTCGCATGAGTTCGTCGTCATCGACAACAAAGACCGTCGGCTCATCAGCCATTGTTGTTTTCTCCCTCCGGTGGGAGTTCCAGACCGTTGCTTGTGACCGAGGTCTCCACGAGCTCCCCAGCCTGCTGGTATAGTCATTACTTACACTCATAGGGTATCCTCCTGCATATAGGTTATCTTCGTACAGAGCGCCGAGCGTTCCCGAGAACATCTTTCCGCAAGTTTTTGCGGATACCCGCAAGAGCTTGCGGAAAGATGAAGATGTTGTTGCCGCCGGTGGCCGATGGGTTTGAGATTCTCAAATGCGCCATGCGGCGAAACTCATATTCCCAGGTCATCGCTCATTCCGGCGTTTTCTCAGCGGATGCCCCCCGTGCGAGCGGTAGCGTGAAATGGAACGTCGCTCCGCCGTCACGATTCGACGCGGCCCAAAGCCTTCCACCATGGGCTTCGACAATCGTGGTAGTGATCGCCAGGCCCATGCCCAAACCATCCGGTTTGGTTGTCACGAACGCACTGAATATCTGCGAGTCGTTTTCCGACGGCAGCCCCGGACCAAGGTCCGCGACCGAGATCTCCACAGATTTCTCGGAGGGTTCCGTGCGGACGGTTATCTTTCGCACTTCAGTCTCACTCTCGTCCATCGCTTCATACGCATTCTGTAAGAGGTTGACCAGCACTTGCTGAATCTCGACTCGATCGACGCGGACCGTGGGGGAGACTTCGGACAGTTCCAGCCGTACGGTAGTTTCGTGTCGGCCGACTTCAAAGGCAACCAGACGAAGGGCCTCATCGACGATTTCGTTGATTTCGCAGAAGGAACGTTGCAATTCGGTTCGCCGGACGAACCCGCGCAGTCGCTTAACGACCGCCACGGCGTGTGAGGCAGCCCTGTCGATCGCCGCGTGCCACTCGCGCAAGTCGTCCAAGTTCACCTGCTTGTCAGCGGCAAGTAGGTTACCACTTGCCTGGGTAAAGTTCCGGATTGAACACAGCGGTTGGTTGATTTCATGGGCAATTCCGGCCACCATTTCGCCCACCGTGGAAACACGGGCCACGTGTGCCAACTGGGCCTGCATCGCACGCATCCTCTCTTCTGCTTGTTTGTGTTCGGTGACCTCCTGGACCACCGAGCCGACGGCCTGCACGTCGCCATTATCCAATTTGATCGGGTAGTAGTTCACCAGCCAGTACCGCACAACATCGGGCTCGGCCGGTGTAGAGCCGTGGACCTCGCTATTGAGGACTGGTTGCCCCGTTTCGATCACCTGTTGCAGTACCGGCGTTACTTCCTCGGCAAGTTCCGGCAGGACTTCTGCCATCGTTCGACCGATATGCTCCTCGACCGAATGGCCGTTCATGGCAGCCAGCCGCTCGTTGATTCGCAAGAAACGCAGATCGCGGTCCAATAAGGACAGGCCCACCGGGGCCGTGTTGTATACGTGATTCAGTTCGGCGAATTGCCTCTGGGCACGATTTTCGCTCGCCCGCAGCGCCTCCTCGGCCCGCTTCCGCTCGGTAATGTCATGCACGGACCCGATGAGATGAGTGCAAATCCCGTCCTCATTCAAGGCCGGTGTGACGGACACAAAGCCAATCTTCACGCCGGTAGGGTAGGCGGAAGTCTCTTCCCAGGTGATGGTTGAGTTCTCTTTAATGGCTTCTTCATACTTGCCTCGCACTAACGCGAGAGATGGTTCCGACATAACGTCTTCAATTCGTTTGCCCACAACTTGTTTCTCGGTGAGCCCTGTCGTATGCAAGAACGCTTGGTTGACGGACAAGAAACGAAAAACACCATTAGGCTCGACTCCTACTTGAAACAACACGTCCGAGACCGTGTCGTAGATCAAGGAGAGATTCTTCTCATTTTTGCGCAGCGCCTCCTCGGCCCGCTTACGCTCGGTGATATCCCTGACGACACTGACGATGCCGACCGGTTTCCCCGCTTCGCTTTTCAGCAGGGAGACCGTGTGTTCGGTTGGGAATACATCGCCGTTCTTGCGTCTTGCCATAAACTCGAAGTTCGCCGGCTCGTTCCGGTCGAAAGCGTCTTTAATGTGGTCGCCGAATTCCAAATAGTGGTCTTCGTCGACGTGCAATACCGTTGTGGAGAGACTCTGCAGGTCCTCCTTCGAATACCCAAACGTGCGTTGTGCCGCCGGATTCATGTCGGTGACAATCCTATCTGGTGTTACGACGAGAACGGCCTCCTCTAACGAGTTGAAGACGCCGCGCAGCCAAAGCTCTGACTCGCGTAGCGCCGCTTCCGCCCGCTTGCGATCGGTGATTTCCCGGCGAAGCGTCTGGTTGGCCAGCGAGAGTTGCGAGGTGCGTTCCCTCACACGCAGCTCCAGTTGTTGATGGGCCTCCCGTAACGCCTCCTCCGCCTGCTTGCGCTCGGTGATGTCGCGGAACATCTCCAGTTTGCCGACGCTGCCGTCGGGCAGGGTCAACGGGGTGTCCACTAGGTCATAGGTTCTGCCGTTCTTCGAGGAATGCCATTCCCAGCGAACCGTCTTCCCGGCCCACACGTCCGGATTCTTGCACCAGGAGCAGACCTCCTTGCGGTCGTGGAAGTACTCATAGCACTTACGTCCTTCGTAGGGCCCGAACTCTTCGACAAGTACGCGGTTGGCATATTGGACTTCTTCTTGCTGGTCAACGATATACACCCCATCTTCCATGGCCTGGAAAACATTGCGCAGATTGTCCCTCTCAATCCGCAATGCCTCCTCCGTCCGCTTGCGCTCAGAAACATCGCGGAAAAACGCGAATACCCGGCCCCCGTCCAGGGGCAGATAGTTTACGCTGGCCTCGACGTCCACGGGCGATCCGTCTTTGTGGCGATGGCGCGTTTCAAAGCGACTGTAGCCGGCCTCTTGGACTTTCCGGATGTGGGCTTCGATCTCCTCGGGTGACTCGGCCGCTTCGAGATCGGCCACGTTCATCGAGAGCAACTCGTCGCGATCATAGCCAACCAGATTGCAATAGGCTTCGTTGACCTCGCGGATGTTTCCTTCCAGATCAAGCACCCAGAAACCGTCCATCGACGTGCGCAGGATCGCCTCGTGTCGCTGTTCTTGCATCGTCCGTTCGGTGATGTCGAACGCGTAGTGGAGGTAGAGATCTTCCTTTACGGGAATCCAATAGGCGTCCCAGACGCGGCCGACACCTTCCGTTACCAGATGTTGGGGTTGCCCGGTTTCCCACAAAGTCGACGCACGGCACCAAGGGCAAGGTTTGTCGCTTTTCCCCCAACTTTCGTAGCAAGTTTTTCCGGGCATGGCGCCGACGTCTTTGCCCGCCCGGTTGGCTGCTACGATCTCGCGAGTTTTCGGCCGCAATAGCATACCCACCGGCGGCAGGGCATCAAGGAAGATCTGATCGAGGTGCGCCTTCTCACGCATCGCCTCCTCAGCCCGCTTGCGCTCCGTAATGTCGCGGAGGAACACGAAGATTCTGCCTTGCTCCCCCCTCATGTACCTGGCACTGACCTCGATGTTGACGATTCGCCCGTCCTTGCACCGGTGCCTGGTTTCGAAACGATCGCTGCCGGTTTCTATCACCTTGCGGATGTGTTGGGCCGTGTCTTCCTTCGATTCTTCGACTTCCACGTCGGGAACGCCCATCGACAGCAGTTCTTCACGGCTGTAACCGATCAGATCGCAATAGGCCTGATTCACGTCGATGAATCGCCCCTTGGTGTCGACGATCCAGAATCCGTCCATCGCCGTGTGAATGATCGATCGGTACTTCCTTTCGCTTTCTTCCAGGCGCCGAACGATGGGATTGCCGATGCGGAGAAAGGCCACCATACCGAGGAAAATCAGCCCCGCGGCTCCACAGGCAGCAAGGAAACCTGCTCTTACAAAAGGTGCCCTGACCTCCGAGAGATCGATCTTGGCGACGATGCCCAGGCCGAAAGCCTTCACGGGTTCGTAGGCGGCCAACACCCGCTTGCCGCGGTAATCCATCCCGACGATCGTCCCCCGTTCTTCCGACAGGGCGAGCCGCATGGGCTCGGCCAACTCGGACGAAAATGGGACTGGTTGCGGATCGCCCAGGTCGGCGTGGCGGTGGCTTAAGAGGAACACGATCTGGTCACCTTCGCGCTTGGCCAGCACGAACTCACCTGTCTCCCCAAACCCTTCAAACTGCGCGTGCGACTGCCTGATCGTCTCCAGGGTGGCCGTGAAGGGATCGTCGTGAGGGTAGATGCCTTGGGCTCGGCGTTTGTCTAGCTTCTCATGCTGCGCAATCGCTTCTATCAGGCTGGCTTGACTATGCGCCGTCTCCAGCAGCCGCGCCTTCTGCTGGTCGAACGCCGCCGAGTATAAAGCCGAGAGCGTGATCCCCGTGACGCCGACTGCAATGCCGGACATGATTACCATCAACAGAAGCACTCTTGTTTTTGGGTTCATCGCCTTTCCCTCACGATGCCATTTCGTCTTGCGGAACTCAACACCGGGCCAATGCCACTGCGGCGACCGATCCGCCGCACAGATTAGCTTCCTGCCGGAGAAAGCACAACACAGAAACAACCGGCGTTTGCTTTAGAATGGCCAACTTCCCCCTCTTTAGTCGGGCGGCGCGCTATTGATCCGGGAACAACCGACAGCCTGGATCATCACAAGATCGCCAAAACCGGCCGGCCTGTAGTGGATCGTGGCAGGCGGATGTGTGTGGTGAAAATGAGTCCCCAAACAGCGGACGGCGGCATTGGCGTCTAGACCCTTGGACTGCTTGTACTCGTCTCTTGGCACCGTACGCAATCAAGCGCGATTCGAGTGGGAATCCTGCGATGCACGCGGGCTGAATTGGCGGCTTTGTGGATCGGGCCGATGGCAGGTATTGCTCTCGAACTGTAAACGCTTCGTGCTTCACGGGCGGATAAGCCGCCCATGGCACCGAGCGGGGGAAAACGAATCGTGCTAGTGGTCAATCATCGCTCCGCGAGGACAAGCCCCGAGGTGGAGTTTTGCAGTCGAAACCGAGATTGGCTTTCCGACCGACAATAGACGATGCGGCCCGGCGGCGTGGTGCAGACGGCACTGCTTCTGCGAAGCAGTGGCACACGCTTCATCAACGGAATGTGGGGCAAGATCAATAGCGACCGCGGTAGGACTTGGCTTGATCTTTGGGGGTGCGGGCTACGCGGGGGTCTAGCTCCGTGTTGCCCTTGGCTTCGACGAAGACCAATAGATCGGCCCGGGGCGGTGAGTTGCTCATCAGTAAGGGGATGCCGGGCACGAGCATCTTGGCCTTGGCGTCGACCGGCACCGGCAGGGCTACCATGCCCATGCTTACCAAAAGCACTTGACCGACCGGCCAGCGGAACTTCTCGCGGAAACGGAATTGCGTTATCTGAGGCACTTCGATCCGGGTCCGTTGACGTTGCGTGGCGATGGCCGGGACGTCGAGCATCACCGGCACCATCTTCTCGATCTGGTCGATGTTGCACTGGATCATGGCCTCGATCATCTTGCGATCGGTCGAGAGCAGGGGGCTGAATTCCAAGGAGAATCCTTCGTCGATCTGGCCGGGCCGGGCCTCGAATCCCGGCCATACGTTCGGCTTAGGCACCACGTCGCGCAGGTAGGTCCGCGTACGCAAAGCCGAAACGACCGTCGACTGGCCGCTGTGGACCATCAAGTGAGGAGAGCTATGTTCGCGATAGTCGTTGCGACGCCGCAGATCGGCCAGCAACAGGGCCGCGTCCTCTTTTTGAATCACCCAGGCATTCGCGCCGGGGGCCTGAACGGCCACCGACGTCAACAAGCGTTGGGCCTTGGCTCGCCAATTGGGATGCGCGAGCGTGACCATCCTAAGGCTGAACGTGCACGTCTCGGCCTCGCTGAAGACAAACCGATCGACCAGTCTCGCTACCACCTGCTGCATCTCGGGCGTATGGTAGACCCGCAGCGTGCGGGGCGTCGCGCTGAGCAATGCCACCTGTTCGCCGTGCCAGGCTTCGTAGCCGGTCTCGCTGAGGATCCAATCGACGACGGCCTGCTCGGGACGTTTTGTGGTCGTGACGCGAACCGTATAGGGGCTAAGGTCGTATTCCCGCCATACCTGGCCATGCTCGTTGGGCAGATCGCCGTTGCCATGGGAAATTCGCACCACCGGTTGCGAGGGCGTTTTGCGGTTCGATCGCTGCTCGGCCGACGTTTGAACGACCGACTGATCGTCGTCGGCAGCGCCGGCCGCTTGCCATTTGACGCGTGAGGACCGAGACGACTTCTTAGCCGCGGTCTGGCCGAAGACCAGCCCGGCGGTTGCCAGCAGAACGATCGAGAAGAGCGTAAATCGTGCCATCATGCTTCAGCCTCCTTAACGGAAGTGGACCGTGAGATTCGGCCGTGAATTTGGGTCAAAGAAATGTGGGTGGGGAGTATAGGAAGAAGCCCTCGCTGAGGCAATAGCGAAGTTGGCCAAAAGGGCGGGCTATCAGCAGCTTCTCGTTCCCACGCTCTGCGTGGGAACGCCATGCCACGAGGCTCCGCGTCGTCGAAGCGGAAGTTGCTTTGGCGCAAGGAGTTGCGCCGAAGCGGGGCCGCAGAGCGGCCATGTAGTCCGGTCCCACGCAGAGCGTGGGAACGAGAGACACCGCAAGACCGTGGCGCTACTCGGAGGGCTGGCCGTTTCGCAGTTTGCCGAGAATTAGCGAGCCGTTGTGTCCGCCGAAACCGAAACTGTTGGTCATGGCCGTGCGGACTTCTCGCTGCCGGGCTTGGTTGGGCGTGTAGTCCAGATCGCAGTTCGGATCGGGTGTGTGCAAGTTGATCGTGGGCGGGATCAGCGAATCGCGGATCGCCAATACGCAGAAGATGGCCTCGACACCGCCGCTGGCCCCCAGAAGGTGCCCCAGTTGGCTCTTGGTGCTGGAGATGCTGAGCTTGCGGGCGTGCTCGCCAAAAACGCTCTTCACGGCAACCGTTTCGGCCTGATCGCCCAAGGGGGTGCTGGTGCCATGGGCGTTGATGTAATCGACCTCGGTCGGATCGACCCGGCCGCTTCGCAGGGCCAACGACATCGCATGGGCGGCGCCGATGCCGTTCTTGTCGGGCTGGGTGATGTGACCGCTGTCGGAACTGGCCCCATAGCCGAGCATTTCGGCATAGATAGTCGCCCCGCGGGCCTTGGCGTGTTCCAACTCTTCGAGGATCAGGATGCCGGCTCCCTCGCCCAACACGAAGCCGTCCCGATCGGCGTCGAACGGCCGGCTGGCGGCGGTCGGATCGTCGTTGCGTTCGGAGAGGGCACGCATGGCTGCAAATCCGGAGAGCCCCATGGGCGTCAGGGCGGCTTCGGTCCCGCCGGTGACCATCACGTCCGTTTCGTCATACTTGATCGCTTTGAGCGCCTCGCCGATGGCGTTGGTCGCGCTGGCACAAGCACTAACCACCGCCTCGCTGGGCCCGCGCAGACCGTATTCGATCGAGACCAGGCCGCTGGCCGCATTGGCCATCAGCTTGGGGATAGTGAAGGCCGAGACCTTGTCGGGCCCCTTGCTTAGCAGCCGGCTGTGCTGGCACTCGATGGTTTCCAGCCCGCCGATCCCCGAGCCGATGATCGATCCGCATCGGAACGGATCTTCGCCGGCAAAGTCGATCCCCGCATCGCGCACCGCGTCCGCGGACGCGACCAGGGCATACTGGACACAACGGTCCAAACGTTTGGTGTCTTTGGGGGCTATGTAGCCGTCGGTCGACCAATCGGTAATCTCGCCGCCGAAGCGGACGCGATATTTCGAACAGTCGAATCGTCGGACAGGCCGAATCCCGCTTTGGCCCTCACATAGACGAGTCCACACCTCATCTACTTGACAGCCGAGCGAGGTCACCACCCCGACACCTGTTACGACAACACGTCGTTTCATGGTAATCGGTTACTAAGAGTTACTAAGAGGGAGTCTCGCTGCTTTCGACGTTCTCGGAAATGTGGTCGACGGCTTGCCCGACCGTCTGGATTTTCTCGGCCGCGTCGTCCGGGATGTTGATGTCGAACTCTTCTTCGAGTTCCATGACCAACTCGACCGTATCGAGGGAGTCGGCCCCGAGATCGTTTACGAAGGAGGTTTCGCGGGTAATCTGCTCTTTGCCAACGCCAAGTTGCTCGGCAACAATATCGATGACACGTTCTTCAACTGAGGCCACCTTGAGGGTCCTCCTGTTCAGCTAGCTAAATGAGGCGAGCACTACCATGGCTCCACCCCGTCTTTTATAAACAAAACGCCCCCAAAGGCACTATGCCCCCGGAGTCGCTCTCGCTGGAAAGCTTCAACAACTGACAAATATATAACGGTTTTCGGTTCGCGTGTCTATGTCTCTGGGGTGCATTTTGCGCCTATTTGGAAACTTTTGCGTATCCTGCCCACATCTTCTCAATCCCTAGGCCGACCAAGCCACCCTCGTTTAGACGGTCAGCCCTCCGTCGACCGGTAAGACTTGCCCCGTGATGAACGAGGCGGCCTCACTGGCCAAAAACAGCACGGCGTCGGCCACGTCTCCCGGCTGACCCAAACGGCCCAAGGGGGTCTCCTTCTTCACCCGATCGAGGATTTCCTCGCCCAACTTGGCAGTCATTTCGGTGGCGATAAAGCCTGGCGCCACTGCATTGACCGTGATATTTCGGGCGGCCAGTTCGCGAGCCACGGTCCGAGTCATCCCGATCACACCCGCTTTGGAGGCCGAGTAGTTGGCCTGCCCGGGATTACCCATTAGACCGGAAACGCTGGCAATATTGATTATGCGGCCGCGACGTCCTTTCATCATCGGCTTCGCGGCGGCCCGGGTAAAGAGAAATGTGCCACGAAGATTGATCGCTATCACGGCATCCCACTGTTCGTCCTTCATCCTCATGATAACGTTGTCCCGAGTGATTCCCGCATTATTAACCAGAATACGCAGACTACCCCATTTACCAACAACTTCCTTGACGACTTCGTCGACCCGCCCGCTGTCGGTGACATCACAGGCGAATGGCTCGGCCGTCCCTCCGTTGGCGTTGATGGCCTGGACGGTTTCGGCCAAGGCTTCTTCATTGACGTCGACCAGCGCCAATTTCGCTCCGGCGGCGGCCAGCGATTCGGCGATCGCCCGGCCAAGCCCGCGGCCCGCACCGGTGACAATCGCAACCTGATCGGTCAAGTCTGTTGAAATTCGACTGGCAGTCTGATCTGACATGGCATCGTCCTTGGCGGCAGCTTGGTGGTGTTGCAGAATTCCGGGAAACACCCGTGTGCCACTGCTTCGCAGAAGCAGTGCTTTCGCCCTGGCTACACAAAAAGGCACTGCTTCTGCGAAGCAGTGGCACACGCAATCGTAGAAAGTCACCTCTCTTTAACGGGCTCTCAAATAGTAACGCTCTGACACGGGGTTTTTCGATCGATTCGCCGCAACAACCCTCGCAACACGCGACCGGGCCCGACTTCGTAGAAGTCATCGAACCCTTCGTCCAACAGGTATCGCATGGAATCTTCCCAGCGAACCGGGCTGAGAACTTGCCGGACCAGTAGCTGCCGGATTTCCTCGGGGTCCTCGTGGGGCCGGGCGTCGACGTTGGAAACAACGGGGATTTTCGGCGCCTGCATGGGTACATCGGCCAGTGCATCGGCCAGTTTTCCTTCGGCCGGCTTCATAATCTGGGTATGAAAAGCCCCTGCAACGGCCAGCGGCACGGCCTTCATCGCGCCGAACGGCGGGGCCAACTCGGCCGCTCGCTCGCAGGCGGCATTGCTGCCGGAGACGGCGATATTGCCCGGGCAAAGTAGGTTGGCGACCTCCAGCACGTCGTCACCGCGGGCCTTGTCGCAGAGGGACTCGACCTCTACGCGTTCCAGGCCGAGAATGCTAACCATTCCGCTGGGAGTCGCGTCAGACGCCTCTTGCATGGCCGCCCCACGACGCTGGACCAGCTTCAGCCCGTCCTCGAAGCCCATCACCCCGGCAAAAACCATGGCCGTGTACTCACCCAGACTCAGCCCGGCTGCTGCTTCGCAGGAAAGGACCACCTCGGGCGACTCGGCCCGCAAGGCCTCGACGGCGGCCAAACTGGTCACAAACAGCGCCGGTTGGCTATGGACGGTCGAATCGAGCTGCTCGGCCGGACCCTCGAAGCAAAGCTTGGCCAGATCATAGCCGAGAATTTCCCCGGCGCGGTCGTACAGTTCGCGTACGGCCGGCAACGACTCGGCAAGCCGCTGCCCCATGCCCACGGCTTGGGCTCCTTGCCCGGGAAATAGAAAGGCAATCCTGCTCAAGACTCGATCTCGATGACTTTTCGGCCCTGGTAGTGTCCACAATTCGGACAAATCGCGTGCGAGGGCGCCGCCTTGCTGCACTGCGAACAATACTCCACCTGAGGAGGTTTCAAGGCATCGTGAGCGCGGCGGGTGCCACTGCGCGAATTCGAGTGCTTACGTTTCGGAACAGCCATAATAATCACCACTGAAAAAGACGGGCCCTCAAGGGGCCTCTTGCTTGCTAACGGCCGACTAGGTGCGACCAAACATCGCATGATAGACGCCATGCTCCCGGGCGTCAACAGGGGCAAGATCGACCGCCACCCCCCACTAAAGGGTGGCTCGCATCTCGTTCCCACGCTCTGCGTGGGAACGGGCTACATGGCCGCTCTGCGGCCCCGCTTCCGCGCAACTCATTGCGCCAGACCGTCGTCACCGCGTGGCAGCGTCGTCTCTTCGCCCACGGCCCGGCCATCCGAAGCTGCCAATTCCGGCAACCCCAACTCCCGGCGAACCCGATTCGCTTCGTCGGGGGTGATATGATAGATGTAGATCGAATACCCGGCCATGGCCACCGGTTTGAACTTCAGGAAGTAGCGATACTGGCGGCTGCGGTCATAAAGATAGTTTACGCTCACGGCATACCAGCCGGGCTTGGGGCCAAATTGATTTGTGGCACGGCCATCCTTGGCCGTGAAATCGTCGGACGGTGGGCTCGGCGGCGGATGGGGCACGTCGGGAATACCTGCCAGGTTGGCTTGATACGAGCCGTAATAGGCCAGCCCGTCGAGCTTCACGTCCGGATGTCTATCCAGCCAATCCTTTAGATACAAAAGGTCCTGCCCCCAGTCGATGTTGCTGTCTAAAAGATGTTCGCCACCGTTCCTTGGCCCGCCGACCAGTTCGTTGAAGTATGACAAGCTGTGCGGATAGACCCAAAGGCTGCTGCCGACCGACCAAGTGAGCGCCACGACGACCATCGTTGGCAACAACCGGTGCTTTCGCGAGGGCCGCGCTTCTGCCTCTCCCCTCTCCCGCTTGCGGGAGAGGGGCAGGGGGTGAGGGCATCTCTCGAAGACCCGCCCCACCTTGCTGATCCATATAAAGAAGAACGGCAAGGCCGGGATCACGTAACGGGAATGCACGGAAAAGCCCGTTTGGCTGCTAACGAAAACGAGAATCACCAGCCCCGGCACGAGCACGACCATCTCGTCGCGCCACGGGGCATTGAAGCCTCGGCCAAAGATTGTCACGCCCATGGCCAGCGCCACTAAGCACCACGTCCCCAGCGGCACCTTGACCGCCAGGGCATAGAGGTAGTAGTACCACCACCCATGCTTCTGCCACTCGCCGCGTAAATAGGACGGCGGCCCCTCGCTCGAAATCGTACCGCTGCGTGTCGATGCCTTGGACCATGTTAGCCGGCAATGGTACGGGTAGCTTGCCTATCCAAGTGCCGGCAAAACGGTTGGCTCCTTCCGGCGGCACGTCGTTGAGGGAGTCGCAGCCGGTGAACATGGTCGTCTGAAATCGAAATTCCTCAAGTGGGGTCAGTGTGTCCTCGAACAGATAGCCGCAGTTGATAATGTAAACACTCAATAACAACAACGAGGCCACCATCGCGCCCTGTCGCAGCCAATCGCTTCGCGTGAAAGCACGCGACCGCCACGCTGGCAGTCGATAGGCCAGCCACAGCAATGGCAACAGCGGGTAGAAGATCAACAGCGTGAACTTACATAGCTCGGCCAAACCCAACGCCACGCCGCCGACGATCACCCTCAGCCACCCCGGCTCCCTCAACCACTGCCAGAAGCAGTATACGGCTGCCACGCCCATCGCCGCCGAAGGAACGTCGGGCATGATCGTCGCACCATGACCAAGGATGTACGGGGAAAGACACCACAGAATGATTGCCAGCAGTCCCGCAACCATTCCAGAAAGTACCTTGGCCCAACGAAAACAGACCCAAGCGCCGAGCAGGCTGAAGGAAATGCAGACCCAACGGGCTCGTTGGATCAGTCCAATCGTCTTCGCTCCGTTTGCATCTAGGAAATCGGCACCTACGAGATACTCGCAACGATCCCGCGACCCCACACTGTAGCGTCCCCATTGCACGACAGGTCGTGACGCAACAACGGGCAGCGATGCAACCACTCGAATCAGCGGCGGGTTTACTCGATAAAGATCAAACCGCATGAAGCAACAATGACTCAAGCCACTTCCGAGATGTGCATCCTCACTTCGGACAATACTATGAACCCAGCCATTCCACCAAAGGAGAACAGTATGTACCGCTACCACAAGGAAGGCCACGCCAGCTCCACGAGCAGTTGCGAAGAAACGTTGAACTCGCATCACATAAGTACCTAAACAGTCGTGTCCCGGTCTACTCGCAACAATAGCCACTCTTTGCTGTTTCCTCGGACACCGCTTCGTTAAGAGCAGGAGGCGAGCATTGACGCAGCCGCGACGAAGAAGGTCCACAGCATGACTTCGCTTTGGACCTTCGTGGCTTGGCGGCACGTGAAGTCGTACTGCGCTGCTGCATGGCATCGGACCAACCTGCCGCACCCGGTCGAGCGATTGCCGCTGCGCAGTATGCAAACTGTCATTTTCGGGGACGCGCTAAGCTCGACTTTTGCCATGGCGGGAAATCACTTATTCTGGCACCACAGCGCCTTCGGGCTGCGTGACCGACATCCCCGTCCAAGCCCAGCTTACCGGCTGGCCTCACTCCTCCAATTGCTCCCTGGCCTGTAAATCATTACTACGTGCCCTCCCCCGTTCAGATCGCTCATTCTGTCAGCATGAAGGTGACCGGAATGACGATCTCAGGAACGCTGCTGCTCGTTGTACTTATATAGACATTGGCCCTGACGGGTACCCCCGCCGGAGCGACTTTCTTATCGATAACGACCGAACCGCCCGCAACAATATTCGGATCATTCGAATCATTCTCCCGGTATGCCTTCGCGCTCGCACATATCGTCTTGGAATCTGTTCTTACCTCACGAATGGTCGCCGTCGAGGTCCCCCTTCGGTAAATGGTAAAGAAGGCCGTGTTGCGTTCTTGCGTAACACCATATGCGATACGTGAGGGATGCACATAGAGGTCCCCCACAACCGCCCCTTTGATCGGCACAACAATCTCGGGCACAACGGAACTGTCAGTCTTTATCGTGACCTTCGCATCAATGCCACCGACTGGAACGTCTGTGGGCAATTCCAACCTCACGAGCCAACCGGGAACACCGTCCCGATCACCGTCATCACTCCCTCCGACAAACGCCTCGAAGCTCGTCTTCAAAGACAGACCATCGGCTTGAATCCCTATTATCTTCAAATCCTCGAACTGTCCGTCCCAGAGAGTGAGTTCACGAGTCGCGCTCTGGCCACACAACATCGTACCGAAATCGATCGTGCGAGGATAGTATTCAAGTGCCTCTCGGACTTTACAGTGAATTGTCAACATAATCTTATCGCGATCGCGGGCATCAGTGAAAAGGAACAACCGTGTCCCTACAAATCCGGAACGACCATTAGTATCAAAGGTCACCGGAATGGCCTGCTTGCCATGAGCCGGGATCACGGCACCTTCTTCAATCTCAGGTGTAGTGCAGGAGCAGTCCTTCTCAATCTTGGTAATGACCAAAGGCTCCGCTGTTTTATTCTCAACCAGGAACGTGTGCTTCACCAATTCCCCGGGACTGACGATACCAGCATCGTAAATGACACTCTCCACACCACGTGGCAGTGAGTTCCTTCGCGAGGCCTGGCTGACCAGGATAGCTGTCGTGATGAGACACGACACAAGCACAATTCCCGCCATTAGCTTGAAACGCATACTACAATCCTACTGCAATCCGATCGGATATGGTTCCCTCCTCTGCCCAGACAACTATGCAAGCAGTGGCGGCGACGATGATGTCGTACCAAGTTGCTAGGAAGGTGTTCTGGAAAAGAGTCGTTGACATTGGTGACCATTTTGGACATTAGGCTGATCATAACGATGTACGTGAATACCTCGCTGGATGCGGCGGTCCTTTCGTGAGTCTTTGCGGAGGCGGCGCTCGCGGGCGAATGCTCGCTCCGCATAACCCACGGTTATGGAAGACGACGAAGGTTATCACGCCAACTGGCCAATCACGGCCAGGATTGGCCCAATCGCATCAACATCCAGATGTCGCGGCGACAGCAACTGCCGAACGATTTGCCATTGACGATCTTTCGAATCGATGCCGCAGCAAGCTCTCTCGATCCACGGAAGACGACTAACTCCCGAAACGTTCCCGGCAAGACTGCAACAATTGGCCGACTTTTCCTTGCTCGACGCTCGGACCGCAATTCGGTCCGCCCATGACGCATACGTCACCTCCAAACGGGCCAAGGTAGTTCCAGTACACGGTTGCGCATTGCACTGGAGGGGCGAACGTGTTAACTTCACAAATCCACCCTTCTTCACTTAGCGGAACGCACTTCTTGTCGTGCGTTGGGATTACGGCCACGCAAACGTTCTCCAGAGGAAACGTACGATCCAACCACGTGCAAGTGTGACTGATATCACAATCTCTATCCCCGCATCTGTAACTAACTGCAAGAACAGTTGTTCCGGCCGAAACAACGAGCAGTGCACAACACAACAAGTAACATCCATTTCTTAACATTCGAGCCATTGCTTTCTCCCTTCAAGTTAATGTGACGTATAACTGAACACGGTACAGCCAGTATGATTCAGTACTGTAATTGACCTCCTCTCTTCGCAGTCGCATAATAGGAACGGTCGCCAAGTCTGGCTGTTTTAACACAATCTCGGCCAAGTTCACGGGATATGGTTAATGCGCTACACGCCGCCGTACCAAAGCGACGCCCAGCGCGATAATTAGCACCACCAGACTCACAATGACGAGAACAAGTCGATAACTGCTGTCCTCAGCAACCGAAGGCCCCTCCCCGCCAACCACGTAGGTGATGCCCTTAATCTTATCCTCAACTTGGGTTCCTGGGGGAAAATCCAGGTGGAACACCATCGGGTCAATGGGCTTGTTTACGCTAACATATGTGAGGGCAAGTTCACGAGATTCAAGGAATTCACGCCGGTCGCCTTGGAATTTGAAGAGTTCTTCTTTCCAGCCCGTGCACAACGTTAGAGGCTTTGGACGCCCCGGCAACGAATAATGTCCCGTGACCTGCCCCTTCCCAACGGACCGACCCTGCGAATCGAACGCTTCAGCCTTCTCCACGAAGAACCCATTGGTAGAATTCAGCCACAGCTTTATGACTCCTTCATCAGGAAACGCGAATTCCACCAGTGCAATTGGGCCATCGAACTCTATGCTCGATGCTTTCGGAAGGTCTCTGCGCATATCCAGTCCCAATACCCGATAGCCAAAGCGCAATAGCGTTGATAGGTCTGACTTGAGACGCCTCCCAGGCAGGATTTCACCAGTCAATAGCTGTTTGTTATGGACTGTCGTTTGCTCGGTGTCAAAGATCTTTGTGCGGGAGAATGGCACCAAATGTGCGGGTCCATTGCCGACCGACAGCACCGATGATTCGGTTTCTTGCCGCCATTTTTCGCCGTCTCGCCATAAATGTCTTGTTACGATCCGTTTCCGACGGTACTCGTGTCCTTCAATGGGGACATACCCGTCCTCCGTCGACACCACCTCTATTTCAAATGATTTGATCTTCTCGAGATTGGCATCTATTGCGTCTTGAATTAGACTGATCGTTGCTTCATCAACGCCATCCGCATCCCCATCGCCGCGCGACACGTTTGGCGCCCCATGCAACACCAACCAGACGCCACTGGTTAGCATTAGACGAACAAGTACGCGTCTGTAACCGCCATGAAATCGAATATGCATACACATCACAAGGCTCTCTTTGTCAATTCCTTTCCAATAACGACGCTAAATGTACCCGGCCAACGTTGAATCGACTACAGCCCGCGTATCTCTCATTCAAGTCTCACCGACATCACAACACTTGCATCGAGTTTGCACGTGGTCGGCGTCGGACAGAACCAGTCATGCGTGTTAGCAAGTCGCGCATGCCCAGAGCACACAGTTGACGCTTCCCCGAAACGCAGAGTCCCGTAGGGCGGCACCTCGATCATCGCCACGCGCGGCGCGGTCGGGTCGGCCGCCCAGCGGCGGGCCAGCTTTTCGTATTTTCGTATCGACTCCCGGCACTCCGGGCAATCGTGGTGGTAGAGCACGACGATCCAGTCGCCTTCGGCCAAACATTCTTGCAACGGTCGCTCGCCCGGCTGCAACTGTCCCGGTGCATTTTCGATAAACGGTAGCAGCGGAAAACGCTTGCCGGTCCACTTCTCGGGCTCAAGGATCACCAGGTTGTCGCCGCCCAAGATAATACCGTCTTCGGCCAGCACGGCGGGTTGGTATGTGCCCATGGCCACGGCGGCCGGAAGGCCGACGAACAGCCATGCCAGCGTTACGGTCGTCGCACGCAGCACAAGTGCCCGCGAGAGTACCAGCGTCGAGGAAGCCATGCCCGAGGGCCGCCAGCGCAGCAGCGCCAAGACGGCGGCTGCGTCCAGTGTGAATGTGTACCAGGGATTGACCTCGACCCGGCCGAAACAACCGCAGGAGGCGGCCCCGGAGAGCGCTTTGAATAGCGAAACGACGGCAAACAGCCCAAAACACAAAAGGGCCGCGCGACGGGTCCACTTCGGCCAGAGGTTGGCCAGCAGCCACATCCCGAAGAACAACTCGAGTTCGACTACGCCGATCAGAAACCAGCGGGAGTCGAACAGGCCCGTGCCGGCCACCGGCTCGGTCGCCAACTGATGGCCCTTCAACGCGGCAGCCGTCAACAGCACCAGCCCCAGCAGAATGCGGACGACATCGTAGCCTGCAAGCCCGCTAGCTTGCGGCTGATGCTCATCAGCGCCAGCCCTCCAAGCCAGGAAACCAGACACACCTTGCCAGGCGGTTTTCAGGAACATCAGTCGGTCCCCCCAATGTTGCTTAGGCTCTTGCTGCATCCGCTTGACCCGAAGCATCGGGGACCGCGAACTCTACAAGGACACCCGCCGCATCTTCCGGAGCACCGTGACAGAACAGAGGATGCCCCCAACGAACGGCAAATCTATCAGAACTAGCAGGCATGTCAACAGGTAGGCTGTCTCACGGTATTAGAACTAGACACCGGCCGGGTCGTAAGTCGTTGTTGCCGTACAAGTTAGGGCTCAGAAAAAAATCGGATTTGTCGCAATTTTTCCACCCCACGAGTGATTTTCAAGAATCATGCGGTAGAACTGGAATCTACAGGCCCGGTTGACCCGGCGCCGATAGAGTGGCTACGTGCTCTTCGGAGTTGCCCGCAGACGCCGCGATTCACACTCGGTCCCGGTTGGTTGTCTAGTTGCTTGACCGGGCGAGACTTCTTCCAAAGGCCTGCCACTCTCAGACGTGACCCGGGCAATTCACTCTACGAATCCTCGACACTAGAACATTCCCAAACACCCACTACCAACCAGGGAATGTCTTATGGCCCGTCAACCGAATGTTGCCATCTACGCCCGCGTCAGCACGAATGAACGCCGATTGACGCGGATTTCTGGGCAGCCATGACACACCTCCTTGCAGTTTGCGACTCGGTGAGGTACCACACCTCCAGGTGGCCGGTATCGCAATTGCCTTATTGTGCCATATTGCCCAGTATCGCGCAATCGCCCTGCTACCGACCCCGCTGCCAGGTAATAACGCACTGCTTCTGCGAAGCAGTGGCACACACTAATTGTCGAAAGCTGTCGTTTTTCGGCGGGCTGCTCTTACCCGTTCCTCGACAACCTCTATTGATCCAATCGGGGCGACTCTCGATAATCCGCCCCATGCACAAACTCGGGCCAAGGACGGTCGTGTTGCTGGTGTGGGGCGGGACGCTCGCGCTGGGGTTGGGCGCTACGGCCTTCTGGCTCAGCAAGCTGCCCGACGCCGACCGGCTTGCCCAGCACCTGCCGATGGTCGCGGCCCTGATCGCATTGACCGCCGGGGTGACGTTGGTGAACATCGCCCTGCGCTGGGGGCGATGGCATTTCCTCGCCCGACGGATCGGCCTGCGAATGCACACCCGCGACAGCCTGCTGATCTACCTGGCCACCCTGCCGGGAATCCTGACTCCCTTTGCCGTCGGCGAGCTATTCCGCGCGGTGCTGTTGGGTCGCAAGTATGCGGGCTATCGGCGAGACATCGTCGCGCTGTGGTTCCTGGAACGTTCCACCGATTTGCTGATCCTGGCGGTCTTCGTGGGGCTGATCCGGCGCGAGATGACCTGGCTGCTGGGCTTCGGACTGGCATGGCTGGCCGTACTGATCGGCGTCTCGCGATTGTATCGCCACACGCATTTCAAACAGTGCACGAGCCCCTTGCCATGTGCCGTCCTGCTGCTGTCGACGGCCGCTGCTTGGATTTTGCCAGGTATGGCTCTTTGGGCCGGACTCGAGTTGCTCGGCAGCGGCCTGTCGCTGGGCACTGCCATCGACACGTTCGCCTCCAGCACGATCCTCGGCAGCGTAACCGGTCTGCCGGTAGGCACCGGCGTGACCGGCTCGTCGATGATCGCCCAATTGCAGGCCCATGGTGTTCCCCGAACAACAACCATCCTGGCCACGGCGGCCTTTCGGGCCGGAACCGCCTGGTTCGCCGTGGGATTGGGGCTGGCAACCGCCTTGCGCTATCGTCGTTGGCTGATCGCACTCTGGAGGGACCAACCGTCGGCCGACCATTTCGACCAGATCGCCGAAGGCTACCGCGAAGAGATTCCCGAGCACGTCCGACGCCGCCTGCTGGACCGAAAGATCGAGGCCATGCAACAACACCTGGCCGTCGGCAGCAACGGTCGGCGACGTCGGGGGCTGGACCTCGGATGCGGCCAAGGCTGGTACGCCTGCGAAATGGCCAAGCGGGGCTACGAGATGACGGGAGTCGATCTGTCGAAAGGCCAGGTCGAATTGGCTCGGCAGTACGCGGACCAACAGCACGTCGACGCCCGGTTTGCCACGGCCAGCGCAACGGAGTTACCGTTTCCCGACGATTCGTTCGATTTCGCCTACGCCGTGAACATGGCCCATCACGTCGCGCCCAAGGCGGCCCAGCGAGAACTCTTTGCGGAGGCCGTTCGCGTGCTGAAGCCGGGCGGCGTCTTCTTTCTGCACGAGATGAACGTCACGAATCCCGCGTTTCGGCTCTACATGAGCTACGTGTTCCCCTTGCTGCGGCGGATCGACGAAGGGACCGAGATTTGGATCCGCCCGCACCATCTCCCGGCAACGGCCGAGGCGCATTGGCAAAAGAAAATCGACTACTTCACGTTCCTGCCCGATTTCCTGCCCTCGCAGCTTCTGCAACCGCTGTCCGGCTTGGAAGGCGCACTGGAACGGTCGCCCGTGCGGAGTTGCAGTGCGCATTTCATGGCCCGACTGGTCAAGGAGCGATAGGCGATGGTTTGGCTGCGCCGGGCCGTCTTGGCCGGACTGTTGATCTACGTGATGCTGATCTCCTTGGGCTCGCTCTGGTGGCCGATGGGTCGGGATCAGGGGATTTTCGCTTCGGTGGGGAGCGTGATCGTCGATGGCGGCCTCCCTTACCGCGACGCCTGGGAGGTGAAAGGCCCGGCCACCCACTACACCTTCGCGGCCGCCGAGTGGCTTTTCGGCAATAATCTCTGGGGAATTCGACTGCTGGACCTCGTCTTGGTGACCCTCACGGCGCTGGCCCTATGGCGGCTCGTGCGGCAGTGGGCCGATCCGTTGGCCGCTCATCTGGCTGCCGGGTTGTTGCCCTGGTTCCATTATCGAGAAGGCTACTGGGGCACCGCGCAGCCGGACGGCTGGGCCACCATGCTGGTGGTGATCGCGTTGGCCGTCATCGCGACCGGACACCGGACCACCGTCACGCGGGTCGTCCTGGCCGGGGCACTGGTCGGAGTGGCCGCCTCGTTCAAACTCCTTTTCGCCGGCTTCCTGGCCCCCTTGGCCGTGGTCGTTTTCGTGCTCCCGCCGGACCAATGGACGCGGCGACTGGGCCGGTTGGCCTTGCTGGGCGTGGGATCCGCGGCGGCGTTTACGCTGGTGCTGTTGCCGATTCTCCTGCATGGGGCCTGGAGTGATTTTTGGGACATTCAGTTCGAGTTCAATCGAATCGTCCACGCACACGCCCGACATCGATCGGCACTGCAACATGTCTCGGCCGTCGTTCGATTCCTAGCTCAACGCGCCTTCTTCGATAGCCTGATCGTCGTGGCTTGCGGGCTGGGCGTGCTGCGGTTGCGAAAGAAGCGAACGGCCGCCTGGGTGCTCGCCGTATTTCTGCTCGTTGCGCTGGCCTGCGTCGTGTTGCAGGGGAAGTACTACTGGTATCACTGGTGGCCCGCGCTGATTCCCCTGATGATTGCAACGGCCATGGGGCTGGCCTCTCTGCGCGATCTCCTGACCCAGAGAGCCCAAGGCCTGGAGATCGCGCTGCTGCTGGTCCTCGGCTGGATGCTTTGGGTGGACGGGCCGGGAATCAACGCGTCGGGCTGGAAGGCGTGTGTGCTGGAGTCCATTCCGAAAGAGGCCTATTACCGTCAATTTGCCCGCCCGCAGCAAGGTGGATATCCACTGCCGGCCATCGCGCGCACGGCCGACTATCTCCGTCGACAAACGGACCCGCACGACACGGTGCAAGTTTGGGGATTCGAGACGCTGATCAACGTGCTCAGTTCCCGGCGGCCGCCGACCCGGTTCGGGTTCAACTACCCGATGATCGTGGCCCCAGAGACGGAATTCTCCCGACGCTACCGCCAAGAATTCCTCGACGGCCTGAAGAAACGGCCTCCGGCCTACATCGTGGTCGCTACCGCGGACCGCAACGACCTGATGCCCCAAACGTCGAAGGACTATCTTCAGGAGTTCCCCGAGTTCCAGGAGTACCTCGACCAAGCCTATTTCCTCGAGAAGACGATCGAGGGATTCGAACTCTGGCGTCGCAAGGGATCCTAGCCGGTTTTCGACAGCCGGCCCGTCTCGACCGGCAACCCCGCTGGGACTAGAATAGGCGTTTTCGGTATTTCGGACAGACGGGCGATAAGTATCCATGAACTCGACGCAGCGACGGGTGGTGATTACCGGCATGGGGTTCGTTAGCCCCCTGGGAAGCTCCCAAGAGGAGATTTGGGAGGCTCTGGTCCAGGGCCGAAGTGGCGTGGAGCCGATCCGCTGCCTCCCATCGGAAACCCTGCCCGTGCAATTTGCGGCCGAAGCCGACCAATTTCAGGGCCATATCGACGATTTCGGCCCCCTGGAAAAGGACCGCAAAAAGGCCATCCGCAAGGGCCTGAAACTGATGTGCCGCGAGAGCCAAATGGGCGTGGCCTCGGCCCAACTGGCACTGAACGACGCCCGGCTTTCGCCCGACGAGATCGACCCGGAACGCACAGGCGTGACCTTCGGCACGGACTACATGCTCACGGTTCCGGAAGAGTTCTCCGGGGGTGTGACCGAGTGCCTCGACCCCCAACAGCATTTCGACTTCACGCGCTGGGGCCTGGAAGGGCTGCCGAAAATGTCACCCTTGTGGCTGCTGAAGTATTTGCCCAACATGCCGGCCAGCCACATCGCCATTTACAACGACTTGCGCGGACCGAACAACTCGCTCACCATGCGCGAGGCGGCGGCCAATGCCGTGGTCACCGAGGCGTTTCAGATTATCGTGCGGGGAAGTGCCGACATAATGCTCGCCGGAACGACCGGCACTCGACTGCACCCGATGAAAATCATCCACGCTATCCAACAAGAGGAGTTGGCCGATCCCCACGAGGACCCTGCCCGAGCTAGCCGACCGTTCGACCGGGATCGGACCGGCATGGTATTGGGTGAAGGGGCCGGCACGCTGCTGCTGGAGGAGCTTTCCTCGGCCCAAGCCCGCGGGGCGACCATCTACGGCGAAGTGGTCGGCGGCGGCGCCAGCTCCGCCATAGACAGCCGGCTGGTGGCTCGGCTGGGTGATGCCATGGCCAACGCCCTGCGCGCGACGCTTGCCAGCGCCGAGGCCACCATCGACCAAGTAGGTCACCTCCATGCCCACGGCCTGGGTACCCGAAACTCCGACGTCGAGGAAGCCCGTGCGATCGAAGAAGTTTTCGGCTCGCGTGCCGAGCCGGTCCCGGTGGTTGCTGCGAAGAGCCATTTCGGCCATCTCGGTGCCGGCAGCGGGTTGATCGAACTGGTGTCCAGTTTGCTGGCACTTGGCCACGACCGCCTGTTTCCCGTATTGAACTATGAAACGCCGGACCCCAAGTGCCCGATCGCGGCGGTCACCAACGGGGACACCCCGCCTGGCGACAGCTTCGTCAGCCTCAGCGTCACCCCACAAGGCCAAGCCTCGGCGATAATGATTCGTCGCTTCGCGTAGGCTCGGCAGCCCCGTGAGCGGCAAGGCGCTAGCCACTGCTTCGCAGAAGCAGTGTTTTCGTCGGGGATTCCACGCGGCACTGCTTCTGCGAAGCAGTGGCACACGCTCTTCAACGGGCCGCTGAAAGGCATTGTTCGGCGACCTATCCCTAGCCATTCTTCCCATATTTCCTATTTTCACATGAATTAGCATCTTTATTGCCGAGAACCCTACAATTGGGTGGAAACCCTTTTGCCGGGGTAAGGTGCGGTCAACCGACCGACTTGACACCCCTGAGTCCGGCCGGTATGCTTACCTGATTACCAACCCACTAAGTTGTGTTCTGGCAAGCTTTTGGGACGTTTCGGTCCGAACGTCGGATCGAGCGGGTGGGAGTGGTATTGTTTGAACCGAACGAAGCGGTCACGTCAGGTGTTTGCGCCGGCGTGGCGGCTGGATTGGGGTTGTTTACTTATAGGACCCGCCGAGTAGCTTTTGGGCCTTGGCCAGGGGAAAGTGAAGACCGTATGGACCCGAGCGAAGTGCTTCGGATCGTGGATGCGATCCATCGCGACAAGAACATCGACAAAGAAATCGTCTTCGACGGAATCGAAGCGGCGCTGGTCTCGGCCGCCAAGAAACACTACGGCGAGGAAGAGGATATCGTCATCACGATCGACCGCTCCGACGGAACGATCACCGGCAGCCACAACGGCGAGCCGCTCTCGACCGAAGAGATGGCCGAGCGAATCGGCGCGCAGACGGCCAAGCAGGTCATGATCCAGAAGATCCGCGAAGCCGAACGGGACTCGCTGTGCGCGGAATACGAGGAACTCCGCGGCCAGTTGGTCACGGGAGTGATCCAACGTTACGAAGGCGGGGCGGCAACCGTCGCCCTCTCCAACGTCGAAGCGATCTTACCACGCGGCGAACAGATTCCCGGCGAGACGCACCATGCCAACGAACGCGTTCGGGCAACCGTCTACGAAGTCAGCAAGCGCGGCACGCGCGTCAAAGTGATCCTCAGCCGCACCAAGCCGCACCTGGTCCAGCGGCTGTTCGAGCAGGAGATTCCCGAGATTGCCGAGGGAGTGATCGAAATCAGGGCCATCGCCCGCGAGCCGGGCTACCGCACCAAGATCGCGGTGAGCAGCTTGGATCAGCGCGTGGACTGCGTGGGGGCTTGCGTGGGCGTGCGGGGAAACCGAATCAAGAATATCGTCGACGAGCTGGCCGGCGAACGGATCGATATCGTTCGCTTCAGCGAAGATATGCCACTGCTGATCACCAACGCCTTGCAGCCTGCCGAGGTCGAAGAGGTCATCCTCTGCCAGATGCTGGGCCGGGCGATTGTGCTGGTCCGTGAGGATCAGCTCTCGCTGGCCATTGGCCGCCGCGGGCAAAACGTTCGCTTAGCCAGCAAGCTCTGCATTTGGGACATCGAGATCATGACCCGCGACGAACTCGGCGAACAGATCGAACAGGCGGTCATCGGCTTCTCTGAACTGGACGGTTTGGAGGACGAAGTGGCCGAGCGACTTGTCGGCGAGGGGTTCCTTACCTATTCCGACTTGGAGGTGATCGAGCCGGACGCCTTGATGGAGATGGGCAGTCTTACCTCCGAACAGGTCGACCACATTGTCGAGCAAGCCGAGGTCCGAGCGCTCGAGGCCGAACGGGTGGCCGCGGAACAACGCCGGGCGCAACGCGAACAGCAAAAACTCGAAGCGGCCCAAGAAGCCGAAGCAGCCAAAGCAGCCAAAGCAGCCGAGACAGCCGAGACAGCCGAAGCGGCCGAAGCGGCCGAGACCGAGGAAGAATCCGAGGCCGAGACGGCCCCCCCACCGGAAGACGAGCCCACCTCCGACGACACGGAAACCCCGTCTGACGGACCCCCGCCCGACGACACCCCGGTCGAACTCGCCAGTGAAGACGAGTCGGTCGAGGCACCGAATAATGAAGAAGAGGTTACTGCCTCCGATGCGACCGTAATCCAACAGGAACCGGCGCCCGCCTCGGAAGTGGACATTCGCCAGCCGGACCAGCCCGGGTAGCAAGCTGTTGAGAACGCGCTGCTTCGACCGAGCGGAACCCGGCGCAGCCGACCGGTGATACCCGGCTCAGCCGGCGGCGATTCGCTTGCGAACCAATTTGTTTGTTTTGGATGTTTCCTCAAGAGGAGACCGACACTCATGTAGCATAATTTGCCACAAGACACGTACGGTCGCGACGTCGCGACCGCCAGAATTCAAGAGGGAGCGGCTTAGTGCCCATGCGTATTTACGCCCTAGCGAAGCAACTGAAACTCGACAGCAAGGTCCTCGCCGACATCTGCACGAAGGCGGGGATCACAGGGAAGGGCTCTGCGCTGGCCAGCCTGTCGGACGATGAAATGGCCAAGCTCACGGCCTATATGGAGAAGGGCAAGGCCCGCAAGCCGGCCAAGCCGGCCGCCGACGACTTGCCTGCAGAACCCGAGGTCGTTCGACGCGAAGACTATCTTGCTCCGGGCGGCACGGGTCCCGGTAAGGTCCGGAATCTAGAGCCGGCGCAAAAAGCCGCTAAGGAACCTGCGGCCAAGGAGGAACCCGAGAAAGAGCCGTCGGCGTCTGCCGAGAAGTCAACGCCGGCGATCAAGCTGGCGCCGATGCCGAGCGTTTCGGAACCGCCGCAGCCGACCAAGCCCAAGGGACCGGCGCCGCAACGCCCCGACATCAAACTCCCCTTGGATGCCATTCGAGCCGGCAAGACGGGAGTCGAGCCTCTCTCGGAACATCTTCGCAAGCACGAAAAAAAGAAGGCCGCCCAAAAGAAGACCACCGAAAGAAAACCGGCCGCGAAATCGGTATCCGGCGGGCCACCTGTGCCGGCCGAAGAGACCAAACTGGGCCGCGAACGGCGCCGAGGGCGTCCGGCCGCAGCCGGTGCGGACTCCGGCGCAACGGGACTTGGCGGTCGCGAGGCCCGTCAACTCAAGCGCAAGCGATCCGGCGCCACCCGAAGAACTCGCGACGGTTCAGAAGAAGGCACTCGCATGCCGAGGGGTCGGCGTCGCACTCAGATCCGGCGAACGGGCGTGAACACGGCCGCGCCGCGCAAGGGAAAGGTCGTCGTGCAACTTCCCTGCACGATTCGTACGTTTTCCGAAGCCCTGGGTATCCCCGCATCGGCCGTCATCGGCAAGATGATGGAACTGGGTACGATGGCCAACATCAACGCCGATCTGGACGCGGAGATGGCCGAGTTGTTGGCCGTGGAGCTTGGCGCGGAAGTCGATCTCCGTCAAGAGGCCACCCTGGAAGACAAGTTGACAGAAGAGCTTCAACAGGAAGACGACCCGGCCTCGCTGCAGCCGCGCCCGCCGATCGTTACTTTCCTAGGGCACGTCGATCACGGCAAGACGTCGCTCTTGGACCGGATCATCGACATCGACGTGGTCTCCGGCGAAAAGGGTGGCATCACGCAGCATATCCGCGCCTATCGTGTCGAGAAGGAGGGACGAGCGATTGCGTTTGTCGACACGCCGGGCCACGAAGCGTTCACCGCGATGCGCGCCCGCGGGGCCAACGTCACGGACATCGCCGTGCTGGTCGTGGCGGCCGACGACGGCGTGATGCCTCAGACCGAAGAGGCGATCAGTCATGCCCGGGCCGCCGAAGTGCCGATCGTGGTGGCGTTGAACAAGATCGATCTGCCGGGCGTCACTTCGCAACGCGCGCTGGAGCAACTGGCCGCCAACGAGTTGCTACCCACCGAATGGGGTGGCGATATCGAGGTCGTCAAGACCAGCGCGATCACCGGCGAAGGTATCGACGAACTGCTGGAGACGCTCCTAACGGTCGCCGAACTACACGAATACACGGCCAATCCCGACCGACCCGGGACCGGCACATGCCTGGAAGCCGAGCTGCATGAAGGCCGGGGCGTGATTTCCAAGCTCTTGATCGAGAAGGGCACCTTGCGCGTGGGCGACGTGGTGGTGTGCGGTCCCGCCTATGGTCGCATCAAGGCCATGTACGACACGCTGAACCCGCGAAAACGGCACAAGGAAGTCGGGCCTTCCACGCCGGTCAACGTGACGGGATTGAACATTGCCCCCGGGGCAGGCGATCACTTCTATGTGCTCGACGATATCTCGCTGGCCCGAAACCTGGCCGAACAACGCTTCGCCGAGAGCCGTCAGCGAGCGCTTGGTCAAACCCGACCGCACGTGACTTTGGAAAACCTCTTCGAACGTCTCGAAGAGGAGGAAGTGCAAACGCTGAACATCATCCTGCGAGCGGATGTCCGCGGATCGATCGAAGCCATCCAAAAGGAGCTGACCAAGCTGGAGCACCCCGAGGTGCAAATCAAGATCTTGCAGGCCAGCGTGGGCGGGATCACCGAGGCCGACGTGCATCTGGCCGACGCCTCGGACGCGATAATCATCGGCTTCAGCGTGGTTCCCGACGAAGGGGCTCGGCTGCTGGCCGACCAGAAGGGCGTTCAGGTCCGCCGCTACGACATCATCTACCAGATCACCGACGATCTGCGCGCGGCCCTGGAAGGCATGCTCAAGCCGGAAGAACTCGAACGCGAGTTGGGCCGTGCCTTGGTGCAACAAACGTTCCAGATCAGCCGGCTGGGGACGATCGCCGGATGCCGCGTGCTGGCGGGAACCATCGAGCGCAACGCCCGGATCCGCGTCATTCGCGAGAGTCGGGTGATCGGCGATTACAAGCTGGATTCTCTGAAGCGTGTCAAGGACGACGCCCGCGAAGTCCGCGAGGGCTACGAATGCGGAATCAGACTGGCGGGATTCAACGACCTAAAACAAGGGGATGTTCTCGAAGCGTACAAGATCGAGGAAGTCCGCCGCACGTTCGACACCGAAACGGTTTCCTGACCCTTCGTGACCCACTGTTCCTGCGCGACGCCATGCCTTCCCGACGTGCCCAAAAAGTCTCCCAAGCCATTCGCGAAGTGGTCTCGATGGCCATCTTAGCCGACTTGAATGATCCGCGGATCCGCGACGTTACGGTGACTTATGTCGAGGTTTCCGGCGATCTGCGCAGCGCGAAGGTGCACGTTTCGGTGATGGGGGACGAAACGCACCAGCAGTTGAGCGTCAAAGGATTGCAGAGTGCCGCCGGGTTCCTGCAAACGAAGATTGCCAAGCGCGTCGACCTGCGTTATACACCGCGGTTGAACTTCATTCTCGACCAGGGAGTGAAACACTCGATCGAAATCTCGCGGCTCCTCGGAGAAATCCTTCCTAACCCCGAATCGCCGGAAGACACCGCGACGGAGACCTTGTCTGAGTCGCCCGTCACAGATGAACCGGACGCGGACCACCCAACCGACTGATTGCTTCATTTTCCAACGGAAACGTTCTGATACTCATACGATCCGAACCATCCATCACGCCGAAAGCCACGCCCATGGGATCTGTCAGCCGCACGGCTCAATTCACGAAAGTCGCGAAGGTTCTCAAGAAACACTACCAACCGGCCGCCAATCCGCCGGAGCGGTCGGTGTTGGAACACTTGCTGTTCGCGTGTTGTTTGGAAGATGCCCAATACGAGGCCGCCGACGAAGCTTTCGCCGCGATCGCCCATACGTTCTTCGATTGGAACGAAGTGCGCGTCACCAGCATCGCCGAACTGGGCGAAACCATGGGCCGGCTCCCCGATCCGCGGACAGCGGCCAATCGGCTCAAGCGTGTGCTGCAAAGCATCTTCGAAGCGGCTTATGCGTTCGATTTGGAGGAGTATCGCAAGCAGAACATTGGCCCAACCGTCAAGTGGCTCCATAAACTCGACGGAACCACGCACTTCACGGTCTCCTACCTGGTTCAGGCGGCCTTGGGAGGCCACTCGATTCCGATCGACTCGGGCACTATGGCAGCTCTGCGGCTGCTGGATTTGGTGTCCGAAAAGGACGCAAGAGCCGGCGTGGTGCCGGGACTCGAACGGGCGGTCACCAAGTCGAAGGGGATCTCGTTCGGGTCGATTCTCCACCAGTTTGGAGCCGATTTCTCCGCCAATCCCTACTCGCCGGCAATCCGAAAAGTACTCCTGGAAATCAACCCCGAAGTCAAGGACCAGCTACCCAAGCGACGCGCCGCCAAAGCGGCCAAACTCGCGCCGCCCGAAGAGCCTCCGAAGAAGCAACCGGCCAAAGGAAAGAAAAAGAAGAAAGAGGACGTCGGCGACGAAAAGAAATCGGCTGCGGCGGAGCGAAAGAAGGCCAAGGCCACCAAGAAGAAAACCACTACTAAGGAAGAGGGCACCAAGGAGAAGGCCTCTGCTTCGGAAAAACCGAAGACGAAAGCTTCGTCACAAAAACTGTCTAAACGAAAACCACGCTAGCCCGCGGGCGGAGGTAATCGGCTGTGTACGTTCGCCCGGTTCGACCGCCATGGATCCTGTTGACGTTGGCGACCCTTCTGATCGCCACGGCTGCGGCTCCTTTTGCTGCCCTGGCCGGCGGGAACATGCCGCCGGCCGATCGGCAACAGGCCCCGCTCGTTCTGGAAGACACGCCCCAGCCGCTGGTGCCGAAGCATCCCCGTAGCGAAGCCGACCGCGATCGGCTGGAAGCCCTCTCGCTGTTTGCCGCGGCGCGCATGCTCCAAAAGCGGCAGAAGTTTCCCGAGTCGCTCCGCTTGTACCAACGGGCATTTCAGAGCGACCCGGAGGCCCTGGAGGTCGGTTGGACGATTGTCTCGCTGGCCATCCATTTGAAGCGCTACAGTGAGGCCGTCCGCTACGTGCTGAAGGTCGTCGAACTCGACGATCCCGATCCGAAACTCCTCAAACGGATGGCCGCGGGCCTAACCGAAGCGGGCGATCTGGCCGACGCCGTGAAACTCTACGAAAAGGCACTGGCTGCCGCGACCTCGACCTCTTCTGAGGCCGCATCGCAACGGGAAACCGTGCAGTTGCAATGGGAGATCGGGCGTCTCTACTTCTTGCTCGGCGAGCAGGCCAAGGCGGCCGAGCACTTGGCACATGTCGACGAAGCCTTGGAACATCCCGACCAATTCGGCCTCAACGAGTCGGCAAAGACGGCGCTGCTGGGCAAACCGGAAGCCACTTATCGCCTCTTTGGCGAATGCTTCTTGGGCGCCGACCGCCCGGACGAGGCAAAAACGGCCTTTGAAAAGGCCCATCAGGCCGTCCCCAACGAAAGCCTGTTGCAGTTCCACTTGGCTCGAATTCACAACAAACGCAACGAGTCGGCCAAGGCCCTGCAGACTTTAGAGGCCGCGATTGCCGCCGGCCTGAAAGATGCCGACCTGAAGGATGCCGACCTGAAGGATGCCGGTCTCAAGGATGAAGGAACGGCCCCCTTCGAGTTGCTCGAGCAGCTACTGGGTGACTCGGGCCGCGCGGAGGAACTGCTGCCGCGTTTGGAAACCCTCTACGGCGAGCACCCACAGGCAACGCCGCTGAAGTTTTTCCTCGCCGAGAAATACCACGAAAAACAGCTCTTCGATAAGGCCGAGCCGCTCTATGTCGAGCTCTCGAAAGAAGCTCCCACCAGCACGGGATACCGGAAGTTGGTAGAGATCTACCGGAAGACCGACCGCGTCGACCGGCTGTTGTCCACGCTCACCGAGGCGTTTCATGCAACCGGCATGTTGGCTTCGCTCGGTGACGAGATCGCTGCGATCACCGGCGACGCCCAATTGATGCAGTCACTGGCCGAGATGGTCCGCCAGCAACATCAGGCCGACGCTACGAAGCTCGACTACCGCACACCGATGGCCGTGGCCCTGCTCAGCATGGAAGGCAAACAATTCGAGACGGCGGCCGAACTGTTCGATCTGGCCGTGCAAGCCGAGCCGGACGAAGCGTCGCGGACCTTCCTCGTTTGGGGTGCCCGAATGTTGCTCGAAGAGCGCCCGGCCGACGCGGCCAAAGTATTCCAACGTGCCCTGGACGAGAAGGCCCTGCCGGAAGACGATCCTCGCTTCCACTATTTCCTCTCCGGCGCCTTGGCTTTTGACGACCGCTTCGAGGAAGCCTTGACGGCCGCTCGAAAGGCCGTGCAGTTGAAGGACGATTCACCCTCATTCCACACGCGCGTCGCCTGGATCCTCTATCGGGCCGAACGCCACGGCGAAGCGATCGAAGCCTACCGCCAAGTGATCGAACGCTTCGACGGCGATTACTCGTCGGACGACATCCGCGACGTATTGCGTGAATCGCGGATCGTACTTTCCAGCCTGTATGTGTTGCAAGAAGACCAAGACCTGGCGGAATCCGAAGAATGGCTGCAGCAAGTGCTCGACGAGTTTCCCGACGACATCGGGGCGCTGAACGACCTGGGGTACCTTTGGGCCGATCAGAACAAGCACCTCGGGCGGTCCTTGAAGATGATTCAACAAGCCATCGAGGGCGAGCCGGACAACATCGCCTACCGCGACAGCCTGGGGTGGATCTATTTCCGCCTGGGACGCTACCCGGAGGCCGTGGCCGAGTTGCAGCGGGCGGTCGCCGACGCCGGTGAAGAATCACCCGATGCCACCATTTTCGACCACCTGGGTGATGCCTACCTGAAGAATAATCAGTATAATGAGGCCCGAGACGCATTGCAGCGGGCGGCCGAAGTCTTCCGGACCCAGCAAGAACTGGAAAAGGCCAAGCTGGCGGAAGAGAAACTAAAAGCCATCCCCCAGCATCCCCCGCCATAACCGTCCGTGATCGATGATCAATCCATACCCTTTTGTTCATTGTTATTCAGGAAGCAAGTTAACCCACAATCTGGTTCCCATGCTCCGCGTGGGAACCCACTGCCTGGACGCTCCGCGTCCCCTGAATTGTGAAAGACGCAGTTTTCAGGGGCCCGACGCAGAGCGTCGAAGCATGGCGTTCCCACGCGGAGCGTGGGAACGAGGCGTATCCATACCCTTTTGTTCATTGTTATTCAGGAAGCAAGTTCATGGCAGGTCATTCACACTGGGCAGGTATCAAACACAAGAAGGCCCTGATCGACAACAAGCGCGGCAAGGTCTGGAGCAAACTTTCCAAGGCCATCATCGTGGCGGCCAAGATGGGCGGGGGCGATCCCGAGATGAACCTCCGCCTGCGATACGCCATCGACGACGCCAAGGCCGTCAGTATGCCCAAGGACAACATCCAACGGGCCATCAAAAAGGGGACCGGCGAGCTCGACGGCGGCAATCTCGATGAGGTCATTTACGAGGGCTACGGCTCCAATGGCGTGGCCGTACTGTGCGAAGTGCTGACAGACAACCGCAACCGCACCGCGCCGGAGATCCGCAAAATCTTCGAACGCGGCGACGGCAAACTGGGGAGCACCGGCTGCGTGGCTTGGATGTTCGATAGCAAGGGGTTGTTTCTGGTCTCCGCCGACAAGGCCGACGAAGAGACGCTTATGGAACTCGCTCTGGAAGCCGGCGCCGACGATGTGCAGCCGGACGCCGGCAATTTCGAGATCACCTGCGACCCGACTGCTTACCAGGCCGTCGCCAAGGCCCTGGCCGACGCCGAGATCACACCCGAGTCCAACCAGATCACCCGCGTCCCCCAAAACACGGTCGACCTGGACGCCTCCGCCGCTCGAAAAGTCCTCAAGCTCATGGAACAACTCGACGACCACGACGACGTCCAAAACGTCTCAGCCAACTTCAACATTCCCGACGAGGTGATGGCTGAGATTGGGGAGGAATAGTGGTTGGTGGTTAGTGGTTAGCAAACGCTTTCCGCTCTGCTTCAAAAAACGTCGGGCAAGCCCGACCGCTAAACGGTGGGATTGTAGTTTACTAACCACTATTCACTATCCACTACTCCCTACTCTTCCTCATAATGCTCAACCTCCGGCCAATACTTGTCGAAGTCGAACTCGGGGCTATTGTCGCCGTCGTGGCAGGTGCGACATTGACGATCTCGGGCGTCTTCGAGAGTAAGGATCGCCGCCTTCTGTAGCTTTTCCTGCAACTCGAGATCAGCGCCTTCCTCGGCCTTGGCGTGGGCCCCGCCCGGGCCATGGCACGATTCGCAGCCCACGTCGATCAACTTCGGCGTCTTCTCCAGGCTCTGGTAGGCATCGCGGTAGGGAAAGTACCCGGCCGCATCCCAGCCGATCACGTGACAGGCGATGCATTCCGGGTCGAAGTGGCGCGGCGGGTCGAGTTCCCGTAACGTTCGAAACGCGTGTGCGTGGCCGCTCTTCTTCCAAACGCGATACGATTCCTCGTGACACGACTCGCACTTCCCCGAGCCGACGAACTTTCCCAAGAGTTCGCTCCGGGCATAAGGCGGCGCGCTTTCTCCGACCGAAATACCCAGGTTCTCGAAGCCGAGTTCCTTCAACTGGTCCTGGTAGATCGTCATGATTCGTTTCATGTCCGGCGATTCGGAGAACCTCGAGTCCAAGGGCACGCTCTGATAGAGGAACGGCCGCTTGGGATCATCCACCAGGGCCAACACCACGGCGTTCATCCCTTTCTCGCCGACCTCGGCCAATATCGTCGCGCCGCCGTTGAGCAATTCTGGCACGGCGGGCGGATCCGGGAATCCGCCGGCCGTGACCACCAGATCGAAATCGGGAAACTGCTGGGCCAACGCGATCGATTCCTCCTTCGTCGCATGGGCCAACAGGACCAGGTAGTCGGCCTGGGCTTTCAACTTCGGCACGATCTTCTGAAGCGCCGTTTCCGGATCGACCTGCTCGATCTCATCGTTTTGAATCTCCTTCTGGAACTGCTTTCCTAGCACACCGGTGATCCCCACCTTTCGCCCGCCGACCTCCACAATTCGCACCGAAGCGGTCAGTTCGGCATCGAAACCGAACAGGGCCATATTGGCCGAGATGAAGGGATTCTCCCCGCTGCCGTCATCGGCCGCATCGGCCGCCAACTCCCCGGCCGGCAGTTTCAGATCGCTGGTGCCTAAGGTAATCGCCGCGTAGTCCATCTTGCGGACCGCATCGACCATTCGGTGGAATTTGATCTCGGCTTGCCTGCCATAGCCTTTGGCCAATCCGCCGACATCCAGCCCGACCACAGGCCACCCTCGTTCTTGGCGCAACTCCTTAAACAGGGAATCTCGCCGACTCATCCCGCCCTTCATCCGGTCCAGTCCCGCACAGCCGCACGGTTCCATGTAGCCGTGCTGCCGGCCCGTAATCACAAAAGCCAACGCCACTTGCTCCGGCCAGTCGACGAAGATCGGCCCGTTCTCCTTGATCGGATCGAACGGTTCGTCCTCCGGCTCGCCGTGCGTATCCGGACCGTGCACCTCGGGAACGTCGGCGACTGGCTCTTCACCCGATCTCAAGGGGTTGCCGGGCTCTTCAAAGCCGCTTGCCTTCCGGACAGGCGAAGGGTCCGGTTGCTCTTCGGGCAACGGGCGGTCGATTTCCGCAACTTCCGGTTCTTCCGGCAACGGCGTGGTCGGCTCAGCAATCTCGATCGGCGGCGGCTCAACCGGCTGGGCCAGTTCAGGGGAGGCCAGTTCAGGGGATATCGGCTCGGTGACAACATCCTCTTCTGTGACCGTGGGCGTCTGCTCCGGCAGGGTCTGTTCTTCGTCACTCGAAGGACACCCGGTCATCGCCACCGCGGCGGCGACCATCCCGAAAACGCAAAACCACTTCCATCCACGTGAGGTTATTACTTCCATGAAAAGACCACCTGCAAAGGTTCCCGCTAAACAGACAAGACGGGCGATCCCGTCACAAGAGACTCCCTATCGCCTTTCGAAACCGTATTGTCAACCCTCGACGGCAAACCGGACTAGCAATTCTATTTCGGGAACTTTCGGATCCGTGGTCCGGATCTTGATCCGACCGGGTTTACCCTGCTGGGAGCCGAGGTGATTCGCCCGACGGCTCCCTTTGGGGATCTCGATGAACAGCTCGGTGCGCGTGGCTTTACCCTCGCCAACCTGAGCACTCTGCCCGACGCTGACCTTCAGCAGATCGGGAAACACGTCGACCGGCTCGAACCGCACTTGCTCGTGCTCCGGTCCCCGCGCGATCAGCCAAAGACGACGCCGCGTCGTTTTCCGGCCGTCCACCGTACCCAGCATCAACATGGCATTTTTCTCGCTCCAACCGGGACCGACGACCGTGATTTCCTTGCCGACCGTGCCGACCACCACAATATCCACATACTCGGCAGCCGGTAGGTTCGTTCTCAACTGGATTGTCTGTTCAAACGCCCCCAGAGGCAAGCCCGGTTTTGTGGTTACCGCAACGCGATAACCGCTCCGTGCCCGGGGTTCCTCTTCGATTTCCTCGGGCGAGAGCGGTTCGTAACTGACGTCGAACTTCTCGGCCGTTCGCGAATTGCTCAAGATGGCCTCGAGAATCTCCAACGGCTCGTCCAGGTAGCCGTAGACGACCGTTTCGGCGGTTGCCGATTCACCCGCCGAAGTACGGCTGAAAACCAGAACCGCCGGCACCGCCCGAACGGCCGCCGTCACGCGACCCTTGACCGTCAGCGTCACACCGGGATGCTTCGGGTCGTTGGTTCGCACCTTGGCGCTTTCGCTATAGGGGCCAATATCGCCCTTGGCGCGCCAGGTCATCTCGATATTCATCGACTCTCCCGGCGGAATCGACTTCCGGTCCAACTTCGCGACCGTACAGCCGCAAGACGTCCCGCCAATCGTCAGCCGCAAGGTCCCCCGGCCCGAATTCGTGACCACGAAATTGTGCTGACCCTGGGACTTGTGGTCCATGGTGCCGAAGTCGTGGACGATCCGATCTATGGAGAATACCGGCAGATACTTGTCCAAGTCAGGCATCTCGGAAACCACCGACGCGTCGGCCACACCGCCCGGGTCGCGGTCCCAACGAGACAACCACAACTGCAACAGCGTGCTCCCCAGACCGGCCACCAGCCCGACCACCACCGTCACGACAATTAACCAGAAAACTCGCATTCTATCTATACGTTACCCGTGCTGGATAGTTCGTCACCAACCGTGAGTAGACACCATACGACTCGGCCAAGTCAAGGCCCCTTGTTCAGGTCCCTCGCAACCGATCATGGAGGTATTGGCGGCATTCCGAGAAAAACTCCTGGTAGTCGGCCCGGCGATAATCGGCAAACGTCCAGCGATGCGGCTCCCACGCGCCCTGTGTAAAGAACAACGTGACTTCGGCGTAGATACCTTCGGTCAGGTAGATCCGATGCGCAAAATCCTTCGCCGAAGCCAAAACCAACTTCCCCAAGGTCAGGTAGCCCGGGTCGAGGTTCAAGGGCCGAGATTCCGGATGATCGGCCGACCGGCCATACTCCTGCTCCCAGTCGTTGGTCTGCAGCTTCCACTGGACCAACCCGCCCGGATCGACCAACTGCTCGAACGCGAAAAACTTCTTGCCGATCCCGGCCCCCATGGTCGGCTCGTAATAGTCGGTCTCGACGAACTGAAACGCCGGGCTCTGAAGCACCAACGGCCCAAACGTCTCGACCAGCCGCTGCTGAGCCCAATCCAACGCCGCCTCATGCCGACTAAACGCGGCCACCAACAACAGGGCAGGGCAGGGGGGATTCGGTTCAGCCATGGGGAATGAGGGGTTAGGGTTTCATTTGACTTGGTACAAGAGGCATTCTACCATGGCAGTACGGTTTTGCTAAGCCGCGAGCGCGGCGAAAAGCACGAGGATCTCGTGAAGAAGTTACTTCCGGAATCTGTTTAGCCGCCGCCGGCACGGCGGTGAGATTGAAGGCTCGGCCTTCACCGCCGTACCGGCGGCGGCTAAACGAAACGGCTGACCTCCGCCCTCTGCCTCAGACCTTCTCTTTCTCGTGCAGATCGAAGACGACCCGGCCTTTCGGGTTGCGGCTGCGCTGGAGGCGGTAGCGGCGGTCCATTACGGCCGAATGCTGATAGCCGTCGGCGTCGACCTCCGTCGGCTCGAATCCCGAGGGGCCGTGATGGTGGATCCGAAAGAGCATGTCTTCCTTGCGGGCGTCGATCAACCAGAACTCGCGGATGCCGGCCTTAAAGTAGGCTGCCGGCAATCGCTCGGTGTCTTTGCGAACCGACGCATCGCTGACGATCTCGACGATCAGGTCTACGGGACCTTCCAGTTCGACGTACCGGTCGGGCGCTCCGCCCGCCTTGGGGACCAAACGTACGCGGCCGTCGTCCAAGGAAGACTCCGACACAAACACCACGTCCGGTTCGACCGAGAGTTCGGCCTCGGGACAGCAGACGCGAGCACGGTCGGTGTACAACTCGCCCAGCCCCCTTTCCTTGATCCAACGCCCCAAAGCGAGAACCAACTCCGTCTTCAGTTTCCCGTGCGTGTGTAGATCTTCTGGGGACATATCGACGTCGATCCTCCCTGAAATGTAGTCGATGCGTCCCCGCTCGGGAAACGCGTCGGAGGTTGTCCACCGACGGAAATCGGCCAAGCCGCCGAGGTTCATCGGAACCTCGATCTGCTCTTCCAAGACGAGTGTGATTGCCATGGCATCACCTATTGGCCGGGATCGGATGAATTCTGCCGCACACCCCTTATTGTAGTGTATCCGTCGCTGCTTTGCAAGCCGCTGGGTCTGCCGCGTCGGAAGAGGGGTCTGCTTTTCGGCAATAGCCCGTTTCTTTCTTGTATTCGAGGATACCCAAATCACAAAGAGCCTTTAGGTCTGTGGCGGCGGTTTGCCAATCGGTACCCAACCGCTCGGCGATCGGCACTATGCCGAGAGGGCCCTCCTTGACGGCCTGCCAGATGTCGACAATCCGCAGGATCGCTCGATCGGTGTCGTCCTGGCCTATCTTCTCCGGATCGATGCGTCGCAAGATCTTGCAGAACGCAACCCCGATCGGAAAAGCCACGGGGCCAACGATAGTTGCCCAGACCGGGCTAAAAGCCGTCGCGAAGAAAACTATAACGGGTGCAGTTCGAAGAATACTAACCAAACCCTGTCTTCCGCTGGCGACCTCAACAGCCATCGCAAAAAAACCGGCCAACACGACAAATAGAGCCGCCGTCGCATAAACGCACTGGATGCCCGGCACCACGACCGACCCTGGTCTTCGGATTCGGTGTCGCAGAAAGAAAATGCTCAACAGAAACGCAAGACACATCACCACCTGGAATCCCAGGAACATCAGGCTCGATTGTCCAGCGAAATAGTCGCTAAAATGTATCTCGAGAAGCGCCGGCCAACATCCGACCACAAACGCCACCACACCCATGGGCCAGGCGGCCAGGTAGTAGGCCAAGCGGCGATGCCCGGCACGTACCGCGGCATACGTCCACCAGGTTCCGACGATCAGACTCGAAGCCATGCCGCCGAACAGTGGATGCCAGGCGGTCAGGGAAAAGACAACGCAGAATCCGGAGACCACGATCAGCCCGGTGGCCATGCTGAACTGAAATCGCTTGGGCTGCGCGTCTGGATCCATTGGCTGTAACCGTTCAGTTGTCTCTGGAAAAGGATGCACCACAGAGAGCACCGAGCACACAGAGCGTCAGACTTTCAGCCGAATGATTCCGTCCTTCAGTCACCTTGTCCCTGCTGCATTGTTCTCTGTGTCCTCTGTGTACTCTGTGGTAGATATTCTGTCAGGGCGAGCCCTGACCTACGACGCCCGTTACCGATTGCGGAATCGGGCCGAATCCTTTCGCTCTCGAGCGATCAACTCGGCGAGCGTCACGGAGGCGGCGTCCAGGGCGATCATTTCGGCGTCGGCGTCCCAGCGCCATTTGACCTCGAGCTTGCCTTCTTTCAGGCCGCGGGGTCCGACGACGACGCGTAGCGGAATGCCGATCAGGTCGGCGTCCTTGAACTTCACGCCGGCCCGCACGTCACGGTCGTCCATCAGCACCTCGACGCCGGCGGCCGACAGCTCGTCGTGCAACTGCCCGGCAACCTGCATGGTCTGCTCGTCGGTCACTTTCAGCGGCACCACCAGCACTTCGTACGGGGCCAGGGCAACCGGCCAGATGATGCCGTTCTCGTCGTGGTTCGTCTCGACCAACGCGGCCAGGATGCGGTTGACCCCGATGCCGTAGCAGCCCATGATGATCGGGTGCAGGTGCTCCTTGTCGTCGAGGAAGTTGGCCCCCAGGGCCTCGGAGTATTTCGTACCCAGCTTGAAGACATGGCCCGCCTCGACCGCGTATCGCAGGGCCAGTGTGGCGCTGCAGCGAGGGCAGGGGTCGCCGTCGACCGCATTGCGCAGGTCGGCGAACTGGTCGACCTCGAAATCGCGCCCAAGATTTACGCCCGTATAATGCGTGTCGGTCCGATTGGCCCCGGTCACGGCATTGGCGATCGGCTCGATGTCGCGGTCGGCGAGGATGGGGATCTTTTCGGCCATGTTCACCGGCCCGGCGAACCCGACCGCGGCCCCGGTCACTTCACGAATCACGTCCGGCTCGGCCAGTTCGAGCAGCTCGGCCCCGACGGCCCGGCGGATCTTGCCCTCGTTGCCGTCGTGGTCGCCGCGGATCAGCACGGCGATCGGCTTGCCGTCGGCCGCGTAGATCAAGGTCTTGATCATCTCCTGCGGCTGACACTTGAGAAAACTGCTGACTTGCTCGATCGTGGTGGCGCCAGGCGTGTCGACTTGCTCGAGGTCTTTTCGAGGCATCTTACCGGGCACCAGATCGCGGCTGCCGATCTCGGCCCGTTCCTGGTTGGCTGCATAGCCGCATTCTTTGCAGTGCAGCACGGTATCCTCGCCGTTGTCGGCCGGGATCATGAACTCGTGACTGGCGTCGCCGCCGATCGGTCCGCTTTCGGCCTCCACGGGCAGGTACTTCAGGCAGCAGCGCTCGAAGATCCGGCAATAGGCCTTATACATCTTGTCATAACTCTCGCCGAGCGACTCGACCGTGGCATCGAAGCTGTAGGCGTCCTTCATCAAAAACTCACTGGTCCGCAGCACGCCGAACCGGGGTCGCTCCTCGTTGCGGAACTTGGTGGTGATCTGATACATCGTGATCGGCATCTGCCGATAGCTGGAGATCATCCGCGAGATCATGTCGGTGATAATCTCTTCGTGGGTCGGTCCGAGCGTGATGGGGACCTTGCGATTCTGGCGCGACAGTTCCAGGTTGACCAGCACGTTTCCAAAGGCGGCCACCCGACCGGTCCGCTCCCAGAGCGACCTGGGCGACATCGAGGGCATGGCCAGTTCGACGGCCCCGGCGGCGTCCATCTCCTCGCGGACAATCTGTGCCGCCTTGCGCAAGGATCGGTTCCCCAAGGGCAAGTAGGTATAGGCCCCGGCCATCACCTGATTGATCAGGCCGGCACGGAGCATCAGGACATGGCTGGGGATTTCCGCCCCCTCGGGCGTTTCCTTCAGCGTAGGAATGAAGGTCTTGGTCCAGAGCATGGTGTAGGGGTTAGGGGTTAGGGGCCAGAGGTTAGGTAAGCAAGCTGGCATTCTAGGAGATTTACGGCCTAAAGAACAAGGGGGGACCGCTCCCCGGGCTTGTCGAAGCGCCGCTGGGGACCTACAATCGGGCTTTTGCATCCGGATCCCTCTTCCTTTTCGAAAGGCACCCATGTCCCGACGCTTTGTCAATGAACTAGAGCACCAGCAGCCCGTCGACGAGGTCTTCCAGGCCGCCGGGAAGCAGTTGCGACCCAACCGTAATGGAAATCTCTACCTGCAAATCGACCTCTCCGACCGGACCGGCAAGATCAGTGCCCGGATGTGGAACGCCAACGAGACGCTCTACAAGTCGTTCGACAACGGCGACTACGTCCGCGTCGAGGGGACTTCCCAGTTGTTCCAGGGGGCCATGCAACTGATCGCCACGCGGCTGACCAAGGTTAATCCCAGCGAGGTCGACGAGGAGGATTTCACGCAACTGCCGGCCGTCGAGGTCGACAAGTTGGTGCTCCGGCTCGGCGAGATGCTTCGCGGCATGACCGACCCGGCCTTGCGCAATCTGGCCGAGTGCTTCCTGATGGACGAGGCGTTCATGGAGAAGTTCACCCGCTCGCCGGCCGCGTTGAAGAACCACCACGCCTATTGCGGCGGACTCTTGGAGCATGTCGTCACCCTGATGGAAGTCGTGCTGAAGATCGGTCCTTGCTACCCGCAAGTCGACCGCGACCTGCTGCTGGCGGGTGCCTTCCTGCACGACATCGGCAAGATCGACGAGTTGGACTACGAGCGCGAGATGGCCTATTCCGACGAGGGCCAACTGCTGGGCCATTTGGTGATGGCGGTCGGCATGTTGGACGAGAAGGCCCAGGAGGCCGAAAAGCTTTCCGGCGAGCCGATCCCTCGCGAGACGCTCCTGCGCATCAAGCACATCCTAGTCAGCCACCACGGCGAGTACGAATTCGGCAGCCCGAAACTACCCATGACACTGGAAGCCATCGCGTTGCATCTACTGGACAACCTGGACGCAAAGATCAACTCGTTCGACCAGTTGATGAGCGAGGACCCCAACGTCGACAGTTCCTGGACGCATTACCATGCGAATATCCAGCGGAAGTTGTTCAAGGGTAGTCCGAAAGAAAAGCAGTAGCATATAGCCCTGGTTCCCACGCTCTGCGTGGGAACCCACTACCGGGACGCTCCGCGTTCGTTGAACCAGGAAACACGTAGTTCTCCAGGGCCCGACGCAGAGCGTCGAAGCATGGCGTTCCCACGCAGAGCGTGGGAACGAGGAAAGACAATCGCGCATGAAAGACCTTGAACAACGGATCCTCGACTTCGTCTCGCGGCCCAACTATCGGCCGGTGAAGCCGCGGACAATCGCCAAGCGGTTGAAAGTGCCCAAGGACGAAGCGGCCGAGGTCAGAAAGGCTGTCAAACGGCTGGTTCGCAAGGGACAGTTGGCCTATGCGTCGAATCACATGGTCCGCCGGCCCGATCCCCCTCCCAAAAGCACGAAACCGAAACCGGCGACTCCTAAATCCACCAAACCGAAACCGGTGAAACCAAAACCGGCAAAACCAAAACCGGCAAAACCAAAACCGGCAAAACCTAAACCGTCAGACCCGAAAAGCAACCGGGTGGTCGGTGTGTTTCATCGCACGCAAAAGGGGTTTGGTTTCGTTCGACCGACGGGAACGGCTCCCAGTGTGGAGAAGGCCAACGACATCTACATCCCGGCCCAGCGCACGGCCGACGCGGCCACCGGCGACGTGGTGCTGGTCGAGCGGACCCGGCGTGGTCCCCGCGATCCGGGCCCCCGCGGCGAGATCATCGAGGTCATCGAACGGCAGACGCACCAGTTCGTGGGCGTCTACTTCGAAGAGGCCGGTTTGGCCTACGTTCAAGTCGACGGGACGTTGTTCTCCCAGCCGATCCGCCTGGGTGATCCCGGGGCCAAGAATGCACGGCCCGACGACAAGGTCGTCTTCGAGATGGTTCGGTTCCCCTCCCCGATCCACGAAGGCGAAGGGGTAATCACCGAAGTCTTGGGACCGGCCGGTAAGCCGGGCGTCGATACGCTCTCGATCATCCGCGAGTTCAACCTACCCGAGGAGTTCCCCGAGGACGTCCTGGAAAACGCTCGACGACAGGCCGAGGCCTTCGACGAGACGATCCCCAAGGGCCGACTCGATCTGACCGGCGAGACGGTCATCACGATCGATCCGGCCGACGCTCGCGACTTCGACGACGCCATTTCGCTGACCCGATTGGAGAACGGTCATTGGCGCCTGGGCGTACACATTGCCGACGTAGCCCATTTCGTGCGTCCGAAAAGCGCCTTGGACCGCGAGGCCTACGATCGGGCGACCAGCGTCTATCTGCCCGATCGGGTGATCCCTATGTTACCCGAGACCATCTCCAACAATCTGGCCAGCCTGCAGCCGCGCAAGGTCCGCTACACCAAGACGGCCTTCATCGAACTGACGGCCCAAGGCCAACACGTGGCCACCGAAGTCCACCGCTCGGCCATCAAGAGCAACAAGCGGCTGACTTATGAGCAGGTCGACGAGTTCCTAGAAGAGCCCGGGCCCTGGCGCAAGAAGCTCGGGGCCAAGGTTTTCGAGCTGTTGGGGAACATGCATCGGTTGGCCATGATCCTTCGCAAGCGACGGATGCGTCGCGGGGCACTCGAACTGAACATGCCCGAGGTCAAGGTCGAGTTGGACCGCCGCGGACGCGTGACGGGTGCCCGGGTGGTCGAGAACACCGAAAGTCATCAGATCATCGAGGAGTTCATGCTGGCGGCCAATGAGGCGGTGGCCGAGTTGTTTCGCGAGAAGGAACTCGCCTTCCTGCGCCGCATCCACCCCTTGCCCACGCCGCGCAAGCTGAAGGCCCTGACCGAGTTCGTCACCGAGTTGGGCATCAAGGTCGACAGCCTGCAAAGCCGCTTCGAGTTGCAGAAGCTGCTGAACAAAGTCAACGGCAGGCCGGAGCAACACGCGGTCCATTTCGCCACGCTCCGCAGCCTGCCGAAAGCCGTCTATAGCCCCGAGGAGGAAGGCCATTTCGCCTTGGCCAGCGACTGTTATTGCCACTTCACGTCACCCATCCGCCGCTATCCCGACCTGACGGTTCACCGGCTGATCGACTCGATCCTCACGGGCCGCTCGCCTCGCGATCACTTGGACGAACTTTTCGTCAAGGGCCAACACTGCTCCGACCGCGAGCAACGGGCCACGTCGGCCGAACGGGAACTGACCAAGCTGAAGCTGCTGCATTACCTCAGCGACCGAATCGGTGAGGAAATGGACGCCGTGGTGACCGGTGTGGAAGGTTTTGGGCTATTTGTCCAGGGGACCGAACTGCCGGCCGAGGGACTCGTACCCATCGACTCGCTGGTCGACGATTATTACTCCTTCGACCGCACCACCCACACGCTCTCGGGCCGCCGCTCGGGCAACAGCTACCGCCTGGGCGACCGACTCCGCGTAACCGTCGCCCGGGTCGACTTGCAACGCCGCGAACTAGATTTCCGCCTAACCAAACAGAAGAAACGCCGCAAACGCCGCTAGCCGCTTGCGGCTTTGCAACGCCCTGCTAGAATACTCAGAAACTGCAACGAATCCTGGCACGGCAGAGCCAAAACAGGAGGGGTTAGGGGCTAGGGATTAGGGGCTAGGAAACAACGGTTCGGTGATAGAGGCACAGGACATTAGAAACAAGTTGGCCCCAAAACTCTAACCCCTCGCCCCTAACCCCTAGCCCCTGATTACGAGAATGCCCTCCGAGCTACGAAACACACCGCTTTACGATTGGCACACGACCCACGGCGCGCGGATGGTCGAGTTTGCCGGCTGGCGGATGCCGGTACAGTATACGTCGATCATCGAGGAACACCGCGCGACCCGATCCCGCGTGGGCATCGCCGACATCTCGCACATGGGTCGGCTGCGTTTCGAGGGCCCCGGGGCGGCCGTCTTCCTGGCCGAGCTGCTCACCCGCCGGGTGGCCGACATGGCCGAGGGACAAATCCGCTATTCGCTGGTGACCAACGACCAGGGCGGCATCCTCGACGACGTGCTGGTCGGCTACTACCACAACGATTACGGCCAGCCCTACTACGTGTTGGTCGTCAACGCGGTAAATCGCGAGAAGATCATCCGCTGGGTCGGCGAGCATCTGCCGGCGGATCGGGCCGAGCGACCGGGCCACGAGGTGCTTTGGACCGACGTGACTAGCCTTTCGGCCATGCTCGCCGTACAAGGCCCTCAGGCCATCGACGTACTGCAACCGTTGGTCGACGTCGATCTGAAGAACATGAAGTACTATCGGGGCGTCCAGACCCGACTGCTGCACCCGGCCGCAAGCCGCCAAGGCGGCATCATCAGCCGAACCGGCTACACGGGCGACGACGGGTTCGAGTTGAGCATCGGCGCGAGCATCGCCACGGGCATCTGGGAAGCGATTCTCGACTTGGGCCAACCCATGGGAATCGTACCCACCGGCATCGGCGCCCGCGACACACTGCGGCTGGAAGCCGGCATGCCGCTGTACGACCACGAACTGAGCGAAGAGACCGACCCCTTTCAGGCCGGCTTGGAGTTCGCCTGCCACCTGCGCGGTTACAATTTTCCCGGCCGCGACGCGTTGCTGGAGATTGAAAAACGTCCCCGCGCGCTGGTTCGCGTGGGCCTGACGCTTGTTACCCGCCGCGTGGCAAGGCAGGGCAGCCCGATCGTGATCGAGGGTCGTCCGCAAGGCCACGTGACCAGCGGCACGTTTTCACCCAGCCTGAACCGCTCGATCGCCATGGGTTACGTCCCACCCGAGGCCGCCGAGCCGGGCACTAAACTGCAAATCGACATCCGCGGCCGACTGGAAGAGGCCCTGGTTGTCGAACTCCCGTTTTACAATCGCAACAAGAACCACAAGAAAGGATCGCCCAAGTGAACCCTGAAGCACTCCTTTACGCCAAGACCCACGAATGGATCCAAGTCGACACGGATGCCCAGGGCGCGAAGACCGCCACCCTTGGCCTCTCGGCGTTCGCCTTGGAACTGTTGACCGATCTGGTCTACATCGACCTGCCCGAGGCGGGCCGCGAAGTGGCTGCCGGCGAAACGTTCGGCGAAGTCGAATCGGTCAAAGCGGTCAGCGACCTCTACAGCCCGGTCGGCGGAACCGTCCTCGAATCCAACACCGAAATCGCCGACCGCCTGGAGACCCTGTCCGACGACCCCTACGAAGCCGGCTGGCTGGTAAGGATCCAAGTGACCGACGACGCCGGCCTGGCCGACTTGCTGGACCACGCGGCCTATAAGAAGCAATGCGAAGAGGAAAGCGCCGATTAGCCATCTCGGCCGCAAGATGTCCTCTTGCCTGCCTCTACCAAACCTTCGTATACTGGCATAAACATACTACTTCCTGATTTCCTCAAAGAAAACGCTTTAAGCGTGATTTACCATGGATACGATCACCAGTTGCCCTTCCTGCGGCAGTAAGAACATCAAGAAAGTTCGCCGAAACTGGACCGGCGAGCATGAAGGCCAAACGTATACCGTCGAGAAGCTGGCCTATCACGAATGTCCCGACTGTGGCGAAAAGGTATACGACCGCGAAGCCATGCGGAGGATTGAAGCCAGTTCTCCCGCCTTCGCCAAATCGGGTACGCCCAAATAGTCCCCAACTTCGCCCTCCGCGGCGAACCTCACGGAAGCGGACTTCTTTCTTCTTCGAGCCCCAACCTTGCCATGCCCTATATCCCCAACACAACCGACGATCAACAGACTATGCTCGAAGCGATCGGCGTCGGGTCGCTCGACGAACTGTTTGATGTGGTGCCCGACGAACTGCGGCTTGGTCGCGATCTTGACCTGCCGACGGCGATGGGGGAGTTGGAACTCTCGGCCCATCTCGGCCGGTTGGCTTCCCAGAACACGCCGGCAGGGCAGGGGGCCTGCTTCCTGGGCGGTGGCAGTTACGATCACTTCATCCCGGCCGTGGTCGATGCGATCGCCTCGCGAAGCGAGTTCTATACGTCCTACACCCCCTACCAGGCCGAAGCCAGCCAGGGGAACTTGCAGGCGCTGTTCGAGTACCAGACGCTCATCACGCAGTTGACCGGCATGGACGTGTCGAACTCGAGCCTCTACGACGGAGGTTCCGCCACGGCCGAGGCCGCCATCATGGCCATGCACACCACCCGACGCAACCGCGTCGTGGTTCCGGCAAGTCTGCATCCCGAGTATCGAAAGGTCCTCGCCACTTACTTGACCAACCTCGACGGCCAACTGGTCACCGTACCCACGGCCGAAGGGACCCTTTCGACCGAAGCACTGGAAGCGGCCGTCGACAAGAAGACGGCCTGTGTGATCGTGCAACAGCCGAACTTCTTCGGCTGCGTCGAAGAGATGGAAGCCTTGACCGAGATCACCGGGCGCGCGGGGGCCGCCATGGTGGCCGTGGTCGATCCGATCAGTCTGGGACTCTTGAAGCGACCCGGCGACTACGGGGCCGACATCGTGGTGGCCGAGGGGCAGGCGCTGGGGATTCCCATGTCGTTCGGCGGGCCCTACCTGGGAATCATGGCCTGCCGCGAGAAGTTCGTTCGCCGGATGCCGGGCCGATTGGTCGGTCAGACGGTCGACCGCCGCGACCGCCGCTGCTGGGTCCTGACGCTACAGACCCGCGAGCAGCACATCCGCCGCGAGAAGGCCACCAGCAACATCTGCACCAATCAGGGCCTGATGGCCCTGCGAGCCACCATCTACCTGGCCCTGATGGGACCGCAAGGAATGCGATCGGTCGCGAACCTTTGCCTGCAAAAGGCCAACTACGCAGCCGAGAAGCTTTCGACCAACGCCACCCGGGCCTTCGACCGGCCGATCTTCAAGGAATTCGTGCTTCGCGTCGGCCCGGATCGATTGGACGACATGCTCGAGAGGGCCCGGGCCGAAGGGATCTTCGCCGGCGTACCGCTCCGGCCGTGGTACCCCGAGTTGGCCGACTGCCTGCTGGTAACGGTCACCGAGAAACGAACCAAGGAACAGATCGATCGATTGGCGGCTTTATAGACGGATGTGAACATGCGAAATGCTCAAGCTACTCAACTGCTGTTTGAATTCTCGAAGCCGGGCTGCCGGGCGGTGTGGTTGCCCGAGTGCGATGTACCCGAGCGGCCGCCGGAAGAACTTCTGCCGAGCGGCGCCTTGGCCGAGGGACCGCCGCCGCTGCCGGAGCTCTCCGAGCCGGACGTGGTGCGGCACTTCACGAACCTCTCGACCCGAAACATGGCCGTCGATACGCACTTCTATCCGCTGGGCTCCTGTACCATGAAGTACAACCCCAAGCGAAACGAACGGCTGGCCAGCCTGCCGGGCCTGATCGACCTGCACCCCTACCAGCCCGAGTCGACGCTGCAGGGGATGCTGGAGTTGCTCTATCGATCGCAAGAGATGCTGGCCGAGATCGCGGGTCTGCCGGCCGTCTCGCTGCAACCGACCGCCGGGGCCCAAGGCGAAATGGCGGCCCTGCTGGTCGCGGCCGCCTATTTCCGCGATCGTAAGCAGACCCGCACGACCGTACTGGTGCCCGACGGGGCCCATGGAACGAATCCTGCCAGCGCCACCATGGGCGGGTTCCAGAGCGTCGCGGTCAAGAGCAACGGCGAAGGCATGGTCGACATCGACGACTTGGCCGCCAAGCTCGACGACCGGACGGCCGTTTTCATGATTACCAACCCCAACACGCTGGGGATCTTCGAGCGAAGGATCCAAGAGATCACCCGCATGGTGCACGACGCCGGCGGGCTGGTCTATTTGGACGGGGCCAATATGAACGCCATCCTGGGTATCACGCGCCCGGGTGATTTCGGGGCCGACCTGATGCACTTCAACCCGCACAAAACGTTCAGCGGCCCCCATGGCGGCGGCGGACCCGGCGCCGGACCGATCGCTGTGGCCGAGGCGTTAGAACCCTATTTGCCCGCCCCGGTAGTTGTTCGAGAGGCCCAGCGCTACCGGCTCGACGGCGATCGGCCCCAGTCGATCGGGCGAGTGCGGAGCTTTTTCGGCAACACGGGCGTACTGGTCCGCATGGCCTGCTACCTGTTGACCCACGGGCCGGACGGGCTGCGTCGCGTGTCGGAGAACGCGGTGCTTAATGCCAACTATCTGCTGAGCCGGGTGCGACATTTTCTGCCGGTGCCGCATGGTGATCGTTGCATGCACGAGTTCGTCGCCTCGGCCGCCAAGCTGAAGTCCGAGCGGGACATCTCGGCCATGGACATCGCCAAACGGCTCCTGGACCACGGCTTCCATGCCCCGACGGTCTACTTCCCCTTGACCGTCCGCGAGGCGATGATGATCGAGCCGACCGAGACCGAGAACAAGGACACGCTGGATGGCTTCGCCGAGGCCCTGTTTCGGGTGACCGAAGAAGAGTCCGACCTGTTGCACGAGGCCCCGCACATGACCCGAATCAGCCGTCCCGACGAAGTCCAAGCCGCCCGAAAACCGATCCTAAGCTGGAAGCAGTAGGCAGTAGGCAGAAAAGCAATCGGGACTTACTGCATACTGCATACTGCATACTGCATACTCAAAATGTCCGCATGCCGACTAATCCTCGACCCGGCACACCCCGGCCCCTGGAACATGGCGGTCGATGAGGTCCTGTTGCAATGGTCGGCCGAGCAGGGGGGCATGGCCTGGCGATTCTACGGCTGGGACGAGCCGACCATTTCGCTGGGATATTTTCAGTCGCACGCCGACCGCGCCGAACACCCGGCCAGCCGGGATTGCCCGATGGTACGGCGCCAGACGGGTGGCGGGGCCATCGTGCACGACCGCGAATTGACCTACAGCGTCGTCGTACCGGACGGCCACCCCTTGGCAACCCATCGCGATACTCTATATAGAACGGTCCACGCGTGCTTGATCGACGTGCTGGGGGATTTCGGCGCGGCGGCCTCGCTGTGCAGCAACCCGGGAAAGGAACGGCCGTTTCTCTGTTTCCAGCGGCGCAGCCCGGGTGACGTGCTGCTGGGAGATTGGAAGATCGGCGGCAGCGCCCAACGTCGGCGTCGCGGGGCCGTCCTGCAGCATGGCAGCGTGCTGTTGCGGCGTTCGGCGGCAGCGCCCGAGTTGCCGGGTGTGGAAGATCTGCACGGGCGCCCGATCGATGCGGACGAGTTGAGCGAAGCCTGGCTGGATCGATTGGCAAAGCGTCTGGCGATGGCCTGGGAACCGGCCGCTTTGTCTTCCGAGGAAGCGGACCAGGCCCAAGGGCTGGTAGATTCTCGGTACGGCTGTGCTGCATGGACCAGAAAACAGTCCCGTCAAAACGCCACACCACCCACATAGGGCAGTGCATCGCACCCCCAGAACGATTTGACGGTCCCTTTATAATCTGTTAACATAAAGATTGATATTCATCTATTCATTTTCTTCTCGTTGTTGGTGGTGCCGACCGACGACACTACAGAGGCGTTTTTTGGACCGCTCTTATCCGACGTTTTCGTTCTTGCCTCTGCGGTATGGGTGAGTCGATGGAAGTCAAGTTGATCGTTGTGGGCGGAAAAAGCGCCGGGCAAAAAGTGCCCGTGGCGGGCCCCAAGTTTTTCGTGGGCCGTGCCGAGGACTGTCACCTTCGGCCCAGCAGCGACTTGGTCAGCCGACACCATGCCGTGATCCTGGTGGAAGAGGGTTTTGTGGCCGTGCGCGACTTCGGCAGCAAGAACGGCACCTTCGTCAACGGCGAGCAGGTACGAACCGAGCGCGAACTGAAGAACGGCGACCGCCTGAAGATCGGCCCCCTGGAGTTCGAGGTGGAATTGGCCGTGGACGTCGGGGGGAAGAAGAAGCCCAAGATCCACAGCATCCAGGAAGCCGCCGCCCGGACCGTCCAATCGGCCGACGACGGCGAACCGGATATCAGCGATTGGCTCGACGAAGATGAAGCCACGGCCACAACCCCCCAGGCCGACACTCGGACCATGCAGAATACGCAGGCGCTGACCGGCGACACGTCGATCTTGGGTGAGGATTCCCCGCCCGAGGAGGCCAAGGAAGAGCCGAAGAAGCCGCGCCGTCTTCCACCCAAACCGGCCGCCGAAGACACCCAATCGGCCGCTGACGAGATGCTGCGAAAGCTCTTCAGCAAGAGGCGATGAGAGGGGCTAGGGGTTAGGGGCCAGGGATTAGGGGATAGGAAAGAGAACCTCGTTCCCACGCTCTGCGTAGGAACGGACTGCATGGCCGCTCTGCGGCGCGGCTTCGTCGCAACCTATTGCGCCGAAGTAAGTTCCGCTTCAGCGACGCGGAGCGTCGCGGCATGGCGTTCCCACGCAGAGCGTGGGAACGAGAGGTCCCCTAACCCCTTTTCACCTAAGGCTCGTGACGGGGGCCGCCCGACGAAGTACAATGCTATTAGTCGGCAGGATATCTGCCTTTGGCGACGTTGCGGGATCACTGGGGCGAAACGATCGTGGTTAAGGCTACACAAAAAAGACGCAAAACGGCCGCTCTGCTGGGTGTGGGCCTCGACGCCGACGACGAACAAAAGCGGCTCACCCGGGGTAAGAACTACGTCCTTGTGGGTGGTAGCGAGGACACCCATGCCGTGATGCAGGAGACGGCGCTGAAGGTCAACGAACACCTCGACCGGGTTGGGAAGCGTCTGGAAGACGTCTCCGTGACGGAACTCCGCGATATCTGCCACGAGGCCCGAGATTCTATCAGCCAGTAAATCGGCCACCCTGGAGTCGTGAGCGGCAAGGCGCTAGCCGCCGGTTTTGCCGGGGCTATGTGCACTCGATGGGACCGGTGGCTAGCGCCATTCCGCTCACAATTCCAACTGGTGCCGCTACATCCGGCACACTCTGCCTATCCCCTTCATTCGCCCGTGTTTATCTAGCTAGCCGGGCTTTCTCTGCCCGTTTTTCGGTGCTTTTTGGCAACAGTGATGTATTCTACCTACATTGACGCGAGCCAGTAACCGAAGCACCCATTCTCCTAAGCAAGAGGAGCATATCCGTGGCAACCTCCAAAAAGACGAGCAAGAGAACCACCAAGGCCAAGAAGAAGGCCCCCGCCAAGAAGGCACCGAAGGCCAAGGAAAAATCACCGGCCAAGAAGAAGCCTGCCACGAACAAGACTCGGGCCGTGACCAAGGCTTCCGCAGCGAAGAAGAAGCCGATGGCCAAGAAAAAAACCGCTTCGAGTGCCGCGACGATTGACCGTCGAGCCGAAGCCGACCGCCGCAAGACGGCCGACCGCCGCGAGAAGAACGAGCCCGTGGCGACCGAGCGACGGACGGTTAAGCGTCGGGTCAAGGTGCAGCGTCGCCGCCAGATCGATCCAACCACGTGCGAACGGGACTACACCGTCGAAGAAATCGAGTTTATGAGCGCCCTGGACGAGTACAAGCGTCAAAGCGGGCGGATGTTTCCCACCTGCAGCGAAGTGCTGGAAGTCATCAAAAAGATTGGCTACGCGAAGCAGGTTCAACCGCAGGCGACCAGGCCGGCGCTCGTCGAGATACATGCGGACCTGACCTCGATGGCTCCACCGACCGCCGTCTGAGCAGTTTCTGTCATGGGCAACCCCCCCGATACGAGGGGGTAGCACAAACCGGCCTTGCGTTGTGACGGCCGGATCGCTATGCTCCGCCCGCTCATCTGTTTGCGTCGGCGGTCCAGGAAGAACCGGTGGGCCGCCGGAGTTACTTCTTTTCGCTTTTCCGCAAGAAACGGAGTCTCGGCGACGTGTGCACATTCAATTCTTTTCACGGCCGTGGTAGTGGGTTGGGTCCGTTGTGTCTTTTGGCGTCGCTGCTGAGCGGAATCGTCGTAGCGGGCACGCTCGGCTGCGGCAATTTCGCCTCCCAAGGCCGGAACGCGGAAGGCGTTCGACTCTTCCAGCAGGCCCAGTATCAAGCCGCGTTGCGCCAGTTCCAAGAGGCAACCTACACGGATCCCGACGATCCGGACGGATACTACAATCTGGCCGCGACTTACCACCAACTGGGCGTCACCGAGAACCGCAAGACCGATCTGGACCAGGCCGAAACTTACTACAATATGTGCCTGGACAAGAACGAGGACCATCGCGACTGCTATCGCGGGCTGGCCGTGCTGTTGGCCCAACAGGGGCGCAACGAGGAGTCCTTCCGGCTGCTGGAGGGTTGGGCCCAGCGGCAGTCCGGCTCGGCCGACGCGAAGATCGAACTGGCTCGGCTGAACCAGGAGTTTGGCTATCGCAGCGAGGCGGCCGAGAATCTGGCGGAAGCCCTGGCCGTCGATCCGAACAACTCCCGGGCCTTGGCCGCGATGGGAAGAATTCGGGAAGAGACGGGCAATCACGCCGAAGCGTTGCGAAACTACCAGCGTTCGCTAGCCTACGACCGATTCCAGCCGCAGGTGGCCTCGCGGATAACGGCCCTGCGATCGACGATGCGAACCACGGCCCCCACGACCGCCCCGGCCGGCGATACTCGGCTGGTGGACCAGGAGTCGAGCGGCTGGAAATCGAGCAATTTGCAATAGCCGCGGCTTCTGAGCAAGCTTTCTGCAACGCCCCCATCGCCAATCTTTGGCGGAATCGCTAGAATGGGGCGGTGCTCCACGCGGCATGGCGTTTGCCCCCCCGCTGAAAGAACGTCGGGCAAGCCCGACCGCTAAACGGCCGCGCGGGGCGCAAGGACAAATCGTTGAGATTCTCAAGAGTTCACGGGAAACAGAACCATGTCACGAATTATCGTTTTAGATAACCTCTCTCAGGACGGGCTCGACCTGCTGGAGTCGGCCGGTAACATCGACTACGAAGTTCGCACCGCCCTGAAGGGCGAGGAACTGCGTGAGGCCTTGGCCGAATTCGACGGGGCCATTTGCCGAAGCGGCGTGAAGATCACGGCCGACGCCTTGCAGGGCAACACCCGCCTGCGAGCCATCGCCCGGGCCGGCGTGGGAACCGACAACATCGACAAGGTGGCGGCCACCCGACTGGGAATCGTGGTCATGAACACGCCCGGCGGAAACACGATCTCGACGGCCGAACACACGCTCGCCCTGATGCTGGGCATGTCGCGCAACATCGCCCCGGCTTACCAAAGCCTGCAAGAGGGACGCTGGGACCGCAAGAACTTCATGGGCACCCAGTTGGCCGGCAAGACACTGGGGATCGTCGGCCTGGGGCGAATCGGTCAGGCGGTGGCCACCCGGGCACTGGCCCTGGAGATGCGCGTGCTGGGCTACGACCCGTTCCTTTCCAGTCATCGGGCAAAGGAACTGGGGATCGAGATGTTCACCTCCGCCCGCGACATGCTTCCGCACGTCGACTACCTGACGGTCCACACGCCGCTGAACGATGAAACACGCGATCTGATCGGTGCCAAAGAGGTCGCCATGCTCAAGAAGGGGGCCCGATTGATCAACTGTGCGCGCGGCGGAATCTACAACGAGCAGGCCCTGGTCGAAGGCCTCAAGAGCGGACAGCTCGGCGGCGTGGCCCTGGATGTCTATCCTAGCGAACCGTGTACCGACAGTCCGTTGTTTGGGATGCCGGGCGTTCTCTGTACGCCCCACCTTGGGGCCAGCACGCAAGAGGCCCAGACCAACGTGGCGGTCGAGGCGGCCGAGTTGCTGATCGACTTCTTCACGACCGGCACGATCAAGCAGTCGGTCAACATGTCGCCGCTGGACCCCGCCACGCTGCAAAGTCTCCGCGGGTACCTCGACGTGTCCTACCGGCTGGGAATGCTGCTGGCCCAGATGGATCACTCGCCGCCGACTTCCTGCCACATCAGCTACGAAGGCGAGGTGGCCGAGAGGGACACCCGATTGCTTTCGGCAGCCTTCGCGGCGGGGCTCCTGGAAAACGCCCTGGACACCGAGGTCAACATCGTCAACGCCAAAGTGCTATTGCGCGAACGGGGCATCGAACTGGTCGAACAACGCAATCGAGACGTCACCGACTTCACCTCGAAGGTTTGCGCGACGGTCGTCACCGAGGGGAAGACCTCGACGGCCGCCGGCACGCTGTTTGGCAACAATTTGCCGCGGCTGGTCCAAAAGGGTGACTGCCGTCTGGAAAGCTACCTGGACGGCATCCTTATGATCTTCGCCCATCGCGACGTTCCCGGTGTGATCGGGCGGGTTGGCTGCCTGTTCGGCGCGCACCGGATCAACATCGGTCACATGTCGGTCGGCCGGGCCGGCGACGCCCCGGGCGGACAGGCCATCGGCATCATGGGCCTCGACTCCCAGCCTCCGGCCGAAGCCCTGGCCGAGGTCCTGGCCCTGGAAGAGATCGATCGGGCCTGGATCGTGAAGCTCCCTCCGGCGGGTGAAGTACCCTCCTGGATGGGAGGATAGGAGAATCAACCAGCCGTTTGCCGCTTTGCAAGGCCCTTTTACCATGTCCGTTGCTTGAATCCCCACGGGGGTCCAATTAGGATGGAAGTACCGCAGTGATCTCTGCTCCTCCTGATCGACTCCCATCCGATGCAACTCTCCTTGATCCTGGCTGTCTTGTCCGCGCTGGTGCTGGCCGACCGCACGGCCGACGGTCCGGTTCCCGACGCCACCGCTCGGCTGCTGTGGGCGCTGGGTGGAATCGGTCTGGTCACCGGCTATGCGGCGGCCGCTTCGGGTCTGGTGGCACGGCGTCTGCGGTTCGATTGGCCGAATCACCGAAGCGTTCTTCGAAGCTTCCAACGTCTGCGCAACGTCCATGCGATCCTCTGGCTTGGCACGGTGGTTGGAATTGCCTACGGGCTGCAGTGGGGACAACTCGTCCGTTGCAACTGGCACCTCGAGGGCACGTTCCTGGTCGACGAAATGCTGATTCTCGGGCCGGTACTGCTGCCGTTGATCTTCTCTTGGGCGGCCTTCTATCAAGTCGATCGCGTTGTGCATCTGCAGCGCAGCGGCGATACTGAGCTGCTGGGACATTGCACGAACCGGCTGCGCTACTTGCTCTTCCATGCTCGGCATAATCTGGCCATCCTCATGGTGCCGTTGCTGGGGCTGCTGGCGGTCCAGGACGCCTTGGAACTGCTCGCTCCCGAGATGGCCAACGACAACCTCGTTCTGCTGGTGGCCGTGACCGCGATCCTGCTGCTGTTTCCCGTCTTTTTACGCTATACGTGGAGGACCCAACCGCTTGAAGCCGGGCCGTTGCGCCAAAGACTGGAATCGGCGGCCCAAAGCGCGGGACTCCGCATGCGGGAGATCCTGGTCTGGCACACCGACGGAATGATCGTCAATGCGGCCGTGGCCGGGTTCGTGAGGCCCTGGCGATACGTCTTCCTCAGCGACGGGCTGCTCGGGCGGCTCGATGATCGGGAGATCGAGGCCGTGTTCGCCCACGAAATGGGCCATGTGCGGTTGTACCATCTGCCGCTTCGCATCATGGCTCTGATCGCACCGTTGAGCCTGTATCTGCTGATTGCGCAGGCTTTTCCGGAAGCCGCCGCGTGGCTTCGAGCAGAGCATCTGGATCAGGGCACTTTCTTGCCGGGGCCCAAGGAATTGCTACTTCCGGGGGCAATGGTCGTGTACGTGGTTTTCGTGTTCGGGCGTTATTGTCGGCGGTTGGAGTTTCAGGCCGACCTGTTCGCGTGCTTCGGCGCCAATGACGATCCGCAGGCGCCAATGCTTGAGACGTTCATCTCGGCCCTCGAAAAACTTGCCTTAACCAACACATCCGGCCGCCTTGCCCGAAATTGGCAGCATGCTAGCATCGCCAAACGGGTCGATTTTCTCAAATCTCTCCGCCTGGCTCCAAATCGTAAGCTACGATTTCAGCAAGAGGTTCACCTGCTAGGCAGCATGGTCATCGGCGTGGTCCTCAGCCCCTTGGTCTACTGGCTCTTAACGGGCTGAGAACCGGCTGAACAACCCGCACGACCCGCAGCATCGAATTCCTCCGCGTATTTTCCGCATCTTGCCTAGCAGTTATTGTCCACGAAGTCACTCCAGACTACCGATGCATATCCGTACGGTCGGCCGGTGCTAACTTCGCGGCAAGGTAAGCTCCAGGGACCTCCTTCAACATGACCTACGAAGAATGGACACTACGATGATTGATCGAGCTCCGTTGGACGACCGGGTTCACAGTGCGCTGGAACATAACCCCTACTTGGCACGCCGCAAGCTTCGATTCGAAGCCAGCCAAGGTCGCGTCACGCTACGGGGAGTGGTCGGGACGTACTTTCAGAAGCAGATGGCTCAAGAGGCGATTCGCCACGTGGATGGCGTGGTTGAGATTGCCAACGAGTTGGAAGTCTGCTGGTCGCAAGACACGGCGTCGAATGGGCTAGTGTCTCATTCGACCTGAACTGACGGGTGGCAGGGGCAGCTTGCCTGCCCCTGAAGCCGCAAGGGCGGACAAGCCGCCCATGGCACCCCGATCCTCTCAATTCCGCCGGAAACGGGTCGCCTATCTCGGCCGGTCGGGCCGATAGCATCCCATCACGGCTTCTTCACGATCCTGGTACGGTAAGAATCGCTCGTCCAGGTTGCACGTCCGCAGTACGTCGACATTGCACGACGAGAGGCCGCAAAGCCGCATCACGCCGTCGTGCTCTCGGATCCGCTTGTAGAGCTGAATCAGTTGCCCGATCAGGCAACTCCCCATCACGTCGACCTGATCCAACTCCAACACCAATCGGTAGGTGAAGTGTCGCTCCAACAGCGACCAAAGGGCATCGGCCAGCGGCGGCGTCTCGAGGGTACTCTCTTGCGGCCCCTTGACCTTGACCAAGAGCCAGTCGGGACCGCGTTGAACCTCCAACTCCCAGCCTGGGGCTATTGTCAACATAACGTCACTCCCTCAACGTTGCGTAAAGACAGCCGAGAGAAAACAATCCCTCCAAAAGTAAAATTCTAGCCGATCCGCAGCAAGGAGCAACCCCTTCTCAGCCGAAAAGTCGCTTTTTTCGGAAAACCCAGGAAAACCCCTAGGCTTTGTCGGAAGATGCTTGTTGGGTGGCTGGCGGCTGAGCGCAGCGAAGCTCCAGATCCCTGTTCTACTGGGGCACCGCTGCGCTTTGCCCCAGCCACCCCTGTCAATTGGCAGGGTGTCCTGACAAAGGCTAATCGAAGAATTTCTGCTGCCGGCCCTGGGGTCCGTCGTTTACATCCCCGAGACCTAGATGTTCCAGCGCCATGGGGGTTAATTGGCGTCCCCGGGGTGTCCGCACGACCAGTCCGCTCCGCAGCAGGTAGGGCTCCACTTCGTCGATCAGTGTGTCGGGAGCCAGATTCATCGTATGGGCAATCGCCTCGACCCCGGCCGGACCGCCGCCGAACACCCGGGCGATCGTGATGAGATACTTTCGGTCCTGGGGATCCATGCCCATGGTGTCGATCCCCTGCATGGCCAGGGCATCCCGGGCGACCTCGTGGGTAATCTCGCCGTCGGCCCGGCTCAAGGCATAGTCGCGGACCCAACGGAGCCGGTTGTTGGCCAGTCGGGGTGTTCCCCGGCTGCGACCGGCAATTTCCATCGCGGCCGAATCATCGATCTCGACCCGCAACTTGCCCGCGCTGCGACGCACGATCTGGGCCAATTCGTCGACCGAGTAGAACTCGAGGTGTTCGCGCATCTGGAACCGATCGCGCAAGGGGGCCGACAGCAGACCGGTGCGGGTGGTAGCCCCGATCAGCGTGAAGGGCTTCAACTGCATGTTGATCGTCCGGGCGTTGACTCCTTCGCCGAGCGTCAGATCGATGCGGAAGTCCTCCATGGCCGGGTAAATGAACTCCTCGACCGCCTTGGGCATGCGATGGATCTCGTCGATGAACAGGACAGACCGTTCTTCGGCGTTGGTCAGGTAGGGGATCATATCCTTAGGGGCCGCCAAGGTCGCGCCGCTGGCAATTTGCAAACCCACGCCCAGATCGTGGGGGATGCAGGTGGCAAAGGTCGTCTTTCCCAACCCGGGCGGACCGTCCAGCAGGATATGGCCCAACGGTTCACCCCGCTTCTCGGCCGCGTCCACAGCAATCTCCAGCCGCGCATACACCTCCCGCTGACCGACCATCTCGCTCATCCGCTGCGGGCGCAGATCGCGATCGTCGTCGTCGAGATCGTCGGTCGGCTGGAGAATCGGCTCGCGGCTCATCGATTACCCTGAATTGGCCCAAACCCAAGCGGGCGTAACTTGCCAGCCCAGTGTAGCACAAACGGCCCTGACCGTGCAGACGCCCCCATTGGCTAGGGCTCTTCTTCCTTGTGGGTCTGCTGATAGACGGCCTGCAAGAGGGCCTGGACGTCCTTGTATTTCTTTTTGCTAGCCAAGGCGGCGTCCAGCAGCCGTCGGGCGTCGGCCTCGGAATGGCCCAGGCTGCGCAGGACGTCGAACGTCTCGCTGACCACGTCCGATTCGACCTCGGCCGCAACTTCCTTGTGAGCGACCATCAGCGCGAACTTGGGCACCTTGCGGCGAAGCTTGGCGATGATTCGCTCGGACATGGCAGGCCCAATGCCTGGCAGGGCCGAAAGCTGCTTCGCATCCTGCTCCTCGATGGCCGTGGCCACCTCCTTCACCGGGCGGACCATGGCCCGTAAGGCCTTCTTCACCCCCACGCCGTCGACCGAACAGAACAGCTCGAAGAACTCCCGTTCCACTTCACTGAGAAAACCGATCACCCGCGGCGTCAACCGCCCCTGCATGGGGTTGCCTTCGAGATACTCGATCGTGTGCAGGCTGACCTCCTGGTCCAACTCGCTCTGCAATTGACGGCGCGTAAACTCGGGAATCAGCACTTCGTACTCGAAGGCGTCGATCCGCAACGTCAGCACGTCGTCTTTCAAGGCCGCCAATCGGCCGGTAATCTTGGTAATCAACTCGGAGTTCCTTGCTTGATCGGGTTGCTGTAAACGCTTCGTCCGTCACCGCCGGGCTTGTCCCGGTGGGACGATGATTGGCCACTAACTGTAAGCCCGAACAACGCCGCTCGCCAATCTGGGCCGCCGCCGCTGGCGGCGGCCCAGATTGGCGAAAAACGCGGGAAAAACGAACCGTGCTAGTGGTCAATCATCGCTCCACGGGGACAAGCCCCGTGGTGGCGTTTGCAGGTTGAGTTATTCTCCTTCCTCTCAACCCCGCAGTGCGGCGGGCTTGTTGCCTAGGTAGTGATGACATAGCGCAATGGCCAGGGCGTCGGCCACGTCGGGTGGGTCGGGCGTCTGGTCCAACCGCAGTTCGTGGCGGATGGCCTGTTGTACTTGCGATTTCGATGCACGGCCGGCGCCGGTAAGGATCTTCTTCACCTGCGTGGCCGAATAGTTCGCCACCGGAATTCCAGCCCGAGCCGCCGCCAGACAAATCACACCTCGGGCGTGCCCCATCAGGATGGCCGTCCGCGGACGCTCGTAATGCGAATAGAGCTCCTCGACGGCCACCACGTCGGGCCGAAAGGCCTCGATCACGTCGGCGATCCCCTGATGGATCTCGACCAGTCGCTGCGGCAGGGGCGCCCGGGCCTTGCCGCGAACGATCCCCGCCTCGCACAACCGCAAGTCGCCGTTGCTGACCTCTAATACGCCGTAACCGGTGATGTTCAGGCCGGGGTCGACGCCAAGGATTCTTGTGGAGGGTTGGGATTGATTCACTGTGCGATCCATTCGGTGCCGCCGGGACGGTCTTCGAGGGTGACGCCGATTTCGGTTAGCGAGTTGCGAATTTTGTCGGCGGTGGCGAAATCCTTGGCCTTGCGTGCGTCGGCGCGGACCTCGATCAACAGCTCCATCAGCTTGCCGGTCAACTGGTCGTCTCCGGCGGCGGGCTCTTGCGGCGGTTTGCGAAACAGCCCCAAGGCAGCGGCCAACTCGCACAAGGCGACCGTGCCGCGCTTCAACGTTTCGACGGCCGAAACCTCGGGCGACTCTTCCAGCTTCTCATCGTCGACGAACTTGTTCAGCCGGCGCACCAGATCGAACAGGGCGCCGATCCCGCCGCCCGTGTTGAAGTCGTCGTCCATGGCCTCAAGGAACCGCGTCCGCAATTGGTAGACGTCCTCCAACAACGGCTCGTCACCGGGCTCGAAATCGCCCTGCTGGCGACTTTCCGGCGGTAGGATCTCGTGAAAACTCTCGCCGACGACCCGTTCGTACCGTTTGAAGAAGCGATAGAACGTCTCCAACCCGACCTCGACTTCGCGGAGCCGTTTTTCGCCGTAGTCGATCGGACGTCGGTAATGGGTGGAGAGGAGGAAGAAACGGATCGTCTCGGGCGAGAAGTCTTCGAGCAGTTCGCTGAACGCGTTGGAGCCTTTCGACTTGCTGATCTTGCCGACCTCCTGCGATTGCAGGTCACCCTGGCGGGCCTGCGTTTCCCGGCCTCCGAGCTTGCCGATCTCGTCGGAGGCCTGCATCAGACCGTTGTGCATCCAATACTTGGCCATCGGCTTGCCGTGACACGATTCGCTCTGGGCGACTTCGTTTTCGTGATGGGGAAAGACCAGGTCGAGCCCTCCGCCGTGGATGTCGAACGTTTCGCCCAACAGTCGCCGGCTCATCGCCGAGCACTCGATATGCCATCCCGGCCGGCCGGAGCCCCAGGGGCTTTCCCACGAGGGTTCACCCACCTTGGCACTTTTCCACAGTGCGAAGTCGGCGCCGGCCCGTTTCCGCTGGGCCGTTCCTCCGCCTTCGCCCTGCATGGCCTCGGTCCGGCGATGGCTCAGTTTGCCGTAGTCGGTCGCCTTGGCCACCTCGAAGTAAACGTCGCCCTCCGATTCGTAGGCAAATCCCTTCTCGATCAGCGATTCGGTGAACCGGATGATTTCGTCCATGTTGTCCGTGCAACGTGGAAACTGATCGACCGAGTCGACGCCCAAGGCTTCGAGATTGTTCATGTAGTCGGCCGTCATCTGTGACGCCAGTTCCGGCATGGCCAGCCCGCTCGCGGCTGACTCGGCGATCAGCTTGTCGTCGACGTCCGTGATGTTGATCACCAGCGTGACGTCGTAGCCGCTGTAGGCCAGGTAGCGTTTGATGGTATCGAAGATCACCGGCCCGACCATGTGCCCGATGTGGCTCGGCCTGTAGACGGTCGGCCCGCAAAGATAGATCCCCACCTTGCCGGGCGTGACCGGTTCGAAGGTTTCTTTGGACTTGGTA
>SDBV01000215.1_pt1 | contig 77983 bp, 65 predicted proteins | sample 2277081 | NCBI WGS metagenome assembly SDBV01 (sample SAMN10402039, study PRJNA504765) | marine sediment metagenome | isolation source: marine sediment core GS10_PC15, 223 cmbsf | place: Arctic Ocean: Southern Knipovich Ridge | collected 2010
TTTAGAGGTGCCCTTTAATGATTAAATCTTGATCGGTACATGGAAAACAGATTCAGCATGTTATTGTTTGTTGTTGAAATAAAAAGCCCTGAAAAAATCAGCTATCTTTGTGCGCGATAATTTATAAATAAGGTATGAACACCAGGAAAACATTGTTAATGATCCTCGACGGATGGGGAAAAGGCAAAGGAGACAAATCGGATGTGATCAGTCAGGTTCCGACACCAAACATGGACAGGTTTGAAAATGAGTTTCCCTCCTCCCGGCTTTTTGCCTCGGGTGAAGATGTGGGCCTGCCTGCCGGACAGATGGGTAATTCTGAAGTGGGTCATCTCAATATTGGTGCGGGGCGTATTGTTTACCAGGACCTTGTGAAAATCAATATGGCCGTGAAGGACAACACCATTGCGGAAAATGAGACCCTGGTGGAAGCATTAATCTATGCCCGTGACCAGGGGAAACAGGTTCACTTTATGGGCCTGTTATCCGATGGCGGGGTGCATTCCCTGGATAAACACCTCTATAAGTTGTGTGACATGACCGGTGAATATGGCATTGAGGATGTCTTTATCCATGGTTTTGGTGACGGACGGGATACGGATCCACGCAGTGGTAAGGGATATCTGGAAAATCTCCTGGAACACCTGGAGTCTTCCAATGGAAAAGTGGCCTCATTTATCGGACGCTATTATGCCATGGACAGGGACAAAAGGTGGGAAAGGGTCAAGGTAGCTTATGAAATGCTGGTAAAAGGAAAGGGGAAAACTGCAACAGATGTGGTTGCAGCAATCCAGGAGTCCTATGATGAAGGGATCACCGACGAATTTGTAAATCCCATTGTGATGGTGGATGAAAACAGCCAGCCCCTGGGAACCATTGAGGAAGGCGATGTGATCATCTTTTTTAATTTCCGGAATGATCGTGCGCGCGAATTGACCATCGTACTTACCCAGCAGGATATGCCCGGGTTCGGCATGCAAACCATTCCGTTGCACTACTGTACCATGACCCCGTATGATGCCTCCTTTGAAGGGCTTCACGTGATCTATGATAAAGACAATGTGACCAATACCATAGGTGAGGTGGTATCTGATGCGGGCCTCAGCCAGTTAAGGATTGCAGAAACCGAGAAATATGCCCACGTCACATTCTTTTTCTCAGGCGGAAGGGAGGCCGTGTTTGAAAATGAGAACAGGATACTGATATCGTCGCCCAGGGTGGCCACCTACGATCTACAGCCTGAGATGAGTGCTTATGCAGTCAGGGATGCCGTGATAAAGGCCATAAGGGACGACCAGCCTGATTTCATTTGCCTTAATTTTGCCAATGGAGATATGGTCGGACATACCGGAGTTTATGAAGCCATTGAAAAAGCTGTAATGGTGGTGGATCAGTGTGCTGGGGAGGTTGTCAGTGCTGCCCGCGAGAGCGGTTATGATGTTCTGATCATTGCAGACCACGGGAATGCAGACAATGCTCTTAACAGTGATGGCTCTCCCAACACGGCCCATTCACTGAACCCGGTTCCATGCATACTGGTAACCAGTGATTATCAAAAAATTAAGGAAGGGATTCTTGCAGACATAGCGCCCACCCTGCTGCACATCATGGGTGTTGAAAGGCCGGAAAAGATGACAGGGAAGGTACTTATTGAATGATTTCCTCTCTTATCTGCACGATCATTTCGCAGATGATTTCGAGCGTTTCCGGTTCGTAATCAATTTGGGCGACCGATGCTGTGAACGTTCTCTCTTCATGATCTATTTGGAAACCATCCTGTAAATATCTGATTTCCACCTGTTCATAGGCCTCTTTTAGTTTATTCAAAGGATGCATGTAACGTCTGACCACCAGGGATTCCTGGTAATTTCCAAGCAAGCCTGCCAGGCTTGTCAATGCATATTTCTGCTGCAGTATTCTGTCGCCCATTTCAAGGATCGCTTTTTCGTCATAGATCTTTACTCCAATGTACATGGCCTCCATCCACCCTCCCAGGAGTGAAAGGGAAGCGAGTGATTCCTGGTTATTGGACTTAAAATAGGTATCCATATCACTGTACACCTGAGTGATTAGCTCAGTCAGGGAATCGGGTTCACTTACAAACTGTTCCAGGTCTGAGGAGGATTTTTCAAAGATATCCTGTGGAAGTCCAAGATTGTCGGCAAGGAGTTCTATATGCTTGTAGCATTCAGCCGATTCCAAAATCCTGTCAAAAAGCTTGCAGTAGCTCAGGTCTATACCCAGGGCACCCAGGATCAGCGCCATCTTCCCCGGATTTTCATAGATGGGAATCTTATCCGGTGGTATTAGTAATTCAGGATTGAAACCGGTTCCGGTCTCTTCAAAAAGCAGTGAAATATCGGTAGGCAGCGTCAGGGAATAGATCACTTCAGAGGCATCAACCATAGCTGAAGGTTCATCGAAACCGGTAAAAACATCTTCGGAATTGCTATTAGAATTGGGATGGTTGCAGGCATTCAGCAGCAGCAGAAGGGACACCATCCATAAAGTATATCTGAACATCCGTAAGGAATTTAGCCTGCCCTGAGGGCAGGTTGGGTTTTATGGTTTAAAAATAGTAAAACTTTTAAATCATAGAACGTGTTTTCAAAGCTCCGACTATGATGTCAAGAATTTCCCCCTTTTCCAGTGTCATGCAGTTCAGTTTGATGTCAAACCTTGAATAGTCGTTTCCTTTTCCCTGGAAAAAATCCCGGAAATGAGACCTCTTTTTATCAATGTTCTGGGCATAGTTTCGTGCATGCTCAATGGTAAAGTCATGCTTTTCTGCCACGCGAAGGGCCCGCCATTCAAGCGGGGCTTCCAAAAATATGTGAATGGATTTGGGAATGTCCCTGGTTATGGCCACCCCCCCCCTTCCAACGATAATGGCATTGCCTTCGTTTGCAAATTTCCTAATGACCTTGGCGATGGTGGTCCTGATCTTCATGTCAGATTTATAATAGTCTTTGGATTGTGCCAGCAACAGGTCCTCCAGAACACCCCTGCTTTTGTAGTCAAATACGTGCTGGATCTGGCTTGAATCGACATCCAGCTCACGCGCTGATTCCATCATAATCTCCTTGCTGATCCAGCGCCACGAATGTTCTTTGGCTTTGACTTTTTTCAGTGTATTGAGACGCTCAGTGAGACTGGAGGCAATCATTTTTGCCGGACAACCTACTTCCCTGGATATGGTAACCACCGGGCCGGGATAGATGTTCCTGGCAGGTTCTTCTTTATACCAGTCATCCAGGTATTTTGATAAATCTATTTTCATGTTCGTTACATGGATTGGAAAGAAGGTCGGGTTCATGCTCAATTTAACATATTTATGCCTCAATGTCAAATTATCAACCTTTTACATGCTATACAACAATCCATGTTAATATCCAGAATTTAGTACATTTACGGAAGCTCAAAAACCTTAATAAACCTGATTCAATAGTTTCATGTTAACCTAAAAATTTACAGAAAATGAATAAGATTACAGTAATTGGTGCAGGGAATGTGGGAGCTACCTGTGCCAATGTTATTGCCCATAAGGACCTGGCCAAAGAACTTGTCCTTGTCGATATAAAAGAAGGCCTTGCCGAAGGCAAAGCCCTGGATATCTGGCAAAGCTCTTCAATTCAACATTTCAACACCCGGGTTACAGGTTCCACAAATGATTACCTGAAAACCAAGGATTCAGGAATCATTGTAATTACCTCCGGGATACCCCGGAAGCCGGGCATGTCACGGGACGACCTCATTAAGACCAATGCCAGCATTGTAAAAGAGGTCACTGAAAAAGCCATCAAGTATTCTCCGGATGCAATCATCATTGTGGTTTCAAATCCACTGGACGTGATGACCTATGCCGCTTTCCTGGCGGCCAACAAAGATCCCCACAAGGTATTTGGAATGGCGGGAATCCTGGATACAGGACGATACAAAGCTTTTCTTGCCAGTGCCCTGGATGTATCTCCCACTGATATTCATGCCATGTTGATGGGAGGACATGGTGATACCATGGTTCCGTTACCCAGGTATACCTCTGTGAGCGGAATTCCTGTGACAGAGCTGCTTGGACCGGAAGTCATCAATAAGATCATTGATCGAACACGAAAGGGTGGAGGTGAGCTGGTGAGCCTGATGGGAACATCGGCATGGTATGCTCCAGGAGCGGCAGTATCCCAGATGGTGGAGGCTATTGTGGATGACCAGAACAGAATTTTCCCTGTCTGTGCGTATCTGGATGGAGAGTACGGCCTGAAGAACATCTACCTGGGAGTACCCGTGAAGCTAGGTAAAAATGGAGTGGAAGAGATCATAGAGATCAGTCTGGATACAGAGGAAAAGAAGTTACTCACCTCCTCAGTTGAAAGCGTAAAAAAGGTGATGAAGGTGCTGGATGACCTGAAATTGTTTGAGTAGAAGTTCGTAATTCACAGGTAGTCAAATAAATAATAACATACAATTACGTAATTGGTCTCGTGACCAATTACGTAATTTTTTTATCTGTACCCTCCAAAGTGCAAAAAAATAGTGTTATATTTGCGGCCTATTCAAAAATTACAATCAAGTAACTACTAATAAACAAGTTAAAAATGCAAAATAAAGGTGCTATCAGGTTCTTTACGATTGTTCTGGCGCTTGTCAGTGTATATCAGCTTTTATTCACTTTTTTCGCAGCGAAAGTAGAAAAGGATGCCAGGATTTATGCCAATGGCGATGTTCGTCTTGAACGGTCGTACCTGGATTCCATGAAAAGTGAGGTGGTGTATAACATGCTGTTTAAGAGATACACCTACATGGATTGTAAAGAGAGAGAAATAAACCTGGGTCTGGACCTCAAGGGCGGAATGAATGTGATCCTTGAGATTGCAGTTGAAGACATTATCCGTTCACTGGCTGCTCCACAGTTCCGGACCGATCCGGTATTTGTTGAGACCATGGCTCTTGCAAAACAGAAAAAGACCAACAGTCAAAGTGATTTTGTGAATCTTTTTGCCCAGTCGTTCGAAGAATTGAATCCTGGTGCACAACTTGCGCAGTTTTTTATGACACCTGAAACACGGGGTCAGATTGATTTTAATACCACCAATGGTGACGTGGTAACTTTCCTGAAGGATGAAGCTGAAAGAGCCATCGATAATTCCTACAATGTGCTGAGAAACCGGATCGACCGGTTCGGCGTTGTTCAGCTAAATATCCAGAAACTTGAACGGCAGGGCAGGATCCTTGTGGAATTGCCCGGGGTGAAGGAACCTGAAAGGGTTGCAAAATTGCTTACCGGAACCGCTAACCTTGAGTTCTGGACCACATACCAGAGCGCAGAGGTGTGGAGATACCTGGAAGAAGCCAACAATATCCTGGCAAATATAATGCGGGAGGATGATCTTCTTGAGAAGAGTAGCATGGAAACGACAACCGAAACCACCGAAGAATCCCTGCTTGATATTCCACAGGAGGAACTGTTGCTGGATACAAGTGGTCTGGACCTGCTCAGTGACCTGGACTCAACCCAGATGTTTGATGACCAGGAAGTACAATTCCTTCGGGAGAATCCATTGATTGCAGTTCTTACTCCATACCTGGATAATCAGCGGAATTTTATCCCCGGGTCAACAGTGGGAGTGGTCATGCTTAAAGATACAGCCAAGGTGAATGAGTACCTTTCCATTCCACAGATCCGGAACCTGTTCCCTTCCGACCTGAAGTTTGCCTGGCATTTCCAACCGGATGGTGTGGATCAGCAATTTATAAGGCTGCATGCATTGAAATCCACCCGCAACAATCTGCCGGCCATGGATGGCAAATATGTGACGAATGCAAGGGTGGGCACCGATCCATATACAGGTGAATTCAATGTCAGCATGAACATGAATGCTGAAGGGGCAAAGAAATGGGCCAACCTGACCAGGGAAAATGTGGGGGAATCTGTTGCCATTGTACTGGATGGACAGGTTTATTCCGCTCCCAGGGTAAGTGAAGAGATCAAGGGTGGCAGTTCTTCCATCTCCGGAGACTTTTCACAGGCAGATGCCGATGACCTTGCCAATATCCTCAAATCGGGTAAGATGCCGGCACGTGCCCGCATCGTATCCAGCGAAGTAATTGGTCCTTCACTGGGAGCCAAGTCGGTCAAAGACGGACTCAATTCATTCCTTATTGCATTTGTGGTGGTCCTTGCATACATGATCTTTTACTATAGCCGGAGGGCTGGTGTGGTGGCAGACATTGCCCTGCTGGCAAACATGTTCTTCCTTTTCGGTGTGCTGGCTTCACTTCAGGCAGTACTTACTCTGCCGGGTATTGCGGGGATCGTACTTACCATTGGTATGTCGGTGGATGCCAATGTGCTTATCTATGAGCGTATCAGGGAAGAATTAAATGCAGGAAAGAACATGAAATCTGCCATCAAGGATGGTTATAGAAATGCTTATTCCGCCATTTTTGATGCTCAGATCACCACATTCCTTACGGGTTTAATACTGTTCTTCTTCGGGACCGGACCCATAAAAGGGTTTGCTACAACGCTTGTCATCGGGATCCTGACTTCCCTTTTCAGCGCCATTATCCTGACCAGACTGATGTATGAGGGAATGCTGGCCAAGGGCAAGAAAATTACTTTTGATACCAGGATTACAAGGAATGCTTTCAAGAATGCGAAAATCGATTTTATAGGAAAACGGAAGGTGTTTTATGTTATTTCAGGTGTATTGGTCCTGTTTGGAGTGGTTTCGCTGGCCACAAAGGGATTGGATCTCGGGGTTGACTTTTCAGGAGGCCGGAATTATGTTGTAGCCTTCAAACAGGAAGTGGAAACTGATGAAGTAAAGCAAAACCTGGAAACTGTTTTTGGAGAATCTCCCACAGTGCTCACTTATGGAAACAAGAGTACGGTCAGGATTACCACAAAGTATCTGATTGATGATGATCGATCTGAAGTGGATTCCATCATCTCGGCAATGATGTATACCGGCCTTCAACCTTACCTGGATGATGATGTAACGCTGAATGAATTCGTGAATGGTCAGGAGTATATTATCAGCTCCCACAAGGTGGGACCAACCATAGCCGATGATATTAAAAGGATAGCCGTGATCGTTGTTTTTGCATCCCTGATCATCATTTTCCTTTATATCCTTATGCGGTTCCGCAATTGGCAGTTTGGCCTGGGTGCACTCGTCGCCCTGGTGCATGATGTGTTGATTGTCATTGGATTATTCTCCATACTGCATGGTATTATGCCATTCTCCATGGAGCTGGACCAATCCTTTATTGCAGCTATTCTGACGGTGGTGGGCTATTCCATTAACGACACCGTGGTGGTGTTTGACCGGATCAGGGAATATGTGGGGCTCCAGAAAACGCGTGAACGCCGGGATATCTTTAACGCTGCACTGAACAGTACCCTGAGCCGTACATTCAGTACTTCACTCAGTACATTCTTTGTAATTCTATCCATCTTCGTTTTTGGGGGTGATGTGATCAGGGGCTTTACATTTGCATTGCTGCTGGGTGTGGTTGTGGGTACCTACTCGTCGTTGTTCATTGCAACCCCGGTGGTGTATGACACCATCAAGAAGGATGAAACAGTACGCGTCTTAAAGGGGACAGTAAGAAGATAGCGATCTGAAAATACTTCCTCCCTCTACCCGAACTTCAATAACCATCTTACATGGCGGGTTGCCATATTTGATTGCATTTGAAAGCAGAAGACAATTACGTGTTACAGATCCAGACGAACTGAGGAGTTGTTAATCACAGATAAGATTGCATACAGGGTCATCTCCATGAACGATGGAGATGACCTTTTTTTATTCCGGAATTGTTATCTTTGCGTAAATTAAAGCAAGCATGTTTGGGATTTTGTTATTTATAAGCGGACAGGAAATCGTATTTGCTTTATTGATTGCACTTTTGCTATTTGGATCCAAAGAGATCCCCAGGCTGGCCAGGACCTTCGGCAAGGGCATGAAGGAATTCAAAAGAGCCACTGATGATATCAAGAGGGAATTTGAAAACAGCACTCCCGATGTCATGGAAGATTTTAAAGAGATAAAAAAGAATCTCACCCAGGATGCCGATATGATCAAAAAGAATCTCACCAAGGATGTCAATGTGATCAAAAAGAATCTCACCAAGAATACTGATGATATTGTGAAGGGTGTGAAGAAAAACCTGGATCTCGATTAGCTCCAGTTCCAGTTCCCATGGTAAAGATTTACCTTTTGTTGCTCACCGGACTCCTGCTGTTATTTGTCAGCGGGAAATACCTGGTGGAAAGCAGTATTGCCATTTCGCGATTGCTGCGGATCCCCACCATGATCATTGGATTGACAGTGGTTGCATTTGGTACCTCGGCCCCTGAACTACTGGTCAGCCTTCAGTCAGCCTTCAGGGGGTTCCCGGAGATCGCCATGGGCAACGTGGTGGGGAGCAACATCGCCAACATTCTCCTGGTACTGGCCATCACAGCCATTATTTTCCCCATCCCGGTCCCGGAGAAATCTGTGAAACGGGACTGGCCCGTGATGATGTTTGTCTCACTCCTGTTGTTTGCATTCACACTGAACGGATGGCTGACCCGTCTGGAAGGGATCATATTCATAACGCTGCTTGTGGTCTATATTGGATATACCGTAATTATGGCAAGGAGTGCGAAGCAAACCCGGGAGAGTATATCAGAGCAGGGTAACATGCGTTGGTGGTTGGCTGGAGGTATATTTTTAGTTTCATGTGCAGGCCTGGCTTTTGGAGCAGATCTTCTGGTGAGTAATGTGGCAATCATTGCTGAGGACATGGGCATTTCAAAACGGGTAATATCCATCACCATGGTTGCCGTGGGGACCAGCATTCCCGAGTTGGCAACCAGTGTCATTGCCGCCCTGAAGAAAGAAACAGACATTTCCATCGGGAATATCATTGGTTCCAATATCATGAACATCATTTCGGTCCTTGGATTTACAAGTCTCGTCAGGCCCATCAAAGTGGACCGCGTTATTGCCCGATTCGATATTCCATGGATGCTTGCAATCTCTCTGTTGCTTTTGTTTCTAATGCTCCCTGCCGCCCGTTCGCGAATTACAAGGTGGGAAGGGATCCTCATGATTTCTATCTATCTGTTGTATATTTACATGATTTTTTAAGGGACAATGATTAAGGCAGAGCAAATAACCAAATCTTTTGGAAACCTGCAGGTGCTGAAAGGCATCAGTCTTGAGATTACTGCGGGTGAAGTGGTTTCTATCGTGGGTGCCTCAGGGGCGGGAAAAACCACCTTGCTTCAGATCCTGGGAACCCTCAGTAAACAGGACCAGGGAAGTGTAACCATCAATGGGATAAGGACGGACCAACTGGTGAATAACCAGCTTGCCCGGTTCAGAAACCAGAACATTGGTTTTGTTTTCCAGTTCCACCAGCTTTTGCCCGAGTTCAATGCCCTTGAAAATGTGTGCATACCCGGATTCATTGCACACAGGCCCCGGAAGGAAGTGGAACAGCAGGCGGAAGAATTGCTGGATTTCCTGGGATTGTCGGACAGGCTGGATCATAAACCGGCCGAATTGTCAGGAGGGGAACAGCAGCGGGTAGCTGTTGCCAGGTCGCTTATCAATGATCCTGAGGTGATCCTTGCAGACGAGCCTTCTGGTAATCTTGATTCGGAAAACAAGCAGGAATTGCATAAATTATTTATGACCCTGAGGGACCGGTTTCAAAAGACCCTTGTCATTGTTACCCATGACCGGGAGCTTGCGGGGATGGCAGACCGGATTATCAGCATGAAGGATGGTCGCGTGGAAGGGTAAGAGAGATCCTGATGATCCTATCTGAAATGATTTTGCTTTGTTTGGGCCGGTTTTTTTTAGGAAATTTTAACCTCCTCCTCCACAAATTTGATCTGGTAGTCTTCCAGCTCCTTTAAAACCGGATTATAGATCTTTGAATGAATGGGCAGCTGCACCCCCGTTTTACTGAATGAGCCCTCAAGAATTCTTCTGGCCGTCATGGCAAGCGGCAATCCCACTGTCACGGACATGGCTGTATGCCTTGTATCCTGTCCGATATATACCATGGTGGAGTACCTTTTTGTATGGATCCCCTCCTTCATGTAATCGAACTGGTGCTGCATAACGATCATGTCTTTGTCTCCGGGGTCCATCTGCCACTTTTCTTCAAGGATCTTTTGCAGAACCCGGGCTGGTGTAAGCCCAGGAATTCCAATCTTCCGATCATCAAATATACCCAACCACTGAAGCCGTTTCATCATGCTGGAGTTCTCACTGAATCCCAGGTAGCGGGCCAGTTTCGTTTCAACAGGAATATCGGTCTGGTACGCCATGAAACGGTTGATGAATTCGCGGTATGTCATATTCTCAGTGTCTTCCATGACATAGTTATTATCGGTGGCCCCCAGCTGGATAAAAATGTTCCACGCTTCACAGAATCCGGGTCGGCGAATGGTTCCCCTGAACATGGTCTGGAGGTTATGAAGGCCGTATGTATCCCTGTAGGTGAGCGAGTCCCGGTTTCCATATACCTCGAATGCTCCCAGGTTGGGTACCTGGATGGTCTCTGTTCGCTGAAATACTTTATGGTATGGAATGTATTTAAATTTCCCGTTGTGCAGGAACCGGGCCCCTTCTTTACCGGCAAGTACCACGTTCCTGGGATTCCACGTAAATTTGTATTGCCAAGGATTGTTTTCAAAACCAGGGGCAACCAGTCCACCGGTACTGGATTCAAATGCCAGTAATTCTCCGCCTTCCTCTTTGATTCTCCGGATCATTTGCATGGCTGACATGTGATCGATGCCCGGATCCACCCCGCATTCATTCATCAGCACTATTCCCTTTTTCTTTGCAGCGCTGTCCATGGCTTTTATGGCGGGAGAAAGGTATGATGCAGTGACCATATTTCTTCCGATCTCCACACAGGTTTCAGCAACCAGGTGATGCATCCTGGCCGGCAGCAAACTGATCACAATTTGGGCTCCTTCAATTTCTGCCCTTCGCTGGTCAATATTTTTCACATCAAACAAAAATGCCTCCCCGCCGGGGTGACCCATTACCCTGTCCCTGGCATTTTCAGGATTGAGGTCGCCCACACGCACTTTCCAGTGGTTGCCCGAATGATCCAGGAAATACTTGATAAGAGAAGTGGAAGAGAGCCCTGCACCCAGGATCAGAATGGTCTTCATCGGATTTGGTTTGGGGACTAAATATACAAAACCCGGAGGACTCTGCGGAGGACCTGGTTTGTACTATATAACATATTTGCATCCTTATTTACCCAGCTGGCTCTTCAGGATCCTGGCAATATATTTTCCGATGATATCAAATTCGATATTCACCACACTCCCTTTGCTTATTTGATGGAAATTGGTCACCTCGTTGGTAAATGGAATAATGGCCACCTGGAACGATTTTTCCTGCGAATTCACAACAGTCAGGCTCACACCATTCACAGATACGGAACCCTTTTCAACAGTAATATGCTCTTCACCCACAGGCTCGTATTCAAAGGTAAAATACCAACTGCCTTCAGCCTCCATTACTTCGGTACAGACGGCAGTAAGATCCACATGTCCCTGTACCATATGACCATCCAGCCGGGCGTCCAGTCGGGTGCTGCGCTCAAGGTTTACTTTATCACCGATCTGCAACAATCCCAGGTTCGATTTTAAAAGGGTTTCTTTGATGGCAGTCACCGTATAGGATTCTTCTTTTATATCGACCACAGTGAGACAAACGCCATTGTGAGAAATGCTCTGGTCGATTCGGAGTTCATCGGTAAAGGAACACTTCATGGTGATGTGAAGATTCTCCTTTTCCTTTGCAAGCTGAACCACTGTTGCGGCTTCTTCTACGATCCCTGAAAACATAGGAAAGATGTTAGAAAGTTAGAAAATGTTAGAAAGTTAGTGCGTTAGAGAATGTAAGGAATTAGAGGTTGAAGGCTTTTTTAAAAGTGTCGACCAGGTCGAGTTTTTCCCAGGTGAACAGCTCCACTTCAAGGGTGCGTGTTTCCCAGTAGGGGGAACTGAACACTTTTGTAACGGTCCGGGGTGTGCGGCCCATATGTCCATAAGAAGCAGTTTCACTGTAAATAGGATTTCTCAGTTTTAGTTGATTTTCAATGGCCGCAGGCCGCAGGTCATATATCTCTTCGATCTTCCCGGCAATATAATTATCCGGAAAGGCTACATTTGATTTCCCATAGGTGTTGACAAATACCCCGATGGGCTTCACAACGCCAATGGCATATGAAAGCTGCACAAGTAACTCATCTGCAATTCCGGCAGCCACAATGTTTTTGGCAATGTGCCTGGCTGCATAGGCTGCTGAACGGTCCACCTTTGAGGGATCTTTTCCTGAGAAGGCACCACCACCATGGGCACCTTTTCCACCGTAGGTATCTACAATGATCTTGCGTCCGGTGAGACCTGTATCACCATGTGGACCACCAATCACAAATTTCCCAGTTGGATTTACATGCAGAATAAGCTTATCATCGAACAGATCCTGCAGGCGCTCGGGCAGCTGGCCTGCAATACGGGGTATTAAAATATCTTTCACATCTGACCGGATCTTATTCAGCATCCGCACATCATCATCGTCAAATTCATCATGTTGGGTGGAAATTACAATGGTATGGATCCTGAGGGGTTTTCCATCATCGCTGTATTCAATGGTTACCTGGGATTTTGAGTCGGGCCTCAGGTAGGTCATCACTTTTTTCTCCCTTCGAATGGCTGCCAGTTCAATGAGCAGTTTGTGGCTTAACTCCAGAGGAAGGGGCATATAGTTATCTGTTTCGTTGGAAGCGTAACCAAACATCATGCCCTGGTCTCCTGCACCTTGTTCCATCGGGTCATCACGGTCAACACCCCGGTTGATATCGGGCGACTGTTCATGGATAAGGGTCATTACCCCGCAGGAATTGCATTCAAACCGGTAGGCACTTTCAGTATACCCGATTTTGCAGATGACCTCGCGGGCCACTTTTTGAACATCGATATATGTGTTTGTATGTACCTCTCCGGCCAGCACCACCTGTCCGGTTGTTACCAGTGTTTCGCAGGCTACCTTGGATTGTGGATCGTATGCAAGAAATTCGTCCAGCAGCGCGTCTGAAATCTGGTCTGCAACTTTATCGGGATGTCCTTCTGATACTGATTCTGAAGTGAATAAATATGACATAACTACAAATCAATTGCATCCCGGAATGGCGCCCATTTTCTTTTCAGCCCTGGTCAGGAAAGGCTCCTCTACCACTTGCTTCAAGGCTGCACATGCTTTGTCGTATTCTACAGAATTCTGGTAAGCATGACCCAGTTCAAAGTTAATGGCCGAGATCCAGATAGGTTCTGTTTCATATAAGAGTGCTTTTAAAGCAAACTCTGCGGCAGTATCATATTCAATCATCTTGTTATTGACCATTGCCAGGTGATAAAGTGCCCTGGGGTTTACAGGATTTGCTGTAAGTGCATTGTTGCAGGCTTCGATCACATATGTATAGTCATTATCCTCGGGATCAACCGTTGACAGCTCTTCAGTGATGAATTTATTATAATAGGAATCGATCACTCCGTTGATCTTGTCAATGGTCTTGGTATCATTCTTGGCCATGGCACCTTCCTTGGCCAGGTTGAATTCCTCCAGCATCATATCTGGTTCATCCTGATCCAGGAAAATCAAGCCTTTTCCCAGGTGAGCCTGGTAAAGGTCTTCTTTTAGGACAAGTGCTTTATCATAGTAACCAATTGCAACTTCGTAAGATTTATTTTTAAAGTTACGCTGCCCCTCTTTCATGTATGATTGCAAAAGATACTTGCTGGCCTTATTCCTGGACTCTTCATTGTTGTTGTAAAGTTTGGATAACTCTATTGTTTGTTCAAGATAAGGAATGGCATTATCAAATTGTTTGCGTTTCAAAAACATGGTTGCCTGCCTGTAATAAGCAAGGGGAATCTGCAGTTCAGCTTTTTCCTTCAGTTCATTTGCAGAGTCTCCAACTACTTCAGCGAGGGACAGCACCTGGTTAAAGTGTTCAACAGAGAGTTTATACTCCTGGCTGTTGACGTTGGCAACACCTGCATTGAATTCATTGATCACGTCTGTTTGGGTTTGGGCAGATAAAGAACCTGCCACCAGGATAGTTCCTAAAATCGTTATTGTCCGTAATTTCATAGGGTAATCATTAGGTTAACAAATTGAATCGGTAAATATATAAATTATGTAAACAAATACAATGCCAATTTGTTCTTGTCACATCTAAATAATAATCAAGTGATTAATGACTTGTAATGTCGCGAAAGAACTCTTCAAGGCTTTTTTCCTTAAGTGATAATGAAAGGATGGTAAGACCCTGATTGACAGCGAAATTAAATATATCCCCCCTCACATCCCTGGATTCATAGGTTTCCAGCAGGAACTGGTTGCCCTTCAGGATTCTTACATGTTCGATGAAAGGAAGGGCTTTCCATACCTCAGGATCTGTTTCGCCTTCAGTTTCGATGAGGATGGTCTGGATCCGGTCATTTCCCTTTCCTTTTAAAAGATCGACATTTTCATTTGCAACGATCATGCCCTTGTTAATAATGATCACCCTGTCGCAAATGGCTTCAACTTCCTGTAAAATATGGGTGGAAAGGAGCACAGTCTTTTCCTTCCCGATGGTGGAGATCAGCTTGCGGATATCCACAAGCTGGTTTGGATCCAGTCCCGATGTGGGTTCATCAAGGATCAGGATCTCAGGATCATGGACAAGGGCCTGGGCCAGGCCCACCCTTTGTCTGTATCCCTTGGAAAGTGTTCCTATCCTTTTATGGACCTCCAGGGAGAGTCCTGTCATTTCAATAACCTGATCGACCCGAATTTTGGCTTCTAAACCGGTAATTCGGTAAAGGCCAGCTACATAAGAGAGGTATTCCTTGATATACATTTCCAGGTAGAGAGGATTGTGTTCAGGCAGGTAACCAATGATCTTCCTGATCTCCATCTGGTACTCGATGGAAGGCATATCCCTGATCACCACTTCTCCCTGATCCGGAGGCAGGGTGCCAGTGATGATTTTCATGGTGGTTGATTTGCCAGCTCCGTTGGGACCAATGAAGCCGGCTATTTCTCCGGAGTTTATGGTAAAAGAAATATTGTCTAATGCCAGCTGAGCTCCATATTTTTTTGAAATATCCCTTACTTGAATGGACATGGAGAAGGGTTAGAAGGTTAGATTGTTAGGAAAAGGTTAGGCTCAACTAGCCATACATGAACTGCCCAACTTTGGCAAAATTAGATTTGGGATTCACACACATCACCGGGATTTTTTCAAGATTGGATAACAGGTACTGTTCCTTGGCGCCGAAAATATAATCCAGTGCCGTGATATGTTTGGTGGTGGTGATCAGAATCAGATCTGCATTGATCCGTTTTGAAAATGAAAGGATCTCCTTCTGGAAATCGTTTGACTTGGTAGCAGTGTGTATTTCGTAATCAATGTTGTTCTGAATCAGGAAGCGGATGGCAAAATTCAAATTGACATTCATTTTTTTCTGAAGGGCCTTATCGCCAATCGGGGCTTTATAGAGATGGATCTTTGAATTCAGATATTTGCCCAGAAAAATGGCCCATTGCAATTTCTCTTTGTTCTCCGATTTAAAGTCAATGGGAAAAACAATATCCGTATACCTGTCTTTCTCGGGGGGTTCGTCCTGAACGACAATAAAAGGTACCGTTGAACCGGCAATCACTTTCAGTGCCCAGCTACCGAACAACTTCTGTCCGCCCTTCATCCCATGGGTGCCCATCACTACAAAGTTCACATTGTTCTTCTCATTGGAGGCATATTCTGATATCTCATTGAATATTTTGCCATGGTCTACATAATAACCCACCTCCTCTCCAAGGTCTTTTTTTATCTCATCTACCGCATGGTCCATTTTTTTCCTGGCTTCTTCTTCTTCAGACTGATCATTCACAATGTGAAACAATAAAATATTGTATTTCATAATGTGCGACATCTTCAGGGCATGTCTTAATGCATTGTAGGATACATCAGAAAAATCCCAGGTGACCATGATGGATTTCTTATCTTTCTCCATGGTATAAGTTTTTAATCATGTGGTAAAAATAATTGATTCTTTTTAGATTATAAAGTTAACGGCTGGAAAATGATAAAATTGTATTTTTGTAGCCTGTTAAAAATATAGAATATGAAAAGATCGACAGTTAAAGAGTTGCTGGCCTCCAAAGATACCAACAGTGATGTGCTGCTGAAAGGATGGGTTAGAACAAGAAGAGGAAACAACCAGGTGGCTTTTATTGCAGTCAATGATGGAACCATTATTCATAGCATACAGGTGGTGGCTGATCTGCAATTATTTCCTGAAGAATTGATGAAACGGGTGACCACAGGTTCGAGTATCAGTGTTACAGGAAAGCTGGTGGAATCGATGGGTAAGGGTCAGGATGTTGAAATACAGGCAGTTAATATCGAAATACTGGGTGATTCGGATCCCGAAGATTACCCCCTGCAAAAAAAAGGGCATTCATTTGAATTTCTGAGGGAAAATGCGCACCTGCGCTTCAGGACAAATACCTTCGGCGCCATATTCAGGATCAGGCATGCCCTTGCATTTGCCATACACAAGTATTATAATGATCGTGGTTTTTATTATCTGCATACACCCATTATCACAGCTTCCGATGCGGAAGGGGCAGGAGCCATGTTCAAAGTAACAACGCTTGATCTTGATGGCATTCCAAGGAATGATAAGGGAAATGTTGATTTTACAGAAGATTTTTTTGGCCGACCCACCAACCTGACTGTTTCAGGACAGCTTGAAGGGGAATTGGGGGCCCTTGCACTTTCTTCTATTTACACCTTTGGTCCGACCTTCAGGGCTGAAAATTCAAATACCCCCAGGCATGTCGCCGAGTTCTGGATGATCGAACCCGAGATGGCGTTCTGCGATATCAATGACAACATGGACCTGGCCGAGGAGTTCCTGAAATACCTGATCAGGTATACACTGGATCATTGCAGTGATGATCTTGAGTTTTTAAATAGGATGATAGATAAGGGTTTGCTGGAAAGGCTTAAGTTTGTACTGGAACAACCTTTCGAAAGACAGAGTTATTCCGAAGCCGTTGAAATATTAATGAAAGCAGATCAAAAATTTGAGTTTCCTGTGGAATGGGGTCTCGATCTGCAGGCAGAGCATGAACGTTACCTGGTAGAGAAACACTTCAAACGTCCGGTAATCCTGACAGATTATCCAAGGGAGATCAAGGCTTTTTATATGAAGCAGAACGACGATGGAAAAACGGTCAGGGCCATGGATGTACTTTTTCCGCTTATTGGTGAGATTATTGGAGGTTCCCAGAGGGAAGAGGAGCTGGAAAAACTGCAAAATCGAATGAAGGAGATGAATATTCCTGAAGATGAATTGTGGTGGTACCTGGAAACTCGTAAATTTGGAACTGTGGAGCATAGCGGATTTGGGCTGGGCTTTGATCGATTAATAATGTTTATAACAGGAATGAGCAATATCAGGGATGTAATCCCCTTTCCGCGCACACCGAAGAGCGCAGAGTTTTAGAATATAACCAATGCTTAAACAAAGGCTTCAGCAAAAACTACTGCAAAAACTGTCTCCGCAGCAAATCCAGATGATCAAACTTCTGGAGATCCCTGCGATTCAGATGGAGCAGCGAATCAAGAAAGAACTTGAAGAAAACCCTGTTCTTGAAGAAGGGAGTGAGGATCCATTCGAGGAACAGGAAGAAGCCGGTGAGGAACAATCCAGTGAGCAACAGGATGAATTCTCCCTTGAGGATTATATGCAGGATGACGAAATCCCCAGTTACCGGTTGAATGTGCAGAACTATTCCCCGGATGATAAGAGAGAAGAGATCCCCTTTACCATGGGAAGTTCTTTCGGAGAACAGTTAAAGAGCCAGCTGGGATTGAGGAAACTGACAGAGGAGCAAGAAATACTTGCAGAATATATCCTTGGAAATATGGACGAGGATGGTTACCTGAGAAGGGAGCTGGAATCCATAGCGGATGACCTGGCATTTTCAGTGGGAATGGAGGTTTCATATGAGGCCCTTCACGAGGTGCTTATGATCATTCAGGAATTCGATCCTGCCGGGATTGGAGCAAGGAACCTCCAGGAGTGCCTGCTCCTTCAGATATCCAGGAAAAACATGGACGATCCGGTAACCGAATTGTCTCACCGCATCCTGAAGAATCATTTTGAGGAGTTTACCAACAAACATTATGATAAGATCCTTCAAAGGCTTGGAATTAATGAGGAAGAATTGAAAAATGCCCTTGAGGAGATCCTCAGGCTGAATCCAAAACCGGGAGGAGCCATGGGGGATGCCCAGGGGAAGTCCTTTCACCATATAGTTCCCGATTTTACACTTGAAGAGAATGAAGGAACACTTCAGCTATATCTCAATTCAAACAATGTTCCGGAACTGAGGGTCAGTAAAACCTATTCGGATATGTTTGAAAGCTATAATGCAAACAAGGCTAATGCCAGCAGGGATGACAAAGATGCCATCACATTTGTAAAACAGAAGCTTGATTCTGCAAAGTGGTTTATTGATGCCATCAAACAGAGACAGAACACCATGTTGCTGACCATGAATGCCATACTCGACTACCAGCAGGAGTACTTTTATGAAGGTGACGAAATCAGGTTGCGCCCGATGATCCTGAAGAATATTGCCGATATGACCAACCTGGATATATCCACCATATCGAGGGTGGTCAACAGCAAGTATATCCAAACACATTTTGGCATCTATCCGCTCAAGTATTTCTTTTCAGAAGGGATGCAAACCGATAGTGGTGAGGAGGTTTCCACACGGGAGATTAAAAAAATCCTTCAGGATTGTATTGACAATGAAGACAAGAGAAAACCACTGACGGATGACAGACTTGCTGTCATTCTCAATGATAAAGGTTATTTGATAGCCAGGAGAACGGTGGCAAAATACAGGGAGCAACTGGGGCTGCCGGTTGCCAGGTTGCGCAAAGAGCTATAATCTGATGGAGATGAAAAAGTCTGCCCTTGTTATTTCCTATCTCTTCCATCCACTGCTCTTACCCACCCTGGGCCTGTTGCTTTTATTGAATTCCGGCACCTATATATCCCTGCTCGACCCAGCAGCAAAACGTGCCATCCTGTTTGTAATGGCACTGGGGACTCTTTTCTTTCCCCTGATCATGCTCCCGGTGCTCTATTACCGGAACCTGATGACCAATTTGCCGAATCCTGCCAGGGAAGAGAGATTGATCCCCCAGATGATAGTACTGATTCTATATATCATCACATTTGTGTATTTCGTTCGATTGCCGTTAAGCAGAATTATTCACGCCTATGTTTTAGCAGTTGCAGCTACACTGTTCCTATTGTTGATACTGGGAGTAAAATTCAAGCTCTGCAGTCATTCGGCCGGCCTGGGAGGATTAACCGGCCTGATCATCGCCCTGATATTCCTTTATAACACATCCCTGCAGGGATTTCTCATGCTTACCTTACTTGCTGCGGGACTGACGGGGACTGCAAGGCTGGCACTCAAAATGCAGCGCCCGGGTGAGGTCTATGCCGGTTACCTGTTAGGTTTTACTGTGGTCCTTATTATCCTGCTGGTATATTAGATTCCTCCTGTTTGTCATTCTCATCAAGCATTACATTAAGTTGCATGAGTACATCATTATATACCTGGTCCAGCAACAGCGGATACCTGCTGTATTCCGTCATGGTGGTATCAAACATTTCGAGGGTGATCTGGTATTTTTCAAAGATCGGACTCAACAGGTCAATGCTGTCCACATCTATATACCGCCTGTAAAATTTCCGATCGTTGGTGATCCCGTCCATCAGGTGGATATCCACAAGCACCTCCACGAGCACCTCGCGGGGAACAAATTTTTTTCCAGTAATTTGCTTTTTCTTCGTACAACCCAGTGAAACTACTGTAAAAAGAATCAGAAAGATGAATGGGAGCCGGGAACTCATTGCCATTATTTAATATCATTAAAACGATAACCGATCATGATTTCATGTGTTCCCGAGTTGTATTTTCTGAGGCTGGAAATACCTATATCATAAGCATAGCCAAAAAAGAGTGTCTCTTCAAAGCTGTAACCCAGAAGAATACCAATGGATTCATGGTAGCGGTAAGACACAGCTCCCCACACCATCTTTTTCCATTCAGTTTTTGCAGTCACATCAAAGCTCAACTCTTTTGGGGCAGTACCCTTGATCATAACAGACGGTTCCAGAATCCAGTCCCGGTCTACCTGAAACCGGTATGCACCTGTAAGGTTAATGTGCGTCTTTAACCGGTTCAGTCCGTTTTTGTTATCAAATATCGTGATACTGTTGTTCAGAAGCTGGGCCGCTGAAAGCCCCACATAGAACTCTTCGGCATAGAGGTAAAGGCCAATCCCGGCATCCGGGAGATAGGATGTGCTGACCACCTGAAGGATACTTGGATCAGAGACATCTTTGGGGTTAAGCTGTGTACCGTCGATGCGGTACTGCATCAAGCTGGCTGAAATGCCCATGGAAAGCCTGACATCAGAATTAATCGCAATATTGTATGCGTAGGAACCGGTGATACCAGTCCTGCTTGTGGGACCCGTAACATCGTTGTACACATATCCGCCGTAGCCCATATCCATGTTTGCATGCGGTCCGTAAAATGCGATGGAGTTGGTTATGGGGGGGTCGACCAGTCCGATCCACTGAAACCGGTGGTTGGTCCTGATCTGGTAGAAATCATATACGCCTGCAATTGCCGGATTGATCACGAAATCATTGAACATGTACTGGGTATACTGGGGCAATTGCTGTCCCTGAATTCCAGTAGAACCAGTTAATACAGTCAACAGAATGATGTATGTAACTCTTCTCATGCTACCTGATTATTGTTACGTTCCCGGTGATGGGCTTAGCATCACTGTATGGAATGACAACATAATAATATGTACCCACCGGTACATCTTTTCCATGCGCCGTTCCGTCCCAGCGGCTTCCATCTTCGTAGCCCACTGTGGAGAACAGTATCTCTCCCCAGCGGCTGTAAACTTCGACCACCATATCCGGAAAACGGTCGGCATGATCGATCTCAAATTCGTCATTGATTCCATCTCCATTGGGAGAGAAAACATTATATATTTTTAGATTTTCTATTACCTCGATGAACAACGAATCCATCTCTTCACATCCATAATCATTGGTTCCGTATACGTAGTACCTGATGGATTCAAGTGGTGTGGCCACAGGATTCGGGATGGTGCTGTTATCAAGACCTTCAGAAGGTTCCCACCTGTAAGCGTTGAAAGGACCACCCACAGCTTCCAGCTGGACGGAGGTTCCTGAAATAATGAGTGTATCCCGGATGGCGTCAATACCCGAGAGGGGAAAGACAGAAATGGTGACAGAATCGGTATTGAAACAGCCATATGGACTGGTCTCTTCAGTAATGGTCAGCACATAGGTGGTTGTTTCAGTGATTCGGTTGACCATCGGGTTGGCAATGTTCGGATCAGAAAGGAATGTTGCTGGTGACCAGGTGGGGATGTTGCCTCCCTGTCCGTCCAACTGGACGCTTTCACCATGGCAGATGGTGGCATCTTCACCGGCAACCGCATTCACGATAACCAGGCTGCTCACAACGATCATATCGGTCCGGGTGCAGTTATCCGAATCTGTAATTTCCAGGATATAGTCACCCGCCACTATATTCGACCGGTCTGCTTCAGTGCTTCCATCTGACCAGAGGTAGGTGTAGGTTCCTGTGCCTCCCGTGACAGAGATATCGATGGCTCCTGTTTCGCTGAATGCGCTGCATTCTGCTGCGGTGATAGTTCGCGTCAGGCTGATCTCGAAAGGTTCAGTGATGGTAACAGAATCGGAAAATATTTTTCCTGCCTCATCCCTGGCGACCAGGTAATAAGTGGTGTTGCCAGGAAGATTTTCAAACAGGGCACCGGTCACAAAATTAAATCCGCTGTCGATGGAATATTCCACTGATCCCTCAGCATCCTGGGGGACAAATTCAATGGTTCCGTCTCCTGCTCCGAAACAGGTTACATGGGTCACATTGACAACCACATCCAGCGGTGGAACATCAAGAATGTCGATCATCTCCTCATAGGTGCAACCATTCAGGTCCCTGGCGATGACATGATATGTGGCTGCGTCCAGCATGTCATAGACTGTATCGGAGGAAAATGTTCCGGATGAACCGTCGATGGAATATTCATAGGGTGGGGTTCCGCCTGTGGTTCCTGAAATGGTAATGGAGCCCAGGTTGCCAAATGTGGCATCTGTTTTTGTGATGGTAGCCATTACAGGTGCAGGTTCATTGATGTTGACCGGCTCTGTAACCGAGCATCCTCTCTCATCTCTGACATAGACCGTGTAAGAACCAGCCGGCAGGTTTGTAAAGGTTCCTGAAGAAAGGAATACCAGGCCATCAAGGGAATATTCCAGGTTACCGGTTCCCCCGCTCCCGGTTGCTGCGATCACACCCGTTGTATCACCCGAACAGGTAGTAATATCTGTTGTGGCAACTGATACGGAAAGCAGAGGCGGATCGGTGAATACAAACGACCCTCCATAGACAAGGCAAAAGTTGGAGTCCCTTATGAAAACCTCATAGGTGTTGGGTGTCAGTACGGTAAAGAGACTGTCTGTTGTCCAGGCACCCTGGTTGTCAATTGAATATTCATATGGAATCACTCCACCGGAAACATAGATACTGATGCTTCCGTCTACGGCTCCGTTGCAGCTTATGTTCCGGTCAATGATTGAATCAATCAACAGAACCGGGGGATCTGTAATCGTCAGGGGGGATGAATTGATCGGGCCACAACCTTCGGCATCATTGACCGATACAGTGTAGATTTCGGGCATCAGTCCGCTGAACACCCCGGTACCATTGAAAGCCGCTCCCGGGTTCAGCGTGTAGGTCAATGGAAGAGTTCCACCTGAGGCAGTGATCTCAATGATCCCGTCAGCTGCACCTGTACAGGTAATGCTGGTAACCACTCCGGACAGGATTGAGAGTGGTGCGGGTTCGGCAATGGAGACCACGGTATCCAGGGTACAATCGTTATTGTCTTTCAGGGTAACCGTATGGAATCCCGCAGAGAGTCCGTTAAAGGTTCCACTGGCCTGATATGTGCCTCCATTGAGTGAATAGGTTATGGTGCCTGTTCCACCTGAACCGGTTACCACCAGCGAACCGGTTGGATCACCGGAACATCCTGTTACATCTGTGATGGTTACATTGTCCACCACGATTTCGGGAGGAGTAAGGATCACCACCGAAGTATCCCTGGTACAGCCGTTCTCGTCCTCCATGGTTACCTGGTGAGGTCCTCCCGGAAGGTTCTGAAAATCCCCGGACACACTGATAAGTGTACCATTGAGGGTGTAAGTAATAATCCCATTTCCTCCTGTACCGGCTATGACGATCCGTCCATCCAGGGCATCATAACAAGTAGTGATGTCTTCCTGAATATAGGAATCGATCCTCAACCTTGAAGGTTGTGTAATAACGTTCAGGTTCCCCGATGAGGTGCATCCGGTGGCATCTTTCACCACTGTCTGGTAGCTGCCGGCAGGCAGGTTGGTGAACAGCGCGGTGGGATAAAAATCAACGCCCCCGTTAATGGAGTACTCATAGGGCAAAACTCCGCCTGTAACCACATCGATGGAAATCTGGGCCGAGGAATCGCCATAGCATATATTTTGCCCGCTTTTGGTTTCTCCGAGGATCTGGATCTCTTCGGGTTCCTTGATCGTTATGGTATCAGAAACCACACAAAGGTTGGCATCCCTGACCCATATGGTATAGAACCCGGGCCCAAGTCCGGTGAAGGAGTTACCGGGCTGGTAGGCTGGATTGAGATCACCTAAACGGGAATATTCATAGGGCGGGTTTCCTCCGCCTGCGGTTACTGTAATGGTTCCGTCACCATCCCCATAGCAGACCAGATCGGTATGAGCCAGACTGACCGATAATGGAGGAGGTTCGGAAATGGTTCTAAAATCCGGGTAAGATACTGAGCAACCATTCACATCCGATACAGAGAGAGAGTATGTTTCGGCTACCAGTCCTGTCGGATCTTCATCTGTCGATACCGTGGTTCCCAGGCTGTTGGTCCAGTCAAAGATAAGAGGTGGTGTGCCACCGGTCACATTGATCTCAATGGATCCACTGGCATCGCCGTTGCACAGTACATACTGGTGTGATATGTAATTGGCTGCAATGGCCGCGGGTTCAATGATGGTTTCAATATTTGGAAAGCTGGCAACGCATCCGTTCCCGTCAGTAATGGTGAGGCTGTAATTTCCTGCTTCAAGCCCGGAAATATCTTCTGATGCGGAGGTAAATCCTCCGGGTCCCGTCCAGTCAAACGTACGGGGAAGTGTGCCGCCATTCACGGTAATATCAACAGACCCATCCGTTAATCCACCACAGGAGATATCAGATTTTGTGGAGCTCACCAGGATCTCGGCAGGTTCAAGTATGGTGGCAATATCTGTGAATACAACAGAACAAAGGTTTGCATCGGTCACAGTTACGCTGTAAGCTCCGGGCTCAAGGCTGGCTATATCTTTGGTGGATGCCGTGAATGCTCCGGGGCCTGTCCAGGCAAAGGTGTAGAGAGGAGCACCCCCGGAGGCCGTCAGGTCAATGGACCCGTTGCCCGCACCAAAACAATCAATATCCACATGTGTTGCAGTGGCAGAGATGGGTGGGGGTTGGGTGAGGGTCTGGACCGGCATGACCTGTATACATCCCAGATTGTCTGTAACAGTGAGCTGATAGTTACCCGCAGTTAACCCTGAAATGTCTTCGGTGGAAGCTGTGAATCCGGATGGTCCTGTCCAGCTGAAGAAATAGTTGGGAGTTCCGCCGGAGACTGTTGCAGCGATGGCCCCGTCCGATCCTCCATTGCAGGAGATATCTGTAACGCTAAAAGTAGCGTCTATGGCAGTATTTTCATCAACGGTAGCCACATCGATAAAATCTTTGGTACACCCCCTGGCATCGGTGATGGTGAGGCTGTAGTTTCCCGCTTCCAGGTTTGAAATGTCTTCGGAGTTTGAAGAGAATCCACTGGGTCCGCTCCAGGTGAAGGAGTAGAACAGAGTGCCCCCGGAAGGTGTTATTTCTATGGCCCCGGTAGCTGCACCATTGCAATCCACATCGGAAATATTGTCTACCACAACCGAAAGGTCAGCAGGTTCACTGATTGTCACCAGATCATTGTATACCGCCAGGCAGCCATTGTCGTCGTTCACAGTAAGGTCATAGGTGTCGGCTATAAGATCATTGGGGTTTTCCATGCCGGAAGAGTGCCCCGTACCGTTGCCGGTCCAGTTAAAATTGAAGGGTGGTGTGCCGCCGGTAATTGTAATGTTAGCTGAGCCGTCATTTCCGCCAAAACATGAAACTTCAGTGGATCCAATCAATACCACCGCTATGGGCGAAGGTTCATTGATTGTAAGGATATTGGTAAAAAGCTGGCTGCATCCACTGGCATCAGTGATAGAGAGAGAATAAACATCGGCAGGCATATTCACCGGATCTTTATCCGAAGAAGTGTAAAATGAAGTTGCTCCAAACCAGGAATAGGTATAGCCTGGTGTACCCCCGGAAGGTGTTATGCTGGCCGAACCATCGGCTCCCCCTGCACAGGATACGTCTGTGGTGTTATCCACAGCAATGGCAAATGGGGCAGGTTCATTGATGGTTGCGAAAGATAAAAAAGTTTTTAAACATCCGTTTGCATCAAAAATGGTCACATCGTAGATGTCAGCCACAAGGTTGGTGGGGTCCTCATCGGTGGAGATGAGTCCGTTCACCTGTCCGTCCCATGAGTAAGTATAACCCCCGGCTCCCCCGCCGGGAGTGATCTGGGCCGTCGCGTCATTTCCTCCATTGCAGGTAACATCGGTGGTGTTGTCAAGGATGACGGTAATATCGGGTGGTTGACTTATGGCAATTGGCCCCGTGTTGGCCAGGCACATGTTTCCGTCGTATACAGTGACGAAGTAATCACCGCTTTCAAGGTTTGAGATATCTTCTGAGGTGGAGGTGAAGCCACCCGGACCGGTCCACTCATACGTATAGCCACTCCCCATTCCTGAGGGTGTACCTCCCGATGGGGTAATTGTAATGGAGCCGGTATTGTCTCCAAAACAATCCACATGGGTGACATTATCCACAGAAATATTTATGACCGAAGGATTTGTGATGGTCAGAACAGGCGTTACATCGGTGGAGGGACACCCGTCCTTATCGCTAACAGTAACGGTATAATCTCCCTGGGGAAGTCCGGGAAAGAACCCTGTTTCATTGGTTTGGTTAACCGGTCCGGCAAGGTCGAAAATGAAATTGCCTCCTTCTCCTGTGGCCGACACCGTGATGGTTCCGTCACTAAATCCATTGCAGGTTATATCGGCAGCAAAGGAAGATGTAATACCGATGGGATCAGGACCGTCGATGGTTGCAAAAGTGAATCCATCAGCTGTTCCGGCATCCTGGTCGGAAACGATAATTATGTAATTGGAAAATCTATCATGTCCGGTAAATGTAAAGTTCTGTGCGGCGATGGGACCGGAACTCTCGACAGCAACCGCTCCCCTTACAAGCAGGTATGTATATAATCCAATGCCGCCCGAAATGGTGACCGTGATGGTTCCATCGGACCCTGATCCACAGGATACGTCTGTGGTTGAAACTCCGGTAATGATTATATCCTGCGCCTGCAGTGAAATCACAGATGAAATAAGAACAAGGATCGTAAAAATTGAGCTCCTGAATACTTTCATAGAATAACAGCTGATATCTACAATACAGTTATACCCTGCTTTTGGTTGCAAACAGGGACATTTTTGTTCTCAGATGGATATAAAAATAGATGATCTTCAGGTCAAAGACACACAAAGTTTTAAACAATTCCGTCCTTCTCAATGCTTTTTATATACTTCCTGGAGATCTGTTTAACAGGGTACCTGGCTGCGAGCCATCCGATCAACAACACGGTTATCCAGATAAGAAGTATGTCAACCGCCTCAATTTGAACCGGATAAGCATCGATTACGAAGGTTCCGCTTCCGGATAACTTGATCAGACCAAAACGTTGTTGAATCCAGCTGATACCGGTACCCATGGCCATTCCAAGAAGACTGCCGATTACGGAGATCAACAATCCCTCAACAAGGAAAATATTTTCAATAAGACTTCTGTTGGCCCCCATGTTGCGGAGGGTTACAATGTCGTTTTTCTTATCGATGATCAACATGCTCAGGGATCCGATAATATTAAATGAAGCAATGATCAGGATGAAGGTCAGGATCAGAAAAATGGCCCATTTCTCTGATTTCATAACACGGTAGAAAAGTTCATTCTGCTGCTGCCTGTTTTTTACGTGGAAATCCTGACCCACAATGGCGGTGATCTGTTCCTGGACCTTGTCGGCAGCAAATCCGGGGTCCAGCTTTATTTCCAGGAACGAGACTTCATTTTCGTAGGATAACAGTTCCCTGACAAATTCAATTGGAGTGATAATATACCTGGAGTCGAAACCCTGTTCAATGGAAAAAATGCCTGAAGGATATATAAAATCCCTTCGAATGGACTCTTCCGGTTGGGCCATATTGATACGGGCTTTCCTGTCGACGGTATAAACAAAAAGCGGATCTACAAAACTCAGGCCGATCCTCAGGCTGTAGGCCACACCCTGGCCTACCACGGCATATGCCCTGTTTCTGTCTTTCAATTTCATGGCACCTTCATAGATCATTGAATCAATTCCGGATACCATTTCGAAGGCTTCATCCACTCCTTTTATGGTGGCAATGTGTTGTTTTTCGCCATAAAGCAGCAATACATTTTCCTCAACAACTTCAGACATTGCGGCTACTCCAGGCAGCGAAAGGATCTTGCTGCTGACCGATTCACCGGGAACAAAAGTCTTGCCTTCAATCGCGGAAATTTTTATGTCAGGATCAAACGAGCTGAACAGGGATTTAACCACCTGATCAAATCCATTAAAAACAGACAATACAATGACCAGGGCCATGGTCCCCACAGAAACACCGACAACAGATATGCCCGATATGATGTTGATGGCATTTTGGGATTTTTTCCCCAGAAGGTAACGCCTGGCTATGTAAAAAGAGAGATTCACTTTTTACTTCTTACGATCAGCCCGGTCCCGGTAGCGTGTTCCTGCCTTACGTCCAGCAGGTTCAGCACGAAACAGATGGGATAGATGACCAGGTAATAAAAGGGTAATATAACCAGGAATAATTTATTGAAATTGACCAGCAGAATGGGAAATTTCATGGACAATTTCCAGGAGAGTTTCCCGGGCTTTCCGTAGGAATACCTGATGTGGATATCTGAAAAGCCGGCCTTCCGGAGTTTCTCTTCCATATCACTGATTGCATAACCATCCCGGACGTGTTCATCTATAAAGGATTCCTCATGTTCGTGGTGTACATCGGATCCTCCCTGGTCAGATGGAGTTGATATCAACAGAATTCCCCCTGGCTTCAGGCCATTGTACAAATGCTTAAAAACAGTCAGGTCATCTTCAATGTGTTCCATTACATCCACCGAGAGTATGAGATCGTATACCTCCCTGGTGTTCAAGGTAGTCAGATCAGCCCATTCAAAGGAGACGAGATCCTGTTTCCCGATGGATGTAAAAAATGTGTTGCAGTCATCCACCTGTTCCTGTTTGATATCCAGTCCGGTTATGTTGGAAGAGGGATATTTTTTTGAAAGGTAATATACATATTGTCCGAATCCCGAACCGGCATCTGCGATATGGTCCGGCATGAAACCATTCTTACCCAGCATTCTCAATTCACGGCGAATGTGCCATGAACGTAACAGGAGCAGATACAGTAACCTGTAAAAAACTATTCTGAGAAACGGAGTCTTGTTAAAGATTTTGCCCAGGCTTCGTTTGATTGGATCATATTGCATTATCCATCCTTTAAGAGGTTATCGATCCGGTCAATATAATCGAGTGAATCGTCAAGAAAAAAAGAAAACTCGGGGATGTGCCTCAACTGGTTCCTTAACCTGATACCCATCTCACGCCGGATGCCACCAGCCCGGCCCCTGATGAACTGAAGGGCTTCCTCCAGCTGGTCACTTGGAAAGATACTTACGTAAACTTTAACAACGGCAAGATCGGGACTGATGCGTACTACAGTAACAGTAACCATTTTCCCCCTGGTTATTACTGAGCCGTTTTTTTGGAAATAATCTCCAAGCTCTTTTTGCAAAAGTCGTGATACTTTATGCTGCCGGGTGGTTGTCATGGTGGCAAAAGTACGGTTTTTCAATAACATTTTATAGTTTTGCAATTATCTTAAAAGAGCAGCAGAACCTATGGATACAGTATTAAGCGGAATCAGGTCGACAGGCAACCTTCACCTGGGCAATTACTTCGGAGCTATCAAGAATTTTGTGAAGATGCAACACGAGAACAGATGTTACTTTTTTGTGGCGGATTATCATTCTCTTACCACGCATCCAACACCCAAAGACCTTCATAACAACATCAGGGTTGTTTTATCTGAATACCTGGCTTCAGGACTTGATCCGGAGGTGGCGACAATCTATATCCAGAGCGATATCCCGGAAATTCCGGAACTCTATCTCCTGCTCAACATGAATGCTTATGTCGGAGAGCTGGAACGAACCACCACCTTCAAGGATAAGATCCGGAAGCAACCCGAAAACATCAATGCCGGATTGCTGACCTATCCGGTATTAATGTGCGCAGACATCATCATTCACAATGCGGACAAAGTTCCGGTTGGAAAGGATCAGGAGCAGAACCTGGAGATGGCCCGAAAATTTGCCCGGCGATTCAACCATATGTACGGGGTGGAGTATTTTACGATGCCGGAACCCTACAATTTTGGGAGTGAGCTGATTAAGGTTCCCGGCCTGGATGGTACCGGAAAGATGGGGAAAAGCGAAGGGAACGGGATCTATCTTTCAGATGAACCCGGAACGATACGGAAAAAGGTGATGCGGGCGGTGACCGATGCAGGGCCAAAGGAACCCAATTCTCCCATGGCTGAACCTGTGGCCAATCTTTTTTACCTGCTTGAAATACTCTCCACACCAGATACTGTTGAGCATTTCAGGGCCAGTTATAACGATTGCACCATTCGCTATGGAGATCTGAAGAAACAACTGGCCGAAGATATGATTATCTTTACCACACCCATCAGAGAGCGTATCCGGGAGATATACAATGATTCGGCATACCTCAGGAAAGTTGTTAAGATGGGGGCCGAGAAGGCCCGCGAAAGTGCGTCCAAAACCATACGCGAAGTCCGTGAGATCATCGGGTACAAGAATTTCTAAACCCTTACGTATATGTCATACCGCTACTGAAAATCTTCACTACGTGAATATTTATAGGTAGCTTATATAACATATACTTCAGGCTTAATCCCAGTTTGCTTATAAAACATTCCTTCGATATTATTCCTGAACCGAATGGTTCGCATCCGCTAAGGTGACTAATCTCAATCCCTGAAGACACGTTAATCATCTTCCCAAAAAATGGTACCATTATGGTCCGCGTCCATGGTAACTGAAAAGCTTCCTCCGCTGCCTTACTGCCCAGGATGTTGCCTTTTATCGAGACCTCTTTGGGCATGAGCTCAACCATCACAAGAACTTGCAGAACAACTCTATTTTTTGCAAAATACATTTTCGAGAAAACAACAGAAATGATTGGGCGTTATGAATCTCAGTATAAGAATCCGAAAAGCCATAAAGGGATCTTATTCTGGCTGCTGAACTCTATATTGTCAGATGGTTTTGACAAAAAGAAGCATAATATGCAAAACACGTATGACAAAATGAGCATTAAACGTAAAATGCGTTTGATAATCCCTCCAGATAAAAATCCTGAAACAGGTGTTCATGACACAGCCTTAGCGCGATTCTGAAGGGAATGTAAAAAAGGCACCTGACGGAACGGAACGAAGTGAGTTTTGTAGTGCCGTTTGACAATCCTTTCAGAATACCGGATGAATACCTGCGAAAGGACTGAATACCCGTGGAAGGATTGTTACAGGAAAGGATGAAAAAATAAAAGTCCGCCTTGTTGGAGGCGGACCTGGCCCTGAGGTTGTCAGGGAATATGATTGGATGAACTGTCATTCATTTAAGAACAAAATTCGTGCCAAAAATTTACAGTGTCCAATCAATGCTGCCATAACCTTGCTGTTCCAGGTAATCGTTGGTTTTGGAGAAGTGCCGGCAACCAAAAAATCCATTGTATGCCGAGAAGGGAGAAGGATGGGCTGCTTTTAGCACCAGGTGCCTGTTACCATCCACAAGGGACTCCTTGGCCTGGGCGTAACGACCCCACAATAAAAAAACCACTCCATTCTTATGCCCGGAGATACTTTCAATGACCCGGTTGGTAAATGTCTCCCAACCCCTGTTCTGATGTGATCCGGCCTGATTGGCACGCACCGTTAGTGTGGCATTCAGCAGGAGTACTCCCTGGTCAGCCCAGTTTTCCAGGCTGCCGTGTTTTGGAATTGGAATTCCAAGGTCGTCGCGCAACTCTTTGAAGATGTTCACCAGGGAAGGGGGTTGGGGAATCCCGGGAGGTACAGAGAAACACAATCCATGTGCCTGGCCCTTTCCATGGTATGGATCCTGGCCGAGGATCACGGCTTTTACGCGATGAAAGGGAGTATGCTGAAATGCATTGAAGATGAGATTCCCAGGGGGATAAACCGTTTGTTTTTGCCGTTCCTCAACGAGAAATTCTTTTAATTCACTAAAATAGGGTGAATGGAACTCATCCCGGAGAATCTTTTTCCATCCCTCTTCTATGACCGGATTTATTGCCTGCATGGAAAGGAAAGATACCAAAAGCACAGCATCCCTGCAACGGTTTAGAGGGTAAACCTGGCTGTAAGAATGAAATTTCTTCCCGGGGAACTTATTCCTGAAGCATAGGGCTTGTAAAACTGATCAAACAGGTTTTCAATGGCCAGTATGAAATCAAAGTGACTTCCCACATTGAATCCTGCTTTCAAATTTGCTGTCCACCAGGAAGGGAATCCATCTGCCATGGCTTCACCCTCATTATCTTCCCCGAAAGGAGAGAAATCTTCTGAGTTTTTCCATCCATGGTAAACGACGTAAGTGTCCACGAAAAACCGGCTCTTTCTGTAAGTAAGTGAAGTTCGACCAAAAATGGGTGGGATGTGACCCAATGGCACATCATCGGTAACATTATGCCCCATGGTATAGTTGAGCGTTCCCTTAAGGATGATGTTCTTGTTAAAACTGGATGTTATATTCATGGATGCTCCATAGATGTAGCCCCGGCCTGCATTATAATTGGTGGTAATGCGATAATAATCACCATCATAGAAAAGTGAATCCTGATCATTAAGCTGATGGCCGGTTCTTACAATGGCATCCTTCAGATAGGTATAGTGTCCCACCAGTTTAATCTTCATATACCCTTCCACAATCCTGCTTATCCCGATCTCAGCGTTGTAAGAATACTCGGGCGATAATTCTTCATTGGGGATGGTAACGAAATCATCCTTCGCCCTGACTTTCCCATAGTCATCCACATTGGGACTTCTGAATCCCGACGATAAAATGATATTCAGCTGCCACCGGTCTGTGGGCGAATAGATCAATCCCATGCTTCCGGTGAAAGCCCCATTGGAGATATTTATATGGTCGTAGGGCAGGATTGAATTGTTGAAAAGGGAAGAAAGACCGGCCCAATTGTACCTTGAACCACCATTCAGAACCAGTTTTTTACCAAAGATCCATTTGTAATTGGCGTATGCTGAGGTACTCCAGGTCTGACTTCCACCTTCGGGGTACCTGGTCTGTGCCGGACCCAATACGCCATTGGAGATATTCTCGTACCAGGCCTGTGAGGCAACCGTATTGTAATTGAATTCAAGACCATAGTTCAGTTTATGGTGTACCCCCCACACTTTAAGCAGGTCCATATTCAGACTGAACACATTGACGTCTTCCTGCTGAAACAACATTTCTTCATTCCTGAATTTTCTTGAATTCCGGTCTTCGTCGATCTTCTGAAAGGCCACAATGGTGGTCATGTTCGTGAAGAGCCGGTTGTCTTTTTTCAATACGTTCTTAAGCGAGACAAGCAACCGGTTCTGGGGTCCGTAATAATAGGAGGCATATTTCAAGTTGCTTCCGTTGTAATCGTTCAGTTTATCCAGGCGGTCGATATCTGATGAGGTTGAATACTGCAAATTCAGGATCCAGTCCACATATTTCGAGGGTGCATAGCGGAATTTCTGAAGAATATCCAGCTGGTGATATCCAGTGTTTTTCTGATTAAGTGGATTTTCATTGGTCATGGTCGAATCCACACCGTCAACCTGGTCCACATAATGCATCAGCTTACCCCAGTCGGCCAGGTAGGGGCTTCTTCTGGCACCCATCCTGATATCACCCAGTTCTTTATAAGTGACGCTGGTAAGAGATCCCCAGTGCTTCTTTCCAACCGAAAAATCGAGGTGGCCGGTTTTGCCCTGAATTGCGGTAGCATACCGGGCATAGGCTTGCGCCTCCATGTGGGTCCGGTAATCTTCAGACAGATGGGGATCCATTGTATAATAGTGAATTACTCCTCCAAGGGCATCGCTTCCATACATGATGGAGGTTGGACCAAAGATGACCTCGGTCCTTTCAAGTATGGAATGATCTATGGTGATCGCATTTTGAAGGTGACCGCTTCGATAAATGGCGTTGTTCAATCTGACTCCATCGACCACGAGAAGGATCCTGTTGGCTTCAAATCCACGAAGAATGGGACTGCCTCCACCTCCCTGGGTTCGCTGTATTACGATGTTGCCTGTCCCTTCAAGGATATCAGCAGCAGTGAAGGCAGTGGATTCTCTGAGCATTTTATGTTCCAGCACATCCACCATGTAGGGAATAATGAGCGAGCTTTCCCTGGATTTAGATGCAGAGATGACATATTCATCAATCAAAACCCTTTTTTTGTCCAGGGCAATGGTTATTTGACCGGCTAATTGTTTCCTGTTGTATTGAACAGTAATGTAAGATGGATGTTGAAGTATAATGGTGTCAGAATCAGAGAATATGGAGAGGTCAATCATTCCAAGGGTATCTGTAATGGCGGCCCTTTCCCTGGATTTGTTGAATACAGCCACATGTTCAATGGGTGAGCGGTCGAAGGTGCTGATCACCTGGATGAGTTGTCCTTCAAGCCGGACAACAGAGAATAAAGCACAAATTATGAATACGGTACGGTATAACATTGGATAGAAAAACACGCAAAAATATTGCAAAAATTGTACCAATAAACCATGATCATGCGACATTGGCCCATTGTTTCCTGTGGTGTTGGTAATTTTCCAATCAACCTGCTTGTGAAATTTATACTTTTGGTTAAAACAGACCGGGTATGTTGAAGCGGTTTATTTATGGAGGACTCTTTGCCGTTGTGTGTGTTGGATTGGTAGTGATCATTCTGTTACAGCGATATGAAAAAATCACTCCCATTGAAGTCCTGCAGGCGGTGCCCGTGGATGCCATTGTGTTTGCAGAGAATGTTGATTATGAATACCTGACCAGGACATTTGTTCCTGGCGGCAGGATATGGATCGATTTTGTGAATACAACCGGTCGAAGTGATCTGGATTCAATGGTAAATAAAGTGCTTGCAGAGGTCAATTCAAGTGCACCCTTTCAGGACCTTATTGTTAAAGAAGGATTTAATCTCTCGCTGCATCTTTTAGGAAAGGATCAGCTTATGCCCTTGATTTATATTCGTTATTCTGAGTCTCACAACGACCATGATTTTGAGCAGATCATACTTTCCTTGCTGGATGGGAAGGCCATTGTCAATGACCGGAAATATGAAACCGAGACATTGTATGATGTTTCCGGGAAACCAGGGTTTGTGCCGGGTATGTTTTCTTTTGCCTGTGTCAACGGTATATGCCTGATTAGTCCCTCCTCCATGCTGGTGGAGGAATCAGTCAGGACCATCCATGCTAAAAAGGATCGCTTAACAGATCACGGTCTGCAGTTAATCAGAGAGACCGCCGGCAGGTATGTACACGCCAATATCTATATCAATTATGAAAAGCTGGATCTCCTGTTTTACCCTTTCATTGGTCATTCCAGCTGGGATCAACTGAAACTGTTTTCAGGTTTGGCCACATGGGGAGAATTGGATCTGGATGTAAATGAAAATGCCATTGTACTCAACGGAATGTCCTGGTCAGACCCTGAAGCTAAGCTCTTCTTAGGTGTCTTTGAGGACCAGTCTCCGGTAAAAATGGAAGTTCATGAAATCATGCCCTCCGGGACCAATTATTTTCTTCACCTTGGGATCAGTGATCAATCAAAGTTCAAAGAAAAGATGATCGCATATCTCACCAGACTGGGAACCTGGCCGGAAATTGAAATAGAAAAAAAAAGAGTGGAAAAACTTTATGGGATCGACCCTTTAGAGGATCTGATGAACATTCTGGATAATGAAATGGCCTGGTTTGCCATAGAAGGTGAAACAGCAAAACCAGAAGATGAAGTACTTGTAATTGAAACAAAGAGCAGGAGTGAAACAAAGGAAGTAATGATGCGATGGATTGAGCAGTATCTTCAGGTCAATTCTTTTGATATGCGTTCTCTGCGCCATGTTTATCAATTGGATAACCAGACCAGCTTCAATATTTATCGCCTGCCCGATGTTTACTTCAAGGGGATGTTACCGGGCCGGTTGTTCAACAGGTATTTCACAATCTTTGAGAACTATATATTGTTTGGACCTTCGGTAGAGGTATTATCCAGGGTAATATACCAGAATATCCTGCAGAAAACCTTTAAAAGTGATCCTGCTTTCAAAGAGATCTCAAATTACCTGTCCAATCGAAGTAATATCAGTCTTTTTTTCAGGCCCTATCCTTACCTGGATTATAAAAAAGCGCTGTTGAATAAAAAAGCGGCCTCACAACTCGGTCCTATGGAGCTCTTCCTTCGACGGATTCCCGGTGTGGTGATCCAGTACAGTACCGAGGATGGCTTGTTTTACCAAAGTATGAGCTGGAAGTATACTTCCCAGATCAAGGAAAAAGCACTCACTGTCTGGGAAAGTTTGCTGGATTCTGCTGCGGCGATCAAACCGGTTCTTGTGATAAATCACAACACCTCGGAAAAGGAGATTTTCGTGCAGGATGCAACCAATACAGTATACCTGATCAACAGTACCGGCAGGATCCTCTGGGAGCAACACCTCGAAGGACGTATCATGGGCGATCTGTTCCAGGTGGACTTTTATAAAAACGGAAAACTCCAGTATCTGTTTAATACCAGGGAGAAGCTCCATTTAATAGACAGGAATGGCAATTATGTAGAGCGTTACCCGATTTTCCTGCGATCCGGTGCAACCAATCCCATTGCATTGTTTGACTATGACAATAGCAGGGATTACCGGTTGTTTGTGGCAGGAGAAGACCGGAAGATTTATGTGTATGATTTAGAGGGCAATGTGGTGGCCGGCTGGAAATTTGGGAAAACAGAATCCATGGTTACCGGGGCACTCCAGCATTTCAGGATAAACGACAAAGATTATATTGTGTTTTCAGATAAGAACCGGATTTATTTCCTTGATCGCAGGGGAAGAGAGCGCATAAAAGTAAAACAGCGGATCGTTGTATCCCCGCAGAATCCGCTGACCCTGGATATGAATATCAGGGAGGAAAAACCAAGGTGGATCACCACAGACACTTCCGGAAATGTAACCGGTATTTATCTGGATGGATCTGTGTCCATATTGCTGGAGCAAAAAGTATCCTCTGATCATTTCTTCCGCATGCAGGATCTTGATAAGGATGGAATTCCGGAATACATCTTTGCTGACGGGAACGAATTAAATGCATTGCATCAGGACGGAAAAAGACTTTTCAGCTTCAGGGTACGTGAAAGGATTTGTGATATGCCGGATATCTATAAGTTTTCAGCTTCTGATATTAAGATCGGAATTACAGACCGGCCGAGGAACAGGATCTACCTGATCAATTCCGACGGGTCGCTGTACGAAGGGTTTCCGCTGGAAGGTTCCACCCGTTTCAGCATCGGGTATTTCGCTGGATCCGACAGCAGGTTCAACCTGATCGTAGGAAGTGCAAATAACTTTTTATACAATTATTCAATTGAATGAGCCATGAAACGATATCGCTTATATGGAATTGTCTTTCTGCTGGCCGGAGGTCTCATGTTGACCACCTGCTACAAAGATTACTATGACCTGGACAGGTTGTCTGATGAGATCGAACTTCAACTCCAGCTTGTTGCTCCTTTGATCTATGGCTCCATGTCCATGGATGATATTGTGGAAAGGGTGGATTCGCAGGGGTATGCCAACGAATTCGACGATGGTTTTATCTATCTAATATATTCAGATACAGTTTTTTCGATGCGTGCAGATACCCTGGTTGATCTTCCGGACCAATTCTACACGAAATATTATATTGATTCGGATATAGAGATCCCCATATGGATCGGTAGCGAGGTAGGTGATACAGTTCCTTTTTATCAAAGTGAAAAATTCGAATTCGAATTGGATGGGAACGACCGGATGGACAGCATTCTGATCAAAGGAGGGCAGATAGTAATTGATGTCAGGAGTACATTCAGGCATGCTGGAATATTGACCATCAGCAGCAGTCAGATTTTAAACACCGACCTGGATACATTCTCTACGATAATTGTGATCAGCGATCCAAGCGGTGGATTCACAGATCAGCAAATTTTCCTTTCTGATGGTTATAGTCTGGAGATTTCAGAAGAAAATAACACCAGCTACCTTCAGATTAATTATAAACTGGATTTGATCAATTCAGGAGATCCCATTAATCCGGAGGACGTGTGTGAAATTCAGACAAACTTCCTGGGTCTTAATTACTACAATATCTTCGGGTATATTGATTCCAGGAATCTGATTGAAGTAAGTGGTTCCTTTGATATTCCGCTGTATGCGGATAATCCCGAACTTGCCAGCCTGATTTTTGCCGATCCCAGGATCAATATTTTCACCTCAAATTCGGTGGGGATCCCTATTGAGATTGAGTTGGACAGTTTTATTGCCACATCTTCCAGGGATGGGTCTGAAATTGAATTGGACATTACAGAAGGGCATCCCTTCCAGATTGGGGCTCCCGGAATGGATCAGATTGGAGAGCGGATTGATACCGAAATAAATATCAACAGAGAAACCAGTAACATTGATGATTTATTTGCAGCTGCTCCATCCGGCATTACCTACAATTTAATTGGAAGGACAGCTTCAGGGACAGAGGCTGATCAGCATTTCGTTCTGGATACCAGCGGGCTTGATCTGACCCTTGAATTTTTGTTGCCCCTTGATTTCAGGTCTACTGGTTTCTCCCTGCAGGACACCCTGGAATTTGAATTGGCTGAGGATGGGATCGATACAAGCCTGGTGAAGTTTGCACAGGTAAACATGACCACCCTTAATGAACTGCCCATTGAGCTGATGCTCCAGGTGTACCTGCTGGATGAAACGTACACTGTGATCGATTCGGTTTTTAACGCAGATGCGGTCCTGCTGGGAGCATCAATCGTAAATGCGGAGGGTAAGCTGGAAGAGGCTACAGAGGAAACCAACAGCGTGATATTTCCGGCCGACAAGCTGGGCAGGTTGGAAAATGTATCATTCATGCTGGTTGAGGCCAGGATGATTACCTCGGAATCAGGAAATAAGTTTGTGAAACTCTATTCCCAGTATTCACTTGATTTTAAGATATCCCTGCTTGCAAATCTCAGGATAAATAACCGTGAATTAAACTGATCTAAAGATGAAGGTATCTATGAATGCATTCAGCAGACTGACACTTAGCCTTGGAATAATTGGGTTTTTAAGCTTATCCGGCGAGGCCCAGATCAATAATTCCGTATATTTTATGCCCGGAGTACCACAGGCAAACAGGGTCAACCCTGCCTATCAGCCCAATTGTGAATTCTATATAGGATTTCCCCTGCTGGCCCCATTGAGGATGGAGTTGTCGTCCAATTCACTTTCATACCAGGATATCATTTATCCACACCCTACTCAGGATTCCCTGATCACATTTTTGCACCCGGAAGGTGACAAGCAGGCATTCCTGGACAAGCTTAAACCATTAAACTATATTGTTACGGACGTGAGTGTATCCCTGGTATCATTCGGATTCAGAACGGAGATCGGATTTTTCACATTTGATATGACCGCGAGAATGAACCAGACAGTTAATTACCCTGGTGATCTGGCAAAGCTGTTATTGAATGGGGCTGTAGAGGGAGAGACCTATAAACTTGACGGTATTGGTGCGGATATTTCCGTATTTGATGAGGTATCACTTGGCTGGTCTGGTTCGATCCTGGACAACCTGCAGGTTGGAGTCCGTGCTAAAATGCTGTTCGGAATTGGAGATATATATACCAGTAGATCAGAATTATCGGTTACCACTTCCCAGGAAGCGTGGAATATACAGTCGGATCTTATGGTCAGGGCTTCTCTGCCGTTTGCTGAAGTGGTTTATAACGAGGATGGAATGATTGAGGATATAGTGATCGATGAGGATCTTGAAAATCCTGATCCCTTTGCCTTTCCCAAATTCATGTTCAATACTAAGAATATGGGATTTGGAGTGGATGTCGGGGTCAGCTACCGGCCCATTGAAAAGCTCCAGCTGAGTGCCAGCGCCGTGGACATTGGATTTATCTCATGGAAGGATGAAGTGCATGATGCAACCTATGAGATGGAATATGACTATATGGGACTGGAGCTCGATCCATTCGAGCTCTCAGATGATTATTCATTCGGGGATTTTCTTGACAGCACCTTTTCGCAGATGAGTGACAGTCTTCTAAGCTTTTTGGAATTTACTCCCGGCCGGGCTTACAGCAAACGTCTGAATACAAAGTTATATGTGGGAGCATCTTATTATGTTACCCCGAATATCAACTTCGGCCTCCTTTCCCGTACCGATTTTTTGAACGGTAATATATCACAACAGTTTACTGCCAGTGCCAATTTTACAACCGGGCGGTTCATTAATTTAACGTTGAGCTACTCCTACAAGAACGCCTACCTGAAAAACCTGGGCGCAGGAATCTCCTTTAATGCGGGTCCTCTGAATCTTTATCTGATATCAGATAACTCTCTTAATTTACTGTTCTGGTCCGAGGAAGCAAAGTATGCAAATATCTGGTTCGGAATGAACCTGGTTTTTGGGTATAAGCAGGCTGAACGCCGGTACAATGACAGGCCGCTGATTTACTAGTGCCATGTCATGACACTTCCAGGGAAACAGTCTGCTATTTATTTTTGATTTGCCTGGCCATGTTGGTGGCAAATACAAAATTATTGAGGGCTTCGTTGTCTGTATTCAGGATCTCCTTCCTGGTCCCTTCCCAGCATTTACAACCTCTGTACATAAAGATCACATTGTCTCCGATTTCCAGGACCGAATTCATATCATGTGTATTCACAATGGTGGTCATATTGAACTCTTCTGTGAGCTCTTTAATCAGGTTGTCAATCACAATGCCGGTTTCCGGGTCGAGGCCGGAATTGGGTTCATCACAGAAAAGGTATCGTGGATTAAGGGCAATGGCCCGGGCAATGGCCACTCGTTTTTTCATTCCACCGCTTAACTCCGATGGATATAATTTGTTGAATCCCGAGACTTTTACCCGCTCAAGGCAAAAATTAATCCGCTCCAGTTTTTCACTCCCGGATTGGTTCGTAAGCATATTCAGGGGGAACATCACATTCTCCTCAACAGATAGAGAATCAAACAGGGCTGCTCCCTGGAAAAGCATTCCCATCTCTTTCCGTATTTTTTGCCTTGCATTGATCCCTAATTGACAGAAATTCTGCGTGTCATACCAGATCTCTCCTTCATCAACTTCAATCAACCCTACGATGGATTTCAGCAATACGGTTTTTCCCGAGCCACTGCGGCCTATGATCAGGTTGCACTTCCCCTGTTCAAACCTGGTGCTGACATCATTAAGCACATAGCTTTCGTCATAACTCTTGGATACATGAATCACCTCAATCATTGCAGGATGGTTCTGGTCAAAATAAGGTTTGCAAGCAGGATAAGCACACTGCTGTATACCACGGCTCTGGTACTTGATTTACCTACTTCAACGGCTCCTCCCTGTACGTAATACCCGAAATAGGAGGATACGGAAGTAATAATAAGGGCATAAAAAGCTGTTTTGGTGAGTGCGTAACCGATATAATAGGGATAGAAGGCGTACTGAATGCCGTAAATATAGTCTGATGGAGAGACCACATCGGCGAGGATGCAAACCAGGTAACCACCAACCAGACCTATGAAAATACTCAGCAAACAAAGGATGGGAAAAAACAGGACCGCTGCGATGATCCTTGGAAGGATCAGGAAGGAGGCTGAATTAACGCCCATCACTTCAAAGGCATCAATCTGTTCGGTGATCCGCATCATTCCGATTTCGGACGCAATGCTGGACCCAACCTTCCCGGCAAGAATGAGCGCCACCATGGTGGATGAGAATTCCAACAACAGGGAATCCCTTACGGTTACCCCAATAATATACCTGGGGAGCAATGGATTTTCAATGTTGAAATTTGTTTGAATGGTGATTACCGCCCCCACAAACAGTGAAATGATCACGACAATGGGAAAAGAGTTGATCCCCACTTTTTCAATCTCACGTATGGTTTGCCGATAGAGAACTGAAATCTTCTCAGGTCTGCTAAAGGATCTTTTCATAAGAATGAAGTAGATTCCTATTTGTTCAAGGAGACGCATAAGGCTGTCACAAATTTATAATTTTTGTATAAAACATCCTGCGATTACCGGGTGTTAATTAAAAACCAGCTATATTTATTGTAAGTGTAATCTACACCAATGAATTAAATGTATTAATTACTAGTGAATTAATGAATAAAAATAATTATTGTGTAATTATGGCGGGCGGGATCGGCAGCCGTTTTTGGCCGCTCAGTAAGACTCAACGTCCCAAGCAGTTTCTGGATATCCTGGGAATGGGCAAAACCCTTCTCCAGCAAACCTTTGACCGGTTCATCCAGGTCATTCCGGCAGACCAGATATTCATTGTGAGTAATCTGGAATACAAAGAACTTATTATTGAACAGTTGCCTGAAATACCCGAAGAAAATATTCTTCTGGAACCGTTGCGCAGGAATACAGCTCCCTGTATCGATTACGCTAATTTTCGCATCCTCAGGAAAAATCCCGACGCCAGTATTGTTGTTGCCCCGTCTGATCACCTGATTATCAAAGAAGCGGAATTTCTCAGTTCAGTTCAGCAGGGACTGGATTTTGTAAGTTCAAATGATGCATTGCTTACCATGGGCATCTTACCCAGCAGGCCTGAGACAGGGTACGGGTATATACAATCCCAGCAGGAGAAAGTTGAGGGGTATGAGTCTTCTGGTTTGAGGAAGGTAAAGACATTCACCGAGAAACCTGACCTTAAATTGGCACGGATTTTTCTTGACAGCGGGGATTTTTACTGGAATGCCGGAATTTTCTTCTGGTCGTTGAAAACGGTAATGAAGGCATTTGAAACTTATCTGCCTGAGATTCATCATTTATTCGAAGGAGGAGGAAATCTCTATGGTACTAATCAGGAGATGGCTTTTATTGAACAGACCTACGGTAATTGCAGGAATATCAGCATCGATTACGGAGTCATGGAAAAGGCGGACAATGTGTATGTCCTGGTCTCTGATTTTGGATGGTCGGACCTGGGAACTTGGGGATCCCTGTATGAACAGCTGGATAAGGATGAAAATCAGAACTCGGTAACGGGCAAACATGTTTTTATGTATGAATCATCCGGAAATATCGTCAATGTACAGGATGATAAACTTGTTGTACTTCAGGGTCTGAATGATTACATCGTAGTTCAGAATGATAATATTATCCTGGTGTGCAGGCGGGAAGAGGAACAGAAGATCAAGCAATATGTCAATGAGATAAAGACAGAGATTGGTGATGATATGATGTAGGTCAAAGCAAATTCCCTCAGAAATTTTGAAGGGGTTGTAAAAAAGGTGCCTGACGGAACGGAACGAAGTGAGTTTTGTAGTACCGTTTGACAATCCCTTCAAAACACAGGGGTGCGGTAAAATATCCGGCAAGGAGGATAAAAAAAGCCGCTTCAGTATTGAGGCGGCTTTAAATATCTATTTAGTTCAATGCTAGTACTCCCAGAGATCGTGTTCCATTATGAACAGATCTTTCTTGATCTGTTCAGCTTCCAGCAGTACATCCTGTCCGAGTTTGAAATCTGTTAGCAGCCGGTTACCAAAGACGTTGGATTCAGCGATGATGGTACTTGAAAAACGGCGCTGAAAAAACAGATCGTCGAAAGATATGGATTGTGCATCGTTGTTAGGGTTGTATACCGAATGAGTGGCAAATAACCTTCGACACTGGGGGAAGTGAACAATAAATGGCATTCGTCGACGCGGTACGGGCAATAGCTCATCAAATTCATTGAATCTGTCATAGAATATGGGAGCAAGCGCCACAATGCGTACTTTCATGACCGAATGCTGCTTGTCGAAAAACCATTGCTCCTGCAACTGGAACTGTATGATATCAACCGATCTCTGGTCGACCCTTAAAAAATTGCCCTCATCATCAGAAATGGTATCACCTCCTGAAAGTTCGTAGATCTGTTCCAGGCTGGTGATTTTGGAAAAGGGATCCTTCCATCCGGTGATGGGATTGTACTCATAGGGGGTTATCTCTTCGGTTTTGATACCTTCCATCAACAATCCAAACAGGCTGTATCGCTCTCCATCACCCATTACTCCTTCCACCGGGTAACGCAGGGGCATGTTCATGCGGTGTCTGAGGTCAATGGTGCGCCACACATCCTTGGCCCACATCACATCCGATTCACGGATGTAGCCATAGGGAACCGGCTTTTTTTCAGGTATAATGGTCTCCTTTTTGTATACGTCAGTGGAGGGTGTATACGTGGAGATTCCCGGTGTACTTCCCGGTGTGATGGATGTACTCACATTCTGTGCGGATAAGGAAATGACAAAAACCGCCAGACCCACTGTTCCTATAAAATACCTTCTAATCTTCATCTTATATAACTGTTATGGTGATGTTATTCAGGGTCCTGAGTACTCCGTCAGGACCGGTCGCCCTAATTTTCTCAATCATAATTCGCTGTCCATTTTTCAACTGACGGAACAGGTTTTTCTGTTCCGAAGTAAAACGGTCACTGCTGGATGACATGGAACTCCAGATGTTTCCCGCACCCTGGAATGCTACCTCGAAAGACTGAACCTTATATTCAACTTCAAACACAAAATCATCTGCTTCCGCCCTCACGTTCTGTAATCGAGAAAGCTTGCCAACCGACAGGTTCCCTTCAGACCCCCTCACACCTTCCACCTTGGCATCGGGTTTGGGAAGGTTGTATACCCGGAAGTCCATTCGGTTCATCAATCTCCGGGATCCATCCACATTGGCATAGACACTTATGGTGGCTCTATCTCCCTGAACACCCGGTTTAACGATATACTCACCCGAGCGGACCCTGGTGATGTTACCGGTGGATATTGTGGCCACCACAGCACTCTCAGCAACACCACCCGCTGAGATGGCTACCGGGTTGGGAATTCCCCGGTAAAACACATTCATTCCTGTAGCGGAAATGGTTGCATTCGCTTCGGCGATTTCAAATTCGGTTTCAAAGGACTTGCTGATTATAAGTCCTTCGTTTTCAATCTGAATGGTACCGCCCCACTTGCGGATCCCGATGGTGTTGGATGTAAAGGAATAGATACCTTTACCACTCTTAACATCAAGCATGGTACCGTCATTAAGCCTCACTTCAGGCATTTTGGTGGAGTCGTAGGCAGCAAGGAATACCTTGGCCCTGTATTCCTGACCTCTGAATACCAAACTTCGTTCAGGGATAACCACTGCCTCAAGGGTATTCACCCGCAAGGCACCGGCATCCACCTGTCCCAGCAGGAAATTGAGCATCTCAGCTTCCACATTGCGAACATCCCCCTGCATTTTAGAGAGAAGGGTAATAACAGAAGCAAGTGGCATAAATTCGAAATAGGTAGATTCCCAAGTGGGAGTCAATCCTCTTTTTGAACCAGCGTGAAGACTCTCCTTCGCTGCAGTACTCAAGTTCCCTTCTATGGACTCTATCATGGTTGAGTACTTCTCTTTATCTTCGATAAGGGAAAGCAGGAATTCCCGATGTTCCTCAATTTTTTGTTTTAGCTCCGCCCCTTTTTTACCCACAATCATGATTTCAGCAGGGGTATTTGTATTATCCTTTGAATGGACCTCTGCCAGGTGGACCTTTCCATCGTGAATGGCATCATCGTCTTTTACCTGGACAATTTCAACTTTGCATTCATTAAGAAATTTATACAGTTCATTGGAGCGGGTTCTGACCTCTTCAGCCCTGTCTTTCCAATCCCCAACCTTTTCAGGATTCTGTTCATAGGCCATCGAGAACCGGTCATACAGACCTTCATTCTTCACTGAAAAATTCACTGTAGTTTCAACAAGACCATCATTTACAAGGATAAAAGCATCCAGTACTTCTTTCGAAACATTCATCGCCAGCATGGCAGTCAGTACCAGGTACATCATGCCAATCATTTTTTGTCTCGGGGTTTCTTTACCGTGTCCCATGGAGCAGGATTAAGATTTAATTACTTTTTTCTTATACTCATTGCCGAGAGCATGTTACCGTAAACATTGTTCAGTTCAGACAGGCTTTCGCTGAGCTTCACAATTTCGTTCTTATACTTCTGGGTTTCTTCAACGGATACCTGAAGACTGGTGATCATCTCATTCAATCCTTTGTATACCCCTGAAGTACCCTGAAGATGATCTTTGCTTCCCTTGACCTGGTCGGAATAGGATTCATTTAAATCGCTAAGGTTTTTATTTAGAGATTCAAGCTGTTCGTTGAATTGCTTCTGATTTTGTGAGATATTGGAATGCTCCTGTTTTACCTCACCCGACATGGCTTCATAGGTAGCAGTCAGGTTTGCACTGGAAGACGCGAACTTATCTGCAATGTCCTTGCCTTTCTGATCAATCAATAATGCTGTGTTATTGTACGAGTCAGCCAGGGTATTCACCGATTCGTTAAGTTCACCGGTATTGGTTCCATATGCAGTGGCTACATTGTCCATCTTCTGGGCGGCCAATCCCATTTTGTCGAAATACTCCTTGGTGGCCAGCGATGATGTGGTAATATCTCCGATGATCTCCGTGGTAGTAGAAATGGTATTAAGATGTTTGCCAAGGCTGCGAACATCTTCCGCATTGATCTGGGATTGCTGAAACAGTTCATCAAATTTTTGCAGACCCACGTTCCTGTCGGCAATAGCCTGTTCCTTGTATTCATCAATTTCATCCGGGTCAGACATTCCGGCCAGTTCAGGATACACCAGTGTCCAGTCCAGCTCTTCATGAAGTGGCTCAAATGCGGAAAAGAAGAAGATTACAGCCTCAATCAAAAGGCCAGCGGTCAAAGCGGCTCCTGCGCCAGGCCAGTGTTGGATTTTGAAAAGAGCCCCAACAATTACAATAGAAGCTCCGAAGCCATACAGCTTGGCCGTGAAATTCTTCCAGCCCGAACTTTGTACAATCTCTGTAATACCCATTATGTGAAATATTTAAATTAGTTGTCACCCAGATATGAACGAACGCATCTGAAACCAATGTATGATTTAGCGGTGTCCTGGTATTCATAATCACGTGTGCTGACCTGAAGATAACGAGCAATGTCCTTCCATGATCCGCCCCTGACCACCTTCCGCTTCATTACAGGCGGATCATCAGGTTTAGCATTGTAGTTGTAATAGGGATTCATATCATGTGAAAAAACATATGCAGATGGATCATAGGCGGTGATGGTCCATTCAGCCACATTTCCGGCCATGTCGTACAGACCAAATTCATTGGGAACGCCGTAGTAACCAACCCTGGCAGGATACATGGACCCGTCGTCTGTATAATTTCCACGCAATGGTTTGAAATTGGCAATGAAACAACCCAGTTTGTTCCTCAGGTAAACACCACCCCAGGGATACATGCTGTGATCAAGACCACCCCTGGCTGCATATTCCCATTCGGCCTCAATGGGAAGCCGGTAGTCCTGGACAATGGGCTGGTCATTTCTGATCAGGGACCAATTCAGGAAGTTGGTTCTCCAGTTGCAGAAGGCCAGGGCCTGTTTCCAGGTGATTCCAACCACGGGATAGTTGTCATAGGACGGGGAACGGTAGTACATGTTAGCCATGGGTTCATTATAGGAGTAAGTGAAGTCTGAGATCCAGACCAGTGTATCCGGATAAACCAGGACCCAATCTTTGTTCACAAAGGAAGCCCTGCTGGTTACTTCCTCCTGGTTGCCATTCGGCCTTGTAACAGTTCCGCCATATTGTACAACCGGATTCGTTGAACCACCAGAATAATTGAGGCGGAAGCGATTGGCTGCCCTTGAGGCCTGGGTAAGATCCACCCAGTAATAGTTGTATATAAGTTTGGTGACGTTAATCTCCCTTGAGATGTATGAAAGGCGGTCGGCTCCACTGTAATATATACCAAGGTCCTCAACAATTTGCGCGATATTACCCTCTTTGTCCTTGGAAGCATCCAACGAAGATTCCCAATTTATTATAGGGTCCCCATCCCTGTCTTCAAATGGTTGTCCTTCATCATCTTTCAGGATGAAATCTTCAATACCCTGTACAGCGAGTTCTTTGCGGATGATGGAGTCACGAACCCAGTCTACGTATTGCCGGTATTCATTGTTGGTGATCTCAGTTTCATCCATCCAGAATGCATCCACAGCCACCGTCCTGGACATGCTGTTCTGGGTCCAGGTCACATCCTGATCACTGGGTCCCATAACAAAAGATCCAGTAGGAATCGGTACCATGCCGAAGGGGTCTGGTTCAGCATAGCTTTTTCGACCTTCTACTCCTACAAGTTCTCCACTGTTGTATGTGCTACAACTACCGATGATTGTCGCGAGGACAATTAAAATAACTACTCGTTTCATAGTTCAACGCTTAAAAGATGCAAAAACCAACGTTTCACAAAATGTTTAAATTATAAAAAACTATTTAAATATAGCCATATTTTATAAAAATCTTATACTCTTATATTTTTGCGGACTCTTGTCAACACTGAGATCGAAGCAATATCGAACTGTAATTTCATGTGATCCGCTGTTGTATTTCAAAAGGGGAGAAAGTTCGAAATCATATGAATATCCGATCTTGATCCCATTCATCATCTCTATCCCAAAAAGTGCAGTAAGTGCACCTCCGACTGAATAAGAAACTCCTCCCCAGAACCTTTTATTGTATCTCAGGTTTGTGTTCAGGTATATGTGATTGGACCTGGCATCTGTCTGAACCATCAGGGAAGGAAGGATCTCCAACATGGGATTGGCCAGCTGGATGTTATAGCCAGCCATCAGGTAATAGTGCCTGATTAATGTCGTTTCAGCTATATCTTCGGGGTAATCAAAAGAGGTCTGATTTAAATGTGATGTGGAGATACCTACGTAAAGATTGTCTGTATTGTAATACACTCCCAGCCCCATGTCGAATCCGAATACACTCCCTCCATTGTACGGAATGGCAGCATCGGATTCGGGAGTAATGATGTCGGCACCATTCCAGGTAGGCGTTAAAGATTGATTGGCAAGCCCCAGATTGGCCCCAATTCCCAGACTACCTGTTCCCAGGTCTACCTTGAAAGAATAAGAAACGCTGAATAAAAAGTCATTATTGAACGCAAGGTTATCGTTCATGAGATTGATCCCGATCCCGTGTTTCCTTCCCAGGAAATTAACAGGCATGTTCGCGGTAAAGACAGTGGTGACAGGAGCATCCGGAAGACCGGTCCATTGGTTTCGAAAAGCTGCAGCCAGACAAATCTTATCACTGCTTCCCACGGCACCCGGATTAAAATAGGGTGCAAGAAACATATTCTGGCTGAATTTAGGATCCTGCTGGGCCAGAAGGTTCAGTGAAATATATCCAAAAATAATTATGGCTAATAACCTCTTCATCATTCAGTTAACTCACGAATAGATTGTATCTGTTCTGCTTTGTAACCAGTTGTAAATTAAGTAAAAATATAACTCCCAGACAAATATTATTAACATAAGAATGTTTATAACCTCAGGGGTTCTTTTCGGTTATCTGTCGGCTAAAAAATGCATCAACACAGATATTAAACGTTGATCATTTAGTTTCATTACCCAGTCTGTGCAAATAACGCCACCAGCGCTCCGGTATTTCCTGGTTACACGCATGCTGGTAATCCTCATACGAACATGAAACGAAAAAGTTATAGCCTGTTACAGGATTCTTAACGGGAATTTCCATCCACCAGCGCTCAGACAGGGTGCTTTTATGAAAAATAATGTCATGACCAGCTGCGTTGAGTTTGACGATGAACTTCTTAATATGCTCGGGAGTATCCACCGGATTTTCCTTGATGCGGTGGGAAATACCCTCCAGGAAATACCATGCAGCCTGCGCTGTTAAATGGGCCGTCTGGCCATTCATATCCGATGAAGGATTAAACTCGAAAAAACCCATCATTTTTACCTGCTCACTGAGCCCTGCATAACGGGTGATCTGGCACAGTTCATCTCCGAAGAAACCATTGGGTGAAGGGATGGAAGCTCCAGGAGCATCAGAATGCCTGATGGCGCCCATATCGATCCCTATGAATTCAGAATCACGGATCAGGGGTTCTGTATTTTGAAGATTTTTGCGGGCATCTCCCAACCGAATGCTCTCCAGGTAGGATCTCTCAAGCTGTTGGATCTGGTTTTCGGTAACGAAATAAGCCTGGTGTCCCAGATTGGTAAAACTGAATTGCTTCCTGGCATCGGGCTTCATCAGCTGGTTCAGATAATTTCTGGAATGCACAGTATCCCCTTCCGATGAGAAGTCAAGCATGGAATCAATGGTGAGAACCTGGTGCATTCCCTCCTGCTTTTCAAGGGCCATGAAGACACCCCTGCTAATGTCCTGTGACCCTCCAAGAATAATGGTGATCATGTCACGCTGCATCAGTTCCAGAAGCACATCCCTTATTGCATAATAGGTATCGTTAACCGTGCCGCTGATCTTAATATTGCCCAGGTCGTAAATCCTGAGGTTCCGGTTTATTTTTCTGAGCTGGAAAAGTTTACTTCTGACCTCATCCGGGGCATCCTTGCTCCCTTTAATGAAAGCATTTCCATCTTCCGGAACCCCGATGATGGCCACCTGGTGTTTATCCAGTTCACGTATGGGAAGATCAGGGGTATGGACCGAAATATGATGACTGAAAGCTTCATTGTCTTCCAGGTATTCAAATTCGGGTCTTTCCAGGCTTAAGGGATCGAAGTATCCATTGAGGTCCATGGGATTCACGGTTTAGGAGGTTCATTTTTTTGTCCTGGTAGCGGCTTTATCAATGATCTCACGACACTCTTCCAAGGTTAGCTCTTCAGGTTTCCTGCTTTTAGGGATCCGGTAATTCTTTTTCTTAAATGTTATATATGGACCATACCTGCCATTAAGAATCAACAGGTCGGGCTCCTCTTCAAACTGTTTGATGTTTCTGTTTTCTTCCTGGGTGCGTTTTTCCAGGATAATTTCGATGGCCCGATCAACCTCGATGGTGTAAGGATCATCTGTTTTACCCAGGCTAAAGAATTTGGAGCGGTGACGTACATAGGGTCCGTATCTCCCCACTCCGATCACCACCTCTTCATCTTCGAATTGCCCAACGCTCCTCGGAAGCCTGAACAGATCAATTGCTTCTTCAAGGGTTATGGTTTCCAGGCTCTGGCCCTTTAAGAGGCTTGCAAACCGGGGTTTCTCCTCATCACTGGCTTCCCCGATCTGTGCAATGGGACCGAAGCGACCTATTTTGACACTAACCGGTTTTCCGGAATCAGGATCTTCGCCCAATATCTTTTCTCCTTTGGATTTTTCGGCAGTCTGTGTGGCTGCATCCACCTTTGTATGGAAAGGATTATAAAAACGTTCGATCATGCTGGGCCAGTTGAGTTTACCCACTGCGATCTCATCGAACTCTTTCTCTACGGAAGCCGTAAAATTGAAATTCATGATATTTTGAAAATTCTGTTCCAGAAAATCGTTTACAATGGCACCGATATCCGTGGGAAACAGTTTTCCTTTTTCTAAGCCAAAATTCTCTTTGATGACCTTCTCTGAGATAGAATCTGCCTTGAGCAACAAATGGTTCATATCGCGCTGACTGCCTTTGCGGTCTTCTTTGACCACATATTCCCGCTGCTGGATGGTTGAAATGGTAGGGGCATAAGTGGAGGGGCGACCAATCCCGAGCTCTTCCATTTTCTTCACAAGACTGGCCTCAGTGTATCTTGACGGTTGCATGGTAGACTTTTCTAAGGCTTCTATCTCTTCGCGGTTCAGGCGGTCATTGATTTTCACCTGGGGTAAGAGGCCTTTGGTCTCTTCATCCAGTTCTTCATCGGTGGATTCCATGTATACTTTCAGAAAACCGTCAAATTTCAACACCTCTCCTGTGGCAATAAATCTTTCCGGGGTACCCGATACCAGGATGGTAATGGTGGTCTTTTCCAGCTGTGCCTCACTCATCTGGGAGGCGATGGTTCTTTTCCAGATAAGTTCGTATAACCGCTGTTCAGCCTTGTGTCCTTCTGCTGTGGATTGGTCCATGTAGGTGGGTCTGATGGCTTCGTGCGCTTCCTGGGCTCCTTTGGATCTGGTAGTAAAATTCCTTGATTTCAGATATTCTTTCCCGTAGGATTCGCGTATTTTACCCGCTGCTGTTCCTATGGCCAGTTTAGAGAGGTTGACCGAATCGGTTCTCATGTAAGTGATCTTACCAGATTCATAAAGCCGCTGTGCCACCGACATGGTTTGATTAACTGAGAATCCCAATTTCCGGCTTGCCTCCTGCTGCAGTGTGGAAGTAGTAAAAGGAGGGGCGGGTGATTTTTTTACTGGTTTCTTTTCAATGTTCTCGACAGTAAAGTCGTTTCCCTTACACTTTGAAAGAAATTCCCTGGCCTGATCAACTGTGTCGAGGCGTTTTGAAAGATCAGCTTTGAGCGCGGTCCATCCTCCTTTTCCGTCCGGGACAGAGAATTTTCCGGAAATGCGGAAATATTTTTTAGGGACGAATTTCTGGATTTCACGCTCCTTTTCAACAATGAGTTTGACCGCAACAGATTGAACCCTGCCTGCCGACAGAGAGGGCTTTACTTTTTTCCAGAGCAGCGGGGAAAGCTCAAACCCGACCAGCCTGTCCAGAACCCTTCGGGCCTGCTGGGCATTCACCAGATCTATATCAATAAAACGGAAATTTTCCAGTGCATTCAGAATGGCGTCTTTTGTGATCTCATGAAAAACGATCCTGCGGGTTTTTTCCTTTTCCAGGGAAAGCTCTTCAAAAAGATGCCATGCAATGGCCTCTCCTTCACGGTCTTCATCAGTCGCAAGCCAGACCATATTTGAAGTCTTGGCCAAATCCTTCAACTCCTTGACTACTTTTTTCTTGTCAGCCGGTACTATGTACCTGGGTGTAAATCCCTCTTTGATGTCAATGCCCAGATTCTTTTTGGCAAGATCCCGGATATGTCCATAGCTGGATTTTACCGTATAGCCTTTTCCCAGGAACCTCTCGATGGTTTTTGCCTTCGCAGGTGACTCAACAATTACCAGATTCTCAATCATTTTTTTATCACTCTCTCGTTAATAAATTGACCACAAAATAAATTAAATGAGCTTCGACCATCAATTTTTTTGATGTAAATAATTACTATTTTTGACGTAAACTTGGCTATCCATGGTTCAGAAACCCGGCAAAACTACAAAATATTTGGTCATCCTATGGTCTCTATACACAATACCTCTTGTATTGTTCACGATCGTTATGATTTTAATTGGAAATGAAAAGATGGGTTTCATGCCGGATTTTGCCCAGCTGGAGAATCCACAGACGAATCTGGCCTCTGAACTCATTACCGAAGATGGTGAATTACTGGGCAAATATTTTATCGAGAACCGGACCTTTGTCAATTATGAAGACCTTGCACCACACCTGGTGGATGCACTTGTTGCAACGGAAGATGTAAGGCATTACAGGCATTCAGGGATCGATTTACGAAGTCTTTCAAGGGTGCTGGTATATTCTCTTTTGCTGGGACAGAATGAGGGTGGCGGAAGCACCATTTCTCAACAGCTTGCCAAAAACCTGTTTCCAAGGGATACCACCATACGGCGATCCAAAATCGGCAAGGCGGGTCACATGGCCGTCGTCAAGTTCAAGGAGTGGAATACCGGGGTCAGACTGGAGCGCAGCTATACAAAAAATGAGATCATCGTAATGTATCTCAATACTGTTCCCTTCGGGGGCGAATCAATTGTGGGCATAAAATCTGCATCCAGAACCTTCTTCAATACAACACCCGATTCTCTGAGCATTGACCAGGCGGCAGTCCTTATTGGAATGCTGAAGGCTCCCACTGCCTATAATCCAAGGATCAATCCGGAACGCTCTTTCCACCGAAGGAACACAGTCATTAACCAGATGGTGAAGTACGGCCGGATTGAACCGGAACTGGCCGATTCGGTGAAACAGCTACCCATCACTGTGGATTATAACCTGGCCAGTCACCTGACAGGTCATGCCAAACATTTTCGAATATTTCTTGCCGGATTTATGAACAGAGATAAGCCGAATCCTCCGCAGGAAGATGCGGGCATCCTGTCATGGGAGCGCTACAGGCGCGATTCGTTGCGGTGGGCCAATGACCGGCTTTACGGTTGGATTAACAAGAAATATAAACCCGACGGTACCCAGTATAATCTTTACAGAGATGGAATAAAGATTTTTACCACGCTGAATTACAAAATGCAACAGTATGCCGAGGAGGCAGTGGAAGTTCAGATGAAAAATTATCTTCAGCCAGCTTTTTTCAAAGAGAAGAAGGGCAGGCCCAATGCACCTTTTGAGGATATTTCCAGGGATGAGATCAAAACGATCCTGCATCGTGCCATGCGATGGACCGAGAGGTATAAACATCTGGCGGCAGATGGCGCTTCCTGGGATTCCATCCTGTATGTCTTCGATCAGCCCGCACGGATGAAGTTGTTTTCATGGGAGGGGGCCATCGACACGGTAATGACTCCCATGGATTCCATCCGGTATATGAAACACATACTAAGGGTTGGATTTATGGCCATGGATCCTGCCACAGGACAGGTGAAGGCATTTGTGGGAGGACATAATTACAGGTATTTCCAGTATGAGCATGTATACCAGGGCCGCAGACAGGTGGGTTCAACCATCAAGCCGTTTCTGTATTTACTGGCCATGCAGGAGAACTATTCACCCTGTGAAATGATCCCGCTTGTTCCCATTACCTTCAAGGATGTGGTGAATGACTCCACCTATACACCCAGGGCACCCAGTAAAAAGTTTGCAGGAAAGATGGTCGCCCTGAAATGGGGACTTGCAACTTCACACAACTGGGTTTCGGCCTGGTTGTTCAAGAATTTCAATCCGGAGAATGTGATTAAACTTATGAGGAAGATGGGAGTTACCTCTTATATTGATCCTGTTCCCAGCATGATCTACGGCACAGCTGACATCTCCCTGGAGGAAATGGTGGGGGCATTCAACACCTTTTCCAACCGTGGTATCTATGTGAGTCCCAATTATGTCACCAGGATTGAGGACCGTTACGGGAATGTCATCTCCACATTTCACCCGGCTGAGGCCGAGGCCATCAGTGAAGCAACGGCTTTTCTGATGCTGAGCCTGCTAAGGAATGTTGTGGATATGACCGGACGTTATCAAGGAGAATTTTATTCTGGTACGGCCAACCGGCTCCGGTGGAAGTATGAATTCGAAGGAGAGCTGGCCGGGAAAACCGGAACCACACAGAACCAGAGTGATGGGTGGTTTATTGGGATGGCTCCGAAGCTGACTGCAGCAGCCTGGGTTGGTGGCGAGGATCGCTCCATTCACTTTGACCAGTTGGGGATGGGCGCCGGGGGAAACGTGTCACTGCCCATCTATGCTGAGTTTCTCAAGCGGGTGTACGCCGACTCAACCCTTAATATAACCCAGGAAGATGATTTTGAGAAGCCACTGGATTTCTTCCTGGACCTGGATTGTCCTGATATCATGGAGGCCAGTGGTTCCAGCGATTATGATGAATTCTAGTGTTTTCTTTTTTTTCTGTGAACCAGGACCCGGTTCCCATCTATTTTAATGACCCAGAAGGGGTGCAAAATGTCCTTTGCTTTGCGGAAATACAAAAGGGTGCGGATGCTGGACTTTCGGTTCTCATTCCCTTTTTTAAATTCTCCGCTGAATTCATAACTGGTGGAGCTGGCATGGTTAGTATGATAGATACGGATGATTTCAACCACCGTAGCAATCACCCTGTATATCTCACCCCGGTTTGTTTCGCTGTATTCATCTTCAAATTCTTCATTGAGGACACTGAAGTTCACGATGTTTTCCAGGTAATTGTTCTTCTTTTTAGCAAACATGACCTGATACCTCAAACCGCTGTCGGTCTGAAAGTAATAGGCTTCTCCTGACTTTATTTCCGGAACCTGAACCGGGTAATGTTCAACATCCGGTTTAAATTCGTCCCTGAAAAGGGGAAAATCCATTTGATTAAACCCGGCCATTAGCCAAACAGATATTTGGGAATATCCTGTACCCTGGTTAATTCAATAATTTCCAGGTTGAACCTGGAAGGATCGATCCGTTTCCTGTTAAAGGCCGACATAAGTATGCGTTTCATTCCCAGTTTATCAGCCTCACCGAGGCGTTGCTCAATTCTGTTTACCGGACGGATTTCGCCCGATAGTCCGACCTCCCCGGCAAAACAGGTATGCTGGTCCACCGGGATATCAACGGTGGAGGAAAGTATGGCCGAAATCACAGCCAGGTCAATGGCAGGATCATCCACCCGAAGGCCCCCTGCGATGTTAATAAAGACATCCTTGCTTGCGAGTTTGAAATTGGCGCGTTTTTCCAGAACAGCCAGCAACATGCTCAATCTGCGGGTGTCAAATCCGGTGGAAGTGCGCTGGGGGGTTCCATAAACGGCAGTACTGACCAGCGCCTGGACTTCGATTAGAATGGGCCGGATCCCTTCAACGTTTGCGGCAATGGCCGATCCGCTCAGATCGGGAGGTTGCTGGTTAATCAGTAACTCCGATGGATTACTGATCTCACACAATCCTTTGCCGGTCATCTCAAAAACCCCGATCTCGGAGGTAGACCCAAACCGGTTCTTGATGGAACGAAGGATCCGGTAAAAGTGGTGCGAATCCCCTTCAAATTGCAGCACTGTATCCACAATATGTTCCAGCACTTTGGGCCCGGCAATGCTGCCATCCTTGGTAATATGTCCGATCAGGATTACCGGCATGTGTGTTTCCTTGGCCAATCTTAAAAGCCGGGCTGCACAGTCCCTGACCTGGGATATGGTTCCAGGCGCCGACTCTATCTCCTCCGAAAAAAGGGTTTGGATAGAATCGATGATCAGCAATTGTGGTTTTGCATGCTGTACCTGGGTAATGATGGCCTGCAGGCTGGTTTCAGCCAGCACATGGCACTCTCCATTGCCACCACCCAGCCTTTCTGCACGCATTTTGAGTTGCTGGGGACTCTCCTCGCCCGAAACATAAAGGGTTTTTTTATTGATTTTGAGCGCCACCTGGAGGGCGAGTGTTGATTTTCCAATACCCGGTTCACCACCGATCAGGATCAGGGATCCCGGTACGATGCCTCCTCCAAGAACGCGGTTAAATTCCTCATTCATCAGGTCAAACCTGGCGACCTGGTCTGATTGCACTTCATCGAGGGACCTTGGAACGGAGTAAGCTCCCTTTTCCAGTGAGGAGGAACGGACAGGTCCCTTTGAAATCCGTTGTTCTATATATGTATTCCACTCTCCGCATGAATTGCACCGGCCAATCCATTTGGTTGATTCAGCACCACAGTTCTGACAAACATAAACAGATTTAGATTTTGCCATTTCCGGAAGTTTTATCAATCAAGGAGCTGGTTGAATATCCTTCAAGCAGGGGAATGATTTCAACCCTGCCCCCCCACGAGGTGACTTCCCTGTATCCAACAACTTCTTCCACTTTATAGTCACCCCCTTTCACCAGGATATGGGGTTTGACAGTGCCGATCAGATTCAGTGGTTTATCTTCCTGAAAGATGATTACAAAATCAACGAAAGCCATTGCAGCAAGCACTTCTGCCCTGGCCTGCTGCGGGTTTACCGGTCTTCCCGGTCCTTTGAGCCTTGATACTGATGCATCGCTGTTAAGCCCCATCACGAGGATATCACCCATTTCTCTTGCCCTGGATAAATTATACACATGTCCCCGGTGAAGCAGGTCAAAACAACCGTTGGTAAATACAATCCTGACGCGCTTCCTGAAATCGGAAGTGAAGAGTTTTGCAGCCTCTTCAATGGTGATTATTTTCCTGGTCAGATCTACGTAGGTAAGCATTTTATTCAGCCAGTTGTTGATGTTTATGTTTTTTTCTTGCCAGCATCAGTAACAGGTAGGAGATTGCTCCCAGCAATATGGTGAATATTGAATTGGACTCATGGGCGAGGATCGCATAGGCGCCCCCCTGCTCCAGCGAAAGACCATACACGAAAACGAGTCCCCGCGAAGTGATCCAGTGAAAAGCTCCGAATCCGGCAGTCACCGGTGCAGACATACCAAGTGCGCCGATCACCAGTAAAAACATTCCATCAATAAAAGTAAGACCGGAGGTTTCTTTCAGGGAAAAAACAATCACCCATGTCATCAGGATATAGAAGAACCATATCAAAACGGAAAGCAGCACAAATTCCCATTTCCTTTTAATCTTGTAAAAGGTCTTCAAACCATCCGTGATCCCCTTCAGAAAATCATGGGCCTTGCGGATAAGAACAAACCGGCCCAAATGTTTCCGGAAAAGGTAAAGAAGCAGGATGATCACTGCTATGGAAACTGCAATCAACAACCAGAAAACAAATGCACCCCCAAAGGTATCCGTCATTTTTTGACTCAGAGGATCAAATAACTGCTGGCTGAAAAAAGCACCGAACTTCTCCATCCAGCTGACCAGAAGTATCAGCATAATCAGGAACAGCATGATCAGGTCAAATACCCGCTCAATGATCACAGTGCCAATGAGGGAATCCACCGGGATTTTTTCTCTTCGACCCAGGGTAACACAACGGGTCACTTCCCCCATCCTGGGTAAGGCAAAATTGAAAAGATAGCCTACCATTACGGAATGATAAGTGTTCCTGAATGACGGTTTGAATCCGAGGGGTTCAATGAGCAGTACCCAGCGACGTGCCCGAAGGAAAAAACTGATGAATGCGAAAAACAGAGAAAGGCCGATCCACCAGAAATTGGCCTCCCTGAGGGTGCTGGCCAGTTCATCCATGGCAATACCCCTGAAGGCAAAATAGAGTAGAAGAACTCCCAGTGACAGGAAACCGGCGATTTTAAGAGCCTGGAATATGATTTTTTTCAATGTGGGATTCAAGTTACTTTATTGGAGTCAGTATCGGGAAAAATGATGTCAGGTTTGAACGTTTTGGCCTGTTCAAAATCCATGGAAGCGTAGGAGATGATGATGATGATGTCCCCAACGGCCACTTTGCGGGCAGCGGGTCCGTTCATGCAGATCACACCGGTTCCTCTTTCTCCTGTAATAACATATGTTTCAAGGCGCTCACCATTGTTGATGTTCACAATCTGAACCTTTTCATTTTCGATGAGGTTGGCAGCATCCATCAGATCCTCATCAATGGTGATGCTGCCAATGTAGTTCAGATCGGCTTCGGTGATAGTAACCCTGTGAATTTTTGATTTTACAACTTCAATATTCATTGTCTTCTAATTGTCTTGCAAAGTTAATCAAAAATCAGATTATCAATGAGCCTTACCCCTCCTAATTGAACAGCTATACAACCTACTTTGTTCACTTTTTCGTCCCACTCTTTTACCTGTTTAAGGGCTTTATCTTCAACGATTTCAAAATATTCCAGTTTCATACGGGGCTGATCTTCAAATTGAGAAATAACCCACGCTTTCACTTCAGAGGGAGCAAGGGATCCTCTTTTTTCCCTGGCCAGCTGCAGGGTAATATGTATAAAAGGAGCCAGGTTCCGATCCTCCGTGTTGAGCATGATATTCCGGGAGCTCATGGCCAGTCCGTCTGCTTCACGGATGATGGGGCAGGCCACAATGGTGATGTTCATGTTCAGTAAATCCACGAGATGCCGAATGATAATCAGCTGTTGAAAATCTTTCTGTCCAAAGTAGGCCCTGTCGGGCTTTACCGTTTCAAACAGCTTGCTCACAATCTGGGCCACACCGTTAAAATGATCTTTTCTGTGTTTTCCCTCCATCACTTTATCCAGGTTTCCCAGGTCGAAAGATCTTTTGTCCTCCCCGGGGTACATCTCCTTTACAGAGGGGACAAATACAATATCCACTTTCATGGACTGAAGCATTTCAAGGTCTTTGTCCAGATTTCCTGGATACTTTTCAAGGTCAGCCGGATCGTTAAACTGGGTGGGATTTACGAAAATGGTAACTACAAGTGCATCATTATCTCCAGCAGCTTTTTCAACAAGTGAAGAATGGCCCTTGTGCAGGGCTCCCATGGTGGGTACCAGTCCGATGCTTTTACCACTTTTACGAATGGCATCCAGATGGAGGGAGAGGTCGTTTTTGGTCCTGTAAACTATCATCCAAAAAAAGTGTGGTCAAATATAGATAAAATGGAATCATTTTTTTTTAGTAAATTTGCATGATTTCTAATCCAGGCTTGCATGATGGAAAGTAAAAAGGTATTATTTGTTTCTCAGGAGATTACACCCTATTTACCCGAAACTGAACTTTCCCTTATCAGCAGAACACTTCCCCAGGCTATCCAGGAGACAGGAAAGGAGATCCGTACCTTCATGCCCAAGTACGGGAATATCAATGAGAGAAGGAACCAGTTGCATGAAGTGATCCGGTTATCGGGAATGAATCTGATCATCGATGATACAGATCATCCATTAATTATCAAAGTTGCTTCCATTCAGGCTGCCAGGATGCAAGTCTATTTTATTGATAATGAAGATTATTTTCACCGGAAGCACACCGTGGTTGATTCCAAAGGAATGTTCTTTAAGGACAATGATGAAAGGATGATCTTTTTTGCACGTGGGGTGTTGGAAACGGTTCGGAAGTTGCGCTGGTCTCCCGACCTGGTACACTGCCATGGCTGGTTCACCTCACTTGTCCCTTTGTATATTAAAAATGCCTACCGTGAAGATCCGTTGTTTGCTGATTCTAAAGTGGCCTTCTCCTTTTACGACAACGGCTTTGATCTTCCGCTGAATAAATCATTTGCAGATAAGATTCTGGTAGATGGAATATCTTCAGACCATGTTTCTTTGGTGAAGGACCCTGGCTATGAAAATCTGATCAGCCTGGCCGCCACCTATTCGGATGGACTGATCCAGGGAAGCCCCAGTATCCCTGAACCTGTCTCACAGGTTTTGAAAAAAACCGGTAAACCATTCCATAATTATGTGAGCAGTGAAAAATATGTGGAGAAGATCTCCGTTTTCTATGATAGTCTCGTCAATAATTAACCAGTTTTTTTTCGATGAAGAAGAAGGATTTGTGGGTTTATGTGATCATTATGGTCATGGTCGGTTTAATTTCATCATGCCAGTCAGGTGACATGGAGCTTGGTGCAGACCTGCTGCCTCCCATCGACGACGTGTTCCTTTATCATGATACCATATTTGAGATTCATTCATATCCCGTTTCAGGCCAGCCAATTGTAAGCTCAGAAAACAGGCTCAGTCCCAACTATACCAGGGTGTTTCTTCTGGGGAATACCCAGGATACCATCGTTGGAAGTTCACACGCCTCGTTTGTCACCGAGTTCAGCACCACCAGCAACTTCAAGAATGGGCCCAACATGGAGATCGATTCCCTTTTGCTATATCTTCATGTGCAGGATTATGTGGGTGACATGTCTGAGGAGGTCACCATTCGCATACACGAACTCACAGACAGGATCTATATGGATTCGGTCTATTATTCAAATTTTGATGTTTCAGGCAAATTCAACCCTATTCCCCTGGTTGAAAAAAGTTTCCTGCCTGAGGATGCAGCTACCCTCGCATTTCTGATAGAGGATGAGGATTATCTGAATAAATTCTTAAGCATTGAATCAGATACTTCTTTTTTCAGGAATGATTCTATTTTTAAAGACCTTTTTAATGGGTTTTACATCACAGCAGAGTCCCGGTCTTCAGAAGGTATGATGGCCAGGGTCCATCTCTCCAATGCATTATCAAGGATATCGTTGAAATATGCCAATGACAGCACTGAAGTTGATTCCACAGCTGAAAGGGATTATATCTGGACCAACTTTACAATCAATGAATATTCCTGTCAGAAAATCAGCATTTTTGAACACGACTATAGTGGGACCTACCTGTCAGGCATCATTGACAACGACAGTTTGAGTACCCCTTACAGTTACGTACAGGGTATAGCCGGGGTGAATACCAGGCTGTCATTTTCCACATTGCAGGACTGGATCGATAGCGGACAGGTTGTGATCAACTCCGCAACACTGATTTTTGATGTGATACCAGAAAATGAAAGCGGGATATTGTACGAGGAACTTCCACAGCGCCTGGTTATGCTCACAGAGATAGAAGAGGGTATGTATGAACCATTGTATGATGACTATGTTGGTGTAGTGAATCAGAATGATCGGCTATTCGGAGGAATCCTTAAAGCCGAATCTGAAGGTATGTTTTTTGATACGACCTATACTTACAGGTTTAATATGCCTCTGCATTTCCAGGCCCTGGTCAGCGGGGAAAAGGCCGACAATAATTTTATCCTGCAGATTTATGACGCAGATAGAAATCCAAGATTTACCAAACTCTGGAGTAGCTTTCCTGGAAACAGGCAACGTATCAGGCTGGAAATTGTATACCTCAAATTGTAACAACCTATGTGTGGAATTGTTGGTTATATCGGTAGCAGGGAGGCATACCCGATACTTATCAAAGGTCTTAAAAGACTTGAATACCGCGGTTATGATTCAGCTGGTGTAGCCCTGGTTAATGGTAAAACATCCATTTATAAAAAGAAGGGTAAGGTTTCAGAGCTGGAGGATCATGTACGGGGAAAAGATACCAGCAGCACCCTGGGGATAGGGCACACACGGTGGGCCACCCATGGGGAACCCAATGATTTGAATGCCCATCCGCATCACTCTGAAAAGGGATTGTTTACCATCATTCACAACGGTATCATTGAAAATTATACGGAACTGAAAAAAAGCCTGTTGGAGCAAGGAATTACATTTTATAGTGAAACTGATACAGAGGTGCTGGCCAACCTGATTGAATATATCTATACTTCGCAGAAGGTGAGCGTAGAAATTGCCGTCGGACTCGCATTAAAAAAGGTAATTGGTGCGTATGGACTGGTGGTGATTTCAGATGAGGATCCCAATCTGATGATCGCTGCCCGCCGAAGCAGTCCCCTGGTGATCGGACTGGGGAATAATGAGTATTTTATTGCTTCCGATGCCACTCCCATCGTGGAATATACCGACAGGGTCATCTACCTGAACAACGATGATATGGCCCTCATAAGAAGGGACGAGCTGGTGCTGAAAAACCTTACCAGCGATTCTACCAAGGTCAATATCCAGACAGTAGACCTGGAAATTTCGGAGATTGAGAAACATGGATATGATCATTTCATGTTGAAGGAGATCTTTGAACAACCGCGTTCCATCATGGATACTTTCAGGGGCAGGATCAGGCCAGACACCAATGAAATCAGGCTTGGAGGATTACATGAAGTAAAGGAGCGTCTGGTGAATGCCAAGCGGATCGTTGTGATAGCCTGCGGAACCTCCTGGCATGCAGGCCTGGTGGGAGAATATCTAATTGAAGATCTGGCCAGGATCACCGTTGAGGTTGAATACGCTTCGGAGTTCCGCTACCGGAATCCCATGATCGGTCCCGATGATGTGGTGCTGGCCATCAGTCAGAGCGGGGAAACAGCCGATACACTGGCGGCTATTCGCCTTGCGAAGGAGGCCGGAGCACTGGTGATTGGAATCTGTAATGTTGCTGGTTCCAGTATATCCCGCGAAACCGATGCAGGTGTATATACACATGCCGGACCTGAGATTGGTGTGGCATCCACCAAGGCATTTACAGCCCAGGTGACCGTGCTTACCATGATGGCCATCATGATCGGAAGAGAGAAAGGATTGCTTACAGATGAGCGTTTTGCGGAATTGATTGGTGAATTGAATGATATTCCAGGAAAAATTGAGAAGATACTGGAACAGAATGATGAATTTCTACGGATCGCGAAGATCTATAAGGATGCCACCAATGCCCTTTATCTTGGACGGGGGGTGTCATTTCCGGTTGCACTGGAAGGTGCATTGAAGCTGAAGGAGATCTCATACATTCATGCCGAAGGCTACCCTGCTGCCGAAATGAAACACGGCCCCATTGCTCTGATAGACAAGAAGATGCCTGTTATTTTTATTGCCACACGTGATAAATCCTATGAAAAGATCGTCAGCAACATCCAGGAGGTAAAAGCAAGAAATGGAAATGTTATTGCTATTGTCACAGAGGGAGATACCTCCATTAAGGATATTGCCGACCATGTCATTGAAATCCCGAAGACGGATGAAGCCATGGTTTCCATTACGTCTGTGGTGCCTTTACAGCTGATTGCATATCACATTGCGGTTCTGCGTGGATGTGATGTGGACCAGCCCAGGAACCTGGCCAAATCGGTTACCGTGGAATAGTCGCCGGTCCCTGAAGAGTAATCATCGTTTCCCGTACTGCTGGTCGTAGTAACTTTGATATGCGCCCGAAGTGATCCGGCGCATCCACTCCCCGTTTTCCAGGTACCAGTCCACAGTTCTGGTCAATCCCTGCTCAAATGTCAGGGTTGGCTTCCAGCCAAGTTCGTGCTGGATCCTTGAACTGTCGATGGCATACCGCAGGTCATGTCCGGCCCTGTCTTTCACGAAAGTTATCAAGCCTTCTGATGTCCCCGGTTCCCTGTGAAGCTTTCCATCCATGATGCGGCAAAGCAAACGGATCAGGTCTATGTTTTTCCATTCATTCAATCCCCCGATGTTGTAAGTCCGGCCATGGGTCCCCTGATGGAAAATCAAATCAATGGCTTTCGTGTGATCCTCCACGTATAGCCAGTCTCTCACATTTTCTCCCTTTCCGTAAATGGGGATAGGTTTCATTTGGAGAATGTTGTTGATGGCCAGGGGGATCAGCTTCTCCGGGAACTGGTTGGGCCCGTAGTTGTTGGAACAGTTTGAGATCACAACCGGCAATCCGTATGTATGGTGATACGCCCTCACCAGGTGGTCGGAGCTGGCTTTGGAAGCAGAGTATGGACTACGGGGGTCATAAGGGGTTTCTTCCCTGAATAATCCTTCCTGGCCTAAACTTCCGTATACTTCATCGGTGGAAATATGAAAAAACAATTTTTCCTTCTCACCGTCCCATGATCGACGGCATGCATTGAGCAAATTGACGGTCCCCAGGATATTGGTATTTATAAAAGCCATTGGATCAGCTATGGAACGGTCCACATGGGATTCTGCTGCGAGGTGGATTACGCCATCAATCCTGTAACGATCAAACAGATCATTTAAAAATGGTTCATCCACAATATCTCCCCGGATAAACTGGTAGTTGGGATGGTTTTCGATGTCTTTCAGGTTTTCAAGGTTTCCTGCATAGGTAAGATGATCCAGGTTGAGTACCTGGTAATCCGGGTGGTCCATCACCATCCTTCTTACCACATGGGAGCCAATGAATCCTGCTCCGCCGGTGATCAGCAGTGTGGTCATGTTGCAGATTTTTTCGAACGAATAAACTTTTCCCAATTCCAGGCTGACAGAAGGGTTTCTTCAATCCCTATTTCTGCCTTCCAACCCAGAACACTGTTGGCATAAGTGGTATCGGCATACACCTGCTCCACATCTCCCTCCCGTCGTTCCACGATCCTGTAGTCGAGTTTTTCACCCGTGGATTTTTCAAAAGCGTGGATGATTTCAAGTACAGAGAAACCTTTGCCTGTACCCAGGTTAAACACTTCGAATGAAGTTTTTTGCCTGTTATCCATTAATCGCCTGATGGCTACCACATGGGCTTTTGCCAGGTCCAGCACATTGATGTAATCCCGGATGGCCGAACCGTCGGGGGTATTGTAATTATCGCCAAATACACTGAGATAGTCGCGTATACCGATGGCGGTCTGGGTAATAAAGGGTACCAGGTTGTTGGGTACACCAATGGGTAATTCCCCAATTTTTGCCGATGGGTGGGCGCCAACGGGATTGAAATAGCGTAACGAGATCACCCTGTTTTCCGGGGTTGACTCCAGGGTATCCAGCAGTATCTCCTCACAGATCTGTTTTGTATTGCCATAAGGGGAATTGGCTTTTTTAATGGGGGCATCCTCGGCAACAGGCAGACTGTCGGGTTCGCCATAAACGGTACATGACGAGGAAAAGACAAAATTTATAACCCCAAAGTGTTTCATGGCTTCCAGCAGGTGGATCAGAGAGATCAGATTATTCTTATAGTAATCCAGGGGTTTCTCCACACTTTCTCCCACTGCTTTGAATGCAGCAAAATGGATGATGGCTTCGATATCAGGATATTTTTCAAAGACGGCATAGGTGGATTGCCGGTCCCTCAGGTCAATTTCTTCAAAATGGGGATGCTTCCCCGTGATTTCGGCAATGCCATCAACCACTTCTTTTTCGGAATTCGAAAGGTTGTCGATGATGACCACCTCCATCCCTTCTTCAAGCAGTTCTACCACCGTATGTGATCCGATGTATCCCGTTCCTCCTGTGACTAAAATTGTTGCCATAACTGTTCATTTAAAGACTCCAGTAATTGAAGGTGGATAATTTACCCCTGAAGATGCCTTTCAGATCTGCAAATACGGCTCCCGGGTGGGTAATTGATTGAAAATAAGCTTCATCCAGTTTGGCATATTCTTTATGATTCACGGCCATTATAATGCCATGATAGGGTCCTTTAATGGAACCGGCAAGCTCAAAATCATATTCTTCGCGGATCTCTTCGGGAGATGCATGGGGATCTACCACGTCCACCATTACTCCAAACTCTTTCAGTTCCTCGATCACATCAGCCACCTTGGAATTCCTGATGTCACTTACATTTTCTTTGAACGTTGCGCCCATCACCAGTACCCGGCAATCTTTCAGGTTTGCGAAATTGGAGGAAAGTTTCAGTGTCACCTGGCGGGCCACATATGGTCCCATTCCATCGTTGATCCCACGGCCCGAATTGATGATCTGGGCATGGTGCCCAAATTTGGCCGATTTATAGGTCAGGTAATATGGATCCACGCCAATACAGTGACCACCCACCAGCCCGGGAAAGAAATTCAGAAAATTCCATTTGGTACCGGCTGCCTCCAGTACTTCATATGTATTGATCCCCATTTTATTAAAGATCATCGACAATTCGTTCATGAACGCAATATTGATGTCGCGCTGGGCATTCTCGATAATCTTGGCCGCTTCTGCCACTTTGATGGTACTGGCCCTGTGAACACCTGCCTGGATGATAAGCTCATAGGTTTTTGCGATCTCCTCGGCCGATTCAGCATCACATCCTGAAGTGACTTTGGTAATCCTGGTCAGGGTATGCTCCCGGTCGCCCGGATTGATGCGTTCCGGAGAAAAACCAACCTTGAACTGGTCCATGTATTTCAATCCGGAAATTTTGCTCAGCAGCGGAATGCAATCCTCTTCTGTGCATCCTGGATAAACAGTCGATTCGTAAACCACGTAATCCCCTTCAGATAAAACCTTTCCGACTGTGTTAGTAGCTGATAACAGGGGTGCAAGATCAGGATTCTTGTGCACATCGATTGGAGTTGGTACTGCAACCACATAGAAGGAAGCTTCCCGGAGGACCTCAATGTCGGAAGTGAACACAATGTCACATCCTTCAAAGTCTTTTGATGAGAGTTCTTTGCTCGGATCAATCTTCTGCTTCATCATTTCGATCCGGTCGGGTTTAATATCAAAGCCAATGACTGAAATTTTCCTTGCAAACTCAAGGGCAATGGGTAATCCGACATAACCCAGGCCAATGACGGCAATCTTTTTATTACTGTTTAGCAGATCGTTATAAATCATTTTTAATGGTTTTTAATGATGGGATGATAATTGCCCTTTAATCCAACGGGATTTGTATTGCGAATGGTATATACAGTCTGAATTGATTTTCGGGCAGCCTCCAGGCCATATCCGTTTCCTTCCAGAATTTTCTTATAAGAGATCGTATGAAGGTCGGTGAATCCACCGCTGAATTCGATCTCCTCCCCGTCCAGTGTAATGGACCGGTAGGTACGCTGCCCGGCCTTTTTTATCGCTGAGGGGATATCCTCCCAATCAATGCTCAGGAACCAGCGTACACGGGCTCTTTCCAGAGTAAGGAACCCGGCAGCCTTATTATTTTTAAGAAAATGTACCTGGTTCTCTTTTACATCACCGAAGATCCATGTAAGCATATCAAAAAAGTGGACACCAATATTGGTGGCGATTCCCCCGGACTTCTCCACATCTCCCTTCCACGAATAGTGGTACCAGTTACCCCTGCTGGTGATGTACGAAAGGTCGATATCGTAGACCTTATCAGGCGGACCATTCCTGACCTTTTTCCGCAGATCAATAATGGTCTGGTGATGCCGGAGCTGGAGGATGTTCCATACCTTTTTCCCGGTCTCCTTTTCATAATCCTGCAGGGCGTCGATGTTCCATGGATTCAGCACAAGGGGTTTTTCGCAAATGGCATCTGCACCACTTCTAAGGGCAAAACGGATGTGCGAATCGTGGAGGTAATTGGGCGAACAGATACTCACGTAATCCACCTTTGTTCCCAGGCGGATCAGCTTGGCAATGTGCCGGTCGAAACGTTCAAACTCAATGAAAAAATCTGCTTCAGGGAAAAAGCCATCGATAAAACCCACACTGTCGAACCGGTCAAGGGAGGCCACCAGTGCATGCCCGGTATCCTTGATGGCTCTCACATGCCTGACGGCAATATAGCCGGCCACACCTATCAATGCAAAATTCTTTTTTTCTTCACTCATTGTTTTATCCGATTCTTGTTACTTGCTCATTTTCCAACCTGTACCGCTCCTTACTTTCCGGACAGGTAGCCAGACCCTCCTTGTTGAATTGAAGGCGATGGCCATAAACACTCATCCAACCTACCTGTCGGGATGGATTGCCCACCACCAGTGCATAAGGCTTCACTTCTTTGGTGACAACCGCCCCCGCACCTATAAAAGAAAATTTTCCAATATCATTCCCACAAACAACTGTGGCATTTGCGCCAATGGTGGCTCCCCTGCCTACCCTGGTTTTCATGTATTCATTTTTCCTTATAATGGCGCTGCGCGGATTGATCACATTGGTGAACACCATGGAGGGGCCCAGGAAAACATCGTCTTCACACAGAACCCCTGTATAGATGGAAACATTGTTCTGAACCTTCACATTTTTCCCCAGGATTACATCCGGTGATATCACCACATTTTGTCCCAGGTTACAATTTTCCCCAATTACGCATCCCGTCATGATATGGCTGAAATGCCAGATCTTTGTTCCGGAGCCTATCTGAACTCCCTCATCTATAACTGCTGTTTCGTGTGCGAAAAAATCTACCATGGATCATGAATTAAAAAATGCATGAATCTGTTCGGAAATATAATCCAGCTGCTCTTCATCCAGCTCGGTATGCATTGGTAGTGACAGCACACTGCCGGAGAGTTTTTCAGAAACAGGAAGGTCGCCTGGCTTATATCCAAGATTCCTGTAAGCATGCTGGTGATGCAGTGGCACCGGATAATAAACCATGCTCGGGATCTCTTTTTTCTGTAGCCAGGCTTTTAGATCATCCCTGGATCCGGTCGGTAACCGGAGGGTATACTGGTGGAAAATGTGTGTGGTAAAAGGGGATCGCACCGGAACCTGAACATCAGTAAGATCGGAGAGAGCATGGTCATAATATACAGCCACCTGTTGTCGCGCCTGGGTATAATGGTCAAGGTGTCTTAATTTGATCCTGAGAATAGCTGCCTGCATCGAATCCAGCCTGGAATTTACCCCAACATAGTCGTAATAATAGCGCTGTTTCATCCCATGGTTCATAAGCGCCCTGAGCAGTTGACCCAGGCGGTCATCATTGGTGAACAGAGCACCTCCATCGCCGAATGCCCCAAGATTTTTCGACGGGAAAAATGAGGTGGTACCTATATGCCCAATGGTTCCGGCTTTTCTGGTGGAACCATCCGGGTAAATGTAATCAGTGCCAATGGCCTGGGCATTGTCTTCGATCACGAACACTCCCCGGCTGTTTGCGAGTTCCATGATTTTTTCCATGCAAGCACACTGACCAAACAGATGAACAGGCACCATGGCCCTGGTCCGGTCAGTAACAGCGTTTTCCAGCAAGGTTGGATCAATGTTGAAGGTTTGATCCTCAACATCCACCAGCACAGGTTTCAATCCCAACAGTTTAATGACTTCTATGGTAGAAATGAATGTAAACGGGGTCGTGATCACTTCATCACCGGGCTGAAGTCCAAGTGCCATCATGGCCAACTGGAGTGCATCGGTCCCGTTTCCACAGGCGATTGTATGATGAACCCCCATGTAGGCTGATAATTCTTCCTGAAATTGACGGACATCATTGCCCCTTATAAAGGCAGAGGAATCAATGACCCGCTGAATGGCTTCATTTACTTCAGTTTTGATTTTAAGATACTGACCATGAAGGTCCACCATCTTTATCTCTTTCATACTTATTAAGCATCAGGCACAGTTTACGAAGATAATAAAAAAACGGGTTGATAACTTCGTTTTGAATTCCTTCACTGTCTGACTATTTTTACCTGACAAACTTGATTTTAAGTGATCATAGGAAAATACATCAAACAGTTGCTGGAAGAGGGGAAGCGGGTCATTCTTCCAGGATTTGGCAACCTGGAAATCAAAGAAACAGGGGGCAGTGTTCCCACCTCCGGAAGCAGGATAGATCCACCCGGTTTATCGGTCAGGGCAGACACAGGCTACAGTAAAGATGACGGGTTGCTTGCCTCGGTTTTTGCCAACGGGGAAAAGCTGGATCTGGAGGAGGCCGGGCAACGGGTCCTTGAGCTGGTTGATTCAATCAAATTTGCGCTGGATAAGGGAGATTTTTTTACCATTCCTGAGACCGGAACGCTCAGCAGGGATGATGATGGAAAGGTACATTTTAAAACAGATCCTGGTTGGGTCCTGGAACCGGACCAGTATGGACTGGAATCCATGGATCTGCTGGAATTGGAAGAGTTGCCTGTTGAACAGGAGGAAGAACCTGTGCCGGGCGGGGCCGTTGAACAATCTTCTGCACGTTCTGCCGGTGAAAAAACACCACCTCCTGCTCCCGTGAAGCCCCCGGTAAAAACCAAACGCCGCTTCAGCAGGTGGAAGGTGATATGGATCATTGCCGGATCACTGATCGTTGTCCTGGCATTGCTGATCCTCATGCCGGAGGATCTGTTAAGGAGTCAGAAGTCAGAAGTTGAAAGTGAAAAGGTTGAGATTCCACAGCAGGAAGCTGAACGGCCACAGCAGGAAACTGAACATCCACAGCCGGAAATTGAAAGTCAGAAAGTCGAAAGTGAACATCAACAACCCACAGTTGAGGTGGCGAACAACTTCTTTATCATTGCCGGGAGTTTTAAGCATCTGAAAAACGCCAGTGAATTGCAGGATAAGTTAAAGGGCAGGGGCTATCCGGCTGAAGTACTGATCACGGAGAATCGCATGTACCGTGTCAGTGTCATTTCGTATGCAACAAAGAGAGAAGCCGAAAGAGGCCTGGCCGGCGTTAAAGGGGAGCCCGGACTTGAATCCAGCTGGTTATTGTCCAATTAGTGTCTGTCCATAAAGTCCGCTGACTGCGTTACGCTCGACTTCCAAATCAGTCATTTACAAAAGTAAACTCCTGATTTTCAGTCTTCGCAAGCCTTGTCAGCGAATTTTCTTGACAAGACTCTTAAATATGTACCGACTTTATAGACGGGCACTAATTAGTACCTGTCCGTTTTAGTTTACTTCGGATCCGTTGACAGCTTCTTCAGACGGTTCAACAAAATGCAATGAACCATCCGGGTTCTCTGAAAGCAGTATCATTCCCCGGGATTCTATCCCTTTGATTTTCCTGGGTGCCAGGTTTGCCAGAACGCATACTTTTTTTCCGGCCAATGATTCAGGTTTGTAATATTCCGCAATCCCGGAAACAATGGTTCGGTGTTCAAAACCCAGATCAACCTGCAAGCGGATCAGTTTTTTGGTTTTGGGAACCTTTTCAGCCTCCAGGATGGTTCCTGTCCTGAGATCCATCCGGGTAAAATCTTCGAAGGTGATCTCTTCCTTCCGGGGGGCGATTGAAGCAGGTTCTTCATTTTCTTCCCTGGTATTCATTAATTTGTCGATCTGGGCCTGGATCTGATCATCCTCGATCTTATCAAAGAGCAGGGAAGCTTTTTCGATGGTATGTCCTGGATTAAGCAGATCGGGCGATCCTATCAGATCCCAGGAAGTTTCATTGAAAAGGAGAAACTTACGAAGTTTTTCCATGGTAAAAGGAAGAAACGGCTCCAGCAGAAGCGTGAGGTTGGCTGTGATCTGAAGGGAGATATTCAAAATGGTTTTCACCCTTTCGGGATCTGTCTTGATGACCTTCCATGGTTCCGTCTCGGCCAGGTATTTATTACCCAGACGGGCCAGGTCCATACCAGTTTTGATGGCCTCCCTGAACCGGAAATTTTCCAGGCTTTTTTCCACATTGCCACCAATGAATTTTATCTCTTCCAGCACGCTCTTGTCCGAATCAAGCAGGTTGGTAATCTCCGGCACTTCCCCGTCAAAATACTTATGGATCAGTACAAAAGTGCGGTTCACAAAATTACCCAGGATTGCTACCAGTTCATTGTTGTTGCGGTTCTGAAAATCTTTCCAGGTAAAGTCATTGTCTTTGTTCTCCGGAGCATTGGCGCACAAAACATAACGCAGTACATCCTGTTTTCCCGGGAAGTCCTCCAGGTATTCATGCAACCAGACGGCCCAGTTCCTGGAGGTGGAAATCTTGTCATTCTCCAGGTTGAGGAATTCGTTGGCCGGGACATTGTCGGGCAGGATATAACTGCCTTCCGCCTTCAGTATGGTGGGGAAGATGATGCAATGAAAAACAATGTTGTCCTTTCCAATGAAGTGAACCAGGCGGGTCTCTTCATCTTTCCAGTACTTCTCCCAGTCAGGAGTCAGTTCTTTGGTGGCGGAGATATAACCTATGGGAGCATCAAACCAGACATACAATACCTTACCGTCTGCACCCTCAACCGGTACGGGAATGCCCCAGTCCAGGTCGCGGCTCACCGCCCTTGGATGCAGGCCCTGGTCCAGCCATGATTTGCACTGCCCGTATACATTGGGTTTCCACTCCTTATGTTCCTCGAGGATCCATTTTTGCAGCCACTCTTCATACCTATCGAGGGGTAAATACCAGTGTTTTGTCTCTTTCAGGACGGGCTGGTTCCCGCTGATGGTCGAAACCGGATTGATCAGGTCTGACGGACTGAGTGATGTGCCACATTGTTCGCACTGGTCGCCATAGGCCGAAGCGTTTCCGCAATGCGGACAGGTCCCTGTAATGTACCGGTCGGCCAGAAATGCGGATGCTTCCTCGTCGTAGTATTGTTCAGCGGTTTTTTCAATAAATACCCCTTTTTTATAGAGTGTCTCAAAAATCTCTGAAGCAGTTTCATAGTGCACCTTGTTGGAGGTGCGGGAATAGATATCGAATGAAATCCCAAAATCTTTGAATGCTTTTTTATTCAATTCATGATACCGGTCCACCACGGCCTGGGGAGTGGTTCCCTCGTTGCGGGCTTTCAGGGTGATGGGCACACCATGTTCGTCCGATCCGCAAATGGAGATTACATCACGGTCTCTCTGGCGGAGATACCGGACATATATATCAGAAGGTACGTACACCCCTGCCAGGTGACCCAGGTGGAGGGGGCCGTTTGCATAGGGTAAAGCAGAGGTAATGAGGTATCGTTTGAATGCTTTTGTTGTCATTGCGGGTTCATTTGGGATCGCACAAAGATAGTGATAAAATGGCCGGGAGCGCAACCTGTCTGATGGATTCACTGGCTGATATGGAAGGTCCTGTCACATAAATATGCAAGTCTTATTTTGTATGAACAACTGCGAGAAAGGAAGAAGTGCCGAACAGCTGGCAGCCCGGTTTTTAATGGCCAGGGGATACCGCATCTGGAAGACCAACTGGAGGTGGGGTAAAAAGGAACTGGACATTGTGGCGCTGCATGCCGGGGAACTTGTGATCGTGGAGGTGAAATCCCGGGTTGGGAATGCGGTGAACCATCCTTCGGAGGTTGTGAACCTTAAAAAGCAACGGAACATCATTCTGGCAGCGGATGCCTTTATCAGGATCCATAACAGCAGGAGGCCCACCCGTTTCGATGTGATCGCTGTCATTTACACTTCAGGCGGAGTGGAGATCGAGCATATTGAGAATGCGTTCTTCCCGGAAGTTGAATGATTCATTTTTCCGCTTGATCTTCTGATGAAAGAAACCCAATAACGATACACATATGAAAAATATGTCAATTGAACGCAGATTAAATGCTCTGAACATCGAAGAGATCCGGGACTGGCCATTGAACTGCGGGAGCAGCACCCCAAGGTTACATATGCATCACAGTTTCATGGAAAGTATGATTTCAGCAATTTGCCATGCGGATGTTACATACTGATTTCCACCTATTGAATAGGTTTCGGGGCATTCTGGAACAACATAGAACCCATTTCTGGCTTTTAAATCCTGCATGGTAATGGCCATGGATTTTGTCTTTTTGGGACCAGGGGTGAACTTTCCATCAATGGCAGCTAAACACTGATTGTTTTTGAAAACCACAAGATCGCATTCTGCACCATCTGCCGTCCTGTAGAAGAAATACTGATAGTCGTCTTTTAGCGTGTTAATCACTTCTTCGATCACGTACCCCTCCCAGAGATTCCCTAACATTGGGTGCCGTAGTAACTCCTCGTATGAAGTTATTCCCAGCAGATAATTGGTAATTCCAGAATCACGAATGTATACTTTTGGTGATTTTACAAGTCTTTTCCCAATATTTGAATGCCAGGGTTTTAGAAGCCGGACAAGAAATGAACGCTCGAAGAAGGATATGGCGTTGCTAACGGTGGGGGATGAAACTCCCAATGATTTTGCCAGATTACTTGCATTTAGCAGCCCACCTTGTAAGGTAGAGATCATTTGAATCAGCTTTTGCAGGATTGCCGGGGACGTACTAAGTCCCAACAATCTCAAATCTCGTTCAACATAAGCTGACAGGAAGGCCTTTAACCACTCTTTGCGCATATCTTTATCAGCTATTTTGAATGGTTCTGGAAATCCTCCTTTGATCCAATGTTCCCTAAAGTCAGACAAGTGCCCGATTTCAGTATGCTCGAATGTGGTGAGTTCAACATGTACAATTCTTCCAGCCAATGTTTCATTGCTTAAGAAAAGCAGTTCCGGACTGGCAGAACCCAGTAAAATAAATCTGCCATTCACTCTATGTTGGTCAATCACAGAGCGCAGTATGGGAAACAGATCCGGTTTTCTCTGGATTTCATCAATGATGACTACTTTATCAGACACGTTGTTTAAGAATTCAACCGGATGATCCAGTGCACCTGCGTCTACAGGATTTTCGAGATCCAGATATATGCTTTCTCGTGTAAGTCGTGTCCTTATTTCCCTGGCCAGCGTGGTTTTCCCAACCTGCCTTGGTCCAAGGATTGCAATAGCTGGGAAATGCTCCAGAAGCAGCAGTAATTTATCCTCAATGGTCCTTTTTATGTACATAAGTTGAAGATGTTACCGTAAATATAAAACAAAATTTTAAATATACGGGAATGCGTTCTTATAAAGAGATTCCATTCTGCGTTGATTAAAAATATCAATTGTATTAAATTGCAGTTAAAATTCAGTCGCCATGAACATAGAAGAAATACGTGAATACTGTATCTCAAAACCTGGCGTCACCGAAGGACTCCCATTCAACGACACTGCACTGGTCTTCAAAGTAACAGGGAAGATGTTTGCATTGCTTGACCTGTCAGAGGATAGCCGGGGAATCAGCCTGAAATGTGATCCGGAACTGGCCATTGAACTGCGGGAGCAGCATCCCGAAGTAACACCCGCATGGCATTTTAATAAACAACACTGGAACGGGGTAAACCTTAAAGGCAGCATCAGCAATAATCAGCTGAAAGAGTGGATTGACCATTCATATGCCCTTATTGTAGACAGCCTGCCTCAATCAAAAAGAGAGAAACTTAAAGAGTCATGAGCAAATGCACCGGAATCATGGAAAGCATAAGCAAGGTTATAAAATAATTGCTCTTATTGTTGTAAATGCTATTTTTGTGAAATCACAAAGTTAAAAGCTCATGAAAACCACATCGATCCTAATGGTCCTATTATTGGTGATGATGATATCAAACACTGCAATTGCACAAAATCAAACCCGGGGTAATTCAGAAATTCAACTCACGACAAATACTCAGGGAGACACTCTTGTATATACTGTTTATGGAATGGATTGTCCCGGTTGTGCAGGAAGTCTTGAGAAGCAGGTTAATAAAATTGAATCTATCAGGTTTTCGGAAGCGAACTGGCTAAAACAAGAGTTAAAAATAGTATTGGTTAAGGATTCTACTTTGAATGAAAGTGAACTTGAAAAAAGAGTGAAAAAAGCAAATTTTACATTAGAAAAAGGAGTTGAATAATTGAATGTAGCTTTAATATACAGATTCCCGGTTTTAATCATTCTTTTGTGGATTGTTCATTCCAGTACAGTGGCTCAAATCAGTACCGATGCAGGTTTAACCCCGGCCCAGGACAGATGGATATTTCGTACACAATACAGAACCATGGGTATGGAAAGCAGCATGATGCAAGCCAATACACAAATGGTACCTGTGGTATTGGGTTATGGAATCACCTCGGGCATAAGTATTATGGCAAGAAGTGTATATGTGCATAAATCCTACAGTAACAGCAATATAGTAAATAGTGGCATTAATGATTTGTATCTGCTTTCGAAATTCAGGTTATTTCGTAAAAATACCTCCAAATATACTTTTGGTGTGGCCCCTTTTATAGCATCGAATGTTCCCATCGGATCAACAGAAGTAAGTGACAGAACATGGAATCCTGAAATGGGATTGAATATTTCATTCAGACCCAGATTCTTTTCCATGGACCTTTCCACTTCATTTACTTTTATTGATGTTGCGGAAAAGATTAGCAAAGAGCATGTTCATAGTTATAGCCTGGATGTTGCATTTTCGGGTAAAATACCCGTTAAAGCAAAATCTGATCAAATTATCTCACCTGTTGTGGAATTTAATTTTTCGGGAGACAGTGATTTGTTATTTCTTTCACCGGGAATATCTTATATGCATACTTCTTTAGCCATTGAAGCATTGTATCAAATTCCTGTTTACGAATTAGAAATACCGGGCCAGATGAATCAAACGTCAAGGTGGATCATTGGTCTCAAGTATCTTTTCTGAAGGAGTGTTTCATCGATTACACACTTTTGGTGTATAAGGGCACCTCGAAAAACTACTTTTTATTACGAACGGCTGTAAAAAGAGATAACTGCGTTGTCAAGCAAAATCTTTCCTCAATGTAGCCATGACTACATCTACAGAATATTTTGCCTTCCGCCTTGCTGTCTCTTTTTTCGCACGTTCTCATGTACAGAACTAGTTTTTAGAGGTGCCCATAAGTAAAAAACAGCACTGGAATACAGTAGATCCTGACAGAAGTGTACCCCAGGAGAAGATCAGGCAGTGAATCGACATGTCCTGCGATCTGGTGGTAAAGGAGTTGAAAAGGGCGGATCGGGAAGTGCTACAGTCATACTGAATTTGAAGCGCGACACTATGCAGAATCTTAATTTAGCGGGATTATTGATATATTCAAACCTCTAAATGGACTCATGGAGAACCTGCTCTCAATTATTATTCCCTGTTATAACGAAGAAAGGACCATTTCCCGGGTCCTGGACAAGATAGGACAAGTCCGGCTGCCGGGGGGAATGGGGAAGGACATTGTGATCGTCAACGATTGTTCAACTGATCATACTTCAGAAGTGATAAACTCTTACATCTCAAGCAAAAGGCTGGATGGGATCAGGGTATTCGAGCTGCCGGTTAACATGGGCAAGGGTGCGGCCATACATCGCGGGATCAAAGAGGTGAAGGGTGAATACCTGATCATTCAGGATGCCGATATGGAGTATGATCCACAGGAGTATAAAGACCTGTTGAAACCTTGTCTGGAAGGCTTTGCGGATGTGGTTTACGGATCCCGGTTTATGGGTAGCAATCTGACCTTTCATGAATATGGTTGACACGAAGTTTGGTTTACTAAACTTTCTGTTAATAACATAATTTACCTATTCAAATAACTTATTTTTATATTTCTCTTGCAAAGAGAAACGGAGATGGGCT